>JAAUXT010137957.1_pt1 | contig 31003 bp, 35 predicted proteins | sample 7278171 | NCBI WGS metagenome assembly JAAUXT01 (sample SAMN14350112, study PRJNA611818) | marine sediment metagenome | isolation source: surface marine sediment (1.8m) | place: French Polynesia: Moorea | collected 2018-08
CCCTCCCACCCCGGGCCTGCAGCACCGCCCTCCCACCCCGGGCCTGTGCTGACCCTGTATGAGCCGTCTCAAGCTCAACAGACAAGCAACGCGTGACGCATCTACTATGAAGCAGATTGCAGAGGAGCTGGATGCGACCAGGTTCAAGCATTGTGTTGTTGTTTCTTCGAACAATGTCTTCCGAACTTCGGTGCCACAACAGAGCAGCATCTGGTCGCCAGACAACTTTACATTTTGGCCGAGATACAGGAAAGTAGTGTCAATACAATGTCAGGTGTGGCCCATGTCCCTGTGGGTCCCATGTCCCATCCCATCACGTCCTGTCACAACCTGTCTGCACAACTGACAGACGCCGAGCTTTGATCTTCAGGGAATTCGAATTATCGGGACCTGGTTTCACAGTGTTCTTCCGTTCTTCTGTGGCTCCATTTGAGACAAGGTTCTTTGTTTTTCCATTAGAAACCTCTTTGGATAGGCTTTGAATATGGAATGTCACACTCTGTTGAGGTGAACATCCACGACTGTGAACATGTTCAAGAGAGAACTCTGGTTGTGCTGCGCACGGAACATTCCCACAACATCCCGGACATCACACGCGCTGTTGTCTCACAAACTGCCTCTTGTTCCTGGTCACAGATCTGCACACTTGCTGGTTACCTCAACCAACACAACTCCGTTGCGCTCTTTCACCTGTGAACAAACTGCCAGAAACATTTCTCGTTCCGTAAAGCCCTCTGTTCAAGAAGTATCTTTTGCCGCAGGTTTGTGCCCGTTGAAGCAGCCTTTCAGTGTAATTAATTTGGAGAGGAATTCCCACAAGTCAAGCTGGCCGTGGATATTGTGCATCAAACGAGGTGTGGGGGACAATCATGACTCTAAACCTGTCACCCGGGGGACGATTACTGAGGGTCATTCCTCACTCGAGGCACCGCGAGTTCACAGCTCTGCGCCGCTGTGGATCTGCTGCCAACAAAGTGCAATGCTGCACATTGGGTTCTCACTGCGGCAGGTGGAGTTGCTTTCTTAGCCTGAGTTTCAGGTCAAGCAGAAGAAAGTGCCACGCGCAAGCAGCCTGACTGCTGTTGATTCGGCAGTGACTATGTGTCCACTGAAGTCACGTGAGAAAGGACAGACAGACAGACAGACAGACAGACAGACAGACAGACAGACAGACAGGTAAACAGACACACACACACACACACACACACACACACGAATCTCATCAAGTGTCCCACACAAAACCAGCAAAGGGGAAGATTGTGCACAACCTGGGATGTTCTGATTCTTGTCGGAAAGGGGAAGACCTCTCTTCTTCACAGACAGTAGTAATGAAGATATTTTGAAAACGAGGTTTCGCAACGACAAAAACCCAACAAAAACTCCGCTTCATTCGTGTAAGTGGAATGAGATGCCTTTGCACAAAGTAGAACCCAAAACCAAGTCAACACGATTGCAATTACCAGTTGCTTTTACGACTCATGCAACTCATTCCCACCGCCAAGTTTGCAAAAAGGCCTTTCACAAATATTTGTGGAAAGACAAAATATTTTGACTCAAAAATTTGGGACGTCAATTCGTAGAGAATAAATGGGATGTTTGTGGGTCCAGGTCCCAAATATGCAAAGGCTACAAGCACTGCAGATACAAAAGTCGTTGCTTTTAAGAAATTGGTTTTCACTATTTCTCGGTTCCATCAGGAAATTAAAGTTGCCCAGCAGCTGTGATTACCTTTGCTTTCATCGGCACAAAGAACTCTGGTCAAATCTCCACTTCTACTTCTGTGACATGTCTGAAGAAGGACTGGTTGTTTTGAAGTGGGAAGGTTGCAGTAGCGCGAGTGAACCGCCGCCCTGGTTGTCCTCAGCCTTGTGCACGTCACCCCGTCAGTCAAGACCTCGTTCACACTGACCCGCGCCCTCGATTCGAAAGGCCAGACACCAAAAGCACCGATCTGGCCGTGACGGGGTTGTTTACAGTGTGTAGCCATCTGAGAAGCAACAATACGTGTTGTTCGTCCGGCCTCTCAATCAGAATCTATTGTCGGAAAACAGCATCAACTTCTTGACTCCCCTCCTTGTGCAGCAGACCCGACCACGGCGTCTGAAGAGACCGTCGGAATCCGAGCAAGATGATTGCGATCGTGATCTGTGATTTCCAGGTCAACAAGTTTGACACCAAACAAAACGAGATTCTCGTCACCATTTGCTCCATTTTGCCACAACGTCCTGGGAGGGCGAGGGACGTCAGACCTTGACGACGCATCCACGGGACACAGGCGAGTTCAAGCAATGCACCCGTCCGAGCCCGTCACGTCGAATTCGACCGGTGAAAACCCGTCGGTTCCCGGCACATGTCGAAATGTCGAATTTCCCGCCGTTCTGAACATGCCTTGAAGACTTTCAGTGCTCAGTCGGTCACCGGGTTTGCGATTCTTCTGTCGGGTTTCCGAGACTGGACCACCATGTTGATCTACTCGTACATCGCGAACCCGACGCATGGTACTCGTGTGCCGGTACAACGCAGGAATGACAACGCAACGTTCTCCCGAGGAGGTCGCATCTCGCAAAGCGCCATCATGAGCAGAAGTGCCGAGGCCTGCCGGAACGGGCCGGAACAGGCCGGAACGAGCCGGAACGGGCCGACCACCCGCCCCAAGGACCCGCTAATCCGAGTCTAGACACACACAGACAGAGAAGTCTTTTCAAAACAGAATGATTGACACTTTGATCAAGATGATCACACACTTCAGAACTTTTGTCTCAGTGATGGATTTCTGGTCGCAATGCAAAGCAGAAAGACTGCGTTGTACGGGTCAAACGAGCCTGGTTCGCATCGCTGTCTCTCTCGCAATGCCACCGTCAACTTCGGCAGATACGGCGTCCAGAAACAAAGAGCAGAAATTCGTCGGTGAAGTCCAAAGCGCCCCAACTGAAGTCGACAATCACCATTCACGGAAAGGTGCAGCAAGTTTTCACTCACGTGCGCCGCCGCCCGACCGGGAACCAGACAATGAGACACGTACCTGCAAAGAGAACAGTGGACAAACATCAGTGACGCAGAAGCGAAGCAGAGCAATTCACGCCCCATCTCATGTTCTGACTGAAGAGGAAACCTCAATGTTACACATTCACTTCTGTCTGTTTGTCAACTATTCGAAACAACTCTTGTCGGACCAAAGGCAAAAACACACAGTCAAAAATACAGGATCACTGAAGTGCATTCGTGCAGTTCTGTGTGTGCGTGTGTGTATATATGTGTGTGTGCCCGATTTCAAAAGTGTATTGCACACATAATTTTCTGCATGTTTTTGCAGCACGTATCAATACACACAATTTGTGTTTGTTGTCGCGGCAGATTTACACGGGCTCGGGGAGCGCGATCTGCCCCGCCGCGACGTTTCCATTGTGCGGCGCGTCAGGCGCGTCGCGCCCCGTCGGAGACGCTGAAAGGCGCGCGTCACGTCGTGACGGACGCTTTGTGCGCTCGTCTGCAGAGCGGTAATCCCGCGAGGCGCAGGCGCGGCCCACGCGCTCGTCGATCCAGCCTGTGTGCGGGGGGGGGGGCGTTCTTAGAGCAGGAGCGGCAAAGTCAAAATGGACACAGCAGACGGACTAGGAGATTTCCCTGGAAAACATCACCGGGCGAGAGATGCCGAATGTTCATTGTGAAGTTGGTTCGAGAACCCACGGCGTGATCAGATGGTTCAATCAAGCTTTCTACTGCAGTCTACAGTTCAGATCCATGGTTCCCTTCAATGTTTCGAACTTGTTTTGAGAGTCTTGGGCAAGACTTTTACCCTGCTGTCTGGAGAACACGTCTTGGCTGTCGCCGAGTCAACGCGTTGACCTGGGCATTGGTCGTCAAAGAGAAAACCACAGAACGAAGGCATGTTTGTGTTTTCAAACAACAACAGGGTCAAAGACCTGGACCAGGACGCTGTCAGTGTTGTTCTCTGATCAGTGATGTTCTCTGATCCAGCCGCAGCCGCCTCGACGCGTCTGGACGCGGCGCTGCGCCGAGACCGTAAGTCTTAATGAGGCGTCATATTCCCGCGATTCCTGGCTTTGATTGGTGGAGGAATTAAGAGGATCTGCGGCTCGTCCTGATCCCCAGACACGTGATCAGCAGGAAATCTGATTAGGTCCAGCGCCATCAAGACCGGTTGCGCGCTGGGTGCGTCCGGTCGTCGTGGTTCGGGTCCCTGGGCGCAGCGTCGCTGCACATGCTCCGTGGCAGACACAAACCCAGGTTGACGGGTGTTTGTTTGGATGCGACACTAGATTCGCAACGTCAGTCACCTGAGATCTCGTACTCACTCAATGCACCAAGCAGCGACCCGAACCAATACTTTTGAACGGAAAAAGGTCTCTTTGTGCTTTTATTTCTCGGCCCAGCCAAAGCTGGGCCCAAACAGGGTACCATTTCAAACACAGTTGAGATCCCTCCAGATCACCAAAAACGTATCTTTGTTGAAAATCAGCGGGAAAACCGTGGGACGACAAGTTAAAAGTGGCCTCCACCAGTTGATTGCCTTTTGTCAGGTATGTTTTTGGTGTGGCTGACTGAGACAAAAATCTTTGGAATACAACTGCCAGCCACCACAGAACAACCTGAGAATTTACCTGCTGCCAAACTACGGAAAACAAGACATTTTTGATGAGATGTAAAACTACGAAGGGTGCCTGAGAAGCAACAGTAATTTTCAGGGGCCAGCTTTGCAGACACGCATGAAACACAGCAGACATGGTGGCAGCCACGTGACAGCACCAACAGCGGAAAAATCCCAAAAGAATGAAGAACTGGAAAGTTTCCACAGATTGACTACAGACATGCATGAGCTGGTTTTGATTTGAACAGTCCCACGGATCAATGTTTGCGCGCACAAATGCAGGTCTGCAGAAGCTCTCAATCTGGCCGTGCGTCTCGCCCCAACATTTCTGCGCTCAGTGGCGCGGTGCGAGTGTTTGCACACGAGGCAAAGATATGAGAGGATAATGAGAACATGTTCTGTCGAAAAATTGAGCAAAGTATGATGGATTAGGCGTTTAAAATCCACCTCCTCCACGCAACACAACATGATGTACGCGTTTGAAAATTCACGAAAGGAACATAGATCCGCTCGGTGCAGCCCGTCTTGCAGCAACCTTGAGCATCATTCTCCGTTGAAAACAATGAAATCACCTCCTTCATCTTCAGCGTCCTCAAAAACAAAACACAGCGTCTGCCGGCAAGAACAATCGCACCACAAATCTTGCCAAGCAGTGCGTCCCGCCCGCTCCCCACCCGGTGGTGCCGCGCTGTGTTCCTGCACGAGTCGACGGGCGCTGCGTCGCTTCCACTTTGAATCAGTGCATTAAATTTAGCCAGCCAATCTGGCCCTAATTTCATTTTCATTGATGCTGTTCAGCGTCTTTCTCAAGCTGCGTTCCCCGCACTAAATGACGTGTTATTTCAGCTCGTCATGCGCACTTTGAAATCCACTGAATGGCTCCATTCACAGAGAGGAATTGTTTGCAGGAGCGTACTACCGGATGAATGGTTGAAATCAAAAACTCACTGTGCAAATTTCAAAGGCTTTTCAAGAATATTTTTTTCAGCAGAATTCATTCAAAATTGTTTGATGTCAGGGATGGATCCAGGAGAACAGAACAGTGGCCTGACACAGGAACAAGCAGGACAACAGCTGCAGTTTGAGGCTTGAGCAGTGGGCACTGCAGTGCTTACCACAGGAACAAGGCTTGCTGCACGACCCACGTTCCACAAGAAAAGCAAGAGATCCACGGGCTCTAAACAGATCACGATCTGTTCACTTTGTGAAGAACGTGGAAGGTCCTGCAGGTGTGTCCTGCTCGGGCCTTCACGTGGCCCTCCAGTGCGAGCAATGACAAGGCTGAGCCCTCGATGCTCCCGTTGGATCGTCCTCCGAGACTGTACCTGAAAGTGGTGTTTGATTGACAGTGTGATTCTCATCGAGTTTCAGTTCATCTCACCTGCACCAAATAACCCCTCCGGTTCCAGTGCCTCTGCGTTTGTTCGTCGTTTGACTTCAAGTGCACATTCTGCTGTGGAGATGGTCATACAAACCGCTGTGAATGTGTCTCGCCGGAACACATCTTTCCTGCCTGTTTCGTTGTGCTTTGACCACCGCACCTCAGTTTGGAGGAGTTCTGGTGAGTGTTTTCAGTTTCCTGAGACTCTGCAGCCAGAGATGTCAAACTGCGTCATGCATGTAACAGCCAAATCCAGTCAAGTTCGACAAACACCCGAACTCTGCCGCAGGTGCTCTGAATTGATTTCAGGACACGGGGAAAAACGGTCCTGACCACCAAAAATGATGTCAGAGCAGGTGACGAACCACATGTACAACAAACTGACGGAAACAGAACTGACCGCGAGCGGCTTGGAAAGAGACCAGGTTGTTGGAACCGCACCTGTAGATCTGCATCATATCAATTAAGTCTGTGCACACAACGCCTCTCGGTGGTTTACACCACGCCTCGCACAATACGCGCTGTGTGTTCAGCTGCGGCGGCAGCGACGCCGCTTCAATGGACCCGCAGCGCGTGTATTATTCGGCGCACGCAGCGAGAGACGCCTCTGTTTACCATTTCTATTCTGTCGCTGGCCCGACGTGGGAGAGAACGAGCTAGTTTGCAGCAAGTCAAATAGACTCCTTCACTGCCTCCTGCTCCGCGGATCCAGCGCCGACTCTGAACACGCTGGGCACTCACCGTTCCAGTTCAAGAGCTGAACGACGGCGCAGCCGGTGAGAAGGGGACATCCGAGCGCCCCATGTACCAGCGGAGTGTTTGTCCGCGGAGGGCAATGCTCTCGGCGGACACGAGCCTGATGAATGTCTCGGGCGACAACAAAGCCGCAGATCTGGATTGCTTTCCTGGGAAACCAGTCAAAGTTAATAAAGCCCCGCGATCAATCCTCGTCTGCGTTTGAACCTCTTGAAGTTTCACCGATTCCAGCTGCTCTTCTTGCGGACAACTGCGCCGTTGAACAGCCATTGAGACCGCGCGGACCCGCACAAGTTGTGTTTTCACAAGAGGCCGCTGCAGCGAGACGGCTCCGCAGAACGAGCTTTTTGTGCTCGGCCTCGCTGTGGACCCCGCGCTGCAAACACCGAGTCCTGCGGGTCGATCCTCGTTCTTTCCTCCCTTGTTCCCGGGACAGTACACGGTGGAGGGTTGTTCCTTCAACTGACCACAGACCGTACCTCAGGGGTCATGCATATTGAATGGAGGAGAAGGATAAAAACATGCCCTCAATTCTGTTTGAAACTGGTGCGTGGACATGTACCAACAAGAGCATGAGCGAGTGTTTGACCCATCATCTGGCTCCACATGGTGCTCGAAGCTGTTGACGGAGAAGTGACAAAAGCATCAGGACGGAAAGAAGCGACATTTGTCAGTATTGGCTGCTGCTTGGGCCGAAAATCATGATTTATTCTTTGTCCCCTGAGCAAATCCCTCACACGTCCCTCTTCTGCCTTTTCCCCTTTCATTTTGCGGATTGAAAAATGAGGCCAGGTTCTTTCCAGGTTTCAGCAAATGACCCGAGGCCTGTGGGATTTCCCTCCGATCCGCTCGTAATTCCACAAGACGCGAGATTTGACCCGGCTTCCCCGAATCCTAAGCACTGACCTACTTCTGTAGCTGTCCAAACGTCAGCCACGTCGGATTGAGAGACGTGACCTTCATCAGAGAACGACTCAGGGACCAGGTTCACTCAGGGAGCGTGCGCCAACTGACAAGGAACCAACGCACATCGCCTTCAAATCGTTTGAATTCGCTCTGGTCCTTCTTTGTCTGGTTTCTCAGAAACACAGGCGTTTTCTACAGCAGGTCGTTCGTCCCATGAGCGCAGAAACAGCGGAGAACATATCCGCGACGAATTCCACTTCCACTTGCCCGCGGCTGGGCGGGTGGAGCGGGGACGACGGAGGTGCAGGTCGATTGCGAGCAGCCTGCGGCTGGTCAGGCTGTAGTCCGCAGCTTGGAGGTGAGGGTGGAGTCCAGGAGTCCAGGGAGGGCAGGGAGGGCTGGGAGGGCAGGGAGGGCAGGGTGATGCAGTGCCCGAGGGAACACAGGGTGACGTGGATCCCAAGGGAAGACAGAGTGAGGTGGGTCCCAAGGAAGGGAAAGTACAGCCTAAGGGTGAGGTGGGCCCCAAGGGAGAAGGACAGCAGGGTGCGGTGCGGTGAGCCCCAAGGGAGGGTGGTGTGGAGTCAGGAGCTGGGCTCGACGCCGGTCGTGGGCGCGGTGCGGTACGGAGTCTCCGGGTGGAGAGGAGTGTAGAACGAGCGCGCCGCCTGTGACCCCGGCGTGGTCGGCCCATTCATTCAGCGTCCACTCGCAGCCCGGAAATCAGCTCACGGCGCCGTCTGCCGCATTGTTTACTCTCTGTGGCTGGAATATCGCCCGCCAAGCGCCCGCTGATCTGGTCAGTGTTTGCCGCTCTGTAGCTGGGATCTTCGGCGCATCCAGGGCACTAATTCGACTGAAGACAACTGGACGAACAGCTGAAATTTTCAAGCCCACGCGATCAGCTCGTACGAGTACAACGCACGAATGTGTCTTGGCTTGTTTCGCACAGCGCGAGTCTCATCCAGCGTGAAAAGGGCCTCGGGCTGGCGTCATGTCACATTTTCGATCCACGGCTGGTCATGAGCTGACTTGTCTCCTGACTTGCATGCTCCCAGAACATAACTGCCACCACTCAAACATCAATTTCTATGAGGCGGTGACAACGTCAGCGGTTCACTCGGTGCACCGTTCATACTGATAAATCCTTGTTCACAAGTTTGCAACATCTGAGCAGAATGCCAAAATGTTTTGCGTGTGCGGCATCTTTGATGATTGGCCAGGGTCGGTTATTCTTCGGACTGAGACTGCAACGCCACATTCGCGGGTTGCACGCAGACAATTGCAAACCGTCCATGAAAAACTGCTCCTGTGTCCGCAGCTTCCTGCCTGCAGATAAACGCAGCGCACCGCATGCGCATCACGATTTGTGCAGGTGACCACGGACAGGAGAAACCAGCGTGCTGACTGCTGTTGAACCATGCAGGCAGCACGCACGCCAAGCAAGTTCGTCCAAAACCAGATGAGAGAGACACGAATCCTTTGCGTTTGGGTCTCCTCACTCACAGCAAACCGCCGCCGGAAGAAACAACGCTGATCGCGCTGTTTTACACCGCCATAATAGTGTGGTTTCCGAGATCCAAGCAAGTACCACACGGATTCCTTATCGCACCCCAACCACCTTCGTGCGACAGGGAGACGACGAAGATCGTCACGAGCTTCTCAATGAGAAGCGGCCACCTCCGCGTTGGATCGACAGGTGCAGGTGGACGCGCTGTGTTCACCCCCGCGGGGTCCTTCAGGGAGCTTCCGTAACGTGGACGTCACGTGTGCACGTGTGCCGGGGCGACGCCACGATGTGTCGTGAAAAGCCGTCACACCATGACCTTTCGTGGACAAACACAGAAAAAATGTGCCCACACTGCCACTTTTGATGACAGATGTTTACAGTTGAGGTCTTGGGCGACATTTGACGTACGAGGGGAATCTCACTCCTCTCCGGTTTTTCGGCGAAAAAAAAATGAAGGCGTGCTTGGAAACTTGTGAAATTTTTTTGTGAACCATGCCAACTAAAATACCATGCCAACAAAACATGGAAATAATGCCAACACAAGTGTAAAACTTTGGAAATAGCATGCACAAAATGTGCGATCGGTCTGATTCTGCGATGGCCTCTCACTGGTTGTCACTGTCAGTGTCTGGGGAACTTTCTGAGGAGGTGTTGTGAGGGAGATCCTCTGGATTGTAGCAGTAACTTCCACCTTCAAAATACTCTCCTGCAGCAGAGACACACTTGCTCCATCTCACTGGCATGTCGTACAGAGCCTGCTCGAATTCCTCCTTTGGTGTGCGCCTGAGAATGTTGCGGATTTTGGTCTGCAGCTCCTCAATGTTCCTGAATCTCCTCCCTCTCAACTTGGACTTGACAGAGGGGAAGGCCCAAAAATCACAAGGTGCCAAGTCCGGACTGTACGCAGGGTGAGGGAGGAGATTGACATCACACTCACCGTAAAAGGCAAGTGAAGGCACTGACACATGAACCGGCGCATTGTCCATGTGCAGGATGAAGTCTCTGTCAGTTTGGCTGTCGAATCCCCCTTTCCACATTATGGGGCGTTTACGCCTTATGCTCTCCTTCAGCCTTTTCACTACCTCTATCCAAAAGTCACTGTCAATCGTCTGGCCGCGTGGTAAAAACTCCAAATGGATGACACCCAAAGTGTCAAAGAAGAGAATTGCCATGGTCTTGCATGTTGCCCTGTTCCAGATGGCCTTTTGGGGTCTGGTTTCACCCTTCACTCTCCATTCCAGTGAATTGACTTTGGTTTCCGGATCGAAGACAGCAAACCAGGATTCGTCTGTGGTGATCACCTTCTCCAAAAGATTCTTGTCTGCGCGCAAGGAAGCAAGGTTTTGTTGGCAAAGATCAATTCGGTGCTGTTTTTGTGCCGCAGTCAGTATCCTCGGAACGAATTTGGGACTCACTTTTGACATTTTCAAATCAGTTTTCAAGAGGCGGTGAACACTGGATCGCGAAATTCCTGTTTTGGTACTCAACTGGTCCAAAGTTTGGTGATGGTCTTGCTGCAAAATTGCCTGCACCTGTCCTCTGTACTGGAGTCGACGGCGTGGTCTCCCTGCTCTCGGCAAATCCTTGGTGGGTGTGGTGATGTTGCTGTCACGAAACTGGTTGAACCATTCCCAAACTTGAGTTTTGGAGAGGCTCTCTGCTCCATAGACATCTTTGAGAGATCTCCAAATGTCCATAGGTTTCTTCCCAGACCTCTGGAGAAATTTGATGGTTGCTCTTTGCTCCATTCTGCGGGCCAAAGGCATGAAAGCCATCAGCAAAAGAGCTAAACACAAAAGCAGAAACATGCTTGTGCGCTGTTGCATCGCAGAAGCCAGACTGTTCGACAACATGTCAAGGACCTGTGCAACATGTGCGCGACCCAAATTTACTCAAAAGGTCAACCAGTGCAGAGACTTGTCCTACAAGGCACCCCAGAAAAAATCCCAGAAGTCTCCGATTAATCCATCACACCCAAACCGTCAAAAAACCGGAGAGGAGTGAGATTCCCCTCGTATTTCGTGTGGAAATTGGTGTCAAAATGACTTGCTCAGCAGCTGATGAAGTTGATGTGCTTCTCTGAAGACTCTTGTGACATGGCGTTTGCAGTTGGGGCTTCCCCAGATTTTGTCACGTCACGCTCACGCTCACGTTTGGCTGTGCAGAACCAGCCTGTGGATCTTTCAAGCCCGTGATGCGTGTCGCAGGTCGCATGCAGTGAGAACTCGGCCTGACGCTCCCCCGGTCTGAGCCGGGTCGGTGGTGATGTGTTTGAACGGGGCCCCGGCGGAGCAGCTCGTTCACAATGCTGCGTGCTTTATGCGTCGTCCATCTGCGCGGACGGCCCTGCGGCTCAGCGCTCGAGCCGTCGCTTCCGACACGAGATGGATGTCGCTGCCGACGTCACTCGCACCTGCGCCGCGACGAGAGCGGCTGCGATGCCGGGACGGGCCGCGCTCGCGCCGACCGTCTGAGTCCCGTGTGATGTGCCTGGGAATGTGACTTCGAAACGCAGTCGTGGTGGAGTCGAAACACACCTGCAGGAGCGGACCAAACGCTCAGGTCTGAGCTGGTCGGTCTTGTGACACTGTTCATGGAACACGGAAAGGCAACGCTTAGAACCCCAAGAACAAACGTTCCACCACGGTGGTCGCCCTTTTTCATTCCTCCGTCGGTTGTTCCGAGAAACATTGTTGTAGTGTAGTGCGCCGCGTTGCTTCCCAAGTCACCACACAGCAATAGAATTGCGCCAAGAAGTGTTCAAACAGCGATGCGAACGGTGACCACCCAAGCTGCTGGCCGCGGGAGGACTATTATCTGGTGTAGAAAGGACGGTCGATGAGCGTCGAGGGAGACCGACACAAGTCCATCCAACGAGATGCCGTGGCTCCACAGACTGACCAGACCTCTTCCGCTTTTCGTTTTTGTCTTCGTGTGATTGAGATCAACTGAAGAAAAAAACTAAAAACCGTCCCACTCACCACAAGTTCTTGAGACAGAACATCGTTCTGTGCTGGATGGTTGTTTGTCGCGTCTGTGAGCCAACGAACAAACAGTGTGCGGTGTTGCATTCTCACTGGGATACAGTGCCCCAATATAACAGGACGGCAGCGCCTCCTTGGTGAGCCCGACCCCAGGGCGCAGTGGCTCCGCGGGGGACGAGCTGCAGGGTCCGGGCGGCGGGAGCGCAGTCGTCCATCCTGATTACGCCGTCGTGTGTTCAGGACGCGTCTGACACGACTGATGTTCCCGGTCAACAAGCTTAAGCGCAAACGCCTCGACGTTATTGCCCTCATCGAGGACAATGCGCCTCCGCGAGATGAGACTCACTCGGCGCCACTTCTGATGCCCGCTTCACATCGGTCCGTGTCTGTGCAAGACGAACCCCGAGTCATCGCACCCGGACCCGATGGGGACCACCCGCCAGAGACACGTTTCCTCGCACCGTCCAAGTTTGTCTCCGCGCGTGCGGCAACCTTTGACGGCGAGAGCCAATCGATGGCGGTCGCACTGATTTGAACACGCTCATCGTGGTGTTGGTTGCACTTGGACGCACGAAGGTGGATTCCGGACGCGTGTAGACCCGAGTCTCGCCAGGTTCCGTGACGAAGGCCACGCGGCTTCAGGCCTCGCGCCTGCAGCCGCCCAGTCGAGCCGCGGAGACGCACTTTGGCGGCCTGTCAGCAAAGGACCTCCACAACAATACACGCCACCATTTGACTTGACAAACAACACAAAGCCTCGTTGCGTGTTTTTAGTGCAATCCGTGCGTGTATGTACGAGTACTTGACAGCCACGCTTGAACTTTCCATCACACATCTTTGACAGCCACGCTGGAACCTTCCATCACACATCTTGACTGGTGTCATTCACACTGGATGCGCGTCCATGGTGTCCATGACAAAGTCAACGGACATTTATTTCTATGAGCGAGCATCGGTGAGTTGACTCAGTGGTCGCGTCCACGTTCCAGCACTGGTGCAGATTGTTCTCCTGCTCATGCAGACAAACGCGCGCACCGCACCGTCTCAAGGCATCTGAACCCTTTGCGCGCTGGATTCGTCGAACCTGAGACAGCAATATTCGCATCACAGCGCGAGATGCGGTTCCTCTCGGCTCGGTCCGACTCGCTCGCACAGATCACGCAGGATCCTGGACGAGGCCAGACAACAAATCCGACGAGTTTGGCGGCTCGTTCGCGTCGGGAGCCCCGCGCGCTGAATAAAACATGAACCGCGCGCCGCATCATCTGCAAAACAAAACCGGGTCCGTGGGGACACAGTTCAACAGCGGTTCAAACCTGTGCAGGCGAGCTTCACACTGGATGCACTGTGCGTTGTGACCCTGTCTGAGTCAATGGGCGATGCGTCTCTGTAGCGATGCGGTGGCTGTGGGGCATGCAGATCACGACGCATCCAGAGGGAAAGAACCATTTGAAGCCTCCAAGACTTCGCACGTACCACGTTTGAAAAGCAGAGGAGTGTGTTTGGTGCACGAATGCATCATGACCGCTGGAGCCTCGGCTTGACGGGTTGGCAGGGTTTGAACTGCGCCAATGATCCCGCGACAGCCTGCGTCACCTTTCCAGCTTTCAGTTCCTCATTCCGGTCATTGACACAAAGTAAACAGACAGGCCTTGGATGTCACAAGATTCTGCAGACTGGAGTTGCTGCAAAGTGGATCACACCCATTGAAACATCAACCCAAACCACTCAGCAGAAAAAAAATGAACCTTTCCTGTATCATTTTCCTCTGCGACAGAAACTCTCAACCAGGGTGTGGCAAGCCAGTGTTGCCATGATAAGTGGTTCGGCTTCAAACCACCCGACGTGACCCGGCATCCTCTACAAGATTCCGCCTTGTGGCCGCTAGTGTCTCCAGTTGGCGACCCAGCGCTCGTGGCCCCGCGTCGGGACGGGATGTGTGACGCACGCACTGTGAACAGGCCGAAGCGGTCTGCCAAGACTTGAGTGAGTCGCACTTGCTGTTGCGTGCTGCTTTGTGTTGTGACAGTCAAACTTGTCGAACCGACGGTGGCGACAAACCCAACGTCTGTGCCGCCGATACAAGACCAGTGCTTTCATCTGGGATACGTGGAGATCAGGACACAGTAATTTCGATTCAAACAATCTTCAGGCTCACAGGATCCACGATCCAAGGACCTGTGATTTTGAGGGTTACAAGTCAGCACCGGGTCAGTTGTCCCTTGGTTCCTTCCACCGTCTCTTGAAACTGTGTTCGGGGTTGGGCCGCTCAAATCCTGTTGAGAAGATCAACGCATCTGTGGAGGAGTAGATCTACGACTGGTTGTTTGCTTTTCATACACCTACAAAGTCTTAATCGTGGGAAATTCCCTTTCCCCGCGATCGGGAAAACATTCTGTTTCGATCATGGCTGAATTCTTGTATGACAAATCGGGAAGGCCGCCTCTCAGCCACATCTACCTGTCAACCGACAACTTGGTTCACACGATGTCGCTCCAGACACAGACACCGCCTCTCACTCCCTCCAAACAACCTGACCCCAAGCAAAACACGTGTACCTTTTTCGTTGAAGTCCGGACGCCCTCACACCACTCGCTCCAAATCCAGATCCACTGGAGGACAACGGAAAGGAAACCTGATACAGCTCGAGGTGCGTGGTCGAGGCGAAGGTGTTTGTCCTCTGCGGTCGCATTGAATAATAGAAGCGAGGGGCTTGTCTCGCAGATAGCAGCATTAATTAGTCCGGCAGACGGGCAGCTGACAACGTTTCCACGACGGCTTTTCCCTCACGCGAAACGTGTAGCGCGGTCCCCGTGGACTTGGTCTTCCGCGAGCGTTCACGAGCAGGAGGCTCCACCTCGAAATCGTCCTGTAGGAAGGGGAGAAGGGGAGCCCAACCAAAGGCGGTGCACTGGCTGCAAAACGAAGCAACCCGAGTATTTTGTGACTTCCACGATGACGGTGTGAAGCGTGACCGCCTGAGCACTGATCTGAACAGAGGGTGAGTCCAACGTGGATCACAACGAAGCAAGACCCCACAAGTCCACAGAGCAGCTTGCGCGATTCTCAATGGAAGGAAGAGGGGCGAAGGTCCGCTGTCCGCAGTCGGCAAAAGGCGCGCGTTCGATACCTGATTAGCCTCACCCATTTCAACGAGATGAGTATTTCTGACCAGCGAGAGTGCTCCTGCCAACAGAGGTCTGTGGGCGTCTGATTATCAAACCCCCCATGCAATATTCAGGCCTCGCAATTAAACTGGGCAGCTGCTGCGTCTCGGGTCATCAATGATTCACACGAGGGAAACTGACATCCTGAGGCGCTGCAATTAAAGTAAAATCCCGAGTTCACCCGTCAGAATTGAGCCTGCAGCCCGGGTAAGCAGGTGCATTGGTGCGCACCTCGCTGGGGCGGATCCTGCTGCAGCTCAGGAACCTTGTGAACCCCAGGTGGGGCTTCTGTTCACAAAACAAAGTATACATACAGACAGGGAGTTCAACAGCGCGAACCTTCAGCACCGAAATGTTCTGTTTGTGTTGCACCAAACGCAAATCGGCCACTGTATTTTTTGTTGGAAGAAATACAGGACTCATCTTCAAGGCTCACTCACTCACTCGTACCCTTGGCACATCGACATCTGGTCCACTGATTCTGGACACAGAATCATGAGTCGCGTTGTTCTTGCTTTTGTTCCTTGACGTGATGGATGTACCGCACCCCTCCCCCTCTCTTTGACGTCCCGGAATTGAATTCGACAACTGGCGGGTGCGTGATTCCCTCATCGTCTGTCTTTCTCGCATGCAAACTGTTGGCAGGATGCGAGCAACGCACGATGCATCCAGCGTGAACAGCCGAGCGTCTCGCAGCGCGGTCAATAGCTGCCGCGTTCCTCCACCGCAGCATGTGAAGTGCAGTTGATGGAAGCCTCTATTCACACACCGGAGTCGTCCGTGGAAGAAATCATGAATATATTGAGGATAACAAATGTGAAGCAAATAGCCTCGTTGCCCGTGATTCCCACAAGACTTCGCCGCGGATCCCGGGCATTTTTCAACCTCTCTCGCGGAGCTGCTCAATCGAGAAGGGTCCGAAATGAAAGAGCGACTTGCCCAGGCACTCCACTACGAAGCGCGCCTCGTCCCCGTCCGCGTTTCCCGAGCCCGTCGTGCCGTCGCGCGCATGAGGCTCGTGCTGCTCAACGCGCCGCCGTCCGCTGCTCAACGGAACCTGGTGTTCACGACGCTCTGGACGCGGACTCCGAGGGGTCCACACCACTCCACCATCCAAACCAAACTCAACATGCGCTGCGGACCTGTGCCTCTGCAGATTCCGTGTTCATCTCAAGATCTTCGACTGCATGACGCGGTCGCGAACTTCAAACAATGCAATCGATGGGGCTCCCTGTGTGGGCACGGGCCGCGCCTCGCCGCGTGGTTCAACTCGCAGCGACACGTGCACTTCGGCACCTGTATCCAGGGCGACACTTCCTGTTGTGCTCACCCGGTGTTTTCTCAGTCTCCTCTTCGTTTTCAAGTTCAGAACCTGCGCCTCAGGCGCTGCAAAGTCACAAACAAAAGCTGCGTCAAGGGCTGCCTCAGTCTTTCCAAGGCTCAGGTCCCTGGGAGGTCCACACCTGCCTGAGAAGAGACTCGAATGAAATGTGAGCGTGTTAGACTTTTACAATGTTTTGGACTGAGCTCATTGATGCTACTTGTTCGTGATTGAACTACTTGGTAGCTGCGGAGCATGTTTCAAAATGGATGGACGTCCCGTGCAAACATCCAGATTCGAGTTCCTTTGGAAGTGGAAACGCGCTGTCCGCACTGGTTGATGGATCCCACGGGTGCTTACGTTCATGGCAACCATGACAACCGGGATCAAAGTTGACAATTTTCTTAATGACAGGAGGGGAACTGAGCTGTGAATGGGGGGAGATTTAGCAGTCCATTCACGTTTGGCAAAGCCACGAGATCCAATTGTCATGAACTCCATCTAATGATTCCAGCTCAAAATGGCTGCAGCCACACAGCAAAAACTGATTGTCCAATGATTAGATTTCTGGCTTTGCAGACCAGAGACGTTCAATCACTTCTCTTTGACTCTGCAAAACCGCATTACGCAGCATGACTCGCTGAACTCAACATTCTTTTGCTTCGGTCTCCTTTGTACAAAGAAAACCCTGAAGCACAACTGGTGCAGTGCAGCCTTGTCCTCAAAGCGACCCAGCAGAATCGTGGTCGGCGCTGCAACTGAACGGAGACAGGTGGGACTTCTCGTGCACAAACAACCCAGCAAACGTTTTCCCGCTCCATCAGAAGGCAGCTGCTACAAGCTCCTCGTCGGTGCCATCGCACAAAGTTGGAAAAGTATTTTTAGAGTGTGCAGAGAAAATAATAGTGTCGAAACATGGACACCAAAACCACAACTCGCCCACAGAACTGTTCTCCAGATTTCGCAACAACACGTTTGGTTGTCTCGTCATCAGCCTGAATTCAAAGTTTACGTCGTTGTCTGTGGCTGCCTCGCACTGCCCCGACGCAGCGCCTGTCGAGTGGAGGCGCGGCCGGTGTGAACGGGCCTCGCGGGCGGCGCCCGCAGCTCCGCGGCGAGACGGACGGACGGACGGACGTCTCGAGGTGACCACGCACAGCGAAGCCGAGTGCCGAGTTCTGTCGGAACGACACTAATTCGATTGGGCCGCAGAATGACCCTTGTTTCAGCAACTTTTTCCACACTGAAAATCTAATCAATGTCTGCAAGTTGGCCCAGTCGAGCAATCAAAGTGAAGCACTATGGCAAATTATAAGTAAATTGCAGCTATTTCAGGCCAATAGGCTACAGCAGAGTCGTTCTCACCCTGGACAGCGGATGCTTTGCAAGCTAAAGAACGACATCGGCAGATTGTGAGGCTTCCTGCCTGTCAGATGCGGCGCATGGAAACAGAAGAACTGCGGGAGAGATTCTGATGTTCCTGATGGGTGTGCGACCCACGTCGACCCAACAGAACCACAGCTCAGTGTTTCCCCTTCCGTTTGGTGCGGTCTCTGTGCTTTGTGCCACAGTGCGCTCCAAACTGAGCCTGCGTCGGTCCAACAGAAACAGGTCTGGATGAAGACAGGACGTGTCCCTGGTGCGACGTGGTACAAGCCTCACGTCAGGACTCCCCGTCCACATCCAGGCGCAAGAGAAATGCGTACGTACCCACGCCCTGCCCAGACATGCCTCATCGCCCAGCACAACGTTCTTACCTGCAAGAACAGAAAGACACAAAACATGAACGAGAAGGAAATTGGAGGTGCGGTACAAAGGAAACTCGTGAGTCGTCGTAGCTCATTTCAAACCATTGGAGCATCGTGTCTCAGTCAGAAAAGTGACCCCTGGTGCAGGATGAAAGTGTCAACCCGACATCAGAAGGCAAAGCTGAACGCGTCGAGTCTGAATCCGTCCAGGCCGAATCAAAACAAAGCTCTCATCCGTTTGGCCAAATAAGTTGACAATGTTGCAAGAAGCAAACCAGGCTTCGAGTCACCAACTGCAACACGAGTATGTGTGTCGTTGAAGAAGCCAAGGCGAATTGTTTCCACCCAATTGGCAGCTCAAGATTCACAGCCAGCCGAGCGACTGAAACTTGAAGCGTCACATCCAGTTAATCTCGGCTGACTGCTGCAATCAGGCCGTCTGCTGATAGCTGTGAATGCGAACATAATTGGGTGATTTGTCTGCAGTGAGGAAGCCCCACAAAATCTGCTGAAGACCCCCGCAGCCTGGAAACCACGGTCGCCGTCTGGATTGCACAAGGAAACCTGAATCTGCAGTCTGATGTCTGGGGGTGCGGCTGTGAAATGCAGACGATTTCACGACAATCACCACCGGAGGTATCAGGGCAGGTTCACGTGCCGCTCGAATCAGGGCCTGAACGGGCGTGTGCAGGTTCTCTCCCGGAGCTCCACAAGCTGCGTGGCCCTTTCAGAGAGTTCTCCATTCCTTGTCGCTTGCGACGATTGGTGGGACTCCGGCTGCGTGCAGCTCAATTTTCAACAACGCGTTGCATTCACGTGGCTTTTATACGACAGACAGGAACAGTTGTAGATACCTGACAAATGTAGAGAGTCTGCTCCATGGTCACAGTGGCGATACTGGACCGCTTGGACACAGTGTCCGCCATGGTCCGGCTGTCTCCACAGTTCCCCCAGCAGTGGACGCTCTCTCTGTCGGCAGAGATTCTATGGCACTTGATGATACAAAAGCTAACAGCTATTCCGTGTTAATTTCTGCGCTTGACGAGGGAGAAGCTCTCGGGCGATTCTGCGCTGTGGGCGCTGTTCACAGCGGCGCCCAAGTGCGGACGCTTCACCAATCAATTCCTCCGGCCGCCCCTCCTTCGTTTCTTCACTCCATCGCGGACACTCTCATGAACATCCTCACTTCTCAGTGACGCTGGCTGAATGAATGTCTCCGTACCGTGCGCTCCTCAAGAAACTGAATTGAAATTCCCCGGCGCAGGCCGGGACAGGAGTGTGCGACGATCTGGTTACGTCTCAGCGTCCTCAGCGCGGCCGATGAAGCGCTCCTCCGTCGGACGCGAGTCACACAATGAAACACGTCGACTCTATTGCATTTCATCGTCACTTGAAATCAAGCAGAGACACCGGAGCACTTGGTTCCAGCTGGAGTCCACCAAAGGCGGATGCTGCTGGTGCGACGGAGTCATCCTTTATTCCACATCATCGTCCAGCGAAAACGTTCCCCACACTTCCCTCGCACACTCTAGTTGGTTCTGTTTCAGTGCAATCTGAACTTGAAAATATTTCTTCTCAAGAAGGAACTTTGTGCAACATGCGTGCGAATCGACATAACACAAATGGATTTTGATCATCACTCGCATCGCAAATCGGTGATTTCAATCCAAACAAGAAACGAGGTGAGGCTCCGCCATGAGAGGCAAACGTTCTGAAGACAAAGCTCCAACAGAAGCTGGCTGCAGATGTTTCACTGATTTTTCTTGTATTTTTAGCTGGAAATGTTCAATTTTGCCTCAAAAGCGCGGCGTTGTGAGGACCACGCCCATGACGACACGAGAGGCGTTTCTCACTCGCAGCCTCGTTCACGTCAGCGGCGTCACGCGCCGCCTCGCTGTGCCCGTCCCTCAGGCGCAGCGTCACCAAGTCGTTGAACGGAAAACAAACGCAAAGCAAGACGCTTTTGCCGTGAAGCAGAATTTACGGTAAAGCACCGTTTCTGAAGTTCTCCTGTCGCTGAGCAAATGTCAAAACACACACATTTCTTTCCTTCGGTCGACTGTCAATACAATGGACTCAAAGACAACCTTCGACAGCAAGTTTCCGAGGAGCTATGAACTCGACTTGTGCACAAAACTTGAGCAGCACCCGCTCCAACCTTTCCTGTGCTGCAGGTGGACAACAACTGATTTTCTTCTTCAATAAGTCGCGAGAAGAAGCGTTCACCCTGACAGTTCTGACAATCAACGGTTTGGGGCAAACCCATGCAGAATGTGCCTCAGTGGTTTCAAAAGTTCAATTGGACCGTTGACGTGCGAGTGGAGGGAGGGAAGGAAAGCGCTCGTGGTGTGGAGCTCGTGTGGAAGACCCAGTCCGCTCGGCGCAACACCGTCAAGAGTCGTGTTGTCTCAACAAACACTGCAAGCTTTAAATTCAGAACAGCTTCAAAAGGCTCTCCCTTCCAAAACACTGCCTTTTAAAATATTATCCTTTCTCAGAGCAATGTTTACAAACATTCCAGGTCTGCTTGCATGACCTGTGGCATTTCCAGGTCCTGCTGGTCTGGATTGCAGTGAATTGAAAAACAACATTACGCTGAGAGGGTCCAAGATCAAGACGAAATCCCTGGCTTTGAAAAGAACACGAAGAGGACCTTGATGTGCATTTCTCTAAGTGCTGAGAGACTGAAAGGACTTCGTATTTGACCACAATGTAGATCAACGAACAGAGGAAAGAAAGGAGACAGTCTTGCGAAAGAAAACTCAGTTGTCGTGCACTGCAAATGGAACATTGTTGAAACAGTGATGTAAAGTTCCCTGGGTGTTTCTGTTCCTTTGGCCTGCAGCTGACGTCTTCTATCAGCTGCAGTTTTGCTGAATTGTCGCAGCCTTTTCCAAACCGCTGAATGTAATTGGGAATTTATGCGAGTCGAGTCCAGGTACATTAGCCGCGAGAGACGTAATCTGATTGGCCGCGAGGACGACCCTTGTTGCCGCTGCTGATTCGATGGAGGAAATCCAATCAAAGTCGAGATTCTGACCCCAGTCCACCAATCATTGTGAAGCAAATGCAGCCAATAAATTATCATACAGCTCCCAACGCTGCAAGATTTCCTTGCAACCAACAACATCTTTTCTCTCTCTCTTCCATGAGACTGTTTTGTCCATGTCTGTGGCAGGGGTGAGTGACGGCCAAACAGGGAATGCTGTGTTGCACTCAGTCTGCGCGTCGTTTGGGAGTTTCTGCAAAATTTGCGGGACGCTTGGACGTACCCCGTGTTCAGCGTGACATTTATGTGGGCACCCAGCCGCCGATAAAGTCTGCGACGTCGCTTCTGGGCTGAAGACTGGGCGAAGTGGGCGAAGTCAGCCAGTTTGGCCGACTCGGCCAGCCGCAACGCGTAAATCGAACACACGGATTCACAGACAGAGAACGCACGCGCACAACCTCAGCGAAGCACATGTGCCAGACCGTACATGGAGTTGGCACTTTCGCCTTGTCACATTTTTTCTGAATCCGTGTCATACTTTCTTTGATGCTTCCAGTCCATACAACAGCTATTTGAAGCCCAAATCAAATTACTCATCTCTTTACCGGCGGTTAAATTAATACAAGCCTGCTTACTTAAGCAATAGCACGCCTTATTACATTAGGCGCGCGGCCCTAAGTGAATTTGCTCTGTGTAAAACGTTGTCTCTCAGGAGTGGGCTGCAGGTTGCGCAGCGAAGCAGTTGTTGCTGCAGTTGCATGTTTTCCTTTTGTCGTGTCACGCCAAGACAAGCGTTGTGTGCTCTGGCACGAAGTTGAGGAAGTCCATGGCAAACTGCTGCAGGTTCGGAAGTTGAAATATTGAGATTCACACACAGCACTTGAGATGAAAAGGCTGGGTGTTTGACGGCGCAGAGCGGTGCTCTCGAGACTGAGTGGGGGAGTCTCTGGATCCGCGCCGTCCTCACTGCGCACCGCACCTCAAGCTGATGCACTTCAAAGATGCGCCCTTCGCTCCGCACACTGCGACCATCTCGCCGTCTGCGAAGCGTCTTCGAGCGCTTCTTTGTCACGTGAAGCAGCGAACAGCACCAGGCACCGACGCCAGCGCCCGCCTGTCTTCGCAGCGTTCTGGGTCGCACGGGCTTATCCACCAATTGTTGGCAGGGAAAATCAAATCAAGGCTCATGTGCATGTGTTGAGGAAGGATTCTGTCAAGTGAACCAGAAGTCTGTCTGGTTCTGGCAGAAGAATCTGGCAGTCAAATACGATGCCACTCTGGAGGTTTCTTCTCCGATGAACATGCTTTGATTGCATCTGCTACAATCGCTCCGACACAACAAGACAACCCTCTCCCCGCCTGTTTTTGTTTGTGTTGTTCAGGTACTCGCGCACAAAGTCCCAAGCATCACAGTCTCCAATGTCCAACGGAAGGACAGGACATTGTCAGTGACGCTACAAAAGAGAGAAGCAGAATTTGGAGACAAAAACAATGAGCCGGCGTGAAGATGCAGGTTCTCTTCATTGGGGCCTTTTCAAGCAATTGCAGAACAGACACTCGCCGAGATTTTCTCCGCTGAAGCCGTCCTTGGTTCTTTTGATGCTCTGCGAGAAGACGCTGAGGGCACCAAACAGTGTGCCGTGACAGCATCTGAGATTTCTATGTCCCCAAATCCGCTTGAGCGGATTAAAGTCAGATTTCCGCGCGGCGTCGCGCAAAGCGACGCGCCTAAAATACGGATTTGCCGCAGTTCTGCTTCCTCCGTGGGTGACATGGCCGGCAGCGCACTCACTGGGAAAGATCCGCCAAAATGGTGAATTCAAATTGCAATAAACTGGAATGGGCTCTCAGGCTGCATTGCAGGGGAAGTACTTTACATCTCAGGAAATGATGGCTGGACATAAAACAAGGAATGGGCAACTGCCCTATTAACTGGGATTTACCATTTCATATTCCCCCAGCAGCATATCTCTGTGTTGTTCCCCGACAAAAAATCAATGGTATCTCGAATGCCTCTGGTCGCAGTTATCAACGTGGTGGGAGACTGACATTTGGAGGCGCTGTAAAGACGAAAGCTGCGTCTCGGCGCCGCCACGGGTCCGCTGGACTCCGGAAGAGACGCACAACTGCCTCACACTCCGCCACCTCGCGAGGCTGTCTCGGGTTCGTGATACGTATGCAAAGCGTTTCAAATTGTTCGTGAAACGGAACGAGCTGCTCCGCCAAAAACTACACAAAGCAGAACTGCAAACATTTTTCGTCTGTTCTGTGAAAGTCGAAGAAGAACGCTTCAGGCGAAAGAGAACTTCAGCAATGTGGGAGTGGACAGTTTCATGCAAGATATGGACGACAAGGCTCGAAGGTTCTCGCCTTGCCTGTGAGTTCTGAGAGAGTAAAACACTTCGGCACCAAAGCTGGCCATCTCAAGTCAGACGGGTGGCAGCATCGATTTTCTGTCATTATTTAATGCAGCAATAACCATTCAAAGATGCCGCTCAATGTAAAGACAAAGAAGCCGAACAAACTTCGCTTCAACCTCGCCTGAAAGTTTCCCATCAACTTCGCACAAACGTTTATGAGGCATCGGTGAAGGAATTGCAGTGGAGCCTGCGGGTGTCTGAGTCCGTCGCCGTGCGAGTGCGTCCACCGTTCAGACTTGCGCCCCAGGATCGGAAGAATGATGCCGCGGATGCCCGTTCGAAGTCTGATGTATCAAGGCCAGATACAAGAGCACTTCCTGAACGTGCACGCACGTGTATCTAATCTACCAGAGGACTCGAAGGTCGAACGATGCGCGATATTTGTTTCTCCTCCACAACAAAAGTTTAAAACTTCGCGAGGGAATTGAAAGTGAGGCCGCGACTTGCCAAGTGATTTTATTGTTTCGCATCAGGTTCTGGACACTTGGAAGGAAACGCGCCTCGTGAGTTTCAATGAGGAGAATTAGATTGGTCCGAGCAGCTCAGGAGCTTCCACCGCGGAGGGCAGGACGTGTGGCTAAACGAGTTTGTAGTCGAGAGGCTGCGGGCGGCGCCGTCCCCACAGCGAGGCCGCGAGGGACGCACTGCCCAGGAGCAGGCGGTGCTGTCCCCACAGCGAGGCCGCGAGGGACGTGCTGCCCAGGAGCGGGCGGCGCCGTCCCCACAGCGAGGCCGCGAGGGACGTGCTGCCCAGGAGCGGGCGGCGCCGTCCCCACAGCGAGGCCGCGAGGGACGTGCTGCCCACTAGCGGGCGCAGCGTTCCGCGAGACGACAGTGGGCCGGCCCTGCGTTGTATATCGCGTGGTGCTGAAGATGCGGTTGCATGTCTCGTGCAAGGAAAGATGGGATTTGAATCTGAATTTCCATTTCTTCTGCAAAACTCGTATTTCGCGAGTGGTACAGCCGGAAATACTTGTCTTGAAGCAATTGACTCTGTTCTTTGAGCAGCATTCGCTGTCTGTCTTGGCAGACTGGGCCGACTCGTGTTTCGCTGGTCGTGTTTCTGCTCTCACAGGAGCCTCACGCCTGCCAACTCCACTCCGAGGTCTTGCCACAAGCCTGATGTGTTCTCAACTTTACAGAAACACGGAAATGTCATTTGGAATTGACTAATTTCTAAACAGCATTGGCGGTCAGGCTGAGCGGGCGCAAGCTGAGATCGGCTCGCGAGGCACGCCGCCGCCGCCGCCGCCGCCGCCTCCTTCCCGACTGGAATCCAACAACTCTTTGAAACAAATTAGTGATGCCAATTCTGCGCAAACAATGAAAACTGTTGCTTTTCCCTTGGATTTCGAAGAATCGGCGAAGTGTATGTTTTCACGTCAGCAGTTTGAACACGTGTATTGAATTTCACACTTGCAATGGAATCCTGAAGGGAAACGTTGTGCACGTCCGTCAAAACTAAAACACCTCGAGCTTCGGCGTATTTTTACATTTTACAGAGACTTGTTTCACACTGGATGCCACAAGTATTGGGTCCTTCGCCAAGTTCTGGACGTTGCGTCGCGCGAAGCAGGGAGGGGAGGAAAAGCCCATGTCGTGACTTCTCTTCTTTTCGCTGTCTGAATTCAGCACGGTTCATGCTACGACTGTCAATGTGACAGAAGAAATTGAAAGCTTCTGCGATTTCGTAAGTTTCTCCACAGCCTCAGAGGAGCCTCGTGCAAAGCATTGGGGCGAAATCTGCTTCAAGAAACAGTTGCGTGCGCTGTGAGACGAGATGAGGCATTTTGACATGTCGGTGGAGCTTGTGTTTGAGAAGACGTTCTCTCCAAACATTTCACTTTCACTGGGTGTGGTGCAATGACAAGTGTGGTGCAAGGACAATCTCTTGTGTGCGCGATTCCTTGTGCGGGTCAGTGACCCCTGCAGGAGCGCTTTGATCGGCGGTCCGTGCTTCTCCCCGTCGTGTTCCCCGAGCCTCGCTCGCGATCCAGGAAGTCAGCTGAGCTTGACGGCGGCGCGATTGATTTTCCATCACGTCTCCGCTGATGTCTGCCTCGGTCTGATTGCATCTGCCGACTAATTATTGCGTGTCAATGTTGACAATCTCTTACTGCTTCTGCACAAAAAATTGCATGTCTGCAGCAGTCAAAAATTGCAGGCACAGCATGTAAAAAGCTGCTTTTGACAGAGAAAGTCGGGCCAAGTTCACGCTGTGTGCGACATTGCGTTACGACGTTGCGGAGACAAATGCAAACAGCCCATGCGTCGCCCAGTGGACCCAAGTTGAAGCGTCCAGTGTGAAGCAAACTTGCGTTTGTGAATGCGTTTGCCCTTTTCCTTGGGTGAAATTGGGATTGCGCAAGAGCCTAGTTTCATTGAGAGCGCACAAACTTTCAAAACTGGGGAAACGAACCCGTGCATTTTTGACATTCTCGACGCAGCCTGCCAAAAGAACGAGAACGTCCACCAACGCGACGAGAGACCTGAAACCCGCTGTCGCTCGTTTTCCATTCCTTGATCATGTTCTGTGCACGAGCTGAGCCTCGGTGTCGCTGTGGACGTCAGTGAGCGAGTCAGTCGACAGATTATTGGATGAACGTCATCTTCTCTTCAAAAGAACGGCGAGCGAACGCATCTGCTCCGCACGAGGAGGTGACGGGAATGAGATTATTAGTCTGGCACCTCCGCACTCGTGTTTGATTGATCCACCCCTCCGCACCAGAATCGGCTCTCCACCGTCATATTGGCCGCTTGTCGCACCACATTCACATCTCCACAAAGCACAGAAACTCGTTCCATGCAGACTCCGATTTGCTGCAAACAACTGAAGAATATACAGATCTACGAAGTGGTTTCCACATCACTTGCAGCTAGCAGGCGACCAGCTGCGATCGTTCACATTCATGAGGTCTACATTCAAGCAATCTGAGCGACTGTGCAAAGTTTGCCGAGCGAGCGAAACTCGAAAATACTGATCTGGTCTCGCCATGGGCGTCGTGCATTGCCTCGCACAGCGCGGAAGGCGCGGCGCATGCGCTGTGAACGGTGCAGCAGACAGACGTACCTTGTCCTGCAGACGCGCGAGCTCCGTCCACACCTTGAGGCTCTTCTCCCCGGTGCGGGGCGCGGGGCGGGCCCGGCGCCCTCCCGCCCCCTTCCTTCTCTTCGGACTGTACTCCATTGTGCTTCACAGCGGCACCGACGATCGAAACGCTCGGTCAAGTATGTGCATGCGTTTTTTGTGACTTGCTCTTCACTTTGGAGACGGCGTCCCTTGTCCAACACACAAATGTGTCCACAGACAGCACGTGTTGTGGTCTGTGTGACGAAAACCTGCAGCTGGTGACCGGTTCTTTCTCGGTGTCATTCACTCTGCAGCGTCGTGAGTTTTTGAAATGTATCACCACAACAGAACATGAAGTTTTCTTCTGAAATACTTGACCGGGAAGACTGAGCTTTCAACCAGCATTTTGTGGCTGTCACAACTCTCGAGACAACTGTCGCATTCCCACGTGTGTTTTGTTCCTGCAGCAGTGCAGGGCCGCCGCGTTCGCGCAGATGCGCCCGTCACAATACACACAGAATCCATTATCCTGCACAGTTCGCCACATAAAGTAGCAACAGCTGCCAAGACGAAAATGACGAGTCCACAGTAGTGTGTTTTTCTAATCCCACCTCTCCACTAGAATAAGATCAGTGAGTCACTGGAAAAATCCCCGAATATAAAACAACCTGAATCACGCCATGAGCGTCATTGGACCAGTCCACTTGCGCCCGAACGACACGTTCCGTGAGGTCACCTGCAGTCTGACTTGTCTGCACTTCCTCTCGCCTCACAACGTGCACAGCTTGCATTTCCTCAACATGCAGACAGACGTAATGGACTTGTCTTACGTGACGCGACTTCCTGCAGTGTACATGAGCGTCCTTCTGGCCCAATGATTTGTCAAAACACATCCAGCACACGCGCGGACGCCGTCTCGCGTCCCCTCGAACCTGACTAATGTTTACAAGTTGTGTTTTCCCGCTGAGTTAATAGGTCCAGGAATGTCACACACAAATTTGCAGCACAAGAATCTGCTGTTGTGAATAATTGAAACGCCGTTACAAGGAAATTACAGGTTATCAATACACGAACGCTGCAAATATTGACTGGCTTCTTCGCCAAGCACGCTGTGAGAAATCTCGCCAAAGGTGACGCGCTTCGGCGTGTGTCCTGCAAGTTCACCTCCTGCAGGCACCTGCCGGAAACGCGCCTTTGACCTGCACCGCAACACACCACGCGTCCTGCGTCAGGCAGCCCCACGGCAGATCCTCACAGACATGTAGGCAAAACAAGCAAAGCAGGAAAACCCTGAAAAGTGCAAGTTTGGAGGACCCACCCTTTGTGTGGCAAAGTTGAGCATGCAACGGTGGGACCTTGATGTTCTGTTGACACGAACTGGAGAATGAAGGGCTGGCACCGAACCAGGGCAAACGGGCATCACCAATGGTGTTCATTCAAAACTCAAAGTTGTCACACATGGAGTAGAGCTTGTTTCCGTGCAAAGTGTGATCCTTCCAGTGTCTTGAGCCCTTCCTTCCTGGAGTCACACTGAGTCCTTTCCCGGAGGAGACTTCCTGTGCGCACGACTTCGCAGCCTGGCCTGCAGTGTTGCTGCAATCGGCAATGAACACTGCGCCTTCGATCATTCACTGGATCACAGCTATTTTTGGGCTACTCAGAAATGTGATAAATATCTAAACATCAGATCGCGTGTTCGTTTTCACACATTATAAATTGGTCTCAATGGCGGTTGTGTTTGCAGTAATTTCTCACTGTTTGAAAACAGAGTGAGCTTCTGTAAGGGGTCCGAGCGATGCACTTGGAGAGGGGTCGGCGCAAATGAAACTGGTCGATTTCGATAAACCATCAAGTCGTTTTGTGATTGAAAATGTGTCTTGAGAAGGTTGCAGTGGGCGTGCACACATTTCGGCACAGATGCACCATCTTCCCTGGCGCAAAGTATTCTTTCGCGGGTTCATGAGAAACGCTTCAGCAAAGAGGCAGGTACATGTTGCCTGGTCTCGGGGATCAGAACAACGTCAGATTGAGGCTGTTTCCCACCGGTCGGGAGCGTCACGCAGCGCCCCCTGTGAGCGCTGCGTCGCTCACGTGACGCAGGAGCAGCGCAGGACGCGCCACCCCGCTCAGTCACGGCGGTCGATGAATTTTTAATCGCGATCATATTTGGAGCCGCCCGTCTCTATTTCCATCAATCTTCCAGCCACTGGAGACGCGACTGTAAATGTCAGCCGGATCATGTTTGAGAAAATTTGAACACATTGTTCTGTTAATAATTGATGTCTAATGCATAGGAATTGCCATTAAAATGCCAGCGCTATTTTTCTCGATGTCAGGACGACACTTTTTGCCGCGGCGTCAGCTTCTGGCACGTTGTCAGACACGTGATTGAAGATTCCTGATGGGAGGTCGCTTCTTCGGTACGAGTTGAAAACCGCGAAATTGTATTGATGTTTCGGAAGATAACAAGCACAAACTTTGAGAACATCTTGCGTCCTCTGAAACTTGAAAGCGCAGCGTCAAATGTTGAGACTTGGCAGTTCCGCTCGACCTGCGCGGGACGCAGAGCACGGCACAGCCATGGAGCACGTACGAGGGCTGTTCACGAATTTTTGGCTGCGCACAACATCAAGACTGTTCGCGAGAAGTACGTAGACCTGCAGCAAACATTCGTGGACAGCCCCCGCACACGCCACCGAACACGATCGTCGACTGTTCCTGTGTCCTCCACACACGATCGTCACGTGCTTCTCAGCGCGTTTGTGGGAGAAGACAGGGATCGCACACTTGTCGAGTTTGGGAAGCGCATTTCGCACAACTGCGTGCGAATGGTCGTGAAAAAAAGATGTTTTCATTGGGTCAATCAAGAACATGGACAAGATAGCGCAGTGATCGAGGACATGGTTGAGAATGAGTCAATGAAAACATTGTTTGAATGACCATTCTAACGTTTTTGTGCGAAATGCGCGTCACTTACGATGACTTGTATGCAATCTTTTTTCTACAATGTAAGTGAGTGGTCGCGAACGTCGACCTACTTGTGGTTTTCTGAGTAGAGTTGTGAAGGTTCTTTAGCCATTCTTGCCAGTGATGTTGAGCTGGCAACACGCAAAGTCTCTCTCTTTTTTTTTGTTTTGTTTCCTGTTTGTCGCAATCATGTCGGAGTTGCCGCAAATCGCTCAAGTTGTGTACGATTATTCGAGTTCTGATGACAACACAGAAGAAGAGTCAAACTTTTTGCTTGGTCACGGTTCTGTACAGTCATCCCAGCACGACACAACCATGTTCAACATCGAATTCGAGCCTAGTGGATGGTGAGTTGGTTTTTTGTTGTTGTCGACGACTTTTCTGGCGCGAGCAACATGTTTACGTTGAAAATGGAATTCCCTGTTCGAAATGACGTTTCACGAAAAAAATTGTTATGAGTGAAGTTGAGACTAGTTTTAAACATTCTAATTTTTGTTGGAAGTAGTTGTGGATTGTTTTTTTTGCATCTTATCGGTTTGGACTTAGTTTTTTGAAAAAAAAAATCAAGTTGAGGGGCTTCCCCATGACGTCAGTGTCATGGCTGCTTTGGCAAGGTCAACATATTTTTGACATTTGAAAACTTTATTTTTCAGTCCGGGTGCGCAATCCACGCAGAATATGGTCATCGATGAGTGTGCGGGTGATCGACTTCTTGGTTTGGACGAGAGATCTGATGACTCCATCCACTTTTTGGGCGAAGAAAACGTGCCACTCGAGACGAAGCCACTCATGGACTACATGACCTCTGAAGATGACGACGCCTCAGGGGGAGCCATGAGTTGACCCCTTGAAAACCAGTGGTCTTTTCGATTCAAAAAGGCAACTGACTTTGAGACACTGGAAGAACTCTCTCACAAGAGTTTCGCGCCTAGTACAGACAGGAAAATTGCATGGGCAGTCAGTTTATTTGAGGAATGGAGGCAGCATTGTTTGCTCACCAACATGTCAGAGCGTCACGAGATTTCATGGGGTAGTTTGTCAAACACCAACTTGACAGAGGCCGACTTGAGTTTTTGTTTGTGCTCGTTCATTAATGAGATCCGGAGGAAAGACAGCGGCGAGTTTCCAGCCAAGAGTTTGTATGAAATTGTTCTTTTGATTCAATTCCATATGGA
>JAAUXT010038480.1_pt1 | contig 30981 bp, 28 predicted proteins | sample 7278171 | NCBI WGS metagenome assembly JAAUXT01 (sample SAMN14350112, study PRJNA611818) | marine sediment metagenome | isolation source: surface marine sediment (1.8m) | place: French Polynesia: Moorea | collected 2018-08
CCCCCACACCCCCCCCCCCCACTACCTACCGGCCGTGGTTGGTTAAGGGGTGGCGCGGGGCCTTTTTTGCGTTGGCGGGGGGGGGTTTTTTGCGGGGCGCAATTGGTAGGGGGTGGGTGGGTTGTTGGTAGGGGGAGGGGGTTATTGGTAGGGGGGTTATTGGTAGGGGGAGGGGGGTATTGGTAGGGGGATGGGGGGTTATTGGTAGGGGAGGGGGGGTTATTGGTAGGGGGAGGGGGTGGTTGAGAGGGGGAGGGGGTGGTTGAGAGGGGGAGGGGGTGGTTGAGAGGGGGAGGGGGTGGTTGAGAGGGGGAGGGGGGTGGTTGAGAGGGGGAGGGGAGGTTACATTCCAAAGTGTGGACAGATGCACACATGAATACTAAGGGTTTTTAAGCCAACAGCGTCACCTAGATGGCCGGCTACGCGACCATCAACAAACAGGTTTTGGGAAATCTTTCCAAATCGGACACAAACGCAAGGACGATACGAGGGCAGCTCTGAACAAAACATAAGTGTTGTTTCGCTTGCAGAAACGTACGAAAATGGAAATTACGTTGAACGGAACTTCACCGGAGCGTGGGTAAGTTCCTTCAAATTTGCAAGACAAAGATACACCGATACCACCAAAAATCATTTCCATCCATGTCAAAAGATTGGCACGAAGAATGTGTTCGGAGTGCAAGGACTCTGCAGGATCTCAAATCAGAAAGAAATCTGCTCTGAAATTAAAACAGCCCCGTCACCATATTTGGTGTGCGCGCTGTAGGTGGACGACGCGTATGAACTGGAGATGTCAGGAGCGGCGGGCGCGTTCAACAACAGCGAGACTTTCACCGAGGTGCAGTTCCTCGGTATGCCTCCGGGGCACTCGCAGTTCGTGGTTCGGCTGAACAATGATATCCTCCCTCTCCCCTCCGATCAAGTTGATTTCAACGAAACTAGCAGGGTAAGAAAAGAGGATTGCCTGACAAATTTTTGTTCAGCTTATTCCTCAAGTTTTCTCCTGAGATTTTTTGTAGCTTGTGTCGTGCATTTTTCAAACTGAAAAAATATAACATCTTTTTTGGCAGGTTCTGACCATAACTGGACTGTCACTTCCCCTTGCAACGAACCTTCCTCAGACGATAACAATTACATCCAGAAGCAACTGAACAGAACTCGAACACTTCAACACGATTGGGATTGAGAACTCATTCCGAACCCGCTTCATACTCACACACAATGTTCACTTTGAACAAGATGTTGGGCCGCGCGCACAAAGTGGCGCATCAAGTTTCCTGCAGCTCATTTGAGGACTGGAAGTTGGTTGGACACTTTCAGAAGGGTGGTACGAATGCATCACGTCTTCAATTTCTTCTGTTCCCCAAGGTGAAACGAAACGTGGCAGCATTGCCAAAAGGGCATCTGGGCTGTGGAATGAGGCATTTGCGACGCCTTAATTTGTAACATATTGAGTTTGTCCGTATCAAAGTGATGGCTTGCACCGACTGGCGCCCAGAGGGGGACGCCTAATGACATCAAACTAAGTGTCATCGCGCCAATTGAGCCGAAGCCGACGGGGTCCGTCCCCCGGCCCGAAAATCCGTAAAGTCAGATTGAATTTGCGACAGGTTTGCCTCCCGGGCTTGTCGGTCACTCACAACGGGAATTTGTTCTCACGAGAACTTTGCGCCAAAACCGGAATGTGGCAATGAAACAGCAATGCGACACACAAAATATGACACTGTGCACAGGCGCGCGTGGAATTGTCGTGACAGATTTGTGATTTGTTTTCGTGTGACGCTCGTGTGTTCAAAACTGTGTTTTGATGCTCATCACCTCTGTTGGAAGAGTTGATGAATATGAAGGACAAATGTTGGTTTCACGTCGGATTCATCTTTCGTACTCCACTCTGCTTCGAACGGAGCTCACTTCTGAGACTCTGACCGAATCCCAATTGTCAGGTGGGACACGATTGCACTTGGCTGCCGAGAGATCACGATGTCGTCTGTGGCTCTGCAGATCCAGCAGCTCCGGTTGAACACGATCCGTTCCGTTGTTCACGCTCAGCTGCCTCCATTCTGCAGACCAGGAACAAACGATTGCTCCGCGCAAAGCAGCCATTTTGCAGCTTTTCTTCTCTGTGTGCTTCTGTAATTGCACAAAAGACACTGATTATCAATAAACACAACAGTTTGTACCTCAAGTCTTTGTGTTCGTACACAGTCAAACAAAAACGTGTACGTTTCACTGCGTTTCATTTTCATTTCATGATTCTGTTACTCCTGCCAGTTTGAGACTGGAAATTGAGGTGGGTCCAATTGACGAACACGTCAACACCACGCAAAATTGAACCTTATTCCACAGTCGGAGTCACCAAATCAACACCTTTCATCCAAATGAAGGCTCAAGGATTTTTCGGATGTGATCAATGCTGTGCAAGCAAGTTCCAAACTTTTGCAAGTTCGTTTCCGCGATCTTCTTCACAGGGGCGAAGCGCTCCTTCACAGATCGAACTGCGACGCGCAAGCAATCAAATTATTATATTTGTCCTTGAGGTGGTTACAGAGGAAAGCCATTGTGTCTTCAAATTAACGCCTCCATATCGGCTTTGACAGAAGCATGAATAAAATATCAGCCTGTTAGCAGGATTTGGCGTTTTGTTCCGTCGCGCGCGATCTGACAGACAATACAACAACTCCTGATCCAAGGTGCTCAAACAAACAATAACAGAACATTTTGCATCCATATGTTGCACTCTGTGTGAATTTTTGCAAGTCAAACACAAATTTGCTCATCACGAAACCGTGTTCAGCTTCGGAAAGTTTCTGACTCATTTTTCTGTCATGTTTGCAACTTTGGATTTATGGATGTTTTGGTAGATTTTTCCTTTGGAGGATCAGGGGAGTCTCAGGACTCCGGTGCGCTATTTGCATCCGGTACCCAACTGTTGAATGGACACAGGTCAGACACCTGAACTTGGTGAGTGACGGTCACATAAGATCGTGCCTTCCTCACTGGTGCATGCATGAGCGTGGCTCGCACGTTTGGGGCAGATTTCTTGCTGTGTTTGAGCCACCAACAAGTTTCCCTGCCTCTCAAGTTGTTATGCAAGGGCAAGAGTACCAGTGGTTGAAAACAATGGCATCTCAGCAAGGCCCTATATCCCTTCCTATCAGATCACATCCTGCACAGGGGGCTTGCAAAGAGGGGGCACATGAAGGGGAGCTCGTGAAGGGGTCGCCTGGGATATCGCACCCGCAGTTGCCTTTTGCACTGCTTCTTGTTCGAAACTCAATTGTTACACATTCTAGTGAACGCAAGCTGAAACATGTTCCGCTTATCTGCAGTATCTCTGCATCCTTTATTGACAGATTAAACAGGGTCGGTTTGGTACATTAGTTAATTCAATAAAGTAGCTATTACCTTCCATATTTGTGTTTTCTTGTTATCGGTAAACTACTAAAGCTAATAGGGACGATAATATTTGATTGTCGCTCGGTTAAAATAGACCCGGTATTGGCACTTGTCATTGTTCGTACAAAAGGTATTGGGTTCGAAACGCTGGGAAGCGGAAAATTTGAGACAGCGATATTGAGGGAAAATTAGCTGCATTTATTGCTTCATTAAGCGCAGGCACCGGCGCTCTGGGGATGCGCCTGTTGGGAGAGACAAACAAAAGGAAACTGCGAACCACGACAACACTGGAAGAGGAATATTTCAGAAGTTAACAGCGTGCATCGAGAAAAAAATATTCCAGGACAATATCTCAATCAATGTCATGAACATTAAAAACGGTGTGTGATCTGGGAAATCGATCGAACAGTGAAAGATCCAAACAGAATGAGCAAAATGACGAAGGCACGTGCGTATTTCTGAGGTTTTCGGGTGGCTGCCCTCGGTCCGTGCGCACAGGTGAATCTGGCGCGAGTCTGAGCGGCCTCTGCATGAGCTGTGCCCATCGATGTGTGGCTGAGTGCGGAATCGTTGGCATCGACAAGGAAAACGAACCACTTAACGGGCCCCAAACCATCTGCTTGGTTCCGCAGACGCAATGAAATGTTCCATTCATGCCACTTTTGAACGTTGCATGGTCTGACAAGTTAAGACGTCAGCTACAAGGCCAGGACAGTCCGACTGTTGTCCGACTTTGCTTGTCGCTTCCCAGACAAGTGCCGTCATCAACTTCGACATTCTGCTGAATCCGACACGCTCCGGTTTCTGAAGTTCGTTTCAAAGGACTTGAAAACTTCTTTCCACCAGGACGTAATGGTTCCTGAACTGTAGAACTGGTCCAGAGCATCCACATTTTGAAGGCTGTCGAGATGGCATAGCCATCAAGACTGGTTTCAAAATGTGGATACTCATGACCAGTTCTATTGTTCAGGAACAAATTTCTTGTACACTTGGTTGTTTGAGAACAAGCGACAAAAATAGAATGTCGCGAGCGTTCAAGAACCACCAAGCGTGCAAGAATTTTTATTCCAAGCCCACGTATTCTGACAGTCTTTTGCTGAAAAGCAACCCAACGGGCTGAAATTCTGTGTGGACACGGGAAGAGAGCCTGCGTGGCTTCAATTGTACCCGTGCTCTTTACCGTGCATCAGAATGTTGGGTTCCGTGGTTTGATGTGCTCATTGGCAGCTTGCAGATTGTGCTTCGCATGTATGGACAATCTCGTCGAATCTACGAATCTGCCTGGGAGGTGCTGGGCGATTCAGTCGAACTCAGGCGGGACAGAAATGTTCTGAATATGACTCATCCTCCAATATTCCTCTGCCTGGGACAGTTTACATTGGAACTTCAAATGAATTTGAAAGATCAACAAATTTACACTGAGAAGCTTGAACCGTTGCTTTTCATCCAGCACGTTTCAGCACCTTCCCCCGCTGTTTAGGGACATTGTCGGGGTTGAACACACGAAACGTTTTTTATCAAAGTGTTTGCTGCACACAGGGTATGTTTTGGGTGCATAACTGCAATGTGATGTGAGAACCTGATTTGTACAATTATTTTAATTGCTGAATTTAATCTACGAGTGAACGGGTGCAGACCACATGAGCGGTTCACTCCCACACAGGTTGAGCCTCTCTGTGGACTGCGGGACACCCATCTTCAATGCCAAGCTTTGGCTAACGAGAGTTGATGCTTGCAGTTTTGTGAAAGCAAGCCTTGTAGCGAGTAGATTTAAGTTTAGGGCCTGGTGGTCCAACTCGATTCAAGGCCTAGATCTGGTGTGGGTCTGTGAAACACCTGTCGGAAGTCAGAAGACCACATTGTTGTCGCAAGCAACTGAAACGACCCAAGTGACGTGTTGAATCCTCGGGGATTGTTGGAAAACCTGCACGTGTCAACAGGGCGCAGCGTAGATTGCTGAACATCTATTGTCTCAACATGATTCCACTCAACCTCGCAAAGAAAATCAACAGCCATTAGGCAAATGTCAGGTCCCACCTATTGTTTGAGGATCTTAATTTATTTAATCAGGATTCTTTTCGACGAGAACGTATTGAACGCCTAACAAGATTGTGAATTTTATGGTGTTATGATCCAGAGAAAAGTGCATTGTTAATTGGGCATCTTAATGAGGTAAAAATGTAATGTTTAACAACAGCTGTCCAAACTGAAGTATTTCAATGCGTCACATTTCAGATTGAAAAGCAGCAATTCCAAAAAGACAAAACACGCATTTGAAAAAATCACACTGTTGACATGAACCCAGGGCTGCGAAAAACATTTTGGCCGGAAAAAACGTACCAAGTTGTTCAAGCAATGGAAGAAACATGCTAAGCACACGCAATGCATTTAAACCTGTTTACACGAACTAAATGTATCTCCCAAATTGAACGAAAGGTTTCCTGTGCTTTTCTGTGCAGTCTCCTTTCAAAAACGTAGTTGTGCCCTTCCGCCGACCGGGAGGAACAAAAGTCCAGTGGCGAGCACCTTTTGGATAGTATCCCAGAGGTTTGTTTGTGGGTCGTTGGGGGTTGGAGGGTCGCACCTTAGGGTCGTGTGTCACACCAATTAACCACACTTTGTGTTGGGTAACAAGGGCACTGTAGAAAATCTCGACCTTGAAATGCCAAATCAGTCATGCAGGGCCAAATGAAGATTGCTTTTGAATTGTGAAATTAAGACCTGCAGTCTGTTTCTTTGTGCATCAATTTGTTTGGCAAAAAGATGCCTTGCGCTCCTTCCAGTAAAGAATTCAACAAAACGTGGTTTTTATTCACCAATTATACAAATATACAATTAAAATGTGCTTCAAAGTACCCCAGGGGTACACAGGACAAAGAACCAACGCCGATCCGCAGGTGAAGGGAGTGAAATGTGGTATCATTGCAGTGACCACATGTTGCAGGGATGTGGATGAAACAAGAACGGAAATTGATGTTTGACAAGAAAATCACATGCAACTGCAGGTAAAGACTGAGCAGGGTTCCAGAAACGCTTCCAGTGCGTGACTTTCAGTCGTGAGGTGTCACTCATTTTTCATTGTTTTTCTGCAAAGAATGTTTTCTTAACAGCCAAAAAGGATCACCAACTTATTTTCTACCAATACGGGTGTCGCTGATAAACTGTGAACCCGTTTGACTTTCTCCAGTGACAAGTTTGGGTGAACAACCCAATTTCAAGAATGAAAATTGCTCGTAGTTTGAGATGTAGTAGCAGATAGAAAGGTGTCTCCTGGTCTCGGGTCGCAGGTTCCCACATTGAGTTTCACTGACTTGCCAAGACACACGGAAGTTTCACAGTCTTTGGCTTCATTGACCAGGTTTCGTTTGTGAATGAAAATCTCCAGTTGATCCAAAGTCGTGGTTTGTGGTGCCCGGTATCGGTCTTGGCCAGCTTTCGGAGGCTGAAAAAAGAAAGGGGTGAATCTGTTTTGGGTCGTCAAGGGTGCCCTCCTTGTCTTGGTAAAAAGGACAACAAAGAAACACCTTCAGGAAAAAATGAGCTTTCCAGGGTTTGGGGGCGTCTCCGGAGGGCACCCCTGGATCCGCAAGAGAAGACAGGGGTGGCCCCAAGACAACACAAACATGTGTTTTCAAAGGTCAGTCAATCAAGCCAACTGACTTTGCAACAACCGGTTGCCACTGACTTCCTGGCTTCACATTCTCCATCGGAGTATGACCACCAATTTTTATGTCAAGTCAAAGACCAGAATTTCATCTTATCTCCTTCACCAAGAATTGTTACGTTGTGACAGTCTGAGAAATGTGTTTCTCGGTGTTGTCTGCCCCTGGTGGTGCATCGTTTTCGTTGAGCACTCGCTCTTCGGTTTTTCTTTGGGACCAACACAAAAATTACGGGTTTTTTTCGTGGACCTTCAGACATGAGCCCAATCTAGCACAGCCGCACATGAAAGAAAAATACAGTCAAAACTGGACGGCACAGAATTTCCATTTGGGGCAACTGGTGACAAGCTGCAAGTTGTTTTCGTACAAGTTTGCATTCCCAATACACGGGCAGCTTCATCCGGAGCAACACACTTCAATGTCAGAAGTAGGTTTTCAAATTGCAGATGGATCAAATTAACTTCCACATCAAGCGCCCTTATCGGACAAAAGGCCGAACTAAAATTATCACCGATGGAAATATGAAGGAGGGAACAATCGCTAATTTTCCCTTCTTGTCAAATTTCTTTGGTTCCAGGAGAGATTATTTCACGTCAGATTTCGTTGTAGTTTTGGAGACGCGCATCTAACATCTTAACCCACTTGTGAGGCCCCAATTAGACGCTCAGGCTGCAAGGCTTTTTACCCGCGCATAAACAAAGGCCCGTTCCATCAATGGGTGTTGTGAAGGGAGAGAAAAGCGCCGGAAAATCAATCAGACAGGATGTGCATCTCGGAGAAGCAGTAAAAATTGTGAGCCTGTGGTGATCAGTGTGAAGCAGAATAAGAAGCATTGACAACTAAACTGCGTCAAAAAAGACGGTCTGAACCAAGCAATGTTACGAGCGAGTAATTCTCGCAAAGAGAGGGGACCTTGGTAGTGAGGAACACACCATTGTCAAACCCAGGGGCATTTACGTGGAAAATTATTGAATATTTCTTTACAACTAACACCCCGTTAACATTGCTAATTTTCAGCTTGAATTAATTCTTATTGAGCTTATCTGATGGGCAATTAAATGCCACAAAACAGGCACTTTGTGAGCTCTATTAGTGATGTTCAGAAGTTTTCTGAATGCTTGTCTGCACAGATCTCCAATCTCCATGGCAGTGGAAAAAACTCAGCAACACAGGCGAGTTTAAGCAACTGCTAATTTCATTTTGTGCGGTGCCCCAATTGATCGCCCCTGTCTTTTCTCCGAGAGCCAATGGTAAATGCATGGTCTGCAGTCTGCACAGAAACGTCAGCTGCATGGAAGGCTCTACGTATCTTTCTGGTCATGACACCTCTGTTCACCAATCTGGCAATTGAGACACGTCGGAAAAGGACCAGACGTACATGTACGTATTTGCTAAAAGTCGCCACAACTTAAGTGGAGAATAGGTTTCAACATCCTTTCAGGTCGTACATTCAATGCAACAGCAACGCAACAGTTTTTGTATCGACAGTTTCACAGTGCAAGAGTTCTGGTCTTTTGGTTCATCAAACCCTTGTGCTTTGCAAAGCCGGATTTGTGTTTCTTACTTTGCCGGAGTGAGCGCAAACGTTCACCACCTGAATTGGTTTCAGTTTGTCAGAAAAAGAAAAAAAATGTCGCTCTCTCCACGGTTTTCCGCGGAAAACAGAAAAGAAATAGCAACAGAAATGATGCTCTTCTTTTCAATTTTCTCATACAATTATTTCAGCTCATGAACAATCGTTCACCGAGCTAGTTTGAAGCATTAATGTCAATGTGAGTTCACTTGCAGTCTCAGAATCATGAACTGAATTGCTCGATGCAAAAGCTGCATATTCAGCTTCATCGTGTACAACCAATTGTGACGGTTTCTCTTTTCTTTGGTTACGTGGTTCAAATTGTTTCCTTCTGCAACAGTAGGTTTCCCTATCATATTGACGCCCGCAAAAATTACACTGAATCTTGCACTAAATTAACCACAATAAATGTTTACACAAGTTGTCATTAAATATTAGACAGCATTCATTTAAAATACTTTGAAAAAACGCGAAATCTGGGGGCGTCTCGGTACAAGGTGTGCTGAATTACTTGAAATCTATGAAATGCATTTAGCAATTAAACTAAATTTCCTGCTCTATGGATTTCACGAATTTCTCTCAGTAGTCGTGTGGGATCTGATGCCTCAAAGAGTGCACGGTTAGTTGCTGTTTTTATCTGAGTTCTTTGGATTTTTTTTTTGTCCGGGTGCGTCTGAAAAACTCTTTGCCTTTCGCAAAAAATGAGGCCACACCGATTGGGTTGACAGTTATCTGACAGAGCGGGCAATAGCAGTAGCACAAAAACTTTCCTATGTTAAACGAGAGACTAAAACAAGAGTGAGTGAGTGAGTGAGTGAGTGAGTGAGTGAGTGAGTGAGTGAGTGAGTGAGTGAGTGAGTGAGTGAGTGAGTGAGTGAGGAGTGAGTGAGTGAGTGAGTGAGTGAGTGAGTGAGTGAGGGAGTGAGTGAGTGAGTGCTGCCTCACAACTGGAAACGGAAACTTGATGTGCACCACTTTTGCTTCTGCATGAGGTCACCGAAACTCAACATGGGGTGAGCGCTGTGATAAATTTCAGAAAAATTAATTTGAATAGTAATGATGTCACTAATGAGTTCTGACAATAAAGAGGTCGGTTCCAACGAAGAACATGTCAGTTTATACCAGTTAACCTCAATGCGGTTTCTTAATTAATGTATGTACGTGGCAATCCCGCATATTATCACCCATTATGGCAAAAAAGTGCCGAAAATGATTTGATTCAATTTGCAGAACGTAATTGAAAATTAATAGAGGCTGAAAGATCTGTGGAATTCGCGACCATTATTTATGATGAAGTGGGTAGCGCAGAAATTACTTGTCAAATGGGCAGAATGATGTAGAGAGCGAGAGATATAAAAATTGATATCTGATGTACAAATGAGGACTGGTGCTAATTACGGCGGTGCTTGTGAAACATTGAACTCTTCACCCAGCGCTCTCAGGACAACATTTCAAACCGCACTCCCAGTGAACACAAACTCCATATACGCAAGTTGTGTCTGTTTATCTAAACTCCAATGTAACTCAAAACTGAACCACGTTCCGGCCAATTTAAATTTCTAGATTTTATCTGGCAGCCATTTTCAAGGTCCTGGATGAGGGTCTATTGGGGCAGTACCATCATGTGCACGTTAATTGTCTAATAAATACAACAATTATGACAATACTACTGTCACGTTGACATATGTCCGTTACCAGCCCGGGGCCACAACAACTTGTTCTTTTTTGACTCTACCTTATTACCATCGGTAATTGTTTAATTGCACAACCAGCTGATGCTTCCAACTCAAAGCTGTTGCTTGTTTCTTTCACTCCTGCTTTGGTTGTGGAATTTAACTTGGAAGAGGAGCCTTGGACTGATTTGGAAAGGAAAAGACAAACTATGCTGCTCCCAGTGTCCTCGGACATCAGACATGTAGACCAGTTCACGGTAAAAGTTGCTTCCCACCACAAGGAAGACGAGATGGCACCATTTCTATCCATCTGCACTGGGTGAAAACTCCCGGTCGCCAGGTTATCAGGTCCTCAGAAGTAATTTCCACAGAAAATGACAAATACGAATTTATTTAAACCAAAGCAGTTCGGATCGAAATTTTCACACCCACTGCAAAATTGCTTGTACTCTGTCGCACAAAAAACGAAAGGAAATTGCTGTCAATAACCAAATTTATTAACTACAGCCCTCCATTGTCGAGTGCGTCTGTATTGGTTCGCCACCCTGGCATCAAGTTCACTCATCACTCAGGAACAATACCAGAGAAAGTTTGAACTGGCAGTGCAATCCCTCTTGATGCTGGTGCAAACTTCCGTGGGAAAATAATGTGCCCTGCCACAATGAATGAAATGTACGGGAAGAACAACTTTAGGTCTTTTACACCAAGGGGCAACGGCAAAGTGCGCTGAAAAAGTCATGATAGAAACAAACTCACAACATGGGAAAATGATTGAGACTGGGACACTGTAAACAACCACAACCAAATTCTCAACAAGAGGGCAACAAGCTTTGACAAGTAACGTCTCATGTGCCTCATTGTGCAATGAAACCTCCTGTTGATTGGATGTCTTGGGCCTGCGTCGTGATTACGACAGTGCTTTCCACATCTCATCTCACATCGCGCACCTGATCTCACCGATTCTCGCATTTTACATTCTTACACTCCAATCATAGTGCACTCCTGTCTTCAGGAGAAATATCGCTTTTTGAATTTTGCCTTCTGTCTCGGTTGCGAGTCGTTTGCACAACCAGTCGTTCTCAGAGCTTGTTTTTCTCCTGCAGTATTGCAGTCAAATCCATCCACTCCTTCTCTTCTGTGTGTGCCCAAGCCCTGCATTTGGGAGTGCTAAGATACACGTGCGTACGTTTCTACACCCAATCCCTCACGCTTCATGAGGTGGATGCAGATTCAATAAAGATTTATATGCGCTGCCCCTCGCACGTCCAGAACAATAACGTCGGTTCCGAAAATTGCGCAGGAAATGTGACACAGTGAGTAGAATGTCCCAATGACAGGTCTGCAGAGAGAACACGGGGTGCTCCCCTGACCTTGAGGTCAGGGTCGTTGATTCGTTCTGTGTGCGCCAGACAAGTGGAAAAGGATCGAAGAGGAATTGACAGTTTACTGTGGAAGTTGTATTGCTAATGTATTGACAGATTGAAGAGAATTTTACGATTTGTATTCATCGTCGTGGATTCGGTTTTGGTGTCACTGGACATCAATTTTCGGTTGTCGGTGTTGAAGCCGCGATGGAGCTTGCCTCTTGCTCAAAAGTTGTGTGAGTGTAATAAGGATGAGTAATTAGTTCTCTTGGTCCGATGGCCATTGTTCATTTCCTTCAGCTCTGTGCGATGCCTGCAGCGCACTGTAAAACTTGGTGCAAGTCATTCAGTGCATAAATAAAGGCTTTTTGACTCAACAATGTGGCTGTATGATTCAAGGCTCGTGTGCCACATCAGACGATTGTCGCTGAAACATCCCGTGACCTCACCACATTTACGAGCCTTTTTTCTCCTGCAGCAGCCACGCGACTATCTCACAGTGTCGGGGACGGAAGGATGTGGCAGCACCTGCCCAGCTTCACTCAATGGGATCCACCTGCAGCACAATGAAGCATTCACCACTCGGATCAAACTTGTGAAATTGAAGAACTGAAAAAAAAAAACGAAAATGGTCAGCGCAAATCAACTAGTGTTGGCTTCAGTATGAGCTTGGACCAGAGAGTTTTGATTCGGGTAAATCAGAAATGACGGAAATCTTGGGAGCTTTGTTTTTGCGACCATTGTGGCTTTGTCAAGAGGCACTGGAAGTTTTGCTCCTGGACTGTTCGCATGTTCGCGTTCTGTACAGTCAGGGTTTTTCGCAGCAAAACGTTAAATTGGACACCCCAAGCATGTTTGAAAAATAATTTACTCCAGCAGTCTTGCACTGCAAAAGGATTTCAGCTTTCAAATTACAGACCATATTGCAAACCCGACCTTTAGTCAGAGGTCCACAACAGCCTAATAAGAGATTATTTCCTCCCAATTATATTTCTTTTGCGATTCAGGCCCGGGGGCCAAATTATGAAAATTTGTGCGCGTTGTTTTGCCATCGACACGCACCTCGCTGTTGCAAAACTGGGCGCCAAACAGGCACTTCAGCGAACGTACCCCGAGGGCTGCTCCAAACAAACTGATTCGTTGAGCACTGTGAAACATGACAGTCTGTTGGGACAGTTTGGTGTCATTTGGGCCTCAGCATACCGGTAGTTAATGCCAGTTGCCTCTCCGAATGTGAGGTCGGTCTCTGGTCCAGCCCCAAAATTGTCAGCGCCCGTACTCACTGCAGTAAACGCGTTGTTACTACAGGCCTGTTTCTTAACTCAGACACAGCAGTGCTCAGCTTTCTTGCGTGTGCAAATCTGACGGCTTGACCACTCCATTCTCATTTGAGCACGTTATGGCTTGCATTCATTCCAAGACGTTCAAAACCACTTCTGGCCTTTCCTTGCACAACACTCATTCACACAACACACATCACACACACACACAGCTCACACACGCACACACACAACATCAGGAGATGAATTGACCGTTCCTACGACATGTAAAATAAATTTCTAAATGAACCCAAAGCAAAACATGGCAGATCAGGAACAGCCGTTGGATCGGGGATTCTTCCATTTTCTCGTGAAAACAAGCACAACCTTCAATCACCATCAACGAGCAACTCGATTTTCATCAACTGTCTGATCTCTTCCAACTGATCTCTGTAAATTGCACAGTGTATGTGAACCTCGTCCGGACCTGTGTGGCTGGGAAAATTTGAGCGCACCAGCTGGTGCCGCGCATTAATATCATATTCAATATTTCGTAAATGCCTCGAATGTGTCGCAGGTCCCTTGTAGCCCAGACTCAGTCAGTCATCTGTCAAGGGACCAGATTTTTTCTCGTGTGCATCCCAAAGCTCGTGAATGTCGCCTCCTTGAGTGGCCCTGTTGATTTTGAATGGACAGTTATTTAATTTGCAGCTCATCAGCAACAAGAGGTGAGCTTTTCAGTTGTATTCGGGAAGTTGGGAAAAGAACAGGCGCGGATTCTTCTTGTTCCGACACCGTCATCAACCGGCAGGTTTTCTTGCAGTGAAACAAAATTGACGTTGATGTGATAAAACAGGGAGTTTTTCTTCCACGGAATCTACAGCAACAGGATGAACTTGGTGCAATCGTGGATTTGGTTTTGAGGACGCCTCAGGGGAGTGATTCTGTGTTCTTTTTAGCTTATGCGTAATCTAATTCATTACACTCACCCACATTTTTTAGCATAATTTGGGCAATTTTCTCTGAGTAGAAAATGTTCCATTCTGACTGTCTTGTTGGGGTAATGATACCAGAGTTGCAGACCACGAGACATATTTCACAAAGATACGAGGCAGACATGCAACCACTTGAGTTGTACTGGTTGTGACAACCACAATTGCTGCATTAAGTTTGCTTCACAATGAAGTGGGAGTTTCTGAATCGATGTTCAAGAAATGTTGCTGCACCAGAACCGGCGAAAATGCCGTTCTCTTCTTTCTGGTGTTCAAGAATGACGACCAACGTTGTATTCTGAAACAGTCGAGTTCTCACAGGGGCTGAAGGTGATGGCTTGATTTTTCGCCCTGAGGTGTTTCAGTGAGGCCCAGGATTGGGTCGGCACACACACTTGGTAATCAGGACTTTAATGAGACAGGTTATACAGAAGGATGTAAGACCATTGTCAGAACACAACCTCTCATCACGAAAACCAAGCCTCAATATATCATTGCAAATTGGGTACGCACAATTTGAACGTGCATGTGGCCAAGTACGTATGGTGTGGCACGACGCATGGTTGTTCTCTGCAGTTCTGGGGACGAAGATTGAAAAAGCGAATAGGCCTCAAACGGATCGTACATATTTTTCTCTGATAAAAAGCCACCTGCATGGGTATTTCAGCGGGTTTCTGAACTGTTTTATGAGGATGTACAGGACGTACGCTCTGCTTCGGAACTCAAACGGAATCAGCAAACAAAATTTGCTCAAAACTGAAATCAAGTTCTGACCACCAAGAAGGGGCCAATATCTCCCTGTTGTTTGTTGTGATTGATAGGTAATTTCGATTTTTGGCAGAAGTCGACCCTCGAGTTATCGGAACACAGTTTGCAGATTATTTCCGGGCAATGGGCCCGCAGAAAGAGGCAGTGACTTCTCGGAGCGATGCGGACTTCCTGTTCCCGTATTGTCGCTGCATGTGAGAGGAGGTTCCAACAAATGGCTGTTCAACGTGCGAGGTTCTTTTCGAGTTTTGATCGCGACATGATCACAGTTGGCGTGGAAGGTGCAGTAAAAATGTGTCTTTGTCTCAGTGAGTTCAGGTTTATTAAGACCAAACTTTGCAGGTTTGAATGACAAAGAAGTTCAATGATGGCATTGGGATAAAACCCCAGAAAGAACTGTTCAAAGAAAAGTCTTAGTTACAGATTCACTCGGCATTTTGTTCTTCCCGCTTTGGAACCAAGACCAAAAGCTCTCGTTTTCATGGGAGTCTTGGGCAAAGCCTTCTCAAATGACAGGCTGCATTTCTCACTTCACCAGAGTCCAGCCCCCTGCCCCTCCCACCCCAAACACAGATGGTGCTTAAACCAAGGCCCCCATTAGAGGCCGGGTGATCATACCTCTTGTTGGCAGATTCAATTTGATGCTCCCCTCAGGGCTTTTAACTTGTAAGCTACTTTACAATTTCCAGCCCAATGCACATGCTTCGCACACTGCTGTTTATAGTCTTTTAAATATTTTGAAATTGCAGTCCACGGGATAATTCTTCCTCAATTAGGACTGTCAGTGATAGTTTTCTTCTCTTGTTAGTGAGCTTTCCGCGGAAAATATATGACTGTGGTGTTCTTTTCAGAAGGTATCCCAAAGCATGCGCAAGTCAGTTGCACTGAATGGACTCGCGTCGATTTGTTACAAAACAAAATCGGATTGGTGAGGATTGAAGGCTTTGTTACACAACAGATTTGTACTCAGAAGAACGTTTTCAGAAAAGCTGGTCTCATGGGCACATGTAGTTTGCAAGCGAATTTGACAACAGGCGCAAAACTTTTGTCCAAACGTGTGAGAAAGTGTTCGTTGTCAGAATTTTTTGCGATCATTTTGCAGCCAGCACCAACAAAGCAGGGGAACTGATCAAAAAGGGGAAAGCTGCAAAGAACTGCCTGCAAAACCCATGGTGCAAGTGAACTACACTCGAGTGACCCGTGAAGATCGCTCAATGATCTTTCATGTCAGGGGGTGTCTGGCCTTCCAACATGCAGTGCAGAGTTGGAGCAGTTGTGCCCCGCCATCAACAGCTCAATCTCCATCCCTTCATCTCTGATGTTTTGTGTTTGATACGTCAATTCTCACTGAACACCTGTGTTGTTGAGTGTTCCCAATGTCCCAGCTCCCAGTGGAGGCATCCTTTGCAACATCCCGGGAGAACTGAAGGCGTGCATGTGATTTGGCAAACGCCGGTACATGGCCAGCAAATCCAGTCTGCACGAACCAAGCTCAGGGACCGAGGGTAGAGTGAAAAACTGAACGAAAGTAGACAAAGGGTTTTCTCTTTTGGGAGGTCTTGAAGCCGGACCCCGGACATTTGGATTTGATTGAGCTCAAACTGCAAATCGTTCACTAACAACCAAAAGACGTGCAAGACAAATAAAAAATCGTGGACGTCTGCAAGAACATTTCAAGTTCTGAAACGTTTGGTCTGTTTCATCTGAACTGTTCACAATTTCATTTCCTAACAGATGGTCAGAGGACAAAGGGAGCCCACTTGTCGTCTCAACAACTCGACTGCGTTTGTGAAATGCCACTGGAACGAGGAGGAAACCACAATAACCTCAGGGAGAAACCGGCGTTGCCTCTTCACCTTGTTTTCTGTTCTGTAACCACTTGTTTCCCCAGCCACCCTATGCAACCCCGCCCAAAATGACTTCAGCACACAATTCTCATTTGAGTAACTTTGCTGGCACAGCGAAAAGTGGCTGTGTCACCTGGATAACTCCAGAAAACCACTGTTGCCTCCAGTGACAACTCTGACGACTTCTGCGCGAAGATTCCTGCCGCTCTGTTCACCAACGAGCAGCCTGTGTCCTGTCAAAACGAGAACTCTGCTGTCCACTGCAATGACTGAACAAAGAACGAAAAGTGATCGTCAAGAACTTTTCCCGGGTCTCCTGCCGTGCAAACCAGGCTTGAATCAGCACAATGGGGATGGTCAGCTGAATCACAAACTGAACTTGCGTCAACAGCAACACAGTCACCTGCAGGATTTGACTGTGACGTCCAACCGTCCTTCGGTTCCAATCCTGAAACCTGACAACCTCAACCTTGACCAGAATGGTAGCCTTCTTGGGAATCTTCACTGCAACCCCGACTTCACAAAAAAAACAAAGCACAAAAATGAAACATCGACTGAATGGTTTAGAAAGAACAACCTTCTCCTCGCAAATGCGTCACAAAAACTCTTCTGCAGTGGACATAAGGACAGTGCGGACTTTGAGACATCAGGGAGAACTGTCTCAAATGAACACAACGGAACTCTCGTTCGTGCGACTGAGAAATATTGGGAGACTGTTTGCGCCGTTGCAGACAATGAAATCGACAAGTTTGCCTTTCCCAAGGACGTCCGGTTCTCGTCAGAGAAGAGCGTCAGATTTGCCGGAGTCAACGGTCAAAGCGCTTCGGCAGGAAACCAGAATAACGCTCAAAACGACGGTGACCAGTTGGTTGGGGGAGACGAGCACGCGAAGGTTCCGGCCTCGGGCAGCCTCGACCCTGACCGCGGAACGCAACAACTCGAGACGGGCGCATTCGATCACTCCATCGCTGCTGGTGTTCCAGTCCTTGTCGCTCCTGAGCAAGAATTTGGAAAATGGCAAGAGGTTCGAATTGGTGAAGAAACGCAAGATTCGATGAGTGAGTGGATGAACGGAGCTGCTGCAGTCACTTCTGCCTTGGCCCCTTCATTTTCCATCATCACCTCAACAGGAGCGTCAGGACCAATACCCCATCAACGCAAAGACTCTCCAATAATCAAATCCCAATGTAATAAGGGAAGCCCGCCCGAGGGATTAATACCCGTCATTCCTTTTGGAAGCAAGTGTGTAATGGGGCATAGACAAGTGCTAACAGGGCCCTTGTCCCGCCATCAGACACCGCTGTTAACAAGCGGTGTCACTGCAGATGAGACGCCCGCTATTTCTTCCACTCTGAGTCATGACCCAGACCTGTCTCCTTCACAACAACGACCAAATTCAATTAGCACTGCAAAACGTCAATATTTCAATCAGTCTCAACACGCGGCGGAAGATATCAAACGAGGAAAACGTGGGGATAGCAGGATGGAGGATGATACTTCAAATTTGCGTCGACGGAGATTGAGTGAAAGCGGACAGAAGTACGAGAGTTTGATCAATGGAGATTTCGTATTGATCGATCACAAAGTCAAATCAGAGGCAAATGAAAAATATCCTCTTGAAGCCGAGAGTCTCTTTCTTTTCAATGGCAAGAATTTGACATCAAGCAAGTTCGTTGAAGACGTAGAGGCAACAGAAGAAGCAAAACAGGCAAATGGAACAGCAATTGAAATGAAAGAAACATCAACCACGAAAAATCAAACTTCGACTGAAACTAATGCCACCCCGAGAGACCTTGAGAAATCTCCTCGAGATATGGAACTGAAAAGCACAAATGGGCAAATTAGGCCTGAAAGGGGCTTGGTAAAGCAACAAGGTCGGGTACAACTTGAGGAGACTGTGGTGTCTGAGAGAAACGGCAAGACAGCCAATGGCATTGCAGAAGCGAAGAGAGGAATTGATGGACAGGCAGAGGGGCGCTTGTCATTGGCTGCTGCGTCACCGATGAAAGCCCCGCTGCATGAAAAACAGTTCTCCTCTGCATTGGGGCTGATACCTTTTGGGAGTTTGCAGCAAGCGGGAAGCCCAGCCGACAGCTTTGTCAGCAATACCGCTTCGCGCGCTCGAGATCAACGCATTGACAGTGACAACTCAGCACGTGGAAGGTTGTCACTACTGCATCAGGTCAATCAGAAACCGAACCACACGGGAGGAATCAACATCCAGCCTCAACCAATTGAGTCTGAACCTCGACAATCTGAAGCCGAGTCCAACGCGTCAGAATCTGTGGAGAGAAGAAACAACGAAGCTGCTGCTCAATACGGTGACGCTGGTGAAACTTACCAGAACAATGACGGAACTCTCGTGAAAGGCTCCACGAGGCTTTCCGATCACACTGAAAGGAGACCGGTCGCAGATTCTGGGAAACGCAAGGCCACTGAGTTAGATTCAGACAAGCAGAGCACAATTTGCACCGAAGAGAACACCGCCATGGAGGGAGACATTGACGTCGAGACCAATAGTGACGAGAGCAGAGCCAACAGCCCTGACCCCACGGCCGGCGGAACGCAGAACCCCTGTCAAGACGCAGGCGGACCGGAAGACCTTTCCGTGAAGGGAACCAAGAGGCCGCTGCAGGACGGTCCAGGAGGGTCAACCGCAGCAGCGGTGTCTGTCCCTTGCAGGGCAGAACGACTGCAAGAACTGGCTTCAGTCTCCTCAGCCAAATGCATCAAGATCGAGCCCATTCTGTCTCCGTATCACCAGAACTACAGATGTTCACCTCCAGGCTTGCAAATGGTTGCACCACCAACGTCAGCAGCACCTGTTGTGGGTGCATCCAGATTCAACCCCGATCAAAGGCAATCGATGGAGGAACCGAAAACGCTCGTGATTCAGCAGCCCCATTCACATCACCCGAACACGACTGTCATCAACTACGGCCGTCCGCTCGTCACCGCCAACAATGGCCCTGGGAAAATCTGCATCAATGGGCAACGGGGCGAAAATGGACAGAGCCCAGCAGCTGGTGGTTACGTTAATGGACCAAATAAGGACATTGACAACACCAACAATGCGAATGGTTCGGTTCCGGCGAAGACAATGGAAATGGATCCGAGCAGACCTGTCCAGTTTAGGGACGGGGCGAGGGGCGGAAATTCGGGTGATTTGAAGACAGACGAAGAGCGAAAGGTGGGAAGCGATGAGAGTGATTTACACATTGTGGTGGATCGAGATATGAGTGACGCAGAGGAGACCGGGGAGAGGAGGCTGGGAGCTTCGAGCGGGACGGCGCAGCCTGCCGCGGCCCAGCATGCGGGGCTGCCCGCGGAGAGGCCGCAGCATCGCACGGAGGACGGTCCGCCTCGCACACCCGACGCCGACGCGCTCAACAGGGACAGCGCCTCTGCAAAGGACTCGGATGAGGTAAATTTGTAGACATCAAAACCAAGACAACTATCCGAAGGAGAAAAGAAAAAAATGAACCTGTTTGGCAATGTGGTTCACATTCAAACGGCAAAACCAAATTTCTTGCAGAGCAGGCAGATGAATCCACGTGGCAAGTTCATTTCTTTTCACTGCCAACATAAAACAGATAAGATCTCGCCACCTTTGGTCCCGTTTGTGTCTTGGCGTGTCTGACTCATTACTGCTGCATATTGCGATCTGTGGATCACAAGTGAATTCTAATGAAATGAAATTGAATTGATAAATCTTTATTTCCTGAAGAAAAAGTGAGACATGAGAACTGAAAGTTTTGTGGCACATTGACAGCTCATAATTCAATTTTTTAGCTTCATTTGTTTCGCTGGATTTTTGACTTGAACTCAGGCTTTTCAGAACTAGCAATTTGTTTGACAATGTTTGTGTGAATCCTACTTTGGCCGGACACTTGTTCACTGTCTTTTCAATAGTTAATTTTCCTTCCCACATCTGCAAAACATGAATGCAAATCAGGAGCAAACAAATTTTAGGCAAATTTCTTGCGCAAACTTCTCGCTTCGAGGCTGCATGCCAAGATGCCGTTCCTCCCTGTGTAGTGTTGAGGAAACCAACATCGACAGATCTGTTTAAGATACGCAAAATAATTTAATATGCAAATGAGTCTTGGCTGATGGGATGATGAACGCGCTCATTACAGGTGTTGTCGCTGTCGGACATGGACATGGATGAGTACAGCAAGAGGAAGCAGCGGCGCTACCGCACCACCTTCACCTCCTATCAGCTCGACGAGCTGGAGCGAGCCTTCCAGAAGACGCACTACCCTGACGTCTTCACCAGGTCTGTGTTGTACGAGAATGCACGAAGTGCGGGTGAGCACAAAGTTCACCCTTTTCTGGGATTCGCACACAACAAGTCAGGTTGTCCACCAGAACAGAAAAGAGAATTTGTCGTGGTGAGGTCAGGTTCACTCACCGCTCGTACGTATCATTTCTTCGTGTGCATGGGAGATCTGTCATCAAAACTGTCGTGCTGCCATTCACTTGAGCTTACCTCCCCCCGAAAAATGAATCCTTCATCAAACAAACGACAGAAACAACTCGTGGAGTCACAGAAACAAAATTGTGATGCAGTTTTGCCTTTGACAATTCAAACGTCCTGGGGGAGTCCGAAACCTTTTCCCCTTTCAATGTCTCGTGCAAGTCATGATTGTAGACTCTGATACCGTACATTCCTATGTTCTCATTGGTCTCTTCATTTCACGACAAATGTACCAAAATTTTTGCAGGGAAAATGTTTGTGTGAGTACAAAGCGAAAACAGGAATCATTTGAGTTCGAAGGTTCAGTTGGGCTCTTCATACGATTTTTTGCCAGGCAGGGGTTCCAAAGCCAGCGGGTCGGCCGTGCTCTTAACTCCGGTGATAGAATGATTTCTTTTTCCGACGTTTGATACGAAAAAAACGTTTTGGACGTCATGGTTTCATTTGGTCTGAGTCTGCAATATGTGATCAATGACTGAACATGGTTTTGTTCCTGTGGCGAGGCATGAGACAAAAAGGCCCACACATCATTGAATGGACGTCTGTTGGCTTTTGACGCAAGAACGTGGGTCCCTTTTGAATACTTACGACCAACATTCTCGCACCTCTGTGAATGTAAATTTGTGGATTTCTGTCTGGATGAGCAAATTGAAACAAAGTTGTCAAGAGGCCCCAAAATTTAGTTTTCGTTCACTTTAAGCCGACAGTTCTTGAAGGCTTCAGGGCATTGAGACACAGGTCCACGATGCTTTTTGCCGACCCTCAAGCCTCATCGCTTGTCTCGAAGCAATGCCACTTGGCAATATCTAATCGTCGGCTTCGGGCAAAGTTGTCAGTTAATTTGGTCACTGTCGTCCAGAAACAAGAGGGCAAAAATGACTCCTCTCACCAGGTCACACTCTGAAAGATGACCTCACCAAAACGGTGGTGATTTCTGATGTTGCAGCCATAATTTTTCCATTGAATTGAAGGTCAATGAGAAATGCGAAAAAGACTACCTGACCTGGTATAAATGGTGCCACTCTTGCTCAGGAGCCTGTATGGGCAATGGGTCATTTCAAAACTGTCTTCGCTGGTGAGCTGAGGCGGCACCCACTACAAGTTTTTGTGGTAGTCCAGCAGATCTCTTGTCTTGGTCCATCAGCTGACAGAAAAGCCCCATTGCGATTTGTTTCGTTTCAAAGCTGATGTTTCGCACAACCAACGAACAGGCGAATAGCTTTCTGGGGTCCCGGCTGTTCAATCCTTCTAAACTTCTCGTGAAATATTCAGGCAATGCAGGCTGACAAAATATCTGGACCCGGAATTCGCTCCAACTGTTTTGCGTACCAAAATGATGGCATTGGGGAATGTCCGAGCGGACGGAACCAAAAGACAAACGAACAAGTACATTTGGGAGCCCAGATATGAAATTAACAGCCATTAATCGTCTTTAAAATATTCAGTTGAACACAAACGTTCCTCCAGCGCCTGTAGGCAACATGGGAACTTTTTTTGCACAAAATAGCTTCTGCACCTGTTTTTCTTCCTGGTAATTTTCCCACATTCTGTCATATTGTCCAGGGGCTTTTGTTTTAGGCAGAGAAAAGTCCACATTCACACCAGTTGCGACTGAACGAGACTGAACTGATAGGACACGATGGTGTGTCGTAGTTTGGCTGAAAGTCCCGGTTGGATCTTGACAATCCCTGCAGAGAACACAACCGCGATTCTTAACAAACACGTGTATTCTGTTTATTGCAGAGAGGAGCTGGCCATGAGAATCAATCTGACAGAAGCTCGCGTGCAGGTGCGTACTATTATTCACTTTCATGTTCTGCCTGTCTCACACGACGCGGACTTCTGGAACTGAAAACAAAAAATTGCGTTCATAGTATACGTACAACAGAATCGCTACTGAAAAATATGAAATCTTCTTGAATATGTAATGGAAATTTGCGGAGTTTGGTTCGCTGATAAACTTTCTCAACTTGACTCAACGAAGACATTTGGTTTTGCGTGGTTGAGCAAGTTCTCTCCACTTTCCTGAATCACTTTAGTGTGGATGTAAACTTTGCGTCACACAGAGACAGTTTTTCCAAAAGTTTTGGATTCGAGGAAGAAGAGAGGAGTGCGTAAATTAGCTAACTTCTTGTCACAAATCTCTTCAAGTAAATGCCTTCAGAAGATACTTCAATCTGTGGCTTAAAAGTGAGTCCTTGAAAATAAGAAGAAGGAAAGAAAGACAAAACCAGAAAGTTTTCATTGCCAACAGAGATGTGTGTATCACATCAAATGTATCAAAGCTCCCACCTCCGAGGGAAAGCGAGCTAATTTTTCTTTCTTCCCCAAATGAGGTTTTCAGTTTTTTCTGAGTTTTTATTCGTCTCCCTCGACACGTAAGAAGTGCATTAACAAGCATAAAGCGAGGGGAGCTTGTTTGCTGCATAAGGACTCGGGCGCTTAAAACGTGCCTCCCAACAAAGAATCTCGAATTCGAAAACCTCATAATAAACCCCACTACTCCCACACAATGCGTCTCATAATTTCTTATTGGCATCAAAGTAATGGGGCAAAAACAAAATTCGCACCAAGTTCACCTGACCTCGTTCAACCCATAATTTCATTTATTTATTTTCATTCCTCACAAGGCACGATTTGTAACGTTCGGTGGGTGCACTCCTGGTGTTGTTCTATCCTCGAGAGCGACACTGAGCAAGACTGAATTACGTGAGCTCTCAATGGAAAATCTTGTCAAGAAGTTGGCGTGTGTTTTTCTCAGAGGTCCCTGGGTTGAATTTATCCACCAAATACAGAAAACACTTCAGACAGCGCCGCGTACAAACAGCAATTATGAGGGCTCTGTACACAGTACGCCGAGGAACGATACTTAGCACGTCGTGTCGAGGAAAAAAGCTTCAAGCAGGTTTCTTGGCCTTCAAGAAATCCTGCGAGTTTTTCCTTGTCAGATTCTGTGAGATGCAGTAAAATAACTGCCAAACGTCTGACTGGCTGATCCCATCACCAAGAGCGCAGAAGTTGAGTTTTGTGGACGCCCTTGCATTCTGTAAGGAAACTGCATGTTGCACAAGGGTTTTTTCACATGGTCGCAGCATACTTTGTCGGCTTTATCAACGACGTCGCTTTCGTGTCTTTATGCACGCACAAACCGTGCTGAAATCGTGAGTGGTCGAAACGTAACCCTCTCGGGTCAATGTCTCTCATTTCAAACAACCCACTCAATGCACATCCTCCGCCCCTTGGAGAATAGCTCAAATTATGGTCATTGTGTGCACATCCTCTGGCAAACATGGCATTTCACGTTGTATCAATTGGACAAGAGCGTCAATGGCCTGCCTCTCTGTACTCCTTGGGTTGAGTATGTTTGCACGTGGACAGTGGCCTATTATGAGCTGTTACCAAGTTTATTGAGAAATGGGGCTGAACAAACCTTTTACAGACCTGTCACCTGTTAATGAGAGTGCGAAGAAAATTACTGTGGTGTCAGTGAGTAACATAAGGAAACATGCATCGCAAACCAAATGCACAATCCAGTCCTTGTTTTGCGTTCGACGTTGGCATCGATGAACTCGGCTTTGCAGAAAAAAATGGCTCGCTGTTTGTGGGTGGTTCTGTCTCGTGGAGATCCTGACGATTATGAAGCGTCAGTCGCCAGCTGCAGAAGTGGCAAAATACCTGCAGGTTGTCTGGCCAAGTGGAAGACGGATGTCTGTTGCAATGACTGTCTCATTGAGGCAAGAGCACATTGTTGAAACAAAAAAGAAATTCGAATATGGTTTCTCGGCCAGGATATCCCATGTCCCGTTGCGTCACGTCCCAGGGGCGCACACCCCCTTGGAAATCGCACTCGCAGTCGCCCAAGCACTGCTTGTTTCAAATTTCGACATCTGTACCTTTCTGCAGGATTCGAAAATAAAAGTCGAATTGTGTGCACAATTTCTTCTCAAGAAAAGTACCGTTTTCTGACAAAAAGAGATGAATGTACAGAAGTACTCCGGCTCTTGTTTCATGTTTGGAGGTTTAATCATGAAAGTTGACTCACTACTGTGCTGGTTAAACAAAAGGCTTGTGCCGACTTAATTAAAGGCAATGCGAAACTTTTTCTTTTGTTTGCGCTTTGCTAGAAATTGAATTTTGGTGAGAATTTGTCCATGTTTGGCGAACGCTCTGCTACTTTGATGTGGAAGTTAAGCAACCAAAAAAATTGGGAAACCAAAGAAGTTTATGGAGAAGAGTGAGTGTTTGGTTTCTGTTGTAATTACTCATTAGAGCCTCTTGGCTTTCCTTGTCTCAACAAAGAAAGTTGAAGGAAGCTAGATCTCTGTCTGTCCCGTGTGAACAGTGTCTGAGAATTTTGACACGACCCACGGTTTCAAGGAAGGTAACGAACAATTTGAGACCTCCGTGTTCCTTCAACAAGTGGAAAAAATTGAGTGAACTGGAAACAGAACTGCAGGTTCAGTGCGTCTCAAAGCGAAGTTCAAATCAAAACTTTCTTCCCCTTTCCCTTGAAAAAAAAAACACCTCTCCTTCCACAAGCCCGAACAAACAGCGCGCTTTGTGACTCAATTTCAGCGCAATTGGCAGCCTGTTGGTGGAACGGAAAAGCATCGAGACATATATTAAAGGCTGATCACACAAGAGTGTTGAAAGGCGCGGAAATAGGATAAATACTGTGGTTAAAAGCGACATTGTCCGCCTATAAATGATACAGAACGGTAATTGCAAATAATATTGACACTATAATTTGGGCTGTTTAAGTGAACAGCGCTGAGTGTGTGTATTTTTGGTCGGGTGGAATGGGCAATGCATGCACCTCAGTTCGTGGGAAGATTCATAGATCAGCTCAAAAACCGAGCTCCGTACCTCGATGCTTGACGGACAGAGTGAGGATATCTATTTCACTCCACCTGAAGGTTCTGCAAAGTCACAACAGGGGCATAAACACAGCACAAACTGAGGGCGGCACCCATTTTGCATTCCTCCAAAGGGGCGGCCAACTTGAGTTGATCAAGGGAAGTCATCACAAAAGCAAACTCAAAAAATTCTGCCTGATGGTTGTACTCTCACATCATTCCCCAGGAATCTAGGACGGAGGGGTCCCAAGAGATCTCACCACAGATTCCGGACAGATTGTCGTGACTGTAGGTAGATCTAGGCTCCACGCGTGCGACAATATTAAAAAAGTTTCAGTCATGTCTTTCTTTCCCCTGCAGGTGTGGTTTCAGAATCGGCGAGCCAAGTGGCGGAAGAAGGAGAAGGTGGGACCGCAGGCGCACCCGTACTCACCGTACGGCCCGGTCGCCCCTGCGCCGCTGCCCGGCCTCCCCGGCCTCGGAGCAAGGCTCCCGCACCCCGCCGCACAACACACGTACACAGGTGCGCACGATCCGTTTGTTTGTTCTGCTTTGATGAGGAATGAGAGTTGGACTCCACAGTACCCCAAGGCAATCTTGGGAAGCTCTTTTGGGGTATTTTGACGCGAAATTGTGTCGTGTGACTCTCTCCAGTTTTATTGCCATTCAAGACAACAAAGGAGCACCGAAAAGATGTGATGTACTCATTTTGCCGAAATCTCATGCGTGTACGAACTTCATGTTTATTCCAGATTTGCTGCTGAAGTCGTACGAGAATCACCTCCAGATGGCTCGTTTGTCAGGTCCGCCGGCGCTACCGTCTCTCGCCGCGTTGTATTCCCCGGCCGCGCTCGCTGCAGCTGCCGCCGTAGGAGGCTGCGGGCCGCCCGGAGGCTTCAGCCCCTTTCCGCACCTGCCTCCCCTCACCCCGTTCCCGCTCAGCGGAGTTTCCCCGCCGTCTCACGCTGGTTCCTTCCAGCACCTGCTGGCCAGCATCAGTGCGACCCCGAAACTCAAAGATCTACCGCCCGCGCCGCCTCCGCCCGTTGTGCCGACGCCGCTGAGCCGCGGAGACTCGCCGGAAGGGACACGTAGCACGCCGCCGTCCTCTCCCGCCCCGCCCGGAACCCCAACCGCCCCCGCCCCGCCTGGTGGCGCCGCCGCCCCGGGACTCATGGAGAGGGACAGGCGCTCGTCCAGCATCGCGGCACTGCGGATGCGTGCGCGCGAGTACGAGATGAAACTCCAGATGAGTGGGAAACCCAATGGTATCGTCTACTGAACATTCACAACCAATGCAAAAATAGCCTTGTTCCTGATGAAAAGCTAAAGCTAATCCCGAACGCCTTGCGCCAATGCAACAAGACGTCAAAGCACTTCGCAAACTGATTTTTCACTCCCTGATGATGCCAAGCATTTCTTTTTTTGCAAACACCGAAGCGAACAAACTTCGAAAAACTGTCAGACAGCAAGCATTTGTACATTCAGTGCAACAATAGCAGCTTTAGTGACAAGAGAATTGGTTCTCAGAAAGGTCCACAAACGTACGATTCAGCTGAACTTGGCACTGGCTTGAAACCAAAGAGACGCGGTTTGTGAACGGGAGCAACTTATCAAAATGCACTTTTTTGTTGCAAAATGTAAAAATGAAACGTTTCTAGATCTGTAGAGTTTGAGACGACACGGAGAAGTGTGGTTTGGTAGTCTGTCGTCATGACACACTTGTGCAGCTTTGGCAACGTTGAACAAGCATCAGCACATTGTGCGACTTTTTGACAACGCAACAACACCAATCAGCCATACATGTCATGCAGACAGGTGCACTAATCCCAGAGAATGCGGGTGAAGAGACCCGTGACCCTTTTCCTCGAAAAAAAAAATCATTTTTCTCCAAGTTTCGTTGGGCTTGTGTTTTTTTTTTTTAAGGTTCAGTTAAGTTGGGCATGCTCAATCGGCGTGAGAGCAGTGTGCATCGGACAAACTACCGGTTTGAAAACTTTCACCTCTGCGTTGACTTTTCCATGATGATTCTGAGTGGCATAGAAAACTGCTTTGTTTGTGAAAAGCTGGGTAATAAAAGAGAATATGAAAAATTCAAATGAACACTTTCTTTTCAATGAAGCTTCTTTTCAATGAAGCATTGAAATCCGTGTCCTGAACTTTCGACATTTCTGGCGCAAGCTTGCGGCATGCATGAGGAACAAAGTGCAGCATGAAGTTTAGTTTGGTCGAATCTGTGGAATGATTCGTGTCAGATTCTCAAAGCGAATCGTTCAAAAATTGACTTGTGCGTTGCAAAGATCCGCAGTGTGAAGTCAATCCCACTCGCTTCATCAAAAGTTGGTGGGTTTTCTGAGCAAACACCAAAGCTGAGCACAGCTAATTCATCCAATTGAGTTTTAATTGGTCAAACAGACCAGTGATTGAGCAAATTTACTTTTGTAGTTCTTGCTCTAATTGGGTTGGTGGTTCCATTCTTACCGCGCCCACTGATTCCACGTGCATCCAAGCGGAGACGGCACCATTCCCAAAAGCCACAAAGCGTCGGGCGAGATTGGACCCAATTACAGTTGCATTGAAGGCAAAGCTGCGCCCATAATTGGACATTAATTGATTCTAACTAAAATTAATTGCTCCAAAGGTGCGAGCAAATCACAAGCCCGACAATTGAAAAATCAGAAAATACACACAAGACAAACCATGTGCTCCGAGAGCACAAAAAGACCCACGCACGAAAGGGGCAGGCAGGGTGGAGGGGGAGGGAGGGAGGGGGTTTGTGAACTGAGTTAAAGCAATCAAGTGCGCACAGAAGTGCGAAATTATGAAGCACACGCAAAGTATTTGTACTTCTTTCTTGTGTTTCTTGACTCTATTGTGCAAAGAAAATTTCCGCTGGAGCTTTGCAAACACCTGGTGGGTCCGCACTGTCAAAGCTCTTCCCACACCATGAAGTCGAGCGCACGCGTCGTTGACCATGTTCCAGTCCCCACAACGTTTTCAGTGATTCAGAACCAACTTGTTTTTGGACTGCGTGCAAACTCTCCTGCTCAAAATGATAACACTTTTAATTGAGGAAATTCTCATAATTTCAATTTAATTTCCTGCGTTAACACAAAAAGCTCAGGGAAGAAAGTTTGCCTTTCGCATCGACAAAAGAATCCAATAGGAAATGAACACGTTACAACGAGGCAGCTGCATGCATGGGAGCACAGCCACTAACAGAACGTTTCTGCTGGAGTCCTCCGATCCTGCATCAGAAGAATTGAAAAATTTTTTTGCTCAAACTTTTGCTTGTCGGATTGGCAACATTGTCAAGACAATTGACGTTGAACTGTCACAAGGACTTCCAAATTTTGATCACGTACAAATTTTGCACGTCAAACACCACGACACTTTCCTGTGCGTTTTTCAAATGCAACAAGCATCTTCTCAGAGAAATCAGGGCGCATTGGTCGCACAATGTGGACGCCTGCTGGGAGCGGCATAAAATATTCACGCCGTTTTTTACTTGTCTAGGGCCATTCAATTACTGTGCTTTTCCTGTGTGTGTGAAAAATTCATATGATCCCATTACAGAACGGATATTTAATTTAGAGGAAAGAGCGGCTTCGCGATGCGAGCTTCAAAGGTGTGTGTGGCGGGAGTCGGGGACAGACGGAGCAGGAGGGGGCCGCTCGCCGGTCTTCTCAAGGCACGCGCCCGCGCAGGTGGACTCTCCTTCAGAATTGAAAGCAATTCACTTTTGTGCCAGGTTTTGTGAGACAAGTGAACGACATGGACTGTCAGAGAATAATTCCATGATTCTGCCACCGAGTTCGAAGGATGGAAGACGATTTCTTCAAAACTCATTGCAATAAGTTTGTCATTCCTCGCCCAGACATCAAAAGTCCGATCCGCTTGCAAGGTCCGCTCCGGAACCTGCAGTCTGACATGTTTCCTGAGCGTTTCTGAGTGGTACGAAAATGGTTCGCCTTGCGTGTCCACTTGAACAGAACCTGATACGGTTTCCTTCAACAACCAGCTCAACAGACCTTGATGCCCCAAAATGTTCACCGGTGATGAATTTTGTCTCTGAAGTTTTCATTTCAAAGACAATGAGATGTGAAAGAAAGACTGACACTCCTTTGTGCCCTTGGTGGGTCAGTCATTATTTGCCACCTGTTTTTATTCTGAATATTTCCGTTTTAAAATGGTAATTCACAAAAACTGTAAAAAGTGTTCAAGATCAGATTCATTGTTTTCCTTTTGCGTCATGATTGCAAGAAATGTAAAGCACGCGTGAAAGAAACAATTCTCGCCGAAAGGCAGACCAGCAGAAACTGGCTCTTCACAATTCCCTGCATCGACTTTTCCAGAAATCAACTCGCGCGGCCCTGTGACGGACGTTGGTAACTAATGGCAGTTTGAGCAAAGCGCACGTGGAACCGTCCCCACCGTGTGTAAGAGTGAGGACGCTTGCTGAAGATGACACTGACACACAGACCCAAACTCATGCCAGTGAGTGAGCACATAAAAAGATGCGAGTCTTGTGAACGTCAACCGGACGTCAGACCAGCAACACACATTTCTGAACATTTCATGCAACCGAGGCTTCGGTTGGTTCCATCATTGGACGCCTGAGGTAAAGAAACTCTTTCATTTTCGTTCGTCAGGCAGTGACAACTAAACACGTTTGTGCCACGAAGACAGAAATCTCCCAACTTCTCAACGTTTGCGGATTGTCCCGATTTGGGGTTTCTACCCTTTGAGGGAGAAGAGTCCCTGGAAGAGGCGCGTCAGGTTCACCTCGGAGTAGGCGCTCTGTTTGAGCACCTTGTGCAGGTGCGACTTGACGGTGTTGTAGGCCTCGCGGTACTCCCGAGACACCCGCCGCGCGTACTCTGCAACGAAACTCCATCTCTGAGTGACAACGAGGAAGCCGTGGATGAGTCGAGTGAACAGTGATCCCGAACCAGGAAGTACGCTGCATATGTGTGTGTGTGTGTGTGTGTGTGTGTGTGTGTGTGTGTGTGTGTGTGTGTGTGTGTGAGTGTCGAGAGTGTGCAAACACACGTGAGAATTTGAGCGAGCGAGAGAGCGAGCGCGCGCGCGCGAGCGCGACGCCACCTACC
>JAAUXT010082251.1_pt1 | contig 30981 bp, 36 predicted proteins | sample 7278171 | NCBI WGS metagenome assembly JAAUXT01 (sample SAMN14350112, study PRJNA611818) | marine sediment metagenome | isolation source: surface marine sediment (1.8m) | place: French Polynesia: Moorea | collected 2018-08
CCTTGACACAAAAGAAGATGACAATTCTTTGGACCAACTTGAGCGAAATTTCTGTTGGCCTCTTCATTGTCAAACAGACAAACCAAGATCGACGTGATCTTTGGATCGTCCGTTGCAGGCTCATTTTCACAGAGTAATGTCCCACCGAACACCCTGACTCAACTCGCAGACCGTCCAAAAATCGATCGCAAGTGCAAATCCTGATACAGCATGTCGACCGGCCTGGCAGAAGTGGGATCAGCCTCGTAAAGCCCCTGCGCCCCAGCTTCGTCTCTTCACTGTCCGATAGCGAGGGATACACATGCACCTCAAATTGTCTTCCAATGCACATCTCCCTGCAGCAGGTTGAGGATTGAGGTAACAGGCAGCGACTTCAGAGGCGGATCGACGGGGTATAGATCTACAGGGTCGAGAATAAGCACAGGGTCTCTGTTTTTTGTTTCTGGGCGGGGGGGGGGGGTACAAATTCTATTTTACATCTCTCTTCATCCCTCCATCAGGGTTTACCCCTTGATCAGATCCTGGTCTGGTTTTGGACCAAGCCTGGGAAAATATTTGGCACCAGGTCACACAAACTTACGTGGGCAAAATATTTGGGGGGGGGGGTCGGGGGAAGCCCAATACCTGAGCCCTTGGGTCAGACGAGACATGTGAATGCCGCGCAGACCACGCATGTACAAGTACTCCGAAAAACATGATTTTGCACAATCAGAAAAACAGCATTGATAATGTCTTGTTTCGCACCTTTTCATGTCCAGAGAGCGTTTCAGTCACGTATGTGCGTGTTTTCACCGTAAGTCTGCACGGCCAACGCCACTTTCCCTCACACGACAGTGTCAGTTTTGTCAATGTAAGCACCAGAAGGTTCAAATTTGTTTTGGTACTCTTCGATCCCAGTTTTTCCGTAAGTGAAGTCTAGTTGCCGCGGTTCCATGTGGCCCGAGCGGCCATAATGGTCTCTCGACGGTTTCTCGGAGTAGGCGTTTCTGCCATCGTTGTCCGCAGGGTAAAACCCGTCGTTCGTTCCAGAAGGAGGAAGAGCGGCCGACTGCGTGGACCAGGCACCGGGGGTCTTGGTCCTGACGTCATAGTCGCTGTAGTGGTTGGCCTGGCTGTTGACTGCGTCGAAACCCAGGGCTGGGTACTTGTTGGCAGCGCTGTGGCTGGAGTTGTAGTCATTGTATCTCGGGCTGCGCAGGTCGTAGCGTGACAGCTTGGAAGTGTTGGCAGCGCCACCTGGGGGCTCGTTGTTCTTGGCTGACCCGACCGACCCCTCGGGTGTGGAGCGGTCCTGCTCCATGCGCGCCCTCAGGTGGTCGTCGTCTATGGTGTGCACCTCGATCTCAGCAGCCATGTCCGGCACACGAGGGAGTGCCCCTCCCCTGCTGTCGTACCCCGGGTACCTGGTGGCCCCTGGGCCTGGCTCTGGAGCAGCTGCAGCACCATAATCCTGGTTGTACCTCATGTCAGTTTCGTCATCCACCATGTAGGCTCGGTTCACGTGCGTATTGGGAGGCGCGTTGTTGGGTGTGAGAGAACCGTACGCGTTGACCGCGGCCGGGGACCTCAGGCCTTGAGCCTTCGGCCCATCGTAGTCTGGATTGCTGATCGAGTCATTCGGATCCAGCTGCACTTTCTCAGACTCCTCGTACCCAGAATACCCGGCGCGTTTGGCCGCCAGCTTCGCTTTCTGCATCTCCATCTGTTTCTTCTTCTTGGCGGCGGTTTTGACGACGCAGTCCCAGGCGACGATGATCGCCAGGAAAACCCCGAAAAGGACCGCGATGCCCAGACACACGGCCAGCCCGGTCACAGTCCGGTCATACTTCTTCTCCAACCGGGCGTAGGATCCTGTCTTCTGCAAAGGACAAAGAGCAAACTCATTTGCTGTTGTGCATTGGTGGTTGGTGAGGTTTGAGAGGAAATTCACGCCATTTGTAGGTGGCTTCCTCTGCTCGCTGCTTTTGTCGAGATCTGCAGCTGTTATGTCCTTCACACTTGGTGTTCGCACACCTGTTCTGACCCACGTGGTTGCTGCTAGAACTTTGGAGATCCCACTTCTCCAGTGAATCTGGCAAGGCCCCGTACACCTCGCCCTGCAGAATGTGAACACTGCCTGTCAAAGTTTTTTGCGCGGTCAGGAAACACATTTCACATCAGTCAAGCTTCCAAGGTTTGTAACTTTTGTGGTCGAATCAGCCTGACCCCTCCCCCCAGTTTCGAGTTGTGGATTCTCCTTCAGATATTTTGCTTGCTTGCACACGAACCTCAAAGCAGGACGGCTTGGTCCATCCGTTCTTCGCCATACACTCACACGCCGTCGTCTCGATGTCTTCTGCAAAAAGTTTCAAAAGGGGTTCAAACCTTTCAAAAAGTAGCACTTCGGACAGTGCATTGAACACTGCACGGGGCAGGGCCACATTCCGCAAGACTGGAATGCGCACACTTTGCTTGTGGATGGAAAACCGCTGGACTGAAGACGGTGGAAGTTCTCTCGTACGTGGATCAACTGGATTGCTTGGCGTGTGCACGAACAAAGACTCTTATCGCAGTTGCTTTTTTGTCAGTCATTGGAGGCTGCTTGCTGTGATCATTTGTGAAGTACATGCGGGTTTGTAGATCCCAGACCAATTGTTTGACACGACCTCCCAGTTCACACGTGAAAACTCACCGCAGACCGCGAAGGTGGTGAAGACGAACTTTGGGTTCGGGTCCTGCGCCGGAGCGCATCCGATCTGAGCCGTGTCCTCAGGCTTCGCGTCTACAAAAGATCAGAGATGTTGCCAAGTAGTGTCTCAATTTGGACCAACATACCACGTTGTATATTGGGCAGTGCATGAGCGGAGGGGGATAACCCGGAAGCAAGGAAAATCGGAAGGCCCACCAAAGCTGACAAAGTCCAAAACGTTATAGATGGTGGTGGCGGGGTTGGCGGGGTGAGGTGCATAGGTTCCCAGAAACCTGAAAGCCAGAAGGCCCAAAACTGACAACTGACGAAGTCCAAAATTTCTGGGTGGTCGTAGGGCAGGGAGGGGGTTCACCGGTAAGCCTGTGCTTGACAGATACCTTTGCGGTCAAAACAATATCACAGCAAACGGCTGATAACAGAGAAGAGGGCGTGCTCCATTCACTCGTCTGGCATGCCGACGGCGAACAGGGCGCCACTTTGCCCTTGCGTTGGAGATAGGGCGACGTCAGCCATTTCGGCTGTTACACGACAAGCCGGACGCGCCAATCGAACGCGACCAGTGAGTGATTGTACAGTACCTTTAATGCTGAGCCTGGCGCTGAACTTTCCGTCGGGAGCGCCGGACTGCGACACGGAGTAGCGTTCGCCCGTGTTGATGATGGCGCCATCTATGGCGTACGTGTCGCTCAGCTTCACCTGAATGGACCCGGTCTTCCGCACCCACAAAATCTGCCGCCCATTCTGGAAAGCGCGCACATGTTTTTGTGAAACTCTTATGTCAGCAAAAACGGTGTCAAAAATCAGGTTCAGTTGTTCTCAAGACATCTGGAGTATCCCAGAACCGGTTCCCCGAGACCTCGGTGGTCTGGTTCACGCTGGTGGCCCTGGTTCTCAACCCTGAGGTCCTGAGGACCGGAGGTCTTTGAGAACCTTCAAGCCTAAATCAAGGTAAATTGCACCCGGAGCGCAAACCAAGGTGTCACCTGCTGATCAATGCTGCAGATCAAGCTGACGGTGCTGCCCTCCTTCACGCTGCTGCCGCCATCCTCGAACTTTATCTCCGTTTCACTGCGAACACCTGCAATTGACAATAAGGGAATGAACATCTTTTGCGGCGAGTCCAATTGCATGCAGTCACCATGACTTCGGCTCGCCAGAAAATACATTTCTGTCGTATTTTATATTCGTTTCCTCCATTGCCACGGGTCGAGGAGGGTCACCCCCACCCACGACAGACCCCCGCCCCCTCCTCCAAAGTGAGACATTTGTCCCCGTGGACCCGTGCCCCTCGTCACAAAACTCCATGGGCCCACCCGAGGACCCTGGATACCCCCGCTACATCTTTTGTTGCAAAAAGGTTCTCGCAACAGCGAATGGTTGAGTATTGTCTGCCCCCAGCTTCCACCTGCACCAGTTGCCATTTGCCAGGAATGTCAAATATTTTCACGCATGCATGAATTCACCTTTGAACAGGCAAAAAGTCTGTCCGTTTCTGATTTTGTTCTGGTGGACAATTGAATCTGATTTGGACAGCTAACATCAAGCACAGGACCCCAGAAATCACACACGTGTGGGGTCCGTTTCACAATTTTGGTGCGATTGCGAAAATAGTCTGCTGTCTACGTATGTCCGTTGACCTACATCTTCAGACAGAAATATTTTTACCTTTTGTGGAAAGTTTGTCCCAAAATGAAATTTGCACTGAAACATTCACTTTGACGCAAGTCAACAACACCTACCTGATAAAACAAGACCTGCGGTCAGGTACAACAAACACAGTACAAAGTCCATGTCACTTTGTCCTTCTAAATGTTCATTTCTGGTCTATTGTGTGTGTGTGCTCAGCACAGGTAAATGATAATGTGCGGAACTCTCCAGCAGCGGAGGTTTGAATGAACACAGGTGAACTGCACCGGGGAAGTCCCATTGTCACTGCGCTCCTTTGATGACTCACCCAAAACAGGATCCACCGAAATTTTATGCAGTTTTGAGGATCCGATTTCAAACAACACAATTCGGTGCTGATCAGTGTTCTTCTGAAACTCTGTGGTCGCAAAAAGTGTCGCACAAGCTCTCATCGTCAAAGAAAGCGTTCAGCATGAAGGTTTCCTGTCAAGTCACAAATCTTCGTCCAGTTCGGGAAAAGTTGTGTGAACTTCACGGAAACAATTGGCCAGAACCCTGTCCTCACAACCAGCCAACGTTACCACTTCGTTTGGACCTGGAGAACTTCCGTCTCGAATAAATTCTGACCAAACACAACTTCGGTTCGAACCAAAACTGGGGAGAATTGTTACTTTCTGAAGACACCAAGCCGGTCGTACATTCGATCACATTGTTTTATTAAGACTTTTTAAATATGCTACATAAAACTGAAGCTGACCAACAAGCGATGAGTTTACGATGATTTCGGAAACATCTTCGTTTATTCAATGCAAACGGAAAACCTTGGTAAACGAACTGTTCTTCGAACCGAATTTTGGTCTTGCGGTATATAAATTACAAAAAGGTCCATGTCACATGTACACGCGACACCGTCCTCTGCTCTTGGTAACCAGACCAAAGGATGGATGTAATATCAATTGAACAATGCACATGTACAACGAACTAACTCAATATACAAGACATCCACTTCACTTCGTCTTAGAAATCACATGGCAACTTCTGAAATAATCGTAACCATACTGCAACTAGGTGGAAAGGGGGGGAAAAAAAGACCCAAAGGAAATCAAACAAACAATGCAAAGTGAAAGCTGCACTTGCAAGACAAGGCCACAACGCTTTCGCTTCGAACCACTTGGAAAACAAACGCAGGAAAACCCAAGAGAAGAAATGCCTAACGAGAATTAATTCGTTCTAGTTACATACTGATAATGAATGAAAACCCGCAGAGGTTTTTGGAACCCGGTGAGTTACAGGCATCAGGGGCGTCAGCATGCCACGAACCACCAAGGGAACCGCAAACCCACTACACTCGAGAAGATACACAGGCTTTTTTCACGCAAGGAACCCATGCCAGGGGCAACATGGCAGAGGGGTTTCACTTCTGATGGTACTTTTGTACGACGTACAAACGCCTGTTGAGCGCCGGGGGACGCTTTGTGCAGACGCGTCACAGCATCGCACTTATTTTTTTCAAGAGCAACAAATTTCTTCGTTTTTCCTATAAAGAGCCTTGGCAGAGCAAGTCCAGGTCTGACCAACAGCTTCAGTGCAGCGTTAAGACCCCTATCCTGTTTCAGTGGTCCTGTCCGCTCGCTGTCGTCTCCCCCCTACTGCAGCACTGACACTGGTCTACTGCTGCTGCTGCAAGGCGTCTCTCTGTGACCTCTGGGGGCAGGTCAAGGTCAGCGAGTTTCTGCAACTTCGTGAGAAGTTCCTATCGTCTCGTCACCACCACATTCCTCAAGGATACAACCCGATCCCTGTTTCTGAGCTTTGTTGAAAAGCCGGAGACACAGAGGCTCTGAACTCGTGCAATCTCGGAGTGAGCGTGACATTTTGATGATCTCATGCAGTCATCATCACCCGATTGCACAAGGCTTCTCTCTGGCAATTATTTGTAGCCATTTCTAGCCAAGTAACTGAACCACGACCATGGCTTCTGGTGTTGCCTCAAGGCAAGTCGCGGGTTTCCGCTGAAGCAACACCACGAATCTGTGAAACAAACCGTTCACAGAGACGTCATCCTGACGGCCAAGCCGCCATCGACGTCGCGGTCGGTGAGGACCGCACGTCCCCTCCTGCAGCGTGGGCCTCACACACCCACAGTTCACCACATCATCTCCCATCCCAAGCTGATGCAACCAATCCTCAATCTACCGAACAGCCAACCGCAATCTACAGTCTACCGCGATCACCCACATTTCTCCCGCCGTGCTTCCAACCACAATCGACCCGACACGACGTCAGCGCCTTCGATACAAAGTCAACACCACGAATCATTCACCGGTTCCTATTCCCAAAGCTAATCCTCCCACAACGTTCCCTACGACACATCCACCGCGTTTTCAACACCCCAACGTGCGGGCACACACACACACACACACACACACACACGCAAAAAACCCCTCCCAAGAGTGCAACCGACTTCAGCACAAACATATTCACAATGACCAACATTGGGCTCATGTACAGTTCTCCACACTCACAAATTTCAAGTGAAGATTCAAACAATGCTTCGTGTATGTACAATGTGACTACTGTCTGAGATCCCGTTTTTCATTGGCAATAAATATACGTACAAATATTTGGCAATATTTACAATTGTGTGCAAGCTAATGGTCAGAATGGAATCAATTTGACTTATGCAAGATCTTTTCAGGGCAATTCATAAGCAAATCATCCAAACCGGTAAGTAGATGTTAGTGGTAAATCCGTTTTTAGGACCAAAGTGATAAAGAAAAGGCAAATCTTCCGTTTGTGTGCAAGGTGGACACCGACACAAACACAAGTGCGTATCAAATCCCACATCACAATCAACGAGCAAAATCATTCCACAAGTGCAGTCCACGGCCAACTAAACTACCGGCACATTCGGGAACACACAAAGACCAAACAGACGACGACTATTCGACCTGTTCAACTCTTTTGGACGCAAACATTTTAAACCGTGTGAGGAGAGTTGCAACTTTTGCGAGATCTAGACGTCACTGACGCGCACTGCTTTACCGTTGCATTGTACATACATATGAAACATCCTGCAAAAACATGTACGTTCCGTGAATCCTTTTTCCACGTGTCCCAATACCTACGAGCCAAACAGATGAATGCCACACTGGAACCTCATCTTCTCACAACACGATATCACGTCCCAAGTTTGCTAAGCATGTGTTCAGTATCACAACGAAGTAGCATGTGACATCGTGTCTAAATATTTTCAGCTTTTTCTTCAGCGCTCGGACTCGTTTCCTCAGGCGTTTCAGCAGTGGTTGTGTCCTCTTTGGCAGTAGTGGTGCCGCCTTCCGGCGCTTCTCCCGGCTTTTTCGGCGCAGGCTTCTTGTTCGGGTTGAGGAAGCTCTGCGCATGCGCCAACAGCTCCGCGCGCGCCTTCGCCTGCTGCGCCCGGAACGCCGACGAGCCCGCGGGCGTCGTGGCGGCCGCCGAGCTGCTGAAGCTCGCCGAGCTCGTGCTCACGGTGCTCGTGGTCGGCGTCTGCGAACCGTGCTGCTGCGACTTCTTCCCTTCGAACGAGGACTGCTGCGTCTGCTGCAGCGGCGGAGGGCGGCCCTGCCGCTGCTGCTGTGGCATCATCATGGGGCGCTGGATCGCGTTCTGGAACCGGTTCTGACTCGTCTGCTGCTGCGCGGCAGGGGTGGAGCTGGGGCGGATGCCCATCATGAGCTGCGCTTGCAGCAAGTTTCCTGAAATCAAAGGTTTGTAACCGTCACTTCTTTCAGACCAAACAAAGGAATCAATTCGGAGCAACACTGTCCCAACTGGTCACAACGGGGTGAACACTGAAGAGAAGCTGTGTCGAAATACCTGACGACTGGATTGATGACTGTCCCACGTATGGCGCGCCGCTCACTTTGGAGCCGCTGTACGTTTGCTGCGCGGCACCGCCGCTCCCTTTCTGCAAACTCGGCTTGACTGGCGGTGGCGGTTGGCTCAGGTTGGGTGTAGCAGGGAAACCCTGCGCCTGCTGCTGCTGCTGCTGGGTCGTCCCGCTCCCGCCGCTGGAGGGCACAATCGTCTGGCTGAAGCCGGCGGCGAACGAGTTGAACGGAGGCGGCATTTTGGCAGCGGATGAGCTCTGGGTGGTGGTGGCGGTTTGGAAGCCGCTGCCGCTGAAGGAGCCGCCGCCGGAGAAAGAGCTCGACGTCTGGAAGCTGTTGACGGTCGGGAAGCCCCCGGAGTTGTTGCTCGGCGTCCCGCTCTGCGGCGGCGACTTCAGCTGCGGAGAAACATGTGAAGTTGTGCATTTGCGCCAGTCTTTCTGCGTCTCTCCATCCAGAGAAACCCGTGACTCTCGGCTGTTTTTGTCAAATCCATTTGAATGGTTTGAAATGCAACCTTAGCTTTTGTATTAGTTTTATGCTTTGGCAAGACGCAACAGGCAGATCTGACGGCTGGGGACGCAACGTCAAACTCGAGGTCACGGCGCAGTGCACGCGCTCCGTCAACAGCTCAGCGCATCAGCCGTTGCTGCTCACCTGAGAGGCGGGAGCCTGATGCTGCTGCGACGCCGGTTTGAAGGGCGCGGCCGCCTTGTTGAGCGTCGACGTGCTGCCCAGGTTGATGGAGTGCGTCGGCGCCGAGTGGAGCGACAGGTTGAGTCCGGTGGGCGGCTGCGTCCCAAAGCCCTGCACCGAGTACTGGCTCTGCGCCGTCACCTGCTGCATCACGCCCTGAAATACATTTTACCACCACTGATCGTACTGCTGCTGAATCAGAGCCGCCTGAAAGCAACAAATGTGCAATGGTGGATTCACTGCTCACCAGGCTGGAGGCTGGATTGGCCTGTTGTGCCTGATAAAAGCCGGTTTGTTGGAGCGGAGTCTGCTGTGAGTAGAACGATGACTGTGGCTGCACCGTCTGAAGTCCTTGCACAGAAGCTCTGCAAGACAAGAAGTCAGGGCGTTGTTCAAGGGACACAACAAGAGTGACATGTGCATAAATTCGGGGAAACTGACGCTCGAAACGGCGGTGGATTGACTTCCTTCTTTTCACCAGAGACCAGATTGGTTTGCTGGACAGACAGGTGCCATCAGTGAAGGTGGATGGTTCGGTTGTCACCATCGCTCGGAAGCTTTGACAGAGGACACATCATCGGCACCGTCTTGACCACACGCACCACCACTGCTGTGTGCAAATTCTGAGATCGCCTCCCTCCCCCTCACCTCTGCGGCTGCACGAGTTGTGAGGAGATGAGCTGTGAGCTGCTCAGGTTTCCCGTCGGCGCCGGCGCGGCGGGCGCTGCTGGCGGCGGCGGCTGGTTCGTGTTGACCGACTGACTCGGGTCGAACGACACGTACATGCCGGACGGCTGCAGTGACGGAGCGTTGTTCACCAGCTGCCCGTATTGGATCGGCGCCAGCTGACTGCCCTTCCCGCTCGTCAGGCTGCTACCTGTGACTGAAAAACACCACGCGCATCACTCCGTGTTCTCAAATGTATTTTTCAGTGGGGACATACGCACACTAATTTTGTTCCGAGTCTCGAAGACTGAATTCCATTTCCAGAAAGTTGGTTGGCTTCAGACGATTGTCGCGAAGGTTCAAGCAGTGTCACTGTGTCGAACCAGCGTTGTGTGCTTCAGGCAAGGTGGATGGTTCAGATGTCACCATGACCGAGGTTATGAATGAGGAAGCATCATCAGCACCCAGCTGGGTTGTCTTTTTTTACAGGCATCGGAAACATGCAGTGGGCGGTACTCACTGAACTCGTTGAACTGGCTGGGCGCGGACGGCGGTTTGATGGTGCTCGCCGTGCTGGTGGACGACACCATCATGGTGCTCGGCTGCTGCGACCCGCCGTACTGGCTGCGGTAGCCGCTGCTCGAGCCGTACAGGTCGCTCTGCGCCGCCGCCGCCGGCGCCGTCGGAAGGAACAGACTCGGCTGCGTGTACGTCGTCTGCGCAGGCGCGGCGAGAGCGGCGGCGCTGGCCGCCTGAGGCGTTTGCGACAAGCCGTAGGCGCCGTAGCTCGAGTACTGCTGAAACAGTTGAACACGAACACGTGTGATGCAGGAAAATGTACAAAATGACGTCGACGCTTGCGCTCGCTGCCATCAGGAATTGGGTGATGGGTAAAATTGTCGGCACGGCTTTGCAGCTACGTTTAGTACGACATCATTTGGCAGTTGCGGCGTCATGGCAAACACGCACACGAAGACACAAATCGGTACTGACCCTTGAATCTTGTGCCAACAGCTGCGAGCCGCCCAGAGAGAACGGGTGGTACTGCGACACGGTTTGGGCGGCGATGAGAACCGGCTGCTGCGCCGGCGGGCTCGGGATGCCCGTCAGACTCGCCACGTTGGCCATCGACGGAGTCGTGGTGGGCGTCGTGACTGGCAGGTTGATGTTGCCCAGGCCCATCGCCTGTAAAGGCAGCGACTGGTTCGTTCCCACCGCGCTTGATTGCACGAAGTTCTGCAGTTGAGGCTTCACCTGCAAACACGACACGCTCTGTGTCAACGACACTTACTTCAGTGATAAAGCTCTGAGGGAAACACCGTGCGGTTGTGTTGGTTTCAAGTTGACAACGGATCAGTTGACGATTCCTACAACACTGCAGATTCTGAGCCTCACCTTGCACACGTTGCTCTGCTCACTGACCATCGCCTTGAGGTGGCTCGAGGCCGTCGTCACGACGCTGTCGATGTACGACAGGCCGCCCGACTGGCCGTGCGACAGCGCCGACACGACGAACGGCTCGGCCGTCGCGCTCATCTCCTGCTTGCGGCTGACCGTCTCGACGCTGACGGTCGCCTCGCCCGACGGGGACCCGGTCGGCCCGGGCTGCTGCGACAGGTCGGGGCCGACGCTGACGCCGCTGTCCGACGCACTGTTGAAGGACGTTGAGAAGTGCTGCGAGGCGGACACCGGCTCCGCGTCGCTGACGCTCACCGAGGCGGCGCTGCTCGCAGCCACAGACCCCATGCTGTGCTCGAACACCGTCGGCATCATGGGCATCGACTCCCACACGTTCTTGACCGACGCAATCTTCAGGTTCAGATCCTCAGTGGCGGGAGAAGTGGGTGACTGTAGGGTACTGACTCGGGACGTCTGGTTTGACATGGAGATGGGCTGGTTCATCTGCTCGCTCACTTCCTTCGTCTCCGCTTTCTCCTCAGTCAGTTTCGCCAGCTCAGCGTCAAACGTGAAGTCCAACTTCATGTCGGACGAATCCTCCCCCTTTGAGAAGTTGAATTCTTTGAAGCTGGCTGGCAGCTGAATCGGCTCCATTCCTGTCACCGTTTTGCTGCTCGCCATCACCACGGCAGTGTTGTCTCCCTCCATCGTTTTGTCCTTGGCCTCGGGTTTCTTCACAACCCTGCTGCCGTCCTCCATTTTCATTTGCTTCTCTCTGGACGACGACTTGGACTGTCGCTGTGGTTTCGGCATGTCGAACTGTCCCTCTGTCTTCATGCTCACCACCGCCAGATCTCCCATGGTCCTGTTCTGCTCCTCCATTTTCTCCGCCATCTCGATGAGGTCGGTGCCTCTCAACTTGTTCTCCGCGCTCGGTGAGCTGCGGGTCGAGGACGAGTTGGAATTCTGCGGCTCGCTGATGTCGATGCCGCTGTCGTGCTGGTCTGCCTTCGGGTCGAACTTGACCTGGCCGTTTGGCCCGACGGACGTGACCGGGACGGCGGCTGGCGTGATGCTGATGGGTTTCTCCCACGCGTTCACTGTGGGCGCCGGGGCCGGGGCGGGCATGCCCATCGAGAAGGGCACACTCATCGGAGGGCTCGCCGTAGCGCTGGGCTCAGGCATGGAGGATCCTGAAATACGAGTTGTCAATGAATTTTGGTGGAGCCTGACACATGCCCTCAGACGTGACACAACGCACAAGTTCAACGATTTCAGCAGCGTGTGCCCAAACAATATCGATATCATTCTGCGTATCTTATTTTGTCCGACAGCTCACCTTTCGGTGGGTCATGCATGGACAGAGCTGCAGGTGGAGGGATATTGTTGGCCAGCTCGTTGTCCCACGCCTCGATCTTGGGCATGAAGCCCTCGATGGCGTCCTGATGCTGCTGCTTCTCCTTTTCCTTCTCCGCTCTCTGCTTGGCGAGCCGCGGTGGCAACTTGTTCATTCTCTTAGAGTCAGAGGATGTTGCACCACGACCCTTCCCACCCTGAAAGACATTTGCTCTACGTTACTCGGGTAGTCCGCGCAGTGAGAATGGTTTCTACACTGACTGACCACATTTGCTCAATCACTAACGTTGCCGCAAAGCCCCCTTCAACTTTTCAATTTTGCTGGGCACCGAAAGTCCGTTTGCCGACCTCGCAAATTATCGCTTCGTGTTGTGGTCAACATGAGTACGGCTATTCCCGTCTGCATCTGACCAAAAGTACAGTACCTTTTTTGGCTTCTCCTTTTTTTCGTCCTGAACCTTCAGCCTGGCTGCCTCCTCCTGCGCCGCCTTGATCGTCTTTTTCTGCTGCTTTTTCGACGTCACTTCCTGAAAGCCCTCGTTGCTCTCGAAGAAGAAGGCGGGGTCGTCGATGGACACTTCAGGCTGATCGTCAATCACGACCACGCTCGCGTAGTTGTTGATGTCAATGTTGGCCAAAGCATCGGGTTTCTTCTCCTTTTCGCTTTTCAGCGGCTTCGACACATCGGACAAATCGGACGACCTTTTGGACGTTTTGCTCCTGAAAGCGAAAGAAGCGGCGAGTGACCTCGGTGACCTCTCGAGTGACTCATTGAAAATAGATTGACACAAGCACTCAGCGTAAAACTATGATTTCACTCTGAATCAGTCCAAATAAGAAGGGTAAATTGCCAGGACCATCACAGCACTTGACACGATGAACAAACTGACGACAGTTTGACACGCAAAACTGACTCACTTGTTGAGCGCATTTTGCACAGCGGTCGGGTCGTTGTACACAACGTCGTCCACCCTGTACACCGCCGCCGTGTTCTCCTTTTTGCTCGAGTTCGCCAGTGTTTTGTTCGCCTTCGTCTGATTGCCATTCCTGCCAGTCGCAGGTCCAGCTCCGTTCATTTTCACAGAGTTCGGAGATCTCTCCTTGCTCCCTTTGCTGCTGCGCTCAGCAGAATTTCTCGTCTCTGCAGAGTTCGCGCGTCTATTTTGTCTGTCACTGCTCGGCCTCTGGCTGGAAAAACTCTTCTTGGCCTCTTTTCGTTCCTTTTCTTTACCACTTTGGTCCTTTAACTCGTTTTTTGAATCGCGCCTGTCGAGTACGTCGCTGCTCTCAGACGCCGTCTCCCACTCCTCGTTGCCCATATCCGAGGAGTTCTGTTTCTGGAGTTGAGGCTTGGCCCTGCCCCTGCTCGCCGACTGCGGGTTGTTGGTCCCCCGCGCGCCTCGGCCGCGACCGCCGCGCCCCCTCTCGGAGAAGCCGGCGCCGCCGCCGCCACGCCCGCCTCGCCCGCCACTCGCGCTGCGACTGAACCTGGGCGGAGGAGCGTTGCGGTCGAACCGGTAATCTCTGTTGCTGCAAAATACGAAGCAACACGTGTTCGCTTCCGACAAGATGTGCTGAATTCAAAAGACCTGCATGTTTGAATTTTCAGACAAGAAGCACACACACAATTTCAAACAAAGTCGCGTTCCCGCTCTTGCCACAAGAAAAGTAAGACTTACTCAGGTTTTCTGAATTTGTCCTTGCCCTCCATTCCTTCACCCTGCTGCTCATGCTCGGGGCGAAACGACATCCTGTTTTCGGGCAGGTTCCCGGTGCTGCCGGACACCTTGGGTGGCGCCGAGCCTCCCGCACCGCCGCCGCCGCCGCCGCGCCCGCGCCCTCCGCGGCTGTGACCGCCTCGGCCTCTCCTGGACGGCTCGCCTCGCGGCGTGAAGCTGCCCTGGTCACCGTCTCGGTCCTGGCGCGGCTGCTGGTGGCCGCCTCCCTTGTAGCGCCCTTCACCTCGGTCTCGCCCGTCTCTCCTGTCCCTTCCCCTGCGCTCACGTCTGTCATCTCTCCTGTCTTCCCTCCTGTCATCCCTTCGTTCTCGCTTCTCGTTCCTCTCATCTGGCTTGACAATCGAGCCATCTTTGTCTTCCCTTTTCTCCTCCACTTTCCTCTCCTCTCTCTTCATGTGTTCTCGCAGTTCACTCTTGGCCTCACCTGTTGGGAAGGCTCCTTTGTCCGTGGCTGGCTTCCCACTGGTGGGCAGAACACCCCAAGGATTCTTCACGTCTCTCGACGGAGTGACGTTGCTTTTGTCTTTGGACGCCAGGTCCGCACTCCCTTCCTTTGGAGCATCTCTTGGTTTTGAACTTTCTCTGGAGTCGTGAATTTTTTCACTGGAGCTCTCGCTCACTGAAGCACTGGCTTCGTCCACCGACACATCACTGTCCTCTCCCTTGGTTCTCCTACGCGAGTCCACGTGCTCCTGCCAATCCTCGGACTCGCTGTGGTCGCTGTCGTCCCTTCTCAGCCTCCCACCAGCCAGCCCTTCCGTCCCGATGCGACCCGACTTCCCGTCGAAGCCCCTGAACTCGCCGCGACCCCGGGCGCCTCTCCCGCGCGCTGTGCTGAAGCCGCTGCGGCCTCGACTCGATCGTCCGCGGCCAACAAACTCCCTGCTTGCGCCTCGGCCTCGGCCACTCTTGGCTCCCCTTTCCTCGGAGCCCTCCCCACCTCCGCGCCCTCTGCGCGATCCCATACGATCATCGTCATCCTTCATGCGCTTCGTGGGTGGGCGGTCTTTGTTCCTGTCGTCCCTCGCGTCGTCCCGGCGATCCGTCTTCCTGTCGTCTCGCCTCTCACCCTTCCGCTTGTTGTCGTCCCGGCGTCGCTTGTCCTCTCGGTTCTGGTCTTTGTTCCTCTGCGGCCTCGAGTCTTGGCGTTGATCTCCTGGACCCTTGGGTCGGACTCCTTCAGCAGAACCATCCTCTTTGGCTCTGGAGTCTCGGATCGGGGGTCGTCCATCTTTCTGCACGTCCTGCAACAATCGCAGTTTCATCACAGGGTGGTTCAATTCTCCGGAAATGGCCCCAAACACGCGCGCGCAGAATTAGGAATCGCGCGATATGATTACCGGTACCTTCGCGGGACGTTCTATCTTGAGGTCTTCCAGCTTGGGAGGACTCTCGTTGTCTTTGGACGAGTCTTTCTTTTCGGAGGCGGCAGCGTTGTTGGCGTCTTTTCTCTTGAGCGACGTCAGGTTCGACCTGGCGGGCATCGTCTCCTGCACCTGTTGCGCTGAGATGGGCGGCGGCGCAGCGTACTGGCCCCACTCGTTCCTGCCTCCTGCAACACGGAGCGAGAAACATTCACCACGGGATCTCTCACTCTCTGGTTCAACGAAGACACACAAGGTCAGAACGTCTTTCTCACACTGATGAACTTACGGAAGGAGCCTCCACGGAACCCTTGATGTTGGCCGTGACCCCCGTGAGGTTGACGGAAGTCGGTCATGTGATCTCCCCAGCCTTCCGCGCTGAACCCGTCCGACGTCGGGGTGTGGTCCTTGTTCCTCCGGTCCCCGCGCTCTCTCTTGGGTCTGCTGTCCTCCACGTGATGCTTCTCATCCGACGGCGGCCTCGCTGATCGTTCTCGCTCGCTCCTGCACGAAATTTACAACGCTAAGTTCGATAAACTTGCACTCTCAACTTTAGTCCATTTGTTGGGTGTCAACACTAAATCTCGACGTTTTCACGGTACTTTCACGGACACACAACTTTCAAAGCGTTTGCGCAAGTACGTGGCTTCACCTTTCGTCCTTGTCTTTCTTGCTGTCTCTCGAGTCCCTGGAGTCTTTGGAGTCTCTGCGCTCACGCTTGTCGTCCTTCGGCTTGCTGTCCCTCGGCAGCTCGTCCACCTTGTCTCGGGACGGGGGACGCTCGTGCGCGGCGGCGGCGGCGGCGGCGTCCCGCGGCTCCTTGTGGTCGCGCTCCCCGCGGTGCGCATGCGCCTCGTCCCGGGAACTCTTGTCCGACTCGCGGTCCTCGCTCTTCCTCTTGTCCTCGTAGCTCAGCCTGCAAAATACCCATACATAGAACGCGTGCCCAAAACAAGCACCAAAGGTATCCAGAAGTTCGTTCAATCAGAACTGGCGGCTTCGTTGGGATTTCACACACCTTGAGTGCAATTTATTTCTTGGAAGAATCGACACGTGTTTGAACTGAACTGCGACACCCTCACACAAACATGTCCACACTCACCTCTCGTCGTGCTCGTAGTCCCCTGAATATCCTCTCTGATCGAAGTACTGGTGTCCAGGCATGGGGCCTCCTCTTCTCATGTGCTCATCCCAACCTGAGCAGACAACAGAAATTTCGTACTTCCCACATCTTCAGGGCAAATGTGTGCACTCATTTGGTGGGGCTGGGTGAAAATGAAGCAGTTCAACGGAATGAAGCCTACCTGGCACGGGACCAAATGGCATCGGTCTTTCCGCCCAGAGCCTAACGTCTCTCTCAAGGGACATTTCGGGGGTTCTGCGCTCACCCTCATGACTATCGCTCCCGCTATCGGTGCGACCCCTCCGCATGGGCAGATGCATGGGCATGCCTTCAACAAAGCAACATCTCGTCACTTCAGATGTTTTTCGATTGAATTTTTGTCGAGCAAACGAGCACATTTGCGAGCACTGGAACGCGCATGAAAGCATTCAATTCGTAATTTGTTTTCCTTTATCAGCGATGAATTTGTGAAAAAGTGTACTGTGAAACCCATGCATAAAAGTAAGGACAAACCGGCATGCCCAGACAAACTCATGCGGAGGCTAGAGAAACCAATGGGACGGGGGGGGGGGAAAGGGTAGAGCTCAAATGGGACGTTTGGAACTGGCAACCTTCCAAGTGCAAACAGAACGAATGAGCGTGAGATGAGTACCACGTGATCGGGGAACCAACGCAAACAATCGCTTCACTCGAGAAAACCGCCGCAACACACTTTGCCAAGTTGACACAGAAAACGAAGTCAACCTTACCTCTCCAGTAGTTTCAATGAGAAACTCATTTGACAGGAGAATTGGGTCACAAACTGCCGAACCAAGCAGAATCGATGCCCAAGCAAGACAAGAAGATGACGCAAAACACAGAGAATCAAATTACCTTGCATGTCCATGGGAGGTCTTCCAGGTCCGTACCCGGGCGGGGGCATGCCGCCCCACGCCCTCGGGTCGTTCGGGTACCAGTGAGGCGGCCCGTGCCTCATGCCCGGCGAGGTCTGGCCGTGCGATGGGATGGGCGGTTGACCCGTTTGCGGGGAGACGGGGGCACCGGGCGGGCCTCCGTCACTTCCCGGCCCGCTGTGCTGCTTTTGGAATCGCGGAGGCATGTTCTTGCTGTACTGCCTCGAATATTGGCCCTGAATCAAAACACCAAAACCCAGATGCATTCGAGGGCGTTTTTGACACGTGAACAGATTTTAGAGGTCCGTCACTCAACAGCAACGAACATTTGTGTGACTCTCCGATGGCTCCTCCGAAGCTGGTGCGCCTCACCTGTCCGTATTTGTCGCCTTTGTTGAAGCCCTTGTCACTGCTCTCGCTTCCCGTCCTGCTCCTGTGGTGCTCGGCGTCGGACCCTTCACTGCGTTCTTTCTCGCTTTCGCTCTTTCTCTGCAAAATATGTACGAGCTACAAAACAGGCCCGACTCGAGAAACTTGACACGAGGCCGCGGCCACGAAAGACTGCCTCAGAGATCTTGGTGAATTTTCTCGTCAAACCTTCACTGGTCAAGAGTAGCAAATATCTTACATCACCGGCAGGACACAAACTGAGCACGAAAACAAAACGCACGCTGGTAACACAAGCACCACGCACCAGGGAGCGCTCTTCCTTGAGCTTCTCCTCAAGTCGCTTCAGCTTTTCCTGCGCCGCCGCTTTCCGCTCCAGCTCGATGCGTCGCTCCTCGTCGTCGCGCCGCTGCCGCGCCCGCTCCACCGCCGCCGCCATCTCCTCGTTCTGCTGACGCCGCCGCTTGTTCCACATGTCGTCGTCCTCGTCGCCCTTGGCCGGTGGCGGCGCCGCGCCGCTCCCGGGGCTCACGGCCGGGGGCGGCCCGGAGGAGCCCGAGGGTGACGGGGGCTGCCCCGTCGAGGTGGGCGGGTACAGCGGGCTACCTGGACCAGGACGCTGCAAGCAAATGACGCCCAATGATGGATTGACCTGGCAATTTCGAGGAAGCCAAAACAAAGACTACGTTTGCGGAAACACCAATTTCCCCTTCCTTTTGCATGTCGACTGATTCAACGCGAACCGGTGTGCCACCTACATTAGTGATGCCACTCATTGAAGACGTGCATCAGTGGTTCAAGGCGATTTACTTTTGCACAAGACGCTGCCCATTCAGGCACAGGATGACCTGAGCAGGGGTAAAGATGTGCACACTAGATACGAAGACTCTGATGTGGAGCGCATCTTGAGTATTTTGTGGGGAGTGTGGTACTCCTCACCGAAGGAGACCCAGGCATCCTAAAGTCCCACAACCCCCCGGATTGCTCACCTGATGAGGTATTCCCGCTGGACCTGGACCCCTGGGTCCCATTCTGAACTGCGGTGGGAAACCGCCCGGAGGCGGGCCTCGCTGATCAAACGGCATCTGTCCCTGCCACGGTCTCTGGCGAAGAGAACATTTGAAACGTTGGTGTCAAGACTGCTGGATTCAGTGTTGCATGCCAAATTACCACCAAAACTGGACAAGTATTGGAAAACAAAGCCCTCGACTCTCCAAAGAAAACACAGGCACAACTCACGTCCATGGGTCCGCGGCCGTACTGTCCCGGGTGCGGCCCCCAAGCCTCTCGCGGTCCGTACATTCCTCTGTCGCCGCTCTGAAACATCGTGCGCGGTTTTGTTCGGTCAGTGTTCACAACAATGAACGCCAGGAAATACGGACTTCAGTGTTTGTTCCTTGATGCCTCAGAGATCTTGGTGATTTGTCTCATCAACCGACGGTCAAGAGTAGCAAATATGTCAACATCAGCGACATCAACATCGCCATTTCACAAAAGTGATGGAGAAAGATCCGACTATTCTCTCTTTATCTGGAGAAAAAAATGTTGTGTACAGACCCGTTGCCTCTCGTAGTCGGGCCTCTCCTTGTCGGCCGAGTCGCGGCTGCGGGGCCGGTCGTCGCGCCTGTAGTCGTCGTCTCTGCGGTCCCTGGGGCCGCCGCCGCGCTCCCGCCTCTCGTCCCGCGGGTCTCTCCGGTCTCGGTCCCGCTCTGAGTCATCGTACTTGTGGTCTCGACGTTCCCTCGGTGGCCGGTCTCGGTCCTGATCTCTGGAAACGAGGCAGAAGCGTCTGTGAGAGGACAAGCGTGGGAAAAGTCCACCACAGGTGTTGAGCGCACGACGTGAGATTGCTCAGCAGTTTTGAAGTTGTAATCACAATGGTTCATTGGATTGACAGATAAAAACTTCGACATCACAGCAAACAAACACCACCACACTATCTGGCAGAAATGTTGGGATGGGCGTGTACCTGTCCTTGTGGCTGCCGTTCTCCTCGTCATCGCTGAAGACGAGCTTCTCGCTGTAGTCGATCTCGCCCTGCGCGCCCGCCCAGCCGCCGTCAGAAGCGTCGTTGCTGAGAATGTCGTCAAACTCCTTCAGATCTTGGTCCTTGATGATGGCGGGCCGCTTGTACACGTCTCTGTCTCCGTCCTCTGGTCTGCGTCCTTCGCCCATGTGAGCGGCGGCCGCTGGGTTCGGTGCTCGGAATCTGCAGAGAAACGCGCGTGCAATGAAACAACAAGAACACTGATCGGTTCAGACATGCGCCTTAGATTTGCACCAATCAGCTTGGCCCGAGCCTGCCTCCCCAAATCAAGCAGCTCCGTGAAACCGCTGGCAGGGGCGCTGTGGCTCAGCCAAATTTGTACAGGTCAGACCCCCACCCCCCGTTGACATACTCCACACCTTCTGAACTGAATTGCAACACAATGGCCAAAGGAAAAGAGGTTTTTGACGAGCATTTCGTGACGTGTTCTCACCTTTGGTCTCCTGGGTAGGGATACGGTGGTCTCTGCATGCCTGGATGGAAATTCGGTGGGTATCCTGGCGGAAAGCCTCCACGACCGAACATCTGGAAACAACGTGGACAAGTTTCCATCAGCCTTTTCTACAAAAGCGCATTTTTCTCAAGAACCGTGACTATTTTTATCCGCAGAGAAGAGACGACAATAGAAACTCACGTATGGCGGAATCATTCCCCTGAAGTGAGGAGGAATCATGGGCCCGCCCGGTCCCATGGGCATGGGCTGGCCCGGTCGCATCATGGCTGCTGCGTGAGGAGGCATCGGTTGCACGGGCGAGTCGCGGTCGGCCTCGCGCTCACCGCCCGACACGGCCGCGCCGCCACCGGACGTCGGTGGTCCATTCTGTTGTTGATCCTGCGGTAGCTGTGGCTGCTGTTGCATGGCACCACGGCCACCACCTTCCTTCCAGTTTCCAACGTCTGCAAAGTGAAGATACAGTTTTGGATTCAAAATCATGCAACAGGAAACTCAGAATTTACACGCTGGATTGTCATAGTTTGCTCAGCAGTTTTAGATAAAGTGAAATCATATCAGTTCATAGGATTGACAGATAAAACTTGACATCACGGCAAACCATAATCCCTACACGGCTGAAGCTCGCGGTGCTCGGCTATTGCACCCTGTCACAATGTAATTGACGATTTTACAGCCCTTTGAACTTACTTTGTGGTCTTAAGCTTGGCCCTGGCCCATACTGTGGCTCTTTTTCCTCTTCCTTCTTTGGCTGTGGAGACTTTTCTTCGCCGCCAGAAACGAGACTGGGAAATTCCTCTTGGAAGAATGGTGACTTCTGGTCTAGGAAACCCCCTGAAAAGAGTCGTGTGTTGAATGTCTGCAGGCAGGATTCGAGACTCAAAGAAAGTCTCACACCCAGGCCTTTTTTCTCCATTGCAACGCACGCTCAGTCCTGTCGAGACACTTACCCGCCTTTTTGTTGCCTCCCATAGTGACACTGCTCCACGATTTGCCCCCAGATTGATTTCCGTTGTTGCTCTGTGTTGGTACGTTGCCCCCGGTTTGCTGTGTGTTTGCCCCTTGTGGTATGTTCGCTCCATGAGTTGGTGGTGGACCACCACTCCCAACAGTCCCCTGCTGTAAATAAGTTGAACACCTCAGTTCACTTGTTCTGTTTCAACTCCAGACAGAACACACGCGACATTCAAACATTTCACTGCGAGACGACCGTTTATTCCGAGCGTCCTCACCTTTTGCCCCTGAGGAGACGGTTGAGAGTGCGGTGGTATGACCGGCTGCTGCAGCGGTGATGGCTGCAGACGCCCCCCACCAGGGTCGGGCGCCTTCGGCTGCGGCGGGTTCTCCGCTGCTGCCCGCGCTGGTGTTGTCTGCGGCGGCGGCGGCTGCTGCTGCTGCATCTGCTCCATTCGTTCCTGCTCTTCTTTCGATCCCCATCCTGAACTGCCGGTCGGTACGAGATTGATGTTCGGGTCGTTTCCAGAGTTTTCGCTTCTCAGACTCGGTAGATGAGCAGGAGGGGGCATGCGCCGAGTGCCGCCCACTTTTCCCAAGCTTTGTAATCCATGTTGTCGAGCTGAAACTGCAACAAACATTTCCATGGTTCAGCAGTGCCAACGAGAACAGTTGCAATTTGTGGTTCAGGCACTGACAAAATACCAGGCCGAAACAGACATCTGACTCTTGAGAGGACCGCGTTTGATGATCAGTGTTTAAGAAAACAATGGAAGTTTGAACGCTAAAGCGAATGTTCAACGGAAACAAACTGCCTCTTCGTTGCTGCACATACAAAAGCCTACAAAAGGTGCACAACGCCACTTGAGTGTTGAACTCTGGAGTATGTCGACTTGCAATCTACAGAACCTGTCTCGATGGAGCAACTGTCCAGCTCGTCTGACCAGTGGATGTCACAGAATGTGAACATGAACGATCTCTTTTGAAACTTTCCCCTGACGATCTTGGGGCATCGCACAGCACGCTGCAGCTTTCAGACTCAAATGTTTTTTGACGTCTTAAAGATTTGGAGAACCCGACGCGCAAATGCAAGCAAGACTGCTTTTGCTTTGTTTTTGAAGCGGTTGTTTGACGTATTCACGTCAAGTTAACGTGACCACTTTCGTCGAAACGAGTTTCTGTTTCTTACCAGTTGACTTCTGTGTCGAAGCACTAGTTCCTTTGTAGATATTGTTTATGTTGATGGAGGTGAATTTTCCTTTTCCTTTCTCCCCCTTAGCGCCTAGCCCCGAGAGCGCGGACATCGTGTCGGAGTGCTCATTGAAGTGCTCTGCTGGCTACCCTGAGAACGGTCCGTGATAAACCTGCAAATACATACAACACATGAACCAAATCCAACCCGAAGCCAGCCACGTGAGTGATGTGCAATGGTTTGACCCGAGCCAAGATGAACCGACTGAGATCAACAAAAGCAATTGACCCGAACCCTTGCAATGCCAATGATTGAATGGTTCAAACCCTGTTGTTTGAGAGCAAGTGTCCACAATTATCACAGGGGCGTAGATCTACGTATTACAGACAGAAGGCCACAACCAAGTCATTCTGTTTTCTCTTTCACCTTCTGAAAGTAATTTATGTTCATGACGAACTTCGGAAAAGTCGGTGACCACGTGAAACGTTTTTGTTCTCTCACCACGCGACCAACACTGGTAATTCAGTTGAACTGGTGCCTGTGGCCGACTTCAGACAAACCAAAACAACTTTCCTCACACAGTTCAATGGATGAGCCAAAACTTCTCGGTCAGATCCAGAATGCCTGTGTTGTCCAGATCTGGATATTTTCACGATCACAACTTTTGCGTGATCACGAAGCAGCCATGACCACCCAACGCATTCGACACGACTTCCAGAAAATACGTTTTGTTCCAAGACTTCGCCAGAAACTGGACTTCCAACCTCCTCTCCTGACGCCTCGATTTTCTTTTCCAGGAATCTTTCAAGGAATTCCTGTGCACCGAATGATTGGGAAACGAGACCTGCCAAATCCCATTGAAGTAAACCTTCCCGTTATCAGTCAATGCTTGCTCTTTTGAACACACTGCTTGAAGCACAAGAAGGAACCAATGCAATCAAACACATGAAAGCAGCCACACAAATTTCACTCGTTGGGGTTTGACTGGAAACAATTTTCTGGTTTCTTTTCACAATGGAGGACCTGAAAAAGAATCCGAATGTGCAGCACACATTGAACCCAAACGGCAAAAATACTTACACCGGTCCGTTCTTCGAATGGGTGTGGTTTGGCAAATTATCACCAGAAACTTGAAGTTCCGGCGATTTCACAGATTTTTGTGAATATTCTTTTTTTTCTTAATGGAGGACACTTTTGCGTCAAAAGCACTTGTTAACTGCAGGTGGCGTGTAGGTGGGGAGCACTTCCGGTTCGCTTGGTCATGTGACTCGCGCCACTTTCAGGTCGAACTGAGTTCTGTTGTAAATTTGGATACGTTCAATTCGAGCGTCGAGACAACCAACTGGTGGTGCTTCCACAAGTTCCTGTGCCTGTCTTGAGTTCCTGCATTTCTAGTCAAGAGCTACTTTTGACAACGACCGCGTGGTGGACTCACCATCACACAAGAATCAGGGAAGTCTGCACGAACAACGCCGCTGTTGCTGTTGTGTGACACCTGAAAGTCAGCAACATTTTGGAAATTTGTTTTGACTTGAAAATATCACGCTCAACAATCCTGTCGTGGAATGGGGCTGTCCCGTGCTTTCAAGTCACATGCATGGGCATGTACGCAAAGCTTTTCTTTCATTTCCTCGACCACTGCAGTGACCAAATTCTGCATCCTATGTGTGGGTGACAGTTTCCATTGGACGAAATTTGGCCAGGTTTTGTTCAAAACGGAGTGCGTCCATGTCACCCTGTGAGATTTCAGAATTTGTCTGATTTGGTGCCTCTGCAACGAATCAAGAGGCTGGACCTGGGTCAAAAGTACAACGTGAGGACCAGTTTGGTGCGCAAGGGTCCTTGACAGATGGAAAAATAAATGCGGAGGGAAACATTCTTGTCTTTGATGACAAAATGGGGCAAGTCTTGCAAGGTACGTTAGTTTGGTAGTTTTAGTTCTGGGGGAAGCCCAAATCGACCTCTTTCCTGCCTGAATGCCAAAACCAAGCAACTGTTGCATGGGAACTGGTTCCATATGAATTCGTGTCTGTCACACAAATGCATTCACACCGCAATGGAAGCAGATGAACACTTGCTTTCCACCTTTTCAGCCTCTGGAGTCAGGGTCGTCTGGGTATCTGAGAATTTGTTCGCCCTACGTAACAAGTGGATCAAAGCTGCGTCACAACAAACAGCGTTGTGCATGGTGCAGCAGGAACATGGGAACAATGCAGACCAACAAACATCAGACCTGTAGGGGCATGTCGACTGCAGTTCAAAGCGATCCTCGAGAATCTCTCTCTCTCTCTCTCTCTCTCTCTCTCTCTCTCTCTCTCTCTTAGACAGTTTCGTTGTACACCGAAACACCAAGTGGAGTCAATGCCCCGCGGCCCAGATTCGGCAGTCGAAGAGAAATGAGGCGCTGAGTTTCTGGTGTCGGCTGAGAATTGGGATTTCGTTTGGGTGAGAAGTTGGGATTCAGTAAAATGACAAGAATTGCGTGGTCTGACTCTGTTGGGGACAGGACTCCTGGTGGGCCTCGCGCGCGTTGATGCGAGTGTCTTTTCGTGTCTGATCCAGGTGCTGTCTCTCTCATCAGGCATCAGGGCTTGGAGGCTTCCGCTCTTTTTGTTGTAGCTGCCTTTGTTGGCAGGACTGGCGGATCCGCAAGCAGGTGAACACCATCAGAGCGAGGGAACAAACAGTTTCCATTGTTCCTCAGAACCTTCAACGCCTTTTTTTGTTGGTAATGAAACCCGCCACCGCAATTTTCTGCTGTTGACATCACCGAAATTGACAAATTCGAACACGACAAACGTAAGTCTGGCCTTCCGGTGTTTATTAGCCAGTCTCATACATTTGGCTTTTCCAGAAAGTGAACAGGGACCAAGCAGAGCACACCAATGGGAACACCTCTAATGCAGCCAAATCTCTTTGCTGTCACAACCAAATTAGGGACCCAAAGGACACTGCAGGTGCTCAGTTTGGGTGTATGCCAGTGTCTCTGACGAAAGTCTTCTGCATATGTTTTGTCGTCCAATGACAGCTTACATAGGTTTTTCTGAAAGCTTCACACACAAACGACAAGCCTTTTTTAGTCCAACAACGCCCGAAAATTTCACTTCACATTCGAACAGAGGGATGACAGTTTCAATTGTTGTGTTGTCAATCGCACTGCTGTTGAGATTTGCTTCAGTTGACTCAAAGCAGAATGACGATGAAGTCAGAGATACTCTCATGGAGAACTTGGACATTCTGATCAGAGTTCAAAATTTACTGCAGACGGGTGAGTAAATGATCAATTAAACATTTGCGTGTTTCGGCGTTTTTGTGAATTGCATGTGTCTTCAAATGGAAGTGACAAAGAAATCTCGTGAATGGACCAACCAAACCTTTCTCTTTGAACGCTGTGCAATAATCGCACAATTTCTTTATCATCCCAACAAAAGGGACTCGAAAACTGTGGAAGGCAATGTCTCAATTGAAGTTTGAAGAACGAGTGCAACATGTTGTTCTTTTGATTTGAGCACATTGTGCAGGGTTTTCGGAGAGCATTTTGGAGATAGGAATTGGCTTGTGTTCCTTTCAGCCCTCCGAACACCGGGTGGATGTCTTTAGCCGGAATTCAACTCGAAACCGTGCACGCAGCCGGTTCCAAGCGCGCCCTGAGGATCAAGATCCCATGCGCTTGCAAGCGTGCAACTTTGAACAGAACCCCCCCCCCCAAATAAAAACCCTCTTTTTTGTGCCTCAGGGACAAAATACGATGGGGGTTTGTGGATGTGCACTGTCGTTCCTTTTTGTTCCACGCCTCTGCTTTCGTGGATTATTGGCCCAAAACATCCCTCACGTGTTCAGAAGGTTACAGGAAAAGAACAGGCATTGACCAGAGCCTGTTATTGATTCGCTCAGACTTTTGAGACGAGTGCGAGCACCTCTCTGATTTGTGTGTTGTCATTTGTGCACCTTGCCCATTTCAGCTCAGAAGGATACTCAGGTCGGAGACACGTACATAACAACGATGTACGAGGGGAGGAAGGTGTCGCACACTCGCTCCAAGAAGGGGTCTGTGAGCTGGTTGTTGGCCGCTGCGATTCGGATGTGCAAGAAGTACCCATCTCAGTGCCTGCGACAGAGACAGCTCGAAGCGGAGGCGTTAGAGTTGTCCGAGCTGGGGCCCTGACAAAGCGCTGATTGAACAATGGACTCTCAACTCCCCAGTGTCAATATTTGTCATTGTCTTCCTCTCATTCATTTATTTTGAGCGTTTAAAAAGCCAACGTTGGACGCAGGCAAGTTAATTTCGTGGAGTTTCGTCGCCTACGCGGGTCGTTATTGTCTCGGTATCAAGCTGTGTTGATGGGTCGAGCAGCTGACGTTCGCGGCGAAAGCGTTCTTCCTTCCTCCGTTCAGCACACTCCGCCTAATTGACAGGTTTCAAACGTTTGTAATTAGTTTTGCTGTGAAGCCTGCATGTTTTTGTGAACTTTTGAAAAGGCCAAACCAAATGCGTGTGAGCCAAAGATAGAGAGCACTGGCTCTCGCAAAAAAAAAAGAAATGTGCGTTGAAGAAACTCCCAGAATCTCTTGTGCGAGTGTCACACTCCCAAAACAGGTTTGCTCCGTTTCACGACCATTCAGCTTTCTCCGCAATTTCACTGTGATCAAAATCACTTCGTGAGCTGGATGGAGATGAAACTTTGCGTTGCTTCCGAACAGGGGAATTCGGTGCGAAGTTTGATGGGAACAACAAACATGAGTGGATCCAGGCGCGACAAGACCTGCAAGCACAGAGCGGTTCCGGAAAAGAACAGAAATGTCCAGTGGTTGTACAGGTACTCGTCTGCACCTTATTGTTTCGTGTTTTCAAATGCTTGCAATGTGGAATAAATGTGCTTCCAAAACTAGACATGTTGCGCGCGCAGCTTACGAATTTGCCACATGTGCTTCAAACTTCAGGTTCAGAGAAGTGTAAGAATTCGTTCACGTCAGTCTGTGACAATTCCAGGTGCGCCCCCCCCCCAAAAAGAAGAATCAATACATCAGTTGATTTGGCTTCAAACACAGGTTGGTCTGAGCGAGTGATGATCATCATCATTCAAGAGACTGTACGTGTTGATTCTCGACAGTTGAACGATATTCTGTGACACTGACATCTCCATCACACCGTCCTGTTCCTGTGTTTGGTTGAATGAACCTCTGAAGCCAAAAAATGCGGAAAAAAGCCAGAGGAACAAAATGCCCAGGATTCTTCTTTCGAAAGGCTTTGTGGACAGCTTGTGGCTGTGCGGTTCCAGCCCGCTGCTTTTCACACCGGATGCGGGGTTGCGGACACTTTCGTTCACCATGATCCTTTGTCCGAATCAGCCAACAAACTGAATTTTGTCCGCTTGGAAAGAAAATCACAAGCAGAAGCAGCTGCTGCTTACAAGTTTGTGTGCATACAGGTGGATGTGCAAACCTTTTGACTGACAGCACTGAAACAGTGAAGCAAAATTTTGACCCTTCATCAAATTTGAAGAACGTCGCCTTCATTTCACAACTTTTCACGAAGTCTCATCAGAAAATGATCCACGTCGTTTTGCAAAAATTTGGGAAATTGACAAAGTTCAGCTCGGCGACTCTAAATTGTCCGCAAACAGCTTTTCTTGGTGCCGCTGACCAGACAGAGGGCAAAGAAACGAAGGAGAAACAGGTCAATTGTTGCATAAATAATTTAATGACAAAAGAAAAATGTTACAAATCATTTACACTTGTGTATTCGTGAGCGCGTTGTACACAGTATATCAACACAGTATCACAGGTACTACTTCGTGAGTACAGACGAGAATTGCCTACTTCCTTGAATAAACTTTCAAGCATTTTTGAAAGTGTCAAGATATCAACTCAGGCATTCCAAAATAAATGTGTATGAATTATTTTTACACGAATTCAAAAAACGTTTTTGTACAAGACATGTAAGAGAACAGAACAGAGGACGTTACCCTTAGAATTAGACCCTGACAAAGGGTTTCAAGTTTTCTGAGAACCAACTCTGCGCTGTGCACTGTGCAGAACAGCAGTGTGGCTTACACACAAAAAGTTGACAAAAGAAAACGACTGAAAGAAGGAATGCTGTCTGCATGAATCGGTTTTGTTGCTTGCCAACACAAGGGTACACCTAATACTGCATGTGTATGGACATCAAACCATTGAGTTATTTTGTTCGGATATACTCGTGTCAAGACTTTACGGCACATCGTACGTATCAGGACTTTGAGTGTGTGACATGTCGAACAATGAGATCAATTCACAGTGCGAGCGCCTGTGGTATACCGGTTGTGCTTGCAAATGACTTGGGCAGTGTGCACGCACCACGCGCACCGTGCACCAACGCAGGATGAGAAAACGAGCGTTTTACTCGAATATGTGCGCGTGTGCAACTGTGGTGTTCTGACTGCAGCAAAGCAAAAACTTCAATTGTGCTGCCTTGCTCTCCCCTGCAGGCACGAATTCACTCAAGTGCGCACAAAAATACAACAAGAAATTGTAACAGCTGTCTGATCAAGCGTTTCAATTGATCTGTTTTGCACCAATTGATGTCCGGTGCACGAGCAATGGGCACTCGTCTTTGCACGCATGACCTTTCCAGAATTTATGCAAAAAAAAGTTGACTGAAGGAGAATCTGTTCAGAGAAATGATTGACAGCTGCGCGAGTTTCACTCGTCTGAGATGCGCAGCCGCACCTTCTTGTTGCCCTCCTGGTACTCGACGTTGCATTCACGCAGTTCGCACGTTTTCATCGCCATCGTCAGCGCGAGCATGACGGTCGAGCGCCGGCTGCGCGACCGGCTCTCGCGACGCAGCGCCCCGATGATCTCGGCGTCCTCCGCCTCCTCCAGGTGGCGCCTTTCTCCCGCGGACGCCGCCGGTGCGTAGCGCTTTCGACGCCGTCGGACGAGGCCTTCGTCTCCGGCGTTCACCAGGTCTGGAGAGAGACGCAAAACTCATATTGTATTCCAGTGAAGCAAACCTCTGCACATGGATAATAAAACCCGCCAAACATGCAGCCAAAACTTTCCAGACACACATTCGTCTTCTGAGTGCTGTGTCAAATGGATCAGAAACCTTCAGCTCAATTTAACCTCATTTCAGTAGAAGAGACGGGAGCAGTGACCGACAGACGACACGGTCAGCAGCATTCGTGTCCCTGCATGGGAACTCTGGACAAGGGTACGAGTTTCACAAATCGACTTTGGGAAAGAAATCCTCAGAAAGAGTACATCACCAAGTGGGATCAGATTCACCAAATGCCTCCTTGAGCAGAAGTTCTCTTGTCTTGAAAATTCATCTCACTTCATTCTTCACAAGAGGCTGAAGTGCCGAGTGCACAGATCGACTCAAGGATGTCACAAGTACGTGGCCAGGGGAAACATCAATTTTCTCCTCAAAAGTTGCTTTCTCCCCTTCGTGGTAGCTTTCATGCAAATTTATGTAAATGATGACTTGACCAGCAATCATTACCCATTTGCACACATCGACGAGGAAGGTTACTGAGTAAAATATATGCTCCAGGGACTTGTTTACCGCCAAGTTGCAACAATTTTTTTCTCTGTACCACAGAAATGGTATTGTTATTTGTCGAGGAGTATTATGAGAGTTTGCAACTCAATGCTTTTTCCTTTTTTGCACTGATAAAATCAGGCTGACAGATGATCTTCACGGTCTTCACTTGTCAGGGCCAAACTCAATCTTGAACTTCGCAACGTTTCCTCTGACGTCAAGAGAGGATCTTGCAAGAATGATGACTCCACATTTGGATAAACAACCTTTTGCTGACGATATTCTTTAGAACTTCAGTTCAGAGAAAACTTGATACTCAGCAAAAACTGGCCACGAACACTTGTGCACGTGGGATCAGAGTTTGGGAGTCGATCGGTCTTCGTGGGCCCCTGGATCCTACGGACGTTTCATCCACAGTACCTTTTTAGGTGTTGCCGACTTTGTTTTCAAAGAAAAACTGTCAGCTTGTACTGCATGTTGTGTCTGTGGGCATTCTGCAGACCAGACTTCGGCCATAGCACCAGATTTTGCTTTGTGTCTTGCTGTGTGCCTGGATGTGATCGAGATGCAGCTTGGGTTCGTTCCCAGGATCCAGCGTGCAACAAGTGCACTGTTTGGTCTGAGACACGGAGGAATGACCGTCGTATGTGAGCCTCACATACATGCACACGCACCATCATACACACGCACGCACGTACAAACGCACGCAGCAACAACTCTAACTCTCTCTCTCTCTCTCTCTCTCTCTCTCTCTCTCTCTCTTTCTCTCTCTCTTTCTCTCTCTCTCTCTCTCTCTCTCTCTCCCATGCTTGATGCAAAGGAACGCACACACACACAAACACACACACAATTAATTGTTTTCTTTTCTTTCACTTTCTTTCGTTCGTTTCTTTTTTCTCTTTCTTGCCAACTCACTCACTCACTCACTCACTCACTCACTCACTCACTCACTCACTCACTCACTCACTCACTCACTCACTCACTCACTCACTCACTCACTCAC
>JAAUXT010047847.1_pt1 | contig 30980 bp, 33 predicted proteins | sample 7278171 | NCBI WGS metagenome assembly JAAUXT01 (sample SAMN14350112, study PRJNA611818) | marine sediment metagenome | isolation source: surface marine sediment (1.8m) | place: French Polynesia: Moorea | collected 2018-08
AATTCAGACTTCATTTTTTAATATGATTTGGCTCTTTATGTCCCCCAGCTTGTGTAAAAATTTGGTTGAGATCGGCCCAGTAGTTTCTGAGATATTTGACCAAATGTGTTCAGCAGTGGTAGTTGGGGTAGATCTATCTATCATGGTAGATCTATCCAGTTCAAATCACCGCAAACTCCATGGAGTTATTTTTTCCTGGCGTCTGCAGTGTTGGAGGCATTTTACACCTGTGTCAATTTCCTGTGTCTCACTCACTTTTTCTTCCCACGGCATATTTTTCCTGCAGCACCGGAGACGGATGCTGCACCCACACAGACTTACTTCAATGTATGAGAAGCAGTATCCATGGACTTGTAAAGGGAGAACACTTATTGACTGCACAGGGACATGACACCAATTGACCTGCATGGGGTGCAGCCCCATTGACTTGTGCAGGGATGCAGCACCCATTGACTTGTGCTGGGATGCAGAGCCCATTGATTTGTACAGGGACGCTACGCCCGTTGACTTACACAGGCGCACAACGCACGACGCACCCATTGTGAAAACGCCCTTCATTCATTCACAGACTCGAGTAGAGAAACGATTCAATCTCAGTAGCGGCTGTAATTGGATCCAGCGCGGCCCACGGAATCCGGAACACGCCACCGCGCCTCCTCAGAGCAGGTCAAGGCCGTTTGCACCTGCCCGACCGACCGACCGTCATTGACGACGGACGACTGCAGGCGCCCGTTTCCGTGCGGCGGCGCGCGTGCTGCTGCTTCACCCAGCGCCACGACGCACGAGACCGCGGCAGCCCCGCTTCACACTGGAGGCGTCATAGTTGGGTTGCGTCTCTGTACAAGTCAACGGAAGCGGCTCTTGAGCAGGTTGTTGCACAGAATGGGTGCCGCATTCTGCCAGTCAGTAGCCAAAAGAAAATTGTGTTGTTCTCTTGTGTGAGTGTGTGTGTGTGTGTGTGTGTGTGTGTGTGTGTGTGTGTGTGTGTGTGTGTACTCGTGTATGCATGCGCGTAACACACCCCCCCCACTACACGTTCTTGCGCAACGCACGACACAACTTCTGCGAGAAGATCTTACAGACCTTTATCTGCTTTGAAGCGTCCTTTTGCGCAACAGCTCAGCAGACCTGCATCTGAATTTAATTCCTCGCCGTATCAAGTTTCAATTGGATGTCTCAGAGCCACGACCCACTCGGAAATGAAACGCCGTTGAAAAAACAGGAACGCGCAACTTCGTGCAAAGAGGTTTCGGAGATAATCTCTCCCGGAGACTATTCTGTGGGTTGCGAGGAGTTCACAAAACGCAGGCAGTTCGTTCTCCTTCAGTTCGAGTGGCGTTCAAGGAGTACAAGTTTCACTCGGCAAAAACTGCGAGACACATTGCTCAATGTTCACCAAACCTGACCGCTGACACACGGCAAGGTAAGGACACTCCAGGCTGTTTGGTTCAAGACAAAAGGGACAGATTGAACGGAACAAACACAAAGCAAGCAGGTTTGGTTTGCTAAAGGTGGCAGGTTCATATTTTGACACAGAATCTAGCTGTAACAATTCTACTGCGCTCGCCTGTTTCACAAATGAACTGGAGTTTTCTTCTTGCACTATCTCAAGAAACAGGCTCTGTAAAACCTGGCTCAGCAGGGGAAACAAAAACAATCAGAAATAGAAGCAGTGACAAAGGTCCAACCCACACAGCTCTATTTCCATGCCAGCTCCGCCCCTGGATCCGCCTGAGCACCTGAGCAAAGCCAATTGTCGTCAGCTGGACTCCACTCAACCTCTGCCCAGCAGGAACTCAGAAATCAGAGTCGGCGTGAAAGTCCCGGACGCTGTGCGTGAAGTGCCGGAAGTGGGAAGAAAAGACGATCTCAACCCACACGCTTTCAGCCAGGCATCAACAACCCATACAACACGCAACGCAAGTCTCTGTCGCACCTGAACCTGCAGCGCTTGTGCTGCAGCATCACATACACACCCACGTCTGCTGCAGCACGCCACACGAGACACACACACACACACACCCACGTTTTGATCGAGAAACGAACACGCCCATGCGTATTTTTGAGCTGATGCCACGTTGCGGAAATATGTCTGTCACAAGTGGGAAAGAACCTGCTCGTTGACAGAGAGGAAATGACTTCTGAATATGGAACAGGATTTTGTTTTTTTATCTCCAGGGACTTCTGCAGTACTCATAAACAAGTGGTTACACAATACTGTCTGCACTCCAGACTTTCTCGGTGCAGTGGTGGTCGAATTGCAATGGAATGCCAACACGCCCGCACCAATGCAATTGTGCAGGTTCAAACGAGGGTTGATGTCTATTTCAGTCTGTGTAATTTTCACGGAGATGGAATACGCCTCGAGCGTACAGCGAGTGAGCACCGGATGGGATTTGTAACGTGCGAAGCGGTGCTGAGATCCAAGCCTTTGAATTCCCTCACCTGGGCTGAAAAGCCCCGTTTCACACTGGCTGCATCACGCGAAAACACGTTGCAGAACACGCCAACGGCGCCTCATCTGAGCAACGTTGTATCCATTGCTTTGGGTTTGCATTGCATCGTGCATGAATGAATGAAAGATGCCTCCATGATTCTATAAATGCTTCTGCACTCGAAGGTGCAGTGAGTGAACGAATGAAGCCTGTTTCACACTGACAACACCGCGCCCTGGCGATCCAGCGAGATACAAGTCCGGGAGGTTCACCTTTGCCTTCTGCGATGGTGCCTGGACGTCAGACAAACGGTCTGTTGGCGACTGCGTCTGTGAACTATTACATCCCTGTACAAGTGCAATGGGTGCGACTTGACCATTCCATCGTACATCGACGCGTGCCGTCTTCAGCCTGAATCAGCCCCGTATTCGCTCCTGCAACTGCACTCAACGGTGGGGTGAAACAGCAGCCGGGCTTTTTTCGCTTGTCGAGTTTAGCAGCAGTGCAAACAGCGAGGAGGCAGCGGGAATTCGTGTGTGTACACACTCTGTACCTGCAGCTTCAGATCCCCGAGCTTTTCATCCCCTCCTCCCTCCCCCACCGAACCCACCCCCCTCAACCGAACCTGCCTCTCCTCGTCTTTCTCAAAGAGCACACGGAGAGCACTCGAGTGGTGCTTTTGGTGCAAGCACTCCCGACACGTTTTGCCTGCAATCATCACATCTTACAACGAGCTACTGCAGCTCGGTTCACAATGGATGCGTCGTGCTTTGCAGGGCTGAACGCAGGATTTGGTCCAACGGAACGACCCCCGAAAGGGGAGGGTCAACTGTAGAAACAACATCGGGGATCAGGGGCCAGAGCCTCGGGACCCCTGCGTTGCATTTCGACCACAGGCAACCGTTGGTTTGTACAGGCAGGGACAGAACGCCTGATGTTGCTGGTGTGAGCTGTATCCACGCTTCCCATCACCATGAGAAGCAACGCATCCTGGGTGAACCAGGTTGAAGGTGCAACGCAAAGTGAACTGGGCCTCCTGCTCGTGAAAACTGCAAAATACCTACTGCAGTAAATCCTATCCCCGTCCACTGAGCCAAGTACAAATCAGGCCCGACGTACAACGCACCCACTATGAACCCAGCCCAACACAAGAAGCACCCAGTGCGAACCCAGCCCAACTGACGCACCCGCTGTAAACGTCGCCACACGCACGATGCACCCTATGTGAACCTGCCCACCTCCTCCCCCTGCAGCTGCAGCAGTAAATGCTCGCCCGTCCATCAGACCTACAAACGCCGCGCCGCCGCCGCCGCCAGCCTCTGCCGTGAAAGCTAATCAAGGCGACACAAAGGGAGCGGGGAAGAGCCGCGCGATTTAATACTGCATCTCGTGACGGATTCACACACTGCGTGCCTTGCCTCGCCTCGCGGCAGGCGGGGCCGGGTTCACACTGCCCACGTCACGCAGTGCGTCCCTGTGCACGTCAAGACAGTCCGCACGGCACGTGTGATGTCACTGTGACTGCATCTGTCAGTTGTTCAGTGCCTCAGTCAATGGGCGCCACGTGGCAAGCGATTCAAACTGAATGCGCTAGATCAGGCGTTGCTGTTCACGTCAACAGGATGTAGTGTCGCAATCGCTGAAGCCTGTTTTCCTTGCATGCATTCCGTGCCTCTTCGCATGTGAATGAATGGGTGCAAACGCGTCCGGTGTGAAACACGCCCGCCAACAAAACAGCAAGTGAATGGGTGTTTTAGTGCCATTTGAGTCGTGCGCATTCAGCCTGCCACTTCATTGAATCGAGGGATCAATTTTGGCCAGTGTCCCGCTGAATGCATTATTTCCTGCACAAGTCAACGGGTGCGGTGCTGCTTGCTGCACGGGCGGACTGTGCCACGCAGCGTCCATTGATTTGGGTTGCAACGTGGCACATCCAGACCCGACTGACCCTTCATCATACCTGTCACCACTAATGCACCAAAAGGAACAGTGGATCTTGAAGCCACAATGACGGTCTTTCACTCATTGAAATGAGCGGGATCCAACACGGTCTGACAGGTGAAACTACACGCTGCCTCAACATGCGATCAACCACATATCGTGGTCCCTGGCAAATTTTAGAAGCTGACCCAGGGATAGGGCAGGTACCCGGGTCAAGTGTGGACGTCTGCCCCTGACCTCCGAGATTTGGGTCAGACGCCCAAAAATTCACGTGCACGCAACGTTTTGCAGCGACCTGCCACAAATCGTTGTCTTGCTGCTGGGGCAGTGTTGCAATTGTCAACACCTTGTGAAACCAGGTAGGATTGAGGCTGGTGGTAGGTGCCGAGGTGGTTGGGGTCCGCCCCTCAAGTGGGAACAAGTCCCCCCCCCCCAAAGGGCGGCGATCCCACCCCGTCCAAACCCTGGCTCCATCCCTGCCTCCCGTACATGCTCATTCACTATCAGAAAATTGCACGCTCAATTGCCGTAAAAACAAGGTCAAGTATGGGTTTCACGGGACTCGTAATCTACGGTCCTTCACTGCACGAAGAACACGTGCTTTTTACGACTCATCTACGCGCGGAATTCCTCGCGGAAGAGGCACTGTGGTCACGTGGCTGACGGGCGTTTTCTCCGCGACTTACGCTGACGTAGCCACGCGCGTGACCGACTTCGTTATTTCCGCTATGTGCAGCGAGGCTGATGATCACACAGAGCTTCACGACCCAACTGAGCAACAACTGGACAAGAGAACGGAGAATCACTCCAGTTCCTGACGCACACGTGCACGTGTGGGTGGGGAGGGGGAGGGGGCCGTGGGCCTCACAATATCACACAAATTGCTTCAGAAGCTAACTGAGCAAGAACGGAACACAAGCAGCGAGAATGCAGTGATTGTCCAAATTTTGTGGATCCAAGAGTGAGTTCGTGCGGCAAAATCTTGGGCCAGAACATCCAACCTTTTTGGGCACCTGGGACACAAAATTAGGGCGGGGTCGACACACTTTCGGGGGTCAGGTTCTGCAGGCTCCCCACAGGGGCCCCTGGATCCGCTAGAAATCAATCCAGATCCTGAACTCTTGATTCCACCCAGACATTAAATTTCCCTTTCCCGAAATTATGTATCATTTCCAATCAGCAACAGCACCTTTCGCCAGATCTATGCAAATCCAAAGCGCACGCCTCTTTGTCACGCGAGGTCGAAAAACAACCTCCTGCTCTACGCTGCCCGATCCTCGTACTCCATATTGAACGGCGCACCAAAAGGAGAAGGTTGGTACTCACCTCCCTCGCCGATGACGTGCATCTGGACGAGCGCCGGGTCGACGTTGTGCACCTCGAGCACCGTGTCGTCCATCACACACAGCTCCTGCAGCGAGACAGGGACAAGGCCGTCAATACACAGTGAATACGAGTGAAGGGCTGATGGACCACATTGCGCACACACACACACACACACACACACGCACACACACACACACACACTTGCGCTCACACACACAGGAACACACACATGTACACAAATAGAAACACACACACGCACACACACACACACCACACACAACCTTCACACAAGTCCTGCAACAAGACAGGAACAACACACGGTCAATATGGAGGGAACCCAGATCAAGAATCAGGTTTTGTGAACTACGCTCTCAAAAGCAAGTTCTGACGGACACTGCGTCACCTCAAGCAGCCCAACACCCATTGATGCAGCCTATGCAAGGCGTCATTCAACATCAGGGTGGCTTTCCGTACACGTCAAGCAGCATTCAAACTGACAAGCCTTTCAGAAGCCTGGCGCGTTCCTTCAAACAAAGAGGTCTTCAGAGATCAACTCTGCTGGGGAGAAGGGAACCCACAATATTCCAGGGGATCATAAAGTGGGATCGGGCCTGGATCCCACCCGCGTCTCTCACAAAGCCTCCGCGTGATGCGAATGACAAGCCACAGCCGCGTGTGAAACGAGCCCTGTTTGTTGACCCTCCTCAGTACAACACACGGCTAATCGCTTGTTCAGCCGAATTCCTCAACGAAAGGGAATTGTGGTGTGTGTGTGTGTGTGTGTGTGTGTGTGTGTGTGTGTGTGCACACCCCGTGTGTGTGGTATGACGGTGTGCGTGTGAGTGGAGTTTGGGAAGGAGGTGGGGGTGATCCAGAATTGAACAAGGGGACCTGATCCCAACCGTCACAATATTGTTTTGAAAGGTCAACGGAAAAGTTCTGCTGTGCTGGAGTCGGGGCGCAAAGATCCATGTGTGTGTGTGTGTGTGTGTGTGTGTGTGTGTGTGTGTGTGTGTGTGTGTGTGTGTTGTGCCTGTGTGCATTCCTGCGTGTGTGTGCAGGGTGTCCTTGATCCGCCCCTAGCAACAATATTCGAATTCACGCAGCCGGAAGTGTTTCATATCGTTGCACAGAAATTGACCCGCCTGTACAGTTACTCGTATCACATCGTCAGGCAACGAGCAGAACGGTTTGTCTGCCCGTGCACTGGGTGTTTAGCGGGTGAATTGCACTGATCGTTGACAATTTGCGTGGATCAACACGCACCGTATGTGCAATATGATCCCCAACAAAAACACACTTATGAACCATAACAATAACTGCGAGCAACACACACTGCACACGCTGAGGCCTGACCGCGTGCTTTTCTGTGACATCTTGCTTGTAAGTTCACGCTTTTTACATGACAATCAAAACATGGTGCTTTTTTGTATGAATATTATTCATAAATGCCTCGAGATGTGTGCATGCATGACTTGAACGCACGAGTGATTGTGCAGCCGCTGGCAAACAGTGCACTCGGACGGGCATGCCTGGAACATGCTAATGAGTAATTAACGAAAATTGACAAAGGCTGCTCAGCCATAGGTTATGCCACAGAACGCAGGACAGACCATCTGTTGGCCATTAAAACTTCATCAAATTGTCGTCCCGTTGCCACGATGCGCGGACACGAATGATGTGTTGTTTCGCAGGTCAGAGACTGTGAATCTGCGGTGTGTGTGTGTGTGTGTGTGTGTGTGTGTGTGTGTGTGTGTGTGATTCTGTGCGCAATTTGTGATATATATATATATATATATATATATGTGTGTGTTGTGATCGAGACAGACAGACAGACAGACAGACAGACACAGACAGACAGACAGACAGACAGACAGACAGACAGACAGACAGAGCACGACTCACACACTGATAGCGGTGACGCCCTCCGACACACACACACACACACACACACACACACACACACACACACACACATACATACACACTGGGGTGACGTCCGGCGGGATCACACGACACTCCACACTTGAGCCATCTCTACGCTTGAGCTCAAAGCACGAACTGAACCACCACAGAACACGATGAGCTCACGTGTTCCGACGCTGAAAACTGAGGCGTTCAATTCAAGCCTGTTTCACACCAGGTGCGCCACGCCCCGTTATGTTTCTATGAACCAGCGGCGCTGACCACGCAACACGATATGTGTGAAGTTGTGTGCGGATTCTCAACTGGCCACGGACGTGTCCGCTAAGCTGGCGTAGACTGAAACAAAAATCGCCCGTCCACCTGTTTCACACTGAATGCGTCTTGGGGTGCGTCCCTGTGCACGAGCGCTGCGATGTGGCTTGCGACTCAGGAGACGCAGTCCCACCCCAAGTCACTCCACCCAGACGGAGGTTGCGACACGGCGCCCACTGACGTGACGGATCCAGTGAAACAAACCTCAACCCTTTGAAACAGTGCAGCAACACCGTTTTGCAACGAGAAAAACGCGGGTTGGGTTGTATATATTTTTTATCAATGGGCCTTGTTCCCAAGAGCGATGAGTTCAGCACTCACTGCGCCCGGTCTGTTTACTTTGCTCCTATCTCCATTTGGCATTCAGCACCGCAGTGAGGCATTCATCATCGCTTTGCGCCTCGAGCACCCGGTTCCCAGAGCCCGTTCTCTCTGTTGTCATTTCACGCGTCTTCTCCCTCTCAGAATGGCAGCAGCAAAATGTGTCACCCGTTCAACCCGAAGAAAAAGGGCTGAGAGAAAAAAAGTTGTCACACGGTTGGTTGTCTGTGTGGGACCGTATTTCATACGAGGAAGTTTTTTCACGGTAAGTTTCTTCGTATATGGTGAAGCCTTGGAATGTAAACAATGCTTCAAAGTGAAGCCAGAGACAGTACATCACCGCTACGTGCTTGACAATGAACACAGGGCAATGTTTACTGAGGGAATGCTGTCAAAAGGGTTTCTTTGAGCTTCCTTCACAACAGATGCGTCCTCGACGTTCGATGCAAGGATCACAACGCCACGACATTCCAGCAACAGAGAAGTTGAGCGAATGCTCGGTCGTGCACGTCAGGTGCACGTGCACAGGGTCCTTTGGTTGTGGAGTGAACGGGGCCCATCACAACACAAGCGCATAAAAAGTCGCCTCGCACTGTTACGGCACTTGAGACGTTTTCTATCAGGTTGAGCATGTCAAGGGTCACGAGCAGCGTGCACGCGGCGCTTGACAGACAGACAGACAGACAGACAGACAGACAGACACACACACACACACACACACACACACACACACATACAGACACACACCGCACCACGCGATTTCCGGTTTCAGCTTCATTTTCGCGTGCCGAGTTCTTTTTGGCTCAGTTTCATTTTCTTTGGCTGGATCGTGATGTGTCGGAACACGACCACAACACGTGGGCAGCAGCAGCTCAACCATTGTTCAGCGCAAAACCAAAACAGGAAATCAAACACTTTTCTTCAAGATTGCGAGAAAAGAAATTTTCAATTGACAAAGAGACTCGGCAAAGGTCAGAGTATCATTTGAGACGCGTAGGAAGAATAGAGGCAGCTGCTAAAAGGAAGTAGCTTCCTTATCTTCAGAACCAGGCAAAAAGGGACAAAATGCTGCAGGGAGGTTTACGGGGAGAGCTTCCACATATGGAAATTACTTGTTATAAATATTCTATTCAAGGCAGCCATCCGTCACCTGGCGGTAGGTAATAAATGCCAGATATGACGTTATTATGGTATTTGTAGTGATGTAATGCGGAAGAGAATTCAGTTTCAGATTGGGTGCGTTATGCGTTGCGTCCCCTGCACCAGTCTATACGCGCTGCGTCGCCCGAGACGACGCTACACCCCGTTGACTTTCACACCCACGCAGCACCAAGCGCATCCAGTGTGAAACTGACCCACCGAATTTCGATACGCGAGGCTTTGGCAGCAGTGGCCGCCTGGGTGGTAGGTACCTCAGATCCACTCGTCAACATGTTGTTTTCGTGGCACCCGACCCTGGGAGCAGCCGAATGGGACGAACAACACGGCCATTCATCACACGCACAACGCGAGAGCCTGTGCGTGCTGCAAGTACGAGTGTTGAGGGTCGTGTCTTCTCTGCTCACTGGTTTGTTCAACACACCTCCAATCGAGACAAGAATTTCGAAAGTGTGTTTTTGCAATTCGCTCGTACAAGCACCTGGCTGAGGGTATTCTGCAAGGATATCTCAGTCAATCAAGCAAGCACATGCACGTACGAGGGGGTATCCAATCCTGCTTTCCGCGGCATGATGAGCGCCGATTGTCATGTCGTGCACGCAAGACTATTTCTTGCCGAGGTCAGGACACTGTGCCGATGCGATCGGTCGACTTTGGCCTTTAGCGACCTGGTCGAACAGAGATGCAAAATGAAGCGAGTTTTGCAGATTCCTTGCAAACTGCAACAAAGGGTCATCATTCACTTCTGCCAACAACTGGGCATCACTTTGGCACTGACAGCAATCTTCTTGAAGCAAGTCTTCCAGGTGCGAACCTTGTGTGACAGGAGCATCCGAGGTTGGTACCACGCCTTCAGGAATGGATGCACAAGAATCACAGACTACCCGAGGGCCTCCAAGATATGGCACAGACGCTCTGCAGGCAACATCCAAGCTGTCAAACACCTGATTGAAGGGGACAGAAGGTTAGCCATTAAGAACATTTGCGCAGAGACATCACTGACTTATGGCACTGTGAGGAGAATACTCAAGAGAGACTTGGGTCTGGTCAGAAAAGCAGCCAAGATGGTGCCAAAGATGTTGACCAACCATGACCGGAATTTGAGGCTGACTCTCTGTGAATTGTGGAAGCGCCACCAAGAATTTGACCCATCCTTTCTCTGCCAAGTAATCACCATGGATGAGAGTTGGGTTTACATGTATGAACCTGAAACTAAGCAACAGTTGATACAATGGGTGGCAAAAGGAAGTGCATGCCCTGTCAAATTCAAGAGGACCAGAGCAACCGGCAAAGTGCTTGTCATAACTTTTTTTGACCACCGGGGACTGATCCACCGTGAATTCCTGCGTGGCCAGACCGTAAATCGGTACAACTTCATCCAGATTCTTCACAGAATGAGATTGGCAGTGATTGCCAGAAGACCCAGGATGTGGCACAACTTTGTTCTACACATGGACAACGTGCCTGCGCACCGTGCAAGGCTCACCAAGATGTTCCTGCAGAGAATGAACATTCCTGTCATGCCCCACCCCCCCTATTCCCCAGACCTAGCGCCGAATGACTTTTTCTTCTACCCCACCTTGAAGCTACCCATGCGGGGACAGAGATTCAGAAGCCTGGATGACCTAGAAGAGGCGGTGGATGAGCACATTGGAAGGATACCAGCATACAAGTACTGGGACTGCATCTTGCGGGCGTGGCCATGACATTGGCAGTGGTGCATTGACTCTGAGGGGGAGTACTTTGAGGGACAAAGCTGAAGTAAACATCGCTCCCACACAGTCTCCAGACAGTTCATGTTGTTGTTTTGGTTGGCATTGTACTCTAGGAAACAATAGTTGTGACAGAATTGCACAATCTGGGTTAACTCGTTCTGTTCAGGTCAACATGTTGACCAGTACACGCGGAAAGCAGGATTGGATACCCCCTCGTACACACACACACACACACAACTACAGGAGCTCACACACACCACCACCACCACCACCACCACCACCACCACCACCACCACCACCACCACCACCTCGCCCCTTCTGCGATTCCCACCCAAACCAAACCAAACCAAACAGCGTCTGACCAAACAACACAGAGCCAGATCAGAGAACTCGAGTGCACCACACGTGGAATTGACACGGCAGCAGCCGGAGCTCATATTGTATTGATCATCGGAAGCACTAATGCAAGGCAATAACCATAATTCCTCGTCCCATCGATCTCCACACACTCCGCACACACACCACACGACACCACGCGGCACGTATCTACGTATCATCTCCGTATTAACGCACCGACAGACGGAGATCCAGCTGAGTCGAGTCAATACTCAGCCATCATTCAACTTGCATCAAATAATCCCTTCAGCATATGTTGTCAACAAATGTGTTCAAGGACACGACACGTCAAAGCAGATTTCCGTCGTCGCTGCAAGGCTGTTTCACACCGAATGATACGTTGGGCGGCAATGGGCAGTTCAAGCCTGAGTCACGTGAACGTGAATGCACGTCGAGGAACGTTTTCGTTTGTGCTTATAGGGAGACAGTCACTTTGCCATACTGAAGCCACCAAACCCAAAGGGCGCGGCACCTTCATTGGCTCACAAAGAGGCGCCACACGTTGCGTCATTGTCCAGGTCAACGGGCGTCCCGACGCAATTCTCCACTGGTGCACAGGGACGCAATACGCCGCGCCTCAGGTGCGAATCGCTTGTGACACGGGGCACATTCACTCGAGGACAGGCGTCGACCCAACGCGTGACGCACACAGCATGAAGCAAGCCAGGAGAGTCCCCACGGTTTTGCTCACGTCACTACGTTCCTTTCCCCAATTAGTCTCGTTGTGGAGAGGCCCTGTGGCTTTGTACGGCCCGGCGCATTCACACGAGATGCGTTGCTTCTCTGTGCAAGTCAATGGGCTATTGCGTCGAATTCAGTTGACGCAGCGTACGTCCTGTGTTGCGTCAACGGGCACGTCATCGTCGCTTGCAACGCCTGACGCATCCTGCGCAACAGACGACGACGCAGCGTCCATTGACCTTCACGACAACGAACACAATCTGCTGTGGCAAGAGGCAACGCACGCCGCATCCAGTGTAGCACACAGACGCAGCGCAACGCACGACACACGCTTCCAGCGCGGAAAGCAAAGCACAACGCACCCAGTATGAAGGCCCCACAGTCTTGAAGAGCGGGTTTTCTGGGGCAATCATGTGTTCGCGGTTCAGAGCGGAGCGATGTCAGTTCGGTTCGATATTTCACAAAGCGCCACCGCTCCCCACACACACACCGCCGACTGGAAATGGAATATTGACTTTTCCCGCTGCGAGTACAGAACAATTTATTCAATGGCAAACCCTCTTCAATGTGAGGGCGTGTTCGATTTCTGTGCTGAACGCACCGCGCCCGCTGTGCCTGTGAAGGCCACGACGGCCTGCCGTGTAGAAACAGAACACGCACGTGCCGCACGCACCTCGGGCCTTAGTGCCCACCGCCCTTTGGCCGGGGACACACAGCTTGTTTCGTGCATCTTTTGAAGGCGCTGGTGCAAACCTTGTGTTTTGCCGTCAATGACCAGTACGCGTGACCAGCGTCTCAACCCACGCTGTGTAACCCCACCTGCCTGAACCGCGGCGCAAATCGAACACAAACGCACAAAACGCAGCGCGCTCACTGCCCCCTGCTGCGACAGCGCACATCGAACGCGCCCAATGTTAAAGGGTCACTTGGCCGTCTGCGCCGCCGCCGCTGTGCGCTGCGCTCGTAAATCGCTCGCTTCCGGCGCTGCGCACTGCAGTCACGTGATAAGAAACGACGCTGAGAACCTTCTGCCGCTCCTCGTGTGGTTCCCACCCGTAAATCAGCCCGCCCCGACCCCTCACCCGCATCCCAATACAGAAGACCCTGCACTGGAAGCCACGAGCTTCAGGCCTGTTTCACATCAGGCCGGTTCACACCTTTCTTTGGGCTGTTCCGCATTGGATGAGTCGTCACACACACACACACACACACACACACACACACACACACACACACACACACACACACCACAACCCGTCGTACCCAACCAGCTCAACCAAATCTTTCTCTGAGGCCTGTTTCACACCAGAGCTGTTCACACCTTTCTCTGAGCTGGTCCACACTGGACGAATCGTGAGTTGCATCCCTGAATAATTTTAAACCGTCCACCCGACCCCCCCCCCCTCTGCACTCGCATCCCAAACCAGCTCAGCCGAATCCTTCTCTGAGGCCTGGAGCTGTGCTCACCTTTCTCTGGGCTGTTCCATGCAGGACGACTTGTGAATTGGGCCACAGTCCTCATTGCTAATTCAGCCGACCTGAGCCCTTCACCGGCATCCCAATCCAGCTCCACCTCTCTCTGGCCTGTTTCGTGCAGGATGCGTCGTGAGTTGAGTCTCTGAATAATTTCACAACCTGAAACCAATCCGACCCGACCCCCTGACTTGCATTCCAAAACTGACCAGGCCACCGCTTCCAGCTCTTCCGCTGCGCCACAACATCAAGACTGTTAGCGAGATGTAGACCTGCAGCGGAAAATTCGTGGACAGCCCACGTACTGCAATGCGCGCGCACACACAAACACACGCACACACACACACACACATACACACACAAACACACGCACACACACACACACACACACACACACTCACACACACACATACACACACACCACGCAGTGAGGCTGCTTCCAACTGGATACGTCGTGAGATGCGTCCCAGAATAAGTCAGCGACGCAGCGCCCACAGTAAATCAGGCTCAATTGCCTTTCTTTCTCCCGCTCGTTTTGCACTGCACACAGGCGTTGTGCCGCGAAATTAACACATTGCCCGTGGACTTGTGCAGGGAATCAACGCCCGACGCAATTTCGTCAGTTTCTCCAATCAACTTCTCCACGTGCTTCACTTCACTTTCTCAAGCCTCCGGGGCAGTTTCTTTGATGATCGTTTCTGCCATTCGAATTTCAAGGACAGCATGACAATGGCACGGAAGGTGCACAAGTTTCACTCCTCAAGTCTGTGAAGACCGTCTCTGAGGCACCAAAGTTTCCATTCAGTGCCACATTCCCAGTGGATCATTCCCAGGAGACGCCACTGAACACGTGACTTCCGCCACGCCGAGCCCAGTCCATTCAGCAAAGTCTGAGCTTCTCTTCTCAGGTTCCATGTGTCGGGGATAAAGAGACCAAAGTTCCGCTCGGTGCACGCAAGGTTCACACACATCACAGGAAAACGATCCAACTGAACTGGCTTTTGATGCACAGATCTGCAGGAACGTGTGGCGCGGATCCAGGGCCCACACTCGCCAGTCCCTCCCCGCCCCAAAACGTTGACCCTCCTCCTTTTGGGCTTGTTTACACACACACACACACACACACACACACACACACACACACACACACACACACACTTTTGACAGAGAATGGCAGAGACCGTGACAGAGAACTGACCCAGACCCGTCTGAGGTAAGCAAGCGCCTCTTCACCAGATCCTCCCACAAATGTGTGCGCCATGATGACCCAAATCTGTGGATCCTCCCCAGCCACTCACGCCCCACCTGGCGCACGCATCGCCAGTCACCTATTGATCCCGTTCACATGCGCGGCTATCGCTTTGTTACATGCACGCGCACAATGGAGTCGAGCCTGATATCACACGGTTTCCCTTGTGACTAATCTCCTCATCAGACAAAGGAATCAAAGGAGATAAGACCGGATTTGATTTGTGTGATGCTGTATGGGCGAGTCACAGTGCGGCTTAGCCCGTCATAATGAGCCGCGTTCTGGGCCACGCATAGTAAGCTGCAGACAAGGCTTCAGGGATCAAGTGGCCAGCACCATAACCTTGACATTGTAGTCTCAGAAACACTCGACTACTTTGTTCAGGGGACAGAAATTCACGCGCAAACAGATTTTTCACAAACGTGTGTGGGTTTCAGGTTGTGTGTGTGTGTGTGTGTGTGTGTGTGTGTGTGTGTGTGTGTGTCGGGGGGTATTGTCTCTCCGTCCAGCTGTCCATCTGTGTGTGTGTGTGTGTGTTGCTTTTTTTTCAAGGAACCCCAGGACCCGCTGGGAAGAACCATCCTGCACGTACCAGTACGTGCGAGTGCTTCCAGCCAGACACAACACCCACGAACTGTATCAGGGATCCAACATACAACGCGTGCAGCCACAACACGACTGAATTTGGGCCAGAATTTACCCAACCTTGACTAACCTTTTAGCAGATCAAAGGGCTTGGGACACACAACAACAGGCGTCACCCCTCACAAAATCTCCCCCCCCCCCATTCCCCCGAATTCGGTCGAGACGACGTCTTCAGACACGCGTCACTCACGTACCTTGGAGTTCTCGTCGTAGCTCTGGATGACGGCGGTGAACCACTGCGTGGTGCCCTCGGAGCGGTAGACGCGGACGCGGTCGCCTAGCAACACGGTCGGCGTCGTGAGGAGGATCTGTTGCGACACCTGGCGCTCACGCCACTCGCTCAGCTCGCACTGCAGCTCTGTCGGCGGCGGCGTGCACGGCGCCAGCGACCAGTCGTCCTCCTGAAAATACACGACGTTGAGAAGGTCAGTTTACGCCACGTCAAACCACGTCACGGCAGGTACGTGACGTGAAGCTTCGTACTGCAGATCGGGCAGGGACGGCGCCAGTGACGAGTCGTTTTCATGAAACACTCGACGTGACAACGATCAGTTGCGCGACGTCAGGTCAAATACGTAGCGTGACGTCAATTCAAGTGACCGCCACGTCACATCATGTCACACCCAGTTTACACGAGGGCAGTCGTGGTCCTGAAAGACACGACGTGAAAAAGGTCGCTCACGTCACGTCACGTCAAACTACGTCACATCACATCACGCACGTCACGTTCAACAGCGTCACGCCCTGGTCACGTTGCTGTTGCCCCAACACGAACTGTCCAGTCATAACAACGGTATTGAATTCTGCGTGGAAAACGTAGCACGGCAAAGCGCCTCCAAACGAAGCCAATAAGGATTCAGTTTCTTCAGAAATAGATCACATCTAAAAGGGCAATTTCCTCCACGTTTTCACACTCCCACACACTTCACATGACACCAAAGGTCACGTGCGAGTCAATGTTCCTGCTCGGTGTTTTTCACACACGCACGCACACACACGCACACACAGAGCCACCACCAACACACACATACACACACGCACACACACACACACACACACACACACACACACACACACACACACACACACACAATGTTGAGAACATGTCCGACATGCTGCGCCACTTTCCCTGTGCTCGTACAGCACTGCCCTGATCCCACAACCCGCGAATTCTCACCCTTTTCTCTGATCCGCTTTCAGAACAAAGCAGCACTGAAGGCAGTGCACGTGCGCTGTGGCCCTTCACATCAGAGCCAAAAGGCCCGCTTTTCGTGTGATTCATGCAGTCGTGTGTAAAGTGGCGGGCAATGAACGAAGATCCAATCGTTCAAGACAAACGACCCCAACCCTCCCATCTCCCATCCCAGGGGCGCGGATCCAGTGGCTTTTGAGGGACTGGTGCCCCTCCCCCCCGTCCAAAATATTTCTGTTCTGATTTCCACCCATCAAAACCTTCAGCTTTCATTGGGGTGGGGTCACTCCTGCCCGCCATCCTTATGCTGGACCCCCCCCCCCTGCCTTCTCTCCAAAACCCTGTCTCCGACGCCCCCCCCCCCCCCAAACAACCCCCTTGATGTGGCCGTCACTGGAATGACAAGTCCGTGCGCCCGGCGATGCGAGGCCATTACGCTTGATTCAGTGCGGCTCGTGACTCGAGACCGACTCATCAATGTCTCATTCCCATAATGCGATCATCAGCCGCCACAATGCGAGTCTTCAGGGAGTCGGAACAAAGGGCCGGCGGCTGGCGAGCCAGCCCGGGATCTTGCGTGCAAAATGGGCATGGAAGGCAGTTTCTACACTCAAGCCCGCGCACACACACGTGCACACACACACATTCACGCAAATAGAGGTTCACAATGCCCTCGTACTGACGGACAGAGTAAGTGGGGGGGGGGCAGGGATAACACACACACACACCCCGCACCAACACATCTCGACCGACAAGCGAGGGGCCAAGGACACAGACAAGCACAAGCCGTGCGCACACACACACACACACACACACACACACACAAGCCGTACACACACACAAGCCGTACACACACACATACATACACACACATACATACACACACACACACACACAAGCCGTACACACACACACATACATACACACACATACATACACACATACATACACACACATACATACACACACACACACACACACACACACACACACACACACAATCTCCATGTTTTCCACACAAATGCCCAATTTCTCTCTCACACACATCAAACAAATGCACCACACATGTGACAACACCCGACTCTACAATACAATACAATCTGCAGGACGTAAAGAAATCCCTTAAGACACGAGTTACATGCCGTGTGCTTTGACAACATAATCAAAGCAATGTCTGCCCAGTGACAGGGAGGACAGCCTGACATGTCGTTTCCTGTTGTTCAAGAGGACTCGAAACATACACAAAGGAGGGACGGCAGTACAGAGTTTTCATTTCCTGACCTCGGCGCTCAGTGTGGCGGCAGCAAGGGGAGGCCTGCTTCCCACTGGCTGCGAAATGCGTTGCATTCCTGTGCACGACAACACGTCAACGTGCGTTGCATCCACGGCAGAGCTCTTTGAGATCTACCGGGATGCGACGCGTGCAACCAATGGAAGCCAAAGCTTGTACTTGTGAAAGTGAGTCTCGGTGAGCGTGTGTGTACGTGTGTGTGTTGTGTGAGGGTGGAGAGAGCGACAGAGACAGACCGACCAATGGAAGCAAAGCTGGGTGCCAGTGAATTCATGTGAGAATCTGCGAATCAGAGAGAGACGAGAGACAGACAGACAGAGACAGCCAGGGCCAGCACCAGAAGGAAAGAGCCTCTGTGTGTAGGGGCCACAATACATTTCGCACCCAAGGCATCCAGTGTGAACCCAGCCTGAACCGAGAGCGAGCTTGGGAATAAACACACAGCACAATGTCGGAGGTTTACAAGAAGTGCACAAACATCACTCAGCGCGGTAAATATTGATACCGTACCACGGTAAACAGGCCTGACATACGAGAAGCGCGCGCTCCGTATGCGATACACGACATGCATTGGCATGCGGCAGCAAACATGCCGTATCAACAAGACTCTCGGGGCGAGAGGCGGAGGACGCAAATTGTGCCAAGTTCCGCACCGGGAGGAATTGGCTGGAATCTTTGCAAATTGGCCCCCAAATGGTGTCATTAGTTCCCCCCTCACGGGTCAAAAAAGACGGTGATGCGAGCGTGTCACCGGGGCTAATGTGTTACATGTGCTGTTGGATTGGAGCGAGGTCAGGTATGCAGGTACACGCACGAAAGGTATGGTGTGGCACGCAAGTATCTGGGTGAGAAACCACAGGTATGTTGGGTACGCTATGGTGGTGGTGGTGCTCTGGTGTGTGGGAGGGGCAAGGAGGTCATTACCTGAGAAAGTTCTCAATTCAACTCAACTCAAGCTACGATGTGTGTGTGTGTGTGTGTGTGTGTGTGTGTTGGGCAAACGGTCATGACTTGGCTGAATATCCAAACAAAACAGCAGGTGCTGGTAGTCCGTTTGCACTGTGTGCGTGTGTGTTTGTGTGCGTGTTCTTGAACCAGCACAACTGAACAGTGGACCTTCGTTCCCGCGCTTACCGAGCAACAACGGAGCGACACAATGAAAACCACTTCTACAGAGCAGTGCTCAAGCGCTTTAACTGATCAAAATTCCTCGCCACAAACGACGGGCTCTTCCACTCAGATCGGATTATGCACTGATCCGCTAGAGTTTGATCCTCTTCCCGGGTCCTCGACCTCCCATTATCTCCCACATCAAACACTCCAACACCGGTCAGAAGCTCTGCTTTCAAAAACACTTCACGTGGTGCGAGTGCATGTGTGTGTGCCCGCGCACCGGTAAACCTCTGCTACTAAAAGTAATGCAAATGGATTGGATTGTGCAGTCCCAGCCGGTAAATTCTTGCCGGGTTACCGGTACTTCGTCTTCCCGCTTTGTTCACAAATTCGTCTTGCCAGGGTTCTGAGCACCTCTCACATGAAAAGCTGTGTGTTTGGACCAGTCAGTTTAGATTGCGATTTGTCCGAGCAAAGGAGGGGCAGGGACAAAAACTTCGAAGTATCCGGGTCCGACTGTGTGCAGAGGAGCACACGACTGACACCCCCGGATTCCGACAGGTGCAGCTGTCAAGAGTGAAGAACATCGAGCTTCCCTCTTGACAGGAAATTCACAGCAACAGGAAGCGGAGGAAAAGGCGCCTCTTGCGCTTCGTTTTTCCACGTGGATCCTGGTACTGAATCCATGGGATCCAACTGGAGGTCAAACGAAGGGTGTCAACGTTCAAAATCAAGGCTCGAGATTTTGGCAGGGGGAGAGAGGCTGCATGGGCTTCCAGCCACCTGAATCTTCCTGAATTTGTGTTTTCGCTGCTCCATGCTGCACTTCACGTGACGACTGGGGATTCAGGTCGCTAATTCTTTTCGGGCAAAGGCGTTGAGGTTGAACCTGGTTCTTCGCTCTTGGATCCGCTGGACACAATCCACACTCCCCCTGCAGCCCCGGCCAACAGCCTTCTTCTGACGACCGCACAATCATGGGGTGATATATATTTTTTCAAGCTTGACAGCGTGTGCGTGCGTGTGCGTGTGGAGGTCGTGTCAATAGCCCAAGGCCGGAGGGGGGTACTCGGATCTCGTACCCCATTGGATCCGCTCCAGACATTACAGCCCTGCAGCCCGAACCGACTTGATCTTCACCTGCTGCAGCTAACTCACTCAGCGCTGCGCAATTCCCTCGGGTCCACCCTCTGCTATCTGACCTTTCAAACCTCCCCGTGTTGAGAGATACTATTCCACCGGGAATGCTTGTAGCCAGCTGGAGGAGGGGCAGAAGCCTGGCTCATCAGCTCGGGGCAAATTACATGTAGCCATCTCATCGCCTGTCTGGCGGACAGCAGTCTATCCATCGCGTGTACAGCAAGGGCAAACACCACAATAGGAGTACACGCTGTCCGGGTGGGTCGTTGGCTCGGAAAAAGCGACGCTGTGGTCAGTGCTTGATTTGCAGCAGAAATTTGGATGGCGTTGGTGTGACAAAAGATTCGCACGAACCGAATGAATTTAAAATTGCATCGGATAAACTTTTGGGAGTGAAATTACTCGTACCTCGCGCCCACCACCTTGACAAAACTGATTTGAAAAGTGACTGGTCCCTGGATCCCAATACATGTGTGTGTGTGTGTGTGTGTGTGTGTGTGTGTGTGTGTGTGTGTGTGCGTGTGTGACAATGACTTCTCCAACAGACGCAACCCTCATACGAGGCTGATACCAAAACTCCTTTTCGCTGTGTCGACCGTCATGTTGACATTCCTGTGTGTCGACACAGACCATTTGCCTTCATTTGTTACGTGAATAAACCTGCTGCACTCGCAAGTGGCCGCGGACAGCGAAAAGGAGTTTTGGGATCAGCCTCGTACTGTCACACACACACCCTCCACACGCACACATTGGAACAGATGCAGACAGCCAGAAGGCACACACGCACACACACATACGAGGCTGTCCCCAAAAGTCCTTTTCGCTGTCGATCGACACAGTTGAGTGCTGAGTGCGACCGGGTTTATTTGCGCAACAAATGATGTCAGTGGAATGCGGTGCTTGGTCACATGATGTAAACAAAGGTGAACAGTGTCAATACACTGTGAACAAATGTTCAGTGTGGCATGCCTTCGAAGTAGTTCCCATTGTGATTGATGCAGCGTTGCAGTCTGTGCCTCCAACGATGTTTGATAGCGTCTGCGAACTCATGGGCAGGGATCTCACCCAGAAACCTGTCGGTCTCAAATTCAAGAGTGTTCCAAGTCAGGGAATCTGATGTTGCGGAACTTCTTCTTCAATGTGGGAAACAACCAAAAGTCTGCAGGAGCCAAGTCCGGGCTGTAAGGGGGATGTTCAAGTTGCCGAATGTGTTTCCTTCCCAGCCAGGTTTGAGTTGGTTCTGCTTGATGCGCGGGCATGTTGTCATCATGGAGAACAAAAAGTCCACTTCTCCAGAGTTGGGTTCTTCTGTGTTGAATGGCAGTCAAGAGCCTATCGAGGACTTGAATGTAAACAGCTGAAGTAATGGTCTGATCCCTCACAAATTCACGGTACACAACACCTTTGTGGTCGAAGAACACGATCACCATGCATTTGGAATGGCGTGTGCCCCACCCCCGGAGTGGTTTCTGTGGCCTGGGCTCATCCTTGTCCAACCACTCTTTAGTGCACTCTTTGGAACCAGGATTGTACAGATGAATGTAGCTCTCATCTCCGGTAATCACACGGGACAGCAAGCCTCTCTCATCATGGATCCAGTCCAACATGTCTTGAGTGCACTGCATCCAGACTTGTCTGTTCCTGTCTGTCAAAAGGTGTGGCACAAATTTAGCTGCTTTTTTCCTGAAGTTTAGGTTGCCTCTCAGAATCCTCTGCACACTGGAATGTGACAGTTGAACAGTCAGGGCAATGTCCATGATGCGCTGTTTCTTGTTTTGAGTCACTGCATCCAGAACAGCCTCCACATTTTCCTCAGTTCGGACACTAACTGGTCGACCTGAGCACTCCTTGTCATGAAATCGGTCTCTGCCACCACGAAATTCTCTCAGCCAACTTCGGACAGTCTGAACTGAATATGTGTCATTGCCAAACACAGGCAAGAGATCCACATGGATTGCAGGAGCTGCTTTATCCTCAGTCTTCCACAACTACCAAATTACAGACCGCTGCAAAATTCAAACAGAGATATCCAGAAGAACTCCTGCCATAATGACAGTTTTGAGCAAACTCCTGATCTCACAACGCCGGCTGGCCTGACCTCGGACAGGCCACTGATCACTCAATGATCGGAACATATCGATTTCCTGGCCAAACATGTCGATCGACAGCGAAAAGGACTTTTGGGGACAGCCTCGTACACACACACGTACTCACCTTGCAGGGCTTGAGCTGCGCGGCGGAGTCGACCACAGAGACGAGTCTATCCACGAGGAACTCCACCACCTGCAGCTTGCTGCTCCTGAACCCGACCTTATCCACGACCGACTTGAAGCTCTGCAACAACCAAAGACGTCACGTTTACTAAATTTGCACAGTGGATACGTTGGAGGAAGGCTCGAGCGCAAATGTGCCACCCTTGATGTTGCATCACCGTGTGCTTTACGTGTCAACTTTTCTGGAGTGCAATCTTGTGATTCACTGGGGTTCAGCTCTCCTTCAGACGGACCACGGACCCCGCCCAACAACTGTGCCTGAATCAAGGCTTTTGGACTGTCAAATTGACAGTCAGTGCGTCGTTCAACCTGGGAAAACACAATTTGTGGTTTTTCTGATCCTCTACGCACATGATACGCACGTGAAACAGCGCGCTGCAAGCACAGTCGGAGCCTTGTATCGACTCGAATAAAAACACCAGGTGTGGTTGGTGTACGTAGTAGGAAACGACCTGATCGATACCCTCACATGCTCCACTATCATTACTTTTCTACCGGAGGAGTGTTGCAGAGAGACACAGATGTTCATCCGCCCCCAGGTGGCAGCACCGCCCGGCCCGCCCGGCGGCACTACTTTTCTCCTGAGAATCTCACAACAAAGAAGGTCAAGGACATTCCCAGCACTTTGATCAACAAAGGAATTCCAGCGTTTCCCGCCATAACATACGATCCCTTCAGGCTCCATTGCCCGTGCACAATGTCGTGAATCACTTGATGGCACATAAATACCCGCTTGCCTCTCTCCCACTATGCTCACGGGAGATGATCCAACTGTCTCTGCACAAAACCCCCCGTCTTTTGTACGAGCGTACACACAAAACTACGAGACTGTGTTCTCAAAGGCACCCAAAGCAGGTGATTTAGTCGCCCTGGGGCTATGCTGTTGAGAGCTACAGAAACGCGCTCCGGTTACATGTAACGCACGGCCCGCGCGCATGAGGCTGAATAGGGATCCAATTGCGTGCGCTCAGGTCGCCCGCTGTTCTCCGCTTTGCTCCCAGCGCAATTACATAGAGGCGGATCCACCATGTGGTCGATGGGGCCAGTGACTCCCCCACCGTCAGTCCAACAATGGGACACTACACTACCACCCTTGCTGAACTCAAGCTCAACGCATGAACAAGGGTTCACACAAACATTTGTTGGGGTGGGAGCCCTGGTCCTTCCATACATCTAGCACACTACCCCCCTCCCTGACATGGGACACAATCACCCTGACTCAAACCTCAACGCAAGAACAAGGGCATGTACAAACGAAACTTGGTGGGGTGGGCCCTGGTCCCTGGGTACGTCCAATACACAACAGAGGCAGACCAGCTGACTCCTTGGATCTGCCCCTGCAACCCTTCCTGTCGTCTTTGCCCTCGGCGAAATCCTTTTCGTTGCTGGTACTGCACGCACCACAGTCGGAGTCTACTTGCATCAAGATAAAGCAAACATGGGGGGGGGGAGGCCCCTTGGTTCCAGCAACGACAAAGCCCCAGCATTTGCACTCCCCACTGAAATCCGTTTCATCCTCAGTACTGCACGCACCTGCCCGCGATAAAATTTGGGTTGCGAGGACTGGGGCCCCTTGGATCCTCCTCTGCCACTGCCCCCACTTCACTTGCAAACCAAATCCATTCCGTCCTCGCTGCTGCACGCACTCCAATTACAAGCGCGCAAACGACTTGGCTTTGCGCGCCGCGCGCGGATCAGAAAGGCTGCTGAGAAGCTTGATGGATGTGATCATGATCAGGCCTGCGCCATCCCCGCCCGCGATCGCCCCCCCCCGCCCGCTGGGAAACGACCCGAATTTACGAGTTTCACCTCCATCCGCACAGCTGCTGCTGTGGCAACAACAGATTATTGCAGTGATGATGATGAATCAGGGCGGTGCTGCATGCGCGCGCAACACATCATCGTGAGAAGATCTGTTCTGCTCATCTGAAATTCTGCATGCCAGGCGGGTGCAAGAAACGAGGGTCTGCGAAACGTGCTTCAATGTCAAAATCTTGAGCACAGTCCTGCACCCACGTACGAGGTTGAGTCAAAAAATTCGTGGATTATCATGGTTGGAACTGCTCTGTCTGCACTCAGAGCTGTCAGCACCATGCACTCGAAGACTACGGACTGCAAGGACCAAGTCATTGTCTGTGTTGGTCATTGTGCAAGAACTGTGTCAAATGCAGGTAAACACTGCCGAGGTACCAACCATGGTAATCCACGAATTTGTTGACTCAACCTCGTACATGCGATCTTGAATGTTCAGGTCTGAGATCATTTTGTGAACCGCACCCAACCAGGAAGCTTGAAGTTTATTTCAACCTCCTTCCTGTGTTAGATTCCAGTGACCAAAGGGGCATGTCCCGCCTTCACGTGCAAAATGTGTTTTCCTCCCTCTCCTTAGTTCTGTGCCGCACGTGCAATTGTTTTTTTTTTCAAATTTCCCTTCTCAAAATCAAATTTGGGACCCATGGTGAGTTGACCCCCCCCCCTCTCCGCCGCCACCCCAAACCCTGGATTCGCCCCTTTCAACACACATCCATGTGCTCCGAAACGTCACACACACACTGAGAAAAAGACAGTCAAACAGACGAGGATTTGCACTCGCATTTTTCGGATGTTTGAGGGCTGTTTGAAGATCAATGGGAGCCATCACAAGGAAAGCTGAGAAGGGTAATCACAGAGACACGAGGAACCGGGAGCTCAGCTTTTCAAACGTCTCTCAAAGGCTTCGAACCAATTTCCTCGCAATACGATCCCGAGGAGATGAAGCGACAGGGGCGGATCCAAGGGGCGTGGTGGGCACACCCCGAAATATTTCCCCCCCCCCCTCGAACTCCATTGCTGCACCAAAGGTGCAACTTCCTTCATTTTTTGTGAATTTTTTCAAAGTTGACAGCGGCCTTTCAGGGATTCCCCTTCCAACCAGACCCTGGATCTGTCCCTGACATGGCCCGTGCAGTGTACAAAACTCATTGCAACAACAGTCGCTGTGGAGACGACGTCTATTTTCCCAGTGCACTTGCCCACATGCCTGTGGTTTTTCTTATCTGAATATCTAATGCGCACACGTTTGCGAACCATGCAATTTATGTCGGGATTGAAACGTTTCCTTTGTTCAGGTGATGCAAACAAGTCGCCTAATTCTACACTGCCAGCGACTGCCCCTGCCTGCTGCCGCTCCCTTCCGACAAACAGTTTTAATGAGACTGCGTCATGCGATCCGCTCGTGAACCAACAACGGAGGTTCTGGTGCAGAAGAACAGGGACTGTGGACACCAATGTGTGTGTAGTTTTGTCTGAAAATGGAGGGCAGCAACGCGTGACGTGAGACGCAGAACGTGACATGACGTCAAACATGCGACGTACAACGTCACCTTCAAACGTGGAAGAAAGTGTCAAACTTATCAATACGTCGAAAGTGAGGTCGTCTGACGCAGAACACGTCTCACGTCAAGGTGACCTGTGATGTTTCACGTCAAGCATACGTCGCATCATTTTGACGTTAGATTCCATCGACGTCAAACGTGAAAACGTGACGGCCAATTGACACGTGTTGAGTGACTCGTGGGGAAGGCCACACCCAGTGTTGCTTTCCCACAGACAGACACAAATAGACGCAGGTGCATCATCCGTGTTTCCCCCAGAAAAACACACTGCCGACACACACACGTCACACAACAACAGCTGATTCCAAAGAACACACAAGAATTTCCTGTTCATTCCGTCGGACACTTGACCCGTATTTTGTAATGACTGGGACAATGAACGGCAGACTCCAATGCACTGGATCAAGACCAGCTCATCGGTAATCCGACACTTCTGCAGAACTGAGTCAAGTCCCTGCATCACTGCAGCAGTTCGCGGGATTTCCTTGTCAGGAAGTTGAGACTGACGTAAAAGCCGAATTTTTGAGAAGCTTTATCAGCGGATTTGTACGCTCTACACAGACGTGGCAAAGGCCGCATTTGGGGACGCAATGTGGGAAACTCCCGCCAAAATTATGTCAACGAGGGAGTATTTATTTCCCCTGGGCGTAGTACGTCCCACGCCCGTGCCTACGCAGCACGTTCACGTTCCCATAAACACTCATGTCGCACCAATTCCACAGTTGCGGCTGATTCTGCCACGACACGTCAGTCTCCAAATCAAGAGCCGCTTCAGTCAACACTGCAGCGGGAGATGCAGCTGCCTGTTGAGTCACTCACTCGAGATTTTCCGCACGTCAGTTTTGAGGCCAGCGACGCTTCCAATGGCAAGAAGACCCGACCAAAATGGAGGCACAGGGCCCGACAGAATCTTGGTCAGGAGGGAGGAGGGAGCAACCTTCACGCTTTCAAAACTGAACACGAGGCCAGCACTCTTCTGGAGGGAAATGGTTTTCGGGGGAAGGAGACTGCCCCTGATCAACCGTCCCTTAGGGGTCGGGGCCAGTCCGAAGGGACATGAACACAAAGACACTTTGCCACCATTCACAGTGCACAACGAACACGTTCAATGATGACGTCTTTTGGCATGAGTACACACACCTGTCAACCCAAAGGGGCCTGCTTCATGTCTGCCACTTGGGATGTGTCGTGCGTCGCGTCAAGTCAATGCTCGCGACGTTGTCATGACGTATTGACTTGCACATGCAAGGAGGATCTGACAAGATTTTCACTGCAGCAAATACAGAGTCCTCAGTTCAAAGCAACATGCGTTAGTGGGCCATTTTGGTGTGGTTTGGCCACTGACAACAACCAAGCTGTCTTCGGAGCAACGGTTCGATGCGAGATAACTTTTACGTTGCTGCCGTCGGCACGGAGTCCGCGGTTATGTCATACTCACCAGCGCAGGCCAGTAGAACTTCTCCTCCTGCTCCTGCTGCAGCTGCAGACTCCCTGCACCAGACGCCGAGGACGACGACGATGATGCCGTCGACGGAGACGGCAGTTTATCACAGCCGGGCAGGAGCTGCTGGCGGGTCCGCTGGGTCCAGTGTAATGTATTCTCCACGAGGAACACGTGAAATATTTCATTAATTTTAATCCATTCCCGACGGCTCCAATCCCGGTCATCAAACTCCACCAAGACCTGCAACGACACAAATAGAGACGTATGTGAATGGCGGATTCGTGTTGGCGGAGCTGATAGGAGCGCCGCTAAGTGAGGCATCCATCTCGGCTCGCTGCGTCCACCCACCGGCGTGAGGCGCGCCCGCTTCACACTGGGTGCGCCCCGCGTGCAGGTCCGTGGATATCCAACTGAGAACTGACACAGAGGGACAAAGGCGATGGACCCACCCTGTTTCACATTGGATGCGTCCACGTACAAACCAATGGAGTCGCACTGAGAACTGACGTGGGTCTTCTGGTTTGTGACTTGACTTACGAGGCTGTTCACAGAACTTTTTAGTCGATCGGTCGACAGTGCAGACGGGTCTGCCGCAATGTTGATGTTTTTGTTTTGGTTGTGACCTGCTTATGGTGCGCGACCGGAACAACAAAAACAGAGGTACACTGTCAAGCATTTAATGTGGCATCCCTTCAAAGTAGTGTCCATTTGCGCGCACGCATCTCCTCATCCTGTGAGGCCATTTTTCCAGGATTGCAGTGCGAAAGTCTTGGCTTGGAATGTCACCCATCAGTCTGTCGGCCTCAAACTCCAGTGTGTTCAAATCAGGGAACCTGATCCCTCTCAGGAGCTTCTTCAAACGTGGAAAAAACCAAAAATCACAGGGCGCGAGATCTGGACTGTAAGGTGGATGGGTCAAAGTCCTGATGAGTCGCTGTCCAATGAATCTCATGACAATGTCCCCTCGATGAGCCGATGTGTTGTCGTCATGAAGCACAAAATCTCCTCTCCTCCACATCTCAGTGCACCTGTTCTGGATTGATGTTAGGAGCCTGTTGAGGACTGCAAGATACACATGTTTGGTAAGTGTCTGATTCCTGAAGTACTCGCGATGCACTATTCCTTTGTAGTCAAAGAAGACTAGAAGCATGCATTTGGAGTGTCTGGTTCCGCGACCTCGGAGAGCCTTTTGTGGGCGTGGCTCTCCTGGGAGTAACCATTGCTTGGAGTCCTCCTTACTCTCAGGCTCATACAGGTGGATGTAGGTTTCATCTGCTGTGATGATGCGCTCGAACAACCTCCTTTCTTGGCAGAACCAATCCAAATTGTCTCTGCAGGCAGTCATTCTTTGGTTCAAGTGGACAGGTGTGAGGATCCTAGGAACAAATTTTGCCAATTTTTTGCGCATGTTGAGGTCCTTGCGCAAAATTCTGTGCACTGTTGTATGACTTACATCCACCTCCAAAGCAATCTCATGCAGTCTTTTCCTTCTCTCATTGGTCACAATTTCCAGAACTGCTTCCACATTTTCCTCTGTGCGCGCAGATCTAGGGTGTCCTGACCGCTGCATGTCCTCAATTTTGTCACGACCACTCCGGAATTCATGCAGCCAATACTTGATGCCCTGCAGGGAATATGTCTCCTCCTCAAAGACAACTGTCAAGTCTTGAAAAATGGGTGTTGGCTTCTTGCCCTGCTTCCACAACCACCAAATGATGCAGCGCTGCAGTAACTTGACTGATACCGTCACTTGCTTATCAGCCATTCTGGATATCCAAAAAACACATCCAAGCAGTCTGAGAACTGTTGTGCACAGTCCTCACAAAGTGCACCGGTCTTGCACCGAAAGGTCAACATTCCGACCAAAAATCAATAGGATCAAACCACATTCCGGTCAGCCACAGACTCACACCAGCATGGTCATCTGATTGACTAAAAAGTTCTGTGCAATATCCAAAAGAAGTTAGAATCGTCATGTCGAGCTACTTCGACCTTTTACCTTTCCGGCATGGGTACTTGGTCACAGGCACTTAACCACAGACGGAAACAAAGACTGTCACATGGTTTCTTTGTCATTGTTTGGTACTGTATTTACAAAACAAACCAGTCAAAACACAGTCAACCAAAAGAGACCGAAAAGGATGTCACTTTGATGGCGGGTTGTGCATTCCTTCAAAGTACTGTCCTCCAAAGAGGATGCATTTCTGGCATCTGGCGCACCACTGACGGAAGCAGGCTTGCCACAGGAAGGTTGGAATGAATCCCAACTCCTCCTCGATTGCCTGCAGAAGGGTTTCCTGGTTTCCATAGTCACGGCCACGCAGACGTCTCTCCAAATAAGGAAATAAAAAAAATCACAAGGGGCCAAGTCTGGACTGTACGCGGGGTGTTTCAGGACGTTCCATCCTTGATTCCTGAGTGTGTTTTGGACAAGATCAGCGGTGTGCGAGGAGGCGTTGTCCATGTGGAGAAGGTACTTGTCTCAGTTCCTCCAGATGTTGCTCCTTCTGGTGCGCACGGAGGTCCAGGCTCTCTCGATGATGGCTTTGAAGATGTGCCTGTTGACTGTTCCATGAAGGAGATATTCCACATGGACAACGCCTCTCTCATCAAAGAACGGAATCATGAGGACTTTTTTGCAGGATCTGCTCCTCATTGGAACCTGTCCTCTGTCCTCTCCTTTGGACAGCCACATCTTGTTCCCTTCTTTTGAAAGAGGCTCATTGACATGAAACCAAGATTCATCCATTGTGATTACCCATTTGAGTCCTCTGCCACCCAGATAAGAATCCAGAAAGTTCACTGCAAACGCCACTCTCTTCCTCTTCTGGGCCTCAGTGAGGACATGGGGAATGTACTCGGATGCCCTTTTCTTGAGGGAAAGCTCCTGGTGAAGGATCTGGTGCACTGTGCCATACGATGTGGTCAGGAGGTTGCTCAGGTGATGGATTTTGATGTGCCAATCTCGCTGGACAGCTTGCCTGCAGACTTCAATGTTGCCTCTGTTCCTTGCGCTGCGGGGCCTTCCACATCTGGGCAGGTCACCAACCTTCAGTCTGCCTGCAGCATACTCTTTCTGCAACTTGTAGACAGTCGCCTTGCAGTAAGTCTTGTCCTCAAAAATTGCTTTCAGCTGGTTAAACGTCACGCCGGGAGTGTACCCTTGCCGCATGCAGAACCAGATGCAAATGCGCTGGATTATCCTCAAAGGAATTTCCATTGACATGGTCGCACGTTTCCTCATCTTGGAGACTGTTTCTGCGCACTGTCAAGTGTTCACTGTGTCACCTGTGGCGCGTGCAGGTCACGGACAATATTGGCAGTCAGTCCTCAAAAGGCTGAGGTCACTACTCTGAGCCAGGCGCAACACGGTCGCAGACAGCACTTGATGGACATGACGATTCTAACTTCTTTTGGATATTGCCTCGTACGAGTGCATTACGAGGATACTTGCAATTCTAACATTCGAGTGAACATGTTGTATCACCTTTGCGTCGGCATTGTTGCACTCATAACTGTGTTAACTGGTACCAATTTTAGGGCAGAAAGGACACAAACCAAAGGTGATACAACAT
>JAAUXT010059493.1_pt1 | contig 30972 bp, 27 predicted proteins | sample 7278171 | NCBI WGS metagenome assembly JAAUXT01 (sample SAMN14350112, study PRJNA611818) | marine sediment metagenome | isolation source: surface marine sediment (1.8m) | place: French Polynesia: Moorea | collected 2018-08
GCGCACATCGTTTTTATATGTTCTCATTTCTGGACGCAAGGAAAGTTCACAACCGACTGCGATGGATCGGTAAGACATGAAAAATGGCAGGAACCAGCGGGAACTCTTTCAATGGCTCTTACCGCGTACACAGGCAAGCTGGCACATGTGGGACGTTCATGAGCATCGCACAATTCATCAAACACTGGATTGGCTCTGTGTAATCCTCTTTCTCCCAACAGTGTTTGGAGCCTGCGAATTTCTATGGTTGCCCCATGAGAAGGATCCATACGTTGTGGCGCCAGGAAATCGCACCATTGTGTCTCCAAACTACGGGCCGGACCAAACCTACCCAAACAAACTGTGCTGCTTGTGGATCATCACTGCTCCTATCGGCAAGGTGCTTCCCCTCGTTTCTTTTCCCTCCGCGTCTTTGTTTGAATCAGTCGGTGATGCACTCAATTGTCCCACCGAATCAATTGGTCTGAACTACATCTTTTGAGGTGGAAATCTGCTATCATCACACGGACTAGGAACCTGGGTTCACATACACTGTCCAAATAGGCAGAAAGATGAACTGGGTAGAGGTGGGGGTGGACCGAAACCTGGATTCAGATTTGCACAATCTGGTGTCTCCGACCCCGATCCGAAAGACTCTCCTTTCAGGTTGTGTCGCTGGAGTTCTCGGATCTGCGGACAGAGTTTCGCGAAGACTGCGCCTTCGACGCCGTCAACATTCACGACGGGCCCAACCCGACGCGGACGAACCTCATCACTGCACCGTGTGGACACCGAGGTGAGGTCAACGCCACCCAGCCTCAAAGACACGGCTCTCACCAGAGCTGTGGTCCACATGTTTGGTCGAGAAAAAGAGTGGTGCGATATCCCAGGAACCACGGGGTGAAAACACACGCGGCAGATTTCGTGACGGCAGAGTCACGGAAGATGCTGTTTCTTTGGAGCCGCAGCTGCGTTCAGCGGCTCGTTGCTCTCAGTTCTTGCTGAAGTCTGCGACTGACAGAGCCACACATTCAGAAAACCACACGCACATTCTGGAAGCCAGTTGAACCCCAAAGTCCTGGCTCACAACACGACCATCGAACGAGAAACTACGAGCAAGTTTCAAGAAGAAGCGGAAAGCCCAGGGCATTGGAGCTGCACCTTACATGCGCCGATTTGTTCTCCTTCCAGAGCATTGCGCAGTGGCATCAACGAGCAACATTATGACAATCAAATTTTGCACCGACGGATACAATTCCGAACCAGGATTTTCTGCAACATATTCCGTGGTGGACGGTTTTCACCTTGACGAGCCTGAAGAGTCGGTGAACGGTTCGGACGCGTCCAAAGGTCCGACTCGGGAATCGCATTCCACGATCCAAGGATTTTGTACTTTTTGCTGCTCTTACCTGTTTCATCTGCTCTTTTGTAACGAATTCTAGTGACTGAAATCGCCTGCAAGACCAAAGATGGCGCACGTTTGGAGGCAGAATATGGGTTGATCAGGTCACCCATAAAGCCTTGTGCCTCAACTTACCCTGGCAATTCAAACTGCCGCTGGACAATCAACATTCCCGATCCAACAAAGGCAAGTCTCGCGTTTTTCAATCACATGAAATTGTGCAAATCTGTCCACTTTGCAGAAAGAAACAAGTGCAACGAATCAGTTTGAAGAAGACCAGGTTAGGTTTCAAATCTCTTGCTGGCTCACTTCGTTTCACCTTTGATCTGGATTTTTCAGCGAATTTACATCACCTGGACACATTTCGATTTGAAGGGCGTCTTGAAATTCACGTGCTCGGTGGACACCGTCAACATTTACGACGGACCTGGTCCGGATTCTCCCTTCGTCGCCTTCTTCTGTGGTCTTGACCTGCCAGACAATGTGTTCTCCACACGGTAGAGTCAACACATGGGCCGCGATATCTCCATCGCAACTGTGATGTTGCGAGATCCATGCAGCGCAAATTTCTGGTACTCGAAAACGCAGTTCGAAATACGAGTGCTTTGCGGTTGTGGGGTAGGGGAGTGAGCGTGTGCGACCAACGAAAGTGATGCATCCACTCGTTCGTACCTGTCCTATTAGAGACATATTTGTGAACTCGTTCTGTCTCTTTTCAGAAATGCCATGACGATCGTATTCCTGAGTAGTGCAAGTACAAATGCAAAGTATGAGAAGTCTGGTTTCATTCTCAGTTATGCATCCCATGAAGGTACGACTTCTGTGTGTGGGGGGGTGGGTGGGTGAAGCAAACAAAGGTGTGCATGTCTGCTGGTAATTTGAAGCCACAATTACCCAGCGGTACTGTATGATTGTTGCAGAGTATAATTCATTTTTATGGAGCCTCACTTTCAGATGTGGTCAGCAATGCAAAAAAAAACATAACACGTTCTGAAAATCTTCAACATTCTTTCTCAATCAGGTGATTCTTTCCAGAACAAAGTAGCACTGCCTCACGATGAGGAGAAACCAAACTGTTGGTGTTGGTGACATGAACAAGCAACTCCGCCTTTGGCCTTGTCGTTTGTTCGAGTTCACCGACAGGTTGGGTCTGCTTTGTCTTTTGTTCCTCAATCAAGTCGGTTTTTTTCTGTTACCAGGTCCCGCCTCAAGTGACCTGTCCGTGAAAATGCCACAAGTTGTCTGGATTTCACATGATGGGCTGGACAAGGAAGAATGTCTCGACGAAAATACAGATATCCACTGCAGAAGCTTGTCATTCGTCCTGGCTCAGAGCGGAGGCTTGGTCGCAACTGTTTTCATCAAAGGATCTCAGGTTCCATACAACGAATGTCACTGGTCCGGAATCGATGCTTCCGTGAGAATAGGGGGCAAAGGGATAAGGATTGAAGGCTGTGCAGATGAGTATGGTTATTTTCCCACATTCAAATGTCTAGACCCTTCAAAAAGACACTTTATTTCAATATGGACACCTTTTTACAGCAAAATCATTGACATTGACATCAGCAACATTTCTTTTTTGGACACAATGGTCCCCCTCATCGGCCCGCAGTTGAATGTAAAATTTTCAAACGTAAATTTCACAAACAGTCTGGTGATAAGTTCTTCACCGATATGCGATGTCCTGGACGTCACCTTTTCAAAGGTGGACTTCATCACCACGAGCTTTGCAGTGTTGAACGTATCTTTCAAACCTGTCCAGAACACGCTGGGGCACGCAGTTATAGCAGGGACTGTGCATTCTGCAGGTGCACACCTGTACTGTAAGAAAAGTTCGATATCTCTGAATGACACAAACTTGGTGTTCTCCTTCTTTGCAGCAAAGTCCTATTTGTTTATGCACGTTGTGATGACAAATGTGTGGAACACGGGTTCATCGGGCCAGGTGTCCAACGTTTTACTGTCCCTTGGTGACCACACTAAGGTTTCAGAAAGCCTGCCAAATGATGTAGTTATCACCAATTTCCAAAGTGTTCAAACCTGGTCCAATGATAGCAATTTTTCCGAGTTCGCAGTCATCAAAATTGTATCCACATTTTCCTCAAGTGACCGTATTTTGGTGGAAGATTCTTCGTTTGAAGAAGGTTCAAGAGGCCTGTTCTTTTCTTTGAGAAAACTGCATGACATAGCAATAACCAGATCAAGTTTCAACAAAAACTTAGCCATGGGGACCGGAGGCGCTATTTGGTGTCAGTTTGAAGAAATGGATGGTGTTCTTCAGATCACAGACAGCACCTTCATGTCCAACCGAGCCACGATCAGTCTCTCCAACAAAGATTCGTTCTCGGCAGGGGGAGCTGTGTACGTTGCCTCAAAAGCCTACCGTTGCAGCGAAATAGAGGCACCTAATGTCAGGCTCGCCAACTGCTCTTTCGTCAACAACACGGCTCAAGCATTTGGTGGCAATATTTTCGTGGGTATTGGTGTTTTCTTGGATGTTGCCAATACCACAATGATATATTCTTCTGACAACCACAGCTGGAATGGAGACTTGATTGCGGCAGAGTGTCGTTTGGCGTTTACGAATGTCAATCTTATCTCCGAGACCACGAATGGTGAGACTTCTGGGATTGAGTTTGTACCAGCATTTGACAAGGCTTTTATTCGCCCGAACAGCTTGTACATTGAATGCCCAATCGGGCACTTTCTAGATTTGAGGTATCTCCTTCTCACCAACCAGCAGGAGACTGGTGGTGCTTTTGCTTCTCTGCAGTCCTACTGCAAGTCGTGCAGTGAGAACGAGTACACCCCAGAATTCGGACACTTGTACATCAATTACTCTGATTCAGAATCTTTCAAAATCAAGAAGAACTTCTTCGGGAATAATGTGTCATGCTTGCCTTGTCCCTATGGTGGGGACTGCAACGTCGGTTTTATCACTGCAAGACCCAAGTTCTGGGGTTATTCGTACATGGGCGAATACTTCTTTCAAAGATGTCCCGACGGCTACTGCTGCGATGGACAATCTGTGAGTTGCAGCCGCTATGACAGTTGTGCGCCTGCAAGAACAGGTACCCTGTGCGGGAAATGCATTGAGGGGTACTCAGAGTCTGTTCTTTCGACAAATTGTATGAGAAATGAAGAGTGTGATGATGTCTGGGTATACCCTCTCTGTATAGTTGGGGCACTCACTTACATCCTGTGCTACGCGTACAAGTCCGACGCAGCACGGGTCTGTGTTTCTGCGTTCAAGTTCATCGTCTCAAAATGTGAACGCCGTGCCAGGAAGGACGCGCCGGACACGACAGAACCCAAATCAGACGGACCAAACACGCTTCCGGACAGCACGTTTTCTCTCAGTCCTGACACATTCCAAATTTCCCCCAACCTGAGTCCTCTTCCCACCCCTGACAGCAGCGTCCGGATCCGCACTCCATCCCCAACTTCCCTCAACAACACCGATGGCAACAAACACAGCTTTGCCTCAACCCTACAGAAACGCAGACCTCAAAAAAGCGAGATTCAGTGGACCAGCCTCCTGACCAAATTGTCACATCTTGACGCCAAAGAGAAACAGAAGCTGATGGACTCGGAGGACAGCGAGGGCGTGGACAGGGGCTACTTGGGAATCATCACCTACTTTGCTCAAGCGTCAGGTCTGATGAGGGTGGCTGTCGAGTTTTCCCAGCTCAACACGTCTGGTATTCTTGATACGATTGAAGAGTACACTGTCAAATACCTGGACTTTGACGTGTATGAAGTTGACCTTCAAGTGTGTCCTTTCCCTGGCATCAATGCACTGTTCAAGTCTCTCATCAGGACACTTTTTGTGATCAGTATCTATTTCTTATGGCTCTTTATGTTCGTACTGACACACATTGTATTCCGTTTGTCAAGACAAGGTAGCAAGGTCAGGGCTTTGTCCAATACCTTTCGACTTAAATTGATAGAAGGGTTGGTGGAAGTGATCAAATACACCTACAGTAGTTTGGCAGGAAGCAACTTTAGCTTGTTAACTTGCATATACATTGGTAACACCCATGTATGGAGACTTGATGGCACAGTCACTTGTTTTCAGCAATGGCAAGGCTTTGCAGCCATTGTCCTGTTCTTCTACACAATCCCATTTAGTTTTTCACTGGCGCTGGGATCCAAACTTATCAAAGAGGGTAAAATTTCAAGTATTCACTTTCTGCTCTCATGTATCTTACCCTTGCCGTTTTGCTTGCTCTGGTTCCTCCTGTACTGTTTCAAATGGAAGAAGGAAGATCCCGCAGCAAACCACGATGTTCAACTGACAGACAGTGCACAAGTGATATTGGATGTCTTGCAAGCACCGTACAGACACAACGACGAAACTGTCATCCATATCCCAACTTTGTTCTTCAAAGGCAAAAGGAAGATCAAACCTGGGAAGGATGAAAAAGGAATGAATGATAAGAGCACAATGTCCGAGTTGAATTCAGCTGTCTACTGGGAAGGGGTGATGGAGTTTCGCAGACTCGTCCTCAACGCCCTGACTCTGGTTGATAACGACATCATCAGGCTGACCTTGATCTCCGTGACTTGCCTCGTGATTTTACTTCATCACATGTACGTGAAACCCTTCAAGCTGGCCAGGTCCAACAAGGCAGAGACGCTGTCGCTCTCATTCCTACTCATCATCAGTGTGATGAACGCGATGAAGGCCGTTTTCACAGAAAATGGGGTCATCCCAGAAGGACCCAACGAAACTCTTCTCTTGTTCTTTCAGCGAGCAGACAACATTTTTCTCTTCGTCTTGATAAGTTTTATTGTCGGAATCGAACTCTATTACTTTTTCAAAGCAAGGTACCATAAAAAAGAATGCGTAACGAACACTCTGTACTCCGCGCAGCTTGGGAAAGTTGATGAAAAATCCATGTGACGCTGTCTTTGATATCACCGCACGTTTCGCAGCACGGGTGGAAACAAACACTGCCGGATCGAAAAACTTCGCTGCACCGAACGTTCCAGTGAAATTAAATCCAACTAAAACTCCACAAAGAGTCCGCCGTGCTGGGTGAACTGGGAAACCGTCATGTGCCACCAAAACAATTTCTGCAAATATGATTCAACCCGTCGTGTGCTGCTGGGACTGTTTTTGCCACTAGAAAAGAAAAGGAACCCACTTTCAGGTCACTATTCCCTGTGTTCTGTCCCCTGTATATTTTGTACACAATTAGGCAATAAACCAAGGCAGACGCCGCAATGACGCGTGTTGTCTTGAATGAGGGTGGATCCAAGCTGTGTCAACAGCTCATTTCCAACAGCAAACACCAAAAACGTTCTGAGAACAGACTGCACGTTATGAACGAATAATTGGTTGATGGATCGGAAACGTGATCGATTCGCTTCGACACAGACATTCCAACGAAGAAGTACACGCAGGTGGAATCAGCAGTCACTTGGCCTGCATGCGCAACACATTTTTCGCCGCGCAACCTGAGAATGTGAGCCCAAATGTCAAGACGGCAGGTGTCACACCCACACAAGGCAATAACATCAAGGCGGTGGCAGACCAGAATTTCTTTCCTCTGGCAGGATTGTAGCTGCACGTGCAACATGCCCCTTTCATGCACACATCACACACCCCTGCAGCAACTTCCGCACATGAACGACGCCGACTGGAAGGCAGCGCAACGCAGAGAACACGATCCGTCAGTGAAATTTCAGTCAACAGCGCATGATCCAGTTACCTTTCGTTGATACTGTCACGTTTGAAGCTGATTCACCTTTGCCACAAAAAAAAACACACACACACAAAAAAAAACAAACAACAAGTTTTCAGTTGGGATTAGCCAGCGAAACAAGTGTGTGTCTGTGTGACTGAAACACAAAGCACAAATGTCAGTCTCAAAGTCCAGTTCCAAAAATGCCCTGCACAAACCAGAGGGAAAGAAAGTGCACTCGCTCTTTGAAACCTGTGCCATTTTTCGTTTGTCCTGTTCCGTTTTGAAAAGTGAGTGAATTGTGTCACTCCAAACGTGTGCTGAGGAGCGGATTTGCCTCAGAACCATTGTCTCAGTGTCACTATCATCTGGCATTGATGGGGTGTTTTCTTCCGTTCTGTTTGAGCAGAACTGTCTTTCACAGCTTACATCCAAGGTTACTGTGCGGAGGTTTAACATCGAAACCGCTTCGCTAAAATCAACAGAGTTGTGTGAATAATTGAGGAGACCTGAGCAAACAGAGGAAAGTAACTCCAATCCATTTTTGTCCATTGCGACAGACATGATGCTTTGGATATTTATTGCCTCGCTCTCTGGATTGGTCAAAGGTAAGTATTTCAGTCTTTCAAAACTGAAACACAGAACGCTTAGAGCATCTGGAAAAAGGTAAAGCGTTCAACAGCCGCTCCAAAGTTCGCAGATGCATGTCCCACGGTGGAAGGAGTCAGACGACACCAATGGAATTTGGTCTTTGGGCACGACACGAAAAAACTTCGGACTCAGGCCATTTTAAAACACAGGTGTCCATGGGCAGGTGTGAACAGCGGGACCGAACTTTGTCCGAAAATTGAAAGGAGCAGGCGGTTCTTTTCTTCAACCCGTCACGAACCTTTGCTGTGGCCATATCTCATCTCACCTCATCCTTGTATGATGGCGGTGAAGCAACCAGGATGGGCCGGGGGGCGGTGAGAATGTGGATATCAGTAAGAACTCAAATGGGAGGCGGCGGTGCGTGCACCAACATTTTTCAACAGTTTTTTTGAAAAAAAAGTTTGTCTGCAAACAAAGAGTGTCTGTTGACGGGGAGACAGTCAGATCGTTCACAAATCATTGTTGGCATTTTGAAACATTCATGACCAGATCTCATAGACATCTTTTCCATAGACCAAAGAGGAAAATTACCCAGGAAAGGACAAGGAATCAGTCCTGACCGTGCTGAGTGATTCACAACCACACGATTTACACAGAGGAGCAGACACCACACACGGTGACTGCAAAGCCAGCGGCGGTGGTACCGCTGGCTTCTTTCTCATCCGAGCAAGAATTTTTCACCGTTGAAATTCTTGCTGTGGAGAATTCTGAACCTCCCACCGACAATCAGTCATTCCCAGCATACCTCCACCCAATGCGTTGTGCTCATTGAGAAAAACTCAAGGCCAAAACCTTCCCAGCCTCTTTTTGAATCCCACAGCGACAGCAGCATCGGATGTGACTTTGTCCTTCATCTGTGAAACTCCAAATGACGACAGCTGAGACTCTTGAAACACCGTTCTTGATTCATTTTCTTGTCAGGTTGGGAATGTCCTGAAAAATTCATTGCAATGGACAACAGCTGTTATTACTTCCACAACCCCAACCACAAGTTGCCATTTCTTGACGCTGAGAAGCTGTGCAAAAATTTACACAGGTACGAGTGCTGGATAAACTTGTGCCTGATTTGAGGGGACACGCAGTTTTTCTTTGTCGTAGTGCTTTGTTGCGCGCCACAAAGCCTTGATTGCTGTTGCGTGAACGAAGCAGCACAGAATTCCTCAACCGAACCAACAGCTGTAGCAGTTACATCGTCAACTCAACTCTTGCAGTGAAAGCACGCTGCTGATTGTCGATTCTTACGACGAGCTCAACCTTCTGCAGCCACACATTTATCAGCTCTGGCTCCAAACGGGAGGCACGGACCTCTACTTCAGGATTTGGACGAATGGCAGGGAGCCTGTCGAATCGTCCAACAAGTGGTTCTGGGACGAAAATCACAAGTTTCGTGAGTGTTTTCGAACACACACCAACACTCGAACCAAAGATTATCTACAGATGGGTGATCCGCAGTGTTGAGGCCCCTGAGTGCCTGACAGTGTGAGGCAAAGTGGATTCATCGTTTGCAGGCTATAACCTTTGCTCTGGACGGAGGTTTCAGAACAGGGTCCAAGCCTCCAACGCAACACATCTCTGGAATTCTCGCTCTCCCTCTCCCGAGTCCTTCCTGTCTGACTCAACAAGGAGTGAAAATCATTTTTTTCAGCTTTTCCTCACGATTCAAGTCTCTGGTGTCCAGAAGAACCCAACAACCATGATGGCAATGAAGCTGCCATGGACATTCTCTACTACACGGACGAACGATCCTTCTTCTGTCTCAATGACGACGCCGACTTCCAAAATTTCTGCGTTGTTTGCGAACTGAGGCATCGTAAGCCCAAACCTTCCCAGACTTCTGCGAGCCAACAAAACAAAATGACCAACATCCTTTGAAAGGAGAACGCTTGCGATCATGTTTGAATATTGTCTGCGATGTCAGGAAGACGCTGACAAAAAGAACAAGAAATCTAACTGCTTTTGCAAACAATTTGCAGGAATTATACATCTCAATGCCACGGAGACATCTTGTATGCACGAGTACTCCACAAACACCAGTGAATCAATCGAGGTCTCGCCTTTCCCGACTCCTGCGAAGGCAGATGTTTACTGCACCTTTCTGTTCACAGTCCCAGTCGGAAAGGTTCGTTTCATTGCTGGGAACTGACATTTGCCGTCGTTAGACTACTCGTACGTACATCTTCGGTCTCGGACCAAACAAATGCACGTTTTTTCAACGTCATGGGAATCACCCTTCTGCCTGTGACATTTGTTGCCGGTGGCATTCTGATGAAGGTGTCAAGGCGAGGTGGACGTGGTGGAGACCAGTCCGTTGGTGTCACTTGCTGTTGGATTTTCAACTTTCTGCCTTTGTTTTGTTTCCTCTGCACAGGTCGTGAAGTTAGAGTTTGAAGAATTCGATCTGGGAGATAATGACTGTTTTGACGAACCAGCTCATTTTGTGGCCTTTTACGATGGGCCCTTCTGGGGAAGCAAGTTGGTCTTCTTTTGTCATTGCTGTTGGATTTGTTTTTCATCTGCTCGAATCTGTTTCAAATGCAGATCTGTTCCTTTTTTTCAGAATGATAGTGTCCTTCTGCGGGAAAACAACATGCTCACTCGTGTCTTCCAACAACGACCTGGTCATGGTTCTGAAAATTGTAGCTTCAGTTCTCCAAAGTGGTCAAAACATTGTGCTCAAGGCAACATATTCCTCCGTCAATCCGTTGTTTCTGAGTGGCCCCCAGTGTCCAAACAGTGAGTGATCAACACGTGAAAGTAACAGACATGTACAAAGGAAATGGAAGCATTTGCCGCAAAAATCTTCTGATATGTTTTTTCTACGCAGTGGCGGCATGCAAAGGAGCGCCGACACGGATCAAAGACAAAACAGGAAACATTACAATATCGAAAGAAAATTTCCACTTCGACACTCTCATACCCCTTCCTGCTACGTGTGCGTGGACTCTTCAAGCTGAGGCTGACAAGGTGGAGTAAGATTTTGCAAGGTTACTTTTTCACATGACCTCTTTGTTTTGGTCAACCACAATCAATTGCCATGAGCCAACCTGAATCTCGACAAACACCGACTTTAACTGTTTTCATCTGCAGGTTTTCAAACTGAACATTTCTCAAATTGGACTTGTACCTGACCAAAGTTGTAAATATGAAAGCATCAGAATTTTTAACGGCAATACCACTGCGCTGCCTCCGACCCACACATACTGTGGGCACACGCCTCCCTGTCCCGCGCTGACTGACTTCAGTTTGGTACTGATAGTGCTGGACGTTGCAGACCTCAGAAACTTCGGTGGATTTTCACTACAGTTTGAGGAGGTGTCACGAAATTACTCTCTTCCCGCCTCTTGTGATGCAGGTACGAAACAAAATAAAAACGGGAACAATCGCAAATCAACAAGAAAATGAGGAACCAGGAAGGCTGTCCCTTTCGACTCGCAACACAGGGTAGCGAGTACCTGACCCGTAGTGCCCACAGCTTAACAGCTGCGTTCAGAAACTACTGCAAAAACGTATCTCGCACGACCAGAATTTGTTCAGTTTCATTCAATTCGAACTTCCTGTTGCAGTGACGGGCGCGTGCAAGGCTCTGTGGTTGCCTTACGAGAAGGAGAACTATTTGGTTGCTCCAGGCAACAGCACCATAGTTTCTCCTGACTACGGACACCAGAACTACCCCTACACAACCTGCTGGTGGGTCATAACTGCGTCGGAAGGCAAGGTACGTGGTTGCACTGAAATGCAATGACGGCCAAAAGTACTCCAACGCGACTTGTCATTGTCAAAATCTCATGTAAACGCGCAATAACTGCTTGTGCAGGTTATTCAGTTGACGTTCGAGGAATTCTCTGTCCGACCGAACTATGACTGTCTCGGAGACTCTCTGCAAATATTCAAAGGACGTCATGCAGACCGACAACACCTCATCACTCGACAATGCGGTGACATAGGTGACAAGAAGTTCCGGGCGGGAACTCTGATGGTCGCTCGTTTCGGTCTGGCCCAGTGGGTGGGTGGTGGCTCTGGCCCAGTGGGTGGGTGGTGGCTCTGGCCCAGTGGGTGGGAGGGGGGTCTGGCCCAGTAGGTGGGTGGGGGTCTGGCCCAGTGGGCGGGCGGGTCCAGCCCAGTAGGTGGGGGAGGTCACATTCCAAAGTGTGAACAGATGCACACATGAATGCCACTGGTTTTTAAGCCGTTAGCGGCACCTAGATGGCCGGCTACGCGACCAACAACAACAACTGTCAGCTGCTGCATGGCGGGTCCCGTTTACGACACAAGTTTCAGTCAGATGCCAACACAGGCGTTGTTCGCTCTCACAGAGAGTTGCACCATCACGACGAGTGTTGACGTCGTCACTCTCATATTCGCCGCCAGCGGCATCGACGCCCGCGCCGGGTTCCTCGCCACTTACCGCTCCGTCAACGAGACGGAAATGCAAGTGACGTACAGGCCACTGAACGGTTCCGACGTCGAAATGGGTGAACAAATTTGTCGTTCGTCGCACACTATTCAAAAGCAAAAAGCAAGCAGAATCTTTTGGGCGTGCTGTTAGAACACATGCATCGCATGTTTGCAGGTACGAAAATTGCGTGTCTGACGGACGAAGGCGCACTTTTGATTTCTTCCTCCGGCCACATAAGAACCCCCAAAATTCCTTGTTCCTCGTTCTATCCCGGCAATTTGGAATGCAAATGGACGATACGTTTACCGGATACAGACAAGGTACGGCATGCTCACAAGGGACCAATTTTGTCAAGCTGAAATTTGGTTTCTCCTTTCCTTCCAAGCCTTGGATCTCAAACACTTCAAACAAAGAAACCTTGCAGAGAGTGTCCATCAGCTGGCTGGAGTTTGATCTGAGGGGTGTGTTGAAGTTTCCTTGTCCATACGAGTCCGTCAGGATTTTCGACGGACCCAGCACTGCGTCACCAATGGTTGCAAAATACTGTGGAATAGACAAACCAGACAAAGTGTACTCATCCAGGTTGGAGCAATTGATACCTCTCTGAACATTTCTTGTCCGTGGCCGAAAGTTTGTTTTCAACCACCGCAAACCAACATTCTCCATTGCAGCAACTCGATGACGATTCTGTTCACGACCAGTGCCAGCGTCAAGAACGAGCGAACTGGCTTCCAGATTTCGTACAAGTCTGTGCCTTGTAAGTACACGCTTCATTTTCAGACGTCCAGGTGAACTGAAAAGTCTTGAGCGTTCCGCGTGAACGCAACTCCCATTTGATCATCCCGTGCAGCACTTCACCCTGACGCCACACCAAGTGATGTGGGCTCCGTACCAGAGACAGTTTGGATATCGCACAACGGCGAGGATTCCGTCAACTGCCTGAAGTCTCATTCAACGGTCCAGTGCAGGACGTTGCTGTACATACTCCAGCACAGCTCCGGACGCGTCACCACTGTCTACGTGGAGGGATCGTCAACACCGTACACAGAGTGCTACAAACCAGGCGTGGATGCCTCGGTCAACATCAGCAACCACGGTCTCTTCATCGAAGGTATCCCAGACGTCCACGGTAATCTTCCCGTGTTCGACTGTTCGAACACCAGTTCACTTTTCGGGTTTGTGTCCCTTTGGGGTCATGATATTGACACAACTATCGAGCTGAAATTTACAAAGTTGACCTTATCCAATCTTGTGCTGACTCTCACTGGACCAAACACCAGAGTGAACTTTACAGATGTGACCTTTTCTAACGGTCTGGTGCTGAGTTCCTCCTCGAATTGCGAGTACCTCAGCTCGTCTTTTCAAGACGTTGAATTTGTTACAACGTCTGCCTTCAGGCCTCGCGTTGTCTTCTTTCACCCTGTGCAAAATGTCATTGGAAAGTACATCGAGTCTGAGCTCACATCATCTGGAGCTTACCTGTACTGCAAAAAGCAAAAACTTACAATTTCCAACAGTTCCCTAAACTCCTCTTTGATTGCAGCAATAGGCTACATTTCTCTTCAATTTGACGTTCTGAACGTCACCAACACAGGGGTTTCCAACCACGGTTCGAACATCCTCGTTGTCCTGGGCAACCCGACTCTTGTGTCTGACAGTGGTCGCAACAGGGTCAACATCAACAAGTTGAGCAGCAGTCGCACTCTGCACGACGATGTGAACCACGAATTCTCTGTGGTGCGAATAATTTCCCCCTATTATGAAGCTGGGGATGACAACATTTTGATTCAAAACTGCAGATTTGAGCAGGGCTCAAGAGCAATTCACGTTGCCGTGAAACAGCTTCGTGAAATCACGATCACGAAATCCTATTTCATAAACAACACTGCCCACGGCGTGGGAGGTTCCGTGCGGATCTTTTTCGCATCCAGCTGGGGTGGTGTTGTGAAATTCTCAAACAGTGTGTTCAGAGGCAACAAAGCCAAGATCAGCAACACAGGAGACACGTCCTTCTCCGCCGGTGGAGCCATTTTTGTCAATTCTGACATCGCCAAATGTGGAGATGTTACTCAGCCAAACGTCGAGATCAAAAACAGCACATTTCAAGACAATTTCGCTCAGGCATTTGGAGGCAGTCTGTACGTTGGAAATGGCATTTTTCTTAAAATTTCTGACACAGAAATGCAGTATAATTACTCTGAACACAGCTGGAATGGGGATCTGATCACTGCCATCTGTCGCGTTGCCTTTTGGGGTGTTCACATGAATGTCTGGTCAACTAATGGGGAAACTTCGATTGTTGAGTTCGTCCCCATCTTTGAAACAGCTTTCATTCAACCTAAAAGTCTGTACATTAACTGCCCCACTGGTCATTATCTGGATCTGAGATATCTTCTGCTCGCTGACGTGACCCTAGGTGGAGCCTTCGCTACCTTTCAGTCTTACTGTAAGTCCTGCAGTGAAAAAGAGTACACGCCCGAGTTTGGCAAGGCGCACATTGCGCACGACATCAACTCCCCGTTCCAAGCTGGGAAACATCTGCAGGCAAACAATGTGTCCTGCCTGCCCTGCCCATACGGTGCAGACTGTAACGTGGGGCTCTTGAGATCGAGGCCACAGTTTTGGGGCTACGAGTACAAAGGGGAGTACTACTTCCAGAGGTGTCCAGATGGATACTGCTGCAATGGAGGTGACATTGCCTGCAAAACGTTTGCAACCTGCGCCGAACACCGTGTTGGAAAGTTGTGCGGCAAATGCCAATCGGGCTACTCTGAATCAGTTCTGTCCACGGACTGTGTGGAGGATCGTGTCTGCGATGACCACTGGGTTTGGCCGGTCGCCATCGTTGGGGCTCTGTTCTACATCATTTACTACATGTACAAATCTGAAATGGTCCACCTTGCTGTGTTTCTCTTCGAATCAATGTTGTCCGTGTGTGAAAAGACGAAACCAGACACGAATGCCACAAATGACGGAAAAGAATTCAACAACAGAACGAACGTACTCAACATCCACAAGGAAGCATCACCTGCTCTCAGTGTCAAGTCTGAGGCGGGTGCAGCTTCCACCCCGATCCCCCGACATCAGTCCAACATCATTCCACCTTTGGTCCCTGTGAAGCTGAACAATCTCAAACTGAACAACGTTGACGTCGTGACAAAAGCCACGCAGGTCGACGTCTCTCATCTCAAAAGCGAAGTCCAGTGGACAAGTTTGCTCACAAAGCTCAGTCACCTGGATCCTGACCAACGAGAGAAGTTGGCGGATCGCGAAGAAACTGAGGGTGTGGACAGAGGATACCTCGGTATCATCACCTACTTCGCCCAGGCTTCCAGCCTCATGCAAGTACACGTAGAATTTGCCAACATCAGTTACACCAGTATCCTTGATAAAATGCAAGAATACACTGTCAAGTACCTAGACTTCGATGTGTACCAGGTGGAATTGAGGATCTGCCCTTTTGCTGGAATCAATGCTCTGTTCAAAGCCCTGATCAAAACCTTGTTTGTTCTCACGATTTACTCTTTGTGGCTCATTTTCTTCATCATCACAAACTTAGTTCTCATCTGCTCATCTGAAGGGTCCAAACGGAAGGCATTTGTGAACAGGTTCAGGCTAAAGCTCATTGAAGGCCTTGTGGAAGTAATTAAGTACACCTTTAGCAGTTTAGCAGGCAGTAATTTCAGTTTGTTGACCTGTGTCTTTCTTGGGGACGACTTTGTTTGGAAATTAGATGGTACAATCACTTGCTTTCAGCAGTGGCAGGGTTTAGCAGCTTTGTTCTTACTGTTTTACACAATACCGTTCAGTTTCTCCTTGGCTTTGGGATCTAAATTTTTAAAAGAAGGCAAAATATCCAGCACGCATTTCTTGCTGTCCTGCATCATGCCGCTGCCTGCGTGCGGCCTTTGGCTCTGTCTCTACCTCTGCAAATGGAGGAGAAATCGACAGGCAGGGCCAGTGCCAAAACGGAAGAAGCGAAGAGCGTTTGAGTCTCAAGAGAAACTCTCAGATACGGCGATGGTCATCTTGGATGTTTTGCAAGGTCCTTACAGGAGCAACGATGAAACCATCATTTCTGTCCCAAACGTGTTCCACTTGAACAATCCTGACAGACTACAGGAAGAAAATGACAGCAGAATTTTCAAGCTGAGTTCTGCCATGTACTGGGAAGGAGTGATGGTGTTTCGAAGGCTGGTTCTGAACGCCCTGATGTTGGTCAACAATGACATAATCAGACTGACAGTCATGTCAGTAATTTGCTTGATCATATCCCTTCATCACACCTACATTAAACCTTTCAAACTGAACAGATCAAACCGAGCGGAAACCTTGTCCCTCTCCTTCCTGCTTATTCTCTGCACAATGAATGCAATCAAAGCTTCTTTTTCCGAAAGCGGAACAATCCCCCAAGGCCCCAATGAATCTCTGCTCCTTTTCTTTCAACAAGCTGGCACCATATTTCTTTTCGTGCTTATCAGTTTCATTCTCTTGACAGAGCTGTTCTGTTTCATGCAAGCTAGGTACAAAAAACGCAAAAAATAACCGATTTGCTGTTTCACATTTGCAATAAGAACCACCCAGGCAGCTGCCGAGCTCAGTGCGCTGAGTCTCTTGTAAAATGCTACGACATGAATTAAAGCCATCCAAGACTGTTCATCGATCAAACCCCGAGTGGCAGGTCGAAAGCATCTGACAAAAAACGGGATTCCTGTGCAAATAGTGCGCACGGGTAATTTCTGAGGCTTCCACGGTGGCACGCACCTTTCTGGTTGTTTGTTGCTTCAACAGCTGGGAACATCCCAGATCTGACGAATGATGCTCCTTTGTGTTATCTGCAGGTGCGTGACGACCGAACAAATCCTCTCGATCCGTGCGTGTTTGTATTTTGCAATTCCTTCCAAGGTGAATTGCAAGTTTTGGAGAAAACAACCCGTCTATTTCAGTTCTGCGATTTTCAAATTCAGAATTTGGCACTTGTGAGTCATATTCAGGAACAGGTCTTCTTTGGCTGCGTTGGGTGAATCAACATGTGCAGAAAAATGGGATTCGTGCACGAACTGTCGCCCATTTTATTCAGTGTGAAGTTTCAACGACTTTATGGGCACAACGATTTCAAACCGGAAAGATTTCTGTTGCAAGCTTTGTAAACTTAAACTGCTCATTGCACTCAACCAGACTGTGCGTTCATTTGTAAAACATCACAAGTTTGGCACAACGTCACATGGTGGGAAAACGTTACACGTAGCACTTGGGAGTCCGGGTGCGGCTCATGCTGCACCACAAACACATTTGGATCTTGTTGGAATTTTTCTGAGACGCACACAATTTGCTGTCAAGAAAGAGGGGTTTCACAGCAAGTTCTTGTGACAATGTTGAACAAAACATGCAGGTGTTTCTGTACTAACATCCAGAATCGTACGTGTTACGTATACGCTTTTCCACTGTGGAACGAAGTGTTTGGAAAGCTCCAAGACGTGCATGCGAGACTCGTTGGATTGTGCGTGTGCTTCCTGCAACTACGCGTCTTCTCTGACTGAACAGACAGTCCCCCCCCCCCCATTTGACAGTCCCCTCAGCTTGAAAATGTTTTCACAGATTATCATTCTCACATTGTTCATTTGTTCTCAACTTCGTTCGCTGTTCGCGAGTGAGTTGCTGCAGTGCAAAATCAGCTCGTTTTCTTTGCCATTCAGAAATGAAGCGCACAATTCTTGCAACTCACAGTCAACACTCTGTTCGACGTAAAACGTGAATATATATCCCTGCGAACGGTTCAACAGGCGCTGTTACCATGCAGGAGAAGCCAGGTCTCTTCAGTCCCATGCACCAACTCTCAAGCAAATGTCATGAAAAGAACATTCCAAAGCAACCAACAACGGGCGACTGTTGTGCTATGGAGTTGGCCGTTAGTAAGATGTGATCTGGGAGATTTTGTAAATAGCACCTGGCCTGCAAATCCACGCTCTTCCTCGCGTTGATGATGCTCAGTATGAATTCTCTTGTGACGGTTCTGCCTCTGCACCACGCACCGTTCTGTGAATAGAAAATAACAAATAAAATAGACATACGAGATTCATCAAATCTTACTGCTTGCATTTTTCATCCGTCTGTGCAGACATGTCTCAACACAACTTTCATCCAATGAGTTCACTTTGATGTCGCACCTTGGCAGCTCCACGCTGTCCGTCGCGTCCTGCGATTCCTTCGCCGTCTCCGTCCTGCGTCGTTGAATCCGACTCGACAAGCAAGTCATCCAGCTGCCCGGCGAACCGGTAAAACCGAGAGGGCGAGTTCTGCGCACAACCGAACTGGTTAACAAACACAGCATCCAGAACAAGGTACAACAAGAATGAATGCAAACAGCTTTGGGGTTTGATGCAAAGGTCTCATTGATGTTGCATCACACTCACAAGTGCATGTTCTGTACAATGTGTTTGCGTGATGAGGGCGTGATTTTCAAGGCAACGTGTTCTGAGTGGAGAGAGGGATTTGCTTGACAAATTTCCACTGTCACGTGGCTCCGATATCACATGTTGCTCTTGCAGGCCACGAAAATTCATTGTTGTTCTGAACAAGAAATGATTGTCTTCTTCCGGTTGGTCACTTGTATTTTGAACGTGTTTTGGATTGGAGCAAAACACGAATCAAAATCATAAATCAAGGTTGACAGGTTGTCACTCTGAAAGTATTTCTTGCATGATAACTGAGTCAGAACCACTGACCATGAAGTGCCCGCCGCTTGTGTAAGACGAGTGAGACATGACCAGAGACGAAGCTGTCGTGGCTCGAGTCGGAGTGTTGCTCACATCAAGAAGGTCTGTCCAAAATTGGAAAGCACCGTGTACACAACACACACTCGTCACTGACCACCACGAATCGATCTCATTCACCACTTTTGGTGCTCACCTGTGCTATTCGCACGAGACCTCTCGGTCCACGACACGGGTCCAGCTTCGCCTGCAGACATCTCCGGGGCAAAACTGGCGCCATCGCTTTCACTCAACACTCTGTTTGAACTCTGGGAGCGAAATTCAAGAACGGGTGAATCGTTCACGATGTCCGGCAGGGAGTGACTAAGTGCCTACAAAAATATTTTTCAGTGGCACTGACAGGGCAAGATGATCAGCAAAACTAATTTGCAAGCGTAACACCGAATTTTTTGTTTGCTTTGAATAACAGTGACCACACCTCTTTCTTGAGATGGGCTCGCTTCCTCTCTTTCTTGGCGTTGTTGCCGTGGTGAACCGAGGACGCGGGACTTCCAAAGCTGAGCGGCTCTTCGTCTTCGGAAGGAATGCACTGCTCCGTCATTGCAATACTCGCTTTCCGAAACAACTGCGATCAAACAATCATTCTGTTGGGTTTCCAAAGGAAAGACGCGTCTTGTTGACACTGTATTGAGTGAGTTGCTGTCAGCTACCTGCGAGAAGGTTTCGCTTCTGTGGAAGCTGGCGGAGCAGCTGGGAGAGGAGTAGACGCCGACGGTCGGGTAGGGACTCGCCTCACGGACACTGCTCTCCACCGAGTCGGATGGGTGACTCTTCTGCAGAATGAAGGCATGAGGACATTGGGGACAAAACACGACAAGAATGTTCAACAACCTGCTGTCCGAGAATGTGCTTGATTATCACCTGTGCAGAGTCCTCCATGCTCAGAATAATACCCGAGTCCAAAAGTCTCTGCGCAATTTTTTCCGCCACTGACTCGATTGGATCATTCGCGGCAAAATGATGAGCGTCCTCTGCAACAGGAATTTATTTCAATGAGTAACAAGCCACCTATGTGCACAACCTTACAATCGTGACTGCAATCTTTGACCGGGGGTTGTCTCACCAGAAGCGAATTTCAGGATGTTATTTGTGAGAAACTGCATCAACGCAGTTCCGCTGAACGTTTTCCTTTCGCTGTGCAGGTGCATTCTCATTTCTTCCAAATATTCTTTCTTGAAGCAAATGTCGTCTGTTCCCGTCTCGCTCAACGATGACTGCACCTGACACGAGACCAGCACATCCCAGTTGCTTTTTGCGGTTCTGAAATTTCTATGCACTCAGAAACCGTGACACCAAGAATGCGGTTTGATTTGGCTCCACACTTTCTCGGACGTACCATGTCCTGCAGCGTCTGATGAAGCCTGATCAGATGATCCGTGGACAGCGTGTGCAGCTGGAGTTGTTCGCACACTGGAGCCTGAGAACAACACTTTGTCTTAAAGCTGATCAAACGCGGATTTCCTCCCAACCAACCGAAAAATTCAACTCCACAACTCGAATCAAAGGGAACTTACAGCTTGTTGAGCGAACAGGTCGACATCTGAATCGGGCACATGATTGTTGAAAAATCTCAAGAAGCACTGCAATTGCAAACGTCAAGGTTTGACGTTTCCAGAAATGGAACCAAACTTCAGAGCGACCCGAAACAACCACCAAAATCCTGGCTCACTCATAAACGGCTCACTCACAGTTATCGCCTCCAGGAGAAGCTTCGCAGCGGAGCCCGTGTGTCCTCGAATCTGATCAAGATCCGCCATCTCCACTTCAAAATCCTGCGGCGTTCAGAAACAGCTGGTGAACGCTACGGATCACAACTGACTTTACTTTTGTCAGAACATGCCAATGTAGTTTTGAAGAAGAGACTCTGTCAACAGCTGCGCTCACCCTCACAACAAGTTGCCACAGTCGCTGCACGACTCGCCTGTAGCACGCCCGATACAAAGTGTGACGCAGCGTCAGTAGATGATTGCGCAGGAAGTCTGTGGCTGGAACCAGGCGCCTGACCAGACTCACCCCGGGAATACTGACGGCCAGCAGCACGTGAAGCGCCTCCGTGAAGAAGAGATTCATCTGCAACGTCAATGCCAAGAAACATCACTCCAGAATTGCGACAACGTGTCAGACGGCAGCTCTGATCTTCTGACATAAAAGTATTATAATTACACCTTACCCTGTACGCCAGCAGATTCGCCAAACCATCCACAGTCAAATCCAACTGTTCTCTGCCCTGTTGAAAGACAACGCCTCTCACGTGGTTCGTCAGGCCGTCGTCTTTCGGTGATTCGCAGCTTGTTGGGTCAGAAGTGTGCTCTGCCACTTCGATGTCACACACATCGCACACTTGATAATCTGTTCGACACGAAGAAACCGGTCTGTGAACACCGCTAATATGGCACTAAACAGTTTTGGTCTGAAGGGTGACTGACGGAGATGGTACCGTTCAGCAAGTCGCTCATGTCGGCCTGTTGTAAGCGGTGCTCCACAGCTCGGACGAGGTCCACGTCCACAGCTCGTCGCGATTTCTCCTCAAACCTCACCAGAGCGCCGTGTAAACTCCACACGTCGTTCAACCGCACGCACATCTGAGTTTTCAAATTGCTAAATATCCAGACTCTGCCAAGCAAACCTACACACTATCCTTGGGTACGGTAGCATGTTGTGGGACAGTTGGCCTTCGACTCACCTCTTCAGAAATTGGCTCAAAGCGATCTGCAAGGTAAGCAGTCTTCTTGTTGATGAATTCGTTGCACTGACTAGACGCCTGTTGGTGCCTACATCCCCAGATGTAGCCGGCCTTGAACTCGTTCTTCACTTCATCCACAAGCTGAAGTCAAAACCAAACTTTTCTGTGTTGTTGTCGAACGAAAAGTATACACTCCATGAATGAATAAGTACTTGAAGGAACTCACACCGCCCGACACAAGAAGTCTGGCCTTTCGCTCCACTTCCCCACACAAGTCAAAAGCGAGCAAGTTGTTGGAGTATCCTGTCACAAGGAGCCACAGTGTCTGCAAACATTTCTTGTGTCTTCAGTTTTTCAGCTCAAAAAATGAATTCTTGAAAACACATCTCGATTTCGGACTGTAAAAAAGACACTGACCTGCAAAAGGGATCTCAAGAGATCTTTCCTTCCTTGTATCAAGGCCCGCAGCATCTCGACATCTGCCTCAGTCGTCGCGGACCGGTCAACGTCCGGAAGCGCACAAAGGCTTTGACACAAAGTCTGCACAAAGCTGATCAGGCGATGAATCAGACAAGACACGTCAATGAGAGATCCAGACACCAGCAGTTTTCTTTCTTCTCCTTCAGCTTCTGCAACGACAAAAGTCTGCAAGATGAGGCCTAACAAGATTCTCAAAAACCCTGTTTGTTGCGAGAACCAGTGAACAATGTTGAATTTCACAGAAGGCTCCACATCTTCCTTTTCCAACAGAAGGGACAAACAAGCAGCTCACGGTTGGTGCGTGCGTCCCAATGCACGGTCGGGGTGGAGCGGGAGGAGGTCGGGGTTCGGGTCCTCTGCGCCTGCGCATTTCTTCCTGCACCGCGCATGCGCGTGCGTTCCTCCTCCTGCAGTGCGTGCGCCTCGAGCATGTGACTCGTCATGCGCATAATCTTGGAGAAGGCGTTGTTTGGCGATTCAGCTCCCGTCCTTTTCTGATGCGTTTCATCTGCAACCAAGTTGACCTCTCACAGACACTTTGACGCTGGGGCGCGAGTGCGACATGATAATCGTTATGTTTTTCAGTTCTGACCATCCAGGTTGTTGAGGTGAGGGTCCTCCACTTCATTTTGTTCGTGCGCTCCATTGTTGTAATTTTCCATGTAATCTTCCACACGAAGGGAGCCCAGCGATCCGTTCCAACTCGTCTCTATCGCCGTGAGCCGCGGAAACGCTTCAGGACCTTTCCTGAGAGACAGTGCGAGTGTGAGTGAATCTTTGTTCAGGGGCTGATTCCACGAAAACCAAACAAACCTATTTGCTGGCAGATGAAACTCACTCAGCTTTTGTTGCGTCGTCGTCGTCGTCTGCCGAGCTGTCAGTGTAATCTGACTCCACTACTTCGTAATCAGTTTCACTGTCCGACGTTGCAGCTTCTTGGAACCGATCATCAGTCCTGTTCTGACTAGACTTGAACGTTTGCTTCACAGCAATGACTTCTATGTGTCGAGGAAGATTCCTGTTTTTGGACGGCAAAGGTACGTGAGGTCTGAAGTCGTTTTTCGCAGGAAGTTGATTGTGACTAGAAGGCAACACATTGAGTGGTCCTGAGATTTGTTCATGCTGGCTGGCTTTGTTGGCTTGGCGCATGAAACTGAAGTTTCCCGAAGCCATGAGGTTGTTGTTGCTGTCGTTGTTGAGGGACTCTGGAAGACTTCTCAACCTGCTTGTCGAAGCCGTCAGACTTGACAGCTTTGTCGATGCACCCCACGTGTCTTCGTTCCCCTGGAAAATCAGCATCAAGTCAAGCCTTCGGTCACACATCTATAGGTCAAAAACACCCAACGAACAGACCTCGTTGAAGTTTTCGTCAAATGCTTTCAAACGACTCGCAACTCACGGTGGCTGACAGTTCGTCGCTTGATTTGGCAAGTTCGGGGCGCAATGTGTGGATACTCTCGGCGTAGTTCTTCAGACTGACCAGCTCTGGCGATGAAAGACTTTTCGGGATGTACACACCAGACTTTTTTGTCGTCTCGCTGTCCTTCTGTTTGAAAGCCTGGAGGATGAAGCGCACACTTCAAATTTGAGGAACCACAGCCCCTGAAAAATGCTCGGACTGAATGATAATGATTTTTGTCGAAGACCTTTTTTTGCCACTGACCTTTGTGGTTTTCACAGCAGGACTCTGTGCCTTGTCTGGATGTTTTTTATTCAAAGACGCAGTGACGCCGACTGAGCGACTGGTGGACGCGACTGTAGGTTTCTTTTGCTGAAACAATTGTACCACACTTGTTCAACATGTATCTGTCTCTGTTGTACGTTGCTTGAAAAGGAACCTTTCTCTGTTTTCAACAAGTTCTTCGCTGCATGTCAACATCAACCACTGAATACGTACCTGAGAAGTTTTGACAGGAGTAAATGCTGAATGTTCTGATTGCGACAGAGACTTCGTCGTCCCTGTAGAAATGGCACGTTGCGTTCCGCCCGCAGAATCCTTCGTGCTCTTCTTCTCCTTTGGCAAACGGACAGGTTCAAACTGAAACAGTAAGCAGCCTCATTTCAATCTGTGTCATTCCCAAAAACCTAGAGAAAGCAAAAAGCAACGAATGATATCATACCTTGTCAGCGCACACGGCCTGCATGACAAACTGCCGACTGTGGCTTCTCAGAAGCTCCATCCAATGAACAGACTCCGGAATGAAGCATGTTCTCCACACTTGGTCTCTGTTGTGATACCAAGGAACCGGAATCAGTCCGTTTGAACCAACCGGTCCAAACAACGTATTTGTTCCAAGCTGGTGATATATATATATATCAGTCTGACTTCAACCTGCACGAAACTCGCAACGACTGCCTCTCAAAATTTACAAAATACTCGTACACAAAAACAACACCCGAGCGGTGACAAAACAGATACCAAAAACCGCACCCAAGTGAAATGTATTCTTTCCACTCGTTGTCCAGCTGGTACAGTTTGTAGACGACTGCCAGCAGAGGCAGGATCTCATCTTCCTTCTGCCGCGAAGAGGAAATTGCGGCGCACAACAGCCTCACATCATCCATCAGTAGTTTGTACAACGTCTTCGCTGTCAACTCTACCACATTCACGTATCTGCAGGAATCAAGCACATAACACGGACTTGAACAACGAACAACAGTGGGTCTGTTGTAAGACAGAAATTCCAAAACGGAATGGCCATGGAAGCAGGACACAAAACAACATGCCAACCTGATGTAGACCGCACTGAACACATCTTTGTATTCTCTGAATTCATCTCGAACTGCGATCACCATTCGGCCGATCTGTGATGTCAAATACGGAGTTTTTTATTTGTTGCGGAACAACGACCAACAACCATGTTCGAAGCATCTGTGTTCCGTTATTTCTTCAATCAGGTGCCACTGTACCAGTTTGGGGGTCATGTAGTCCTCCAGAGCTGACAACTGAAGGTCCGTCACAGCAATCAGTTTCTGTCTTTCGTACGACACCGTCAAGTTCTTCTGCAAAAGATCAAATGGACACTGCCGTGAAAAGATTTTGTCAAAAGCTAAACTTTATGACTCCATCTACTTTTTGTACGCTGCCACAAAAAGAACAAACAAAACAGTTGTGACCTGTGTGTATCGAGTCACGGTTGTTTCAATGGGCTCGTCTGACTTCTCTTGCAGAAATATCTTCAATCGCACAGAGAGACGCAGCAAGTCAAGAAGACAAGCTGCCAAAGAAAATAACCAATGTTGATTGAAGCTTTTTTTCTTACAAAGTTTAGTTCAGCACAAAACTGACAGTTTTGCTGAAACGCGTAGCTAAGATCCAAAATAGGACAAAGCACGAAACAACTTGCCAACGCCCTGAGCCGCATTCACATTTGGTGACGTGAACAATCTTCTGATTCGGGTGAGTGAATTTTCACACTGTCTTTGCAAAACATGCGACGTGTGGACGAATATTTCATGCTGGAAAGAGAAAGACAAGTTGGTGATAGTTTCCAAAGATACATCAAGCGCGACTGTGTCGGTCAAGTTGACGCAGCGCCAATTCACTTCGGGACGCAACTCTGTTATCAGCGTGAAACAGGCTTTTGGACAGTTCTTTGTTCATGTACGTGAGCACCGACCTCCTGCTGAACCATGACGGCGCGGCTGAAGGCGGACGGCAGCCCGTCGAGCAGCCCCTCGAGGACGCTGTGCAGATGCTGGATGTACCACAGCTCGTTCTCGAAGTGATCGGCCAAGTGTTCGAGGTACACGAGCCTCCGGTACTGCTCCCCCTTGTGACACACAGTCGTTGTAGTCCGCGCGCAGACACAAGAACACAGAATGTTTTCGGCACAAACAAGTTCTGCCCTGCCATCAAATACCACCAAAGATTTCTTTGTTGGTATCCGGACAGGAAAACTGGTGATCATTGATACTCACCACTCCGTATCTCAGTCCATACTCCTTGAGTAGTCGCAGAGTTGCAGTTGATAACGGACTCAATATGATAGGTCCTGATTCTTCACTTCGACTGCTGTTTTCAAACCTGCGTGACACAACAACGAAACGTGTTTGTAGACTTCGATCACTGAGCGCCCAAGAAGAAAACTCAAGGAAATGTAACTGTACCTGACCATCTTTTCCATGAGTATTTTGTAGTTGCCGTGAAACTGCTCCGGATCGTAGTGGATGGAACCTTTGAGTGGAGGGAGCGTGAAATGCCAGATTTTGTTGATGAGCGCCATGATGTGCTGTCTCTGCAACTGCTGCCATTGTTCGTACGCCCCTTTGCTCTGAAATGGACAAAATCTCCCGTAAACATTCCTGATCAATTTTCGTTTTAGATCATGTCATGTTTGTTCAGTTCCGCCCTTACCAAGAATGTGGAAGAGTTGTAAAATGGATGTTTGTTGTTTTCCAAGAGGGAGAGCTGGCTCAACAACTCTTCAACCAAGATCTATTCAAACAAAAATACATATCAAGCAAAATCACACGCTGATTTCTCACTATTTTTCTGAAGGCGCACATCGAGAGGAAATCTGAGAAGAACGGGCTCCATCCAACATCTGAATTCAACCACACAACCTCAGGGGGGTTGATTGAAAGGTTCACCGAGAACTTGAAGGGCAGAAGGTTTGTTGAAGCAAAAGTAACAACCAAACTTGGAAAACTGAAACCTCTCCAAGTTTGGTATGGCGTTCCATTTCAAATGGAATCCGTTTTTGCTCAAACCTTCAGATCAAATCCTCCATCGATTTTTCCACTGACCTTCTCTCGTGTCTTTCTTTTGTATTGTTCGTACACCATTCTTTCATACTGAGCAGCCAACTCTCTTGACACACCAAATGCCAACCTTGAAACCGAAACAAGAAACCCTGCTGAATTGTCAGACAAGATCGTTCAAAATCTACGCGCAGTCCTTTTGACTGGCAGCTCACTTCAAAATCGGACAAGGTGATTGCACATCATTGAATCAATATCGACACATTTCTTGTGCTTGATGCACCAAAGCTGAACGAGACCGAACCTGAGTATCTCGCAGAGAGTTTCCGTCGGGATGACCGAGGCCGCCGCATCCTCGGGGTCAGAGGTCAGACTGATCGACTCTGCAAAAATCAACCACAGTGCACGGTGACAACAAAGCTTTCCGGTGGGGCAATTTTCCTAGGTCAGTTCCTTGACCTTACCTGTGGCTGAGGCACTGTAGTTGGTTCTCGCTTCATTGGCGTAGGAGTACAGCTCTGAAGAAGCACCACTCCAAGGCGTGGAGACGCACAGCCGTGGAAACTGAGCGCAAAGTAGAGCCTGACCGTACACAGCGAACTCCTGAAGGCCGAAATGGACATCTTGCTGTTGAACCCACAATTTCTGACCGAAAACCAGACACACATGCACACGCACGCACGCCACACGCACGCGCACACACTCGCATGTGCGTGTGTCTGGCTGACAAGGAGGCCGACAAAGAGAATGTCAAGTCTAAAATCTTTCCTGTAGATGACTTTGTTGCAATTGCTGATGCAGCAGCTCCCAACTGTGATACTCTGAGGGCGATTCAAGATTTCAAAGCAGTGTCTCAGCACATCAGGCACGACCATCGCCAAATAGAGCCTTTGCATTCACTTCTGTTTGGCCCGATTTCGGGTCATAGACAGGCAATCCATGACGACAGATTCTCAAGTGAAAGCCATTCGTGATTTATCACAAGCGGCTGTCCGTGTCCTGATGGTGACCTGTCCCCTTCAAATTTATCTCTTTACACGCACTGGAATGGTTCGGGTGAATGTCGTCAGAGCGAGTTTTGAAGGATCACCAAACAACTTTTTTATGGCGTTGTTTCAGACAACCAGTCAAATCTTTCTTTTTTTTTCGTGGAACAGAAGAAAATCAACAGTTTTGAGCAAAACAAAAATGCAGGGCTTGAGAACCCAGGCGCGTTGCAGACATGAACTACCCAGATGTTTTTGGATGAGTTCCTGTCATGTTGCCATTACAAAGAAGAGCTCTGAAAGACGCGCCTGCGTGTGTAAAAACTTACCTTATCACTCAACCGATCCACCATGGGAATTCCCTTGTGTGAGCGCCCCATACTCTCTGCGTCTGATGTGTCACTGCTCAGCTGAAAAGAAAACGGCAACTCTTGTTCTTGGCTTGGCCTGTTCAGTACCATTGTTTCTTCAACTTTTTGCAGCACTCATGACTTTTCGTCTGCAAGAAGCTCAGTTCATCGCAGCTGTCCCCATTGAATTTTTTCCACTACACTGACCAGTTTGAAGTTGTTCAGCTGATTTGGCTTCGCGCGAAGACTGAGGAAACACTTCCTAAATCTGGAAAATCAACACACAAATGTTGCGCCAGCCTCAACTTGTCGTTTTGCTTTCGCAAGTGAACATTGGCTTTGGCCAAGTCCATCACAAGGAGGAAGCAATTGAGAAACGGTCTCTCGAGTTATTCTCCGAAAGAAAAAAATCCGACTTTTGTTTGGCAAAATAACCATGCACGAGTTTCACGTTGAACAAACTCATGCACATCACAACGACAAAACACATGCAGTTTGTACTCACTCTAAATTGCTGAAGTATCCATGAATATGTTTCCATGTTTTCCCATGGCTGAAAAAAGTGACAGAAAACTTGCACAGAAATTCCAGCGACGGAATTGTTACTTGCGACGCTCCAAGTTGCAAGTTGCTGTCAAACAATCAAAAGAGTGATTTCTGCAAAAAGATACGTACTGTCCGTGTTTGACTGGCGTATCTCGATAGAAGAGATCAAATTCCAAAATGTTTGCACGTTTGGAGAACACCCAAATCGATCGATTATTGGTCAGATGAGTTTCATGGGAGCAAGTTGCTTCCAATCTTGCTCAACACAAAAGGCACCACGCAACCAACACACCATCTGAGCTCCAAACGTGTCCCGTGCGAAACGACGTGACATGGGACCTGCACCTCACGGTTCCACACAAAACAAATTTCACACATTGGCTCTCCAAAAGTGCATGACTGAAGCGTAAAGCATCACGACAGAACTGAAACTTTGCGAGAATTGCCATTGACACGAACCGGAGAATCTTGTTGGTGTCCGACTCGTTCGGGTCGGCGTCCACGTGCACGCTGGCGTCACTGACGTGAAGCTGACGCCAGGCGACGTCAGCTGCGTCAAGCACGTCATCGAGCACCACGTCAAACGTCAACGTGACGTCACTCTCCATCGCTCCCTATGCAAACCTGAAGCGGAAAACGAATTCACACGTCAGACGCTGCAGGCACCAGTCACTGGGTTCGACGTAACACAGGTCGGGTCCAGCCAACCGCAGCGACTGAAGAAGCACGTACTCTCACGCCACTGTGAAATGGACAGGATCTTCAATGTTAGTTCACCAAAAACCTGTCAGGACGATGGGAGACGACACCATGCAGCGAGACGGCAAGCTCTTTCAGAAGTACACACAGTGTTGCAAGGGTTGACCTCCCCTCTCCTGCACTGATCACAAGACAAACGTTCACATGCGCAAAAATTGATGTGCACACATGGACTGGAGAATACCAATGCAACACTGCCACAACACCCGCCGAGTCTTTCAAAGAACAACTGCAGTGGTTTTCAACACACAGGCAGTTTTGAATTGTCGTTTTCGAAACAACGAACCAGAACATGTGCGACCAACAGTGCCTCGCATTTTTGTCTCAAATGCACAGTGAGTGTCAAGAACTGGATTGAAACGTAGACACGAAAACAACTGTACCAAATCGTTCTCCGTGTACATTTTGTGTTTATCAACAATGATGGATTCATAACTGATAAGTTTCAATGCACACGATGATTATAGAAACTCACATGACTGTATGCTTCACTGATATCGGGAGCATTTCTCGCACACTTCTGCTCAGTGGTTTTGCGTTGTGCCTGAAATCAGGACACCAATGTCGTCTTTCAATGCTGCGTGGAACAGCAAACAAATTTTTGCGCGGCGCGTCCAGCTCGAAGCAAAAATCCCGAGTCCTGGTCCGTGAGGACAATTCTCCCTTTTCACAGAATTGTTCGAAACGTCCAGGGAAATGAAAAAAAGTCCCTTTTTCTGGACCCGCAGTGCCAGAACGCACGCAAGCACCAGGTCAATCGCGCCATGCAAGCTCGACTCGACTTGTTCACGATCTGAGGTCAGTTCAGGTCAAGTTTGCAGTGCTTGACACGCGAAAAAAACTGAGCACATCTTTGAGATCGTCAACAATGCACAGGTGTTTTTTTTTTTCTGTGCAAAACACGAAAGCGGTTTGCTTGTCCATTTTTCATGCAGGTTGATCTGCATGAACTCTATTCGCGAATTGTGTCTTCGCTTCAGATCCAACACCAAGATCATGCAAAAGACCAATCAGACTACTGGAACCCAAAGTGCAAACAACAACGTCTTCGCACCACCACTTCGCTGCTATCGGGGCGAAAACGAGAGCATGCAAAGTTTGATGTGTGCAACATTTATTTTGAATAAACTTCATAACAAACAAGAACTTAACGAAAACAATCGCACTGACACGTATCGCTGCCCCTGCGCCGACTTCACAGTCGAAGAGCACCAGAAATGTTTCCGCACTCTGAAACCGACCACAGTGAACAACTAGACTTTCAAGTAGAGAATCAGCCGCGGGCAGCGTACATCGGCAGGACAGCACTTGTCCCAATCTGCCAAGACTCCAGTCAGCAAATATCCCAGTTAAAAAAAAATTGTCCAAGGGGGGGGGGTAACTCAGACAACTTGTTTAATTTCGACATTGTTGTCCAGGTTGGGGAAGTTTAAAGTTGAAAATTTTCTGTGAGGCGGGGGGGGGGTGGTAACGAGGAAAACCTGAAACGGCAGGAAATATAACAATTTGGGGAAACATTGAAAACACAAACATTAAACAACATGTAAATATTATTAGACATGTTAAAATGGAC
>JAAUXT010006203.1_pt1 | contig 30967 bp, 25 predicted proteins | sample 7278171 | NCBI WGS metagenome assembly JAAUXT01 (sample SAMN14350112, study PRJNA611818) | marine sediment metagenome | isolation source: surface marine sediment (1.8m) | place: French Polynesia: Moorea | collected 2018-08
GCTGCTGACATACTTTTGGAAGAGGCTGCCTATAGGTGCTTCGATTTGGCTCGCACCGATTTGGCTCATCAGCCCAAATCGTGCAACCCACCTCAAATCACCTAAAAACCGACTTGTGTTCGTCAGTGACTCACATCCAGTGACCACAACCAACCAGCCACTTGGATAAAGCGTACAATAACTCCTCTGTTCTTTCACACACATTCACCGCTTTTCTGTGGGCAGCAGACACAGGACACTCAGCTTCTTCATGCAGATAAAAACAGCAAGGGATGTGCCAGTATATGCAGGCTCAAAACAATGAAGAAACAAAACTTGAAATTGTGTCTTCTCAACTGAGGCCACCCTCTGACTGATTTTGACAACAGAAAGAAGAAACATTCAACTTGCCAACGCTTTATGGGGATGGCCAGCTCCTCAGTGCAAACACGATGTCTGTGGAAACCACCTCAATCATGTGAACAGCCAAGAGGACCCCAATGTTTTGGGGTTTCTCACTTCCAACGATGTCTCCCTGCGGAAGGAGCTTCATGTCTGACTCCCAAAGCATCAGTGCATAAATCACAGAACACAATAAATGTTCACAGTTTTCAGGTATTTTTCTGCTGTGCACCAAAGTATGGACAGTGACTGGCCCTCTGGCCCCAACATTTTCACATTCCTCCAGGTTCTGGGTAGAATCCTGACAACTTTCACACACCAAGGGGCCTCATGTTATCTTTGGGACGTTGCTCGTGGAGCTTCAAGTACCGGTAAAAAACAAGTGCACGTACTGGCAACACGTTTTGTGAACATGTGTTCTGGCAACACGTCAGGTGAGAGACACCCCTCCTTGTGTCATTCTTGCCTTTTATAAAAGACAACGGCCAGCATCCTTGTGCACAGTGCTGCATTTTGTCATTCGCATGCCTTTGATGTTTAACTTCTTTCACTGTTTTGCTTTACTTCCCATCCTTTCCTTCGCCTGACCTGACTGTTCTATTCTCTTCTGTTCACTCAAAGATGCCCTTCACGCAAATGCTCAAAGATTGTTGCGCGGCCTCCACAAAGTGCAAACTTACGACAGAACAATGCCCAGACGAAAACCTTCTGTCCAACACCCACTCCAAAACAGTCAAGTACAGAAGTGACCTGTTACAGAAACGTTGATGTTTCTTGCACACTTACTGGCCACCTAGAAAAAGCAGTTAGACTTCCTGGGGAGATCAATATTACCAGGATCTCCGGCGCAAATATCTGAGATATAAATGTAATACCTAATACCCGGTCTCCACGGGCACTTAACATTTAGATACTCCCATCAAATACAAGAGCATTCACCAACCTAGCACCTATTAACTCAAGAATTCTATAAGTGAAATATTATGACCTTGGATTCATAAGATGACATCGGGGCACTAAATATAGAATCATTTCAAATTACATGTGATACTCTGGTCTGAACTTTGGTTGCATATTAAATCAAAGTCCAGTGCAAATCTGGAAACTAAGTCACGGATTGTGCAGACTCCATAGAAGGATCAAATGGAGGAATTCACGAAAACTGCTTTCCAAAATGCGTTTCACAGAGGCCATCACGTAGAACAGTTCCTTCTGGCTGCAGAAAACAATTTTTCTCGCCACAACTAACGCTGAAGCAGTCACAGTTTCACACGACCATACTCATTTCCACCAGAAGGCAATTGGTGATCAGCCAGCACGGCTATTAACGCTTATCATATTTAATAGACAACACAGACATCAAACTCAGATTAAGAAATGCAGCGTTCAGTGTGGCGTTACATTTCAACTGTTAATCTCATCACACCAACCACAACAACTTGCCTCTCTCACTATCACTCGAGCACCAAGCAATTACGATACGCTTTCCCCCAACCTCCGAGATAACGCTGTCGAAAATACTCAAACGCGGTTTCACCATCATCTCACGAGGAAATAACATTCCCACTGAACAAAGTCACTTCCATCCCAGAGTTCGTCGTTCAGTATGAGCTCCCAACAAAATCCACTTCCAGGCCCTGAAGTTTCCAAAGGATAACCCCACGTCATATCAAAGGAGCAAGTCAGATGGTTATTCTCTCATAACGTACTGAACAAACACCCCTGCTGACAATAAAATTGGCAAGATCCACAACTAATCATTTGTGTATAAAATGTCATGGATAATCTTCAATCTCCGCAGGCACTTAACCTGAACATTTTGATACGCCCAAAAAATAGGGATCACGAAGGACGTGGTCTATTAAGCCAAGAATTCTGACCGAACTGCACAAGGTAAGGAGGCCTAACTTTGTGCGATAAATCTGCGCAAAGGGAGAAAGGAGCGACAGCGTCTGAAGAACGCAGCCAGAGCTGAACGTCCTGTTCTTAAGACGGTCAGTACTCTCAAGTGCAAAAATGCGTGCATGCAGTTTAATTTTGACAGCAGACATTCGTTTCGCGTGCGCAACGCAAGTTTTTAGGTGATTTGAACGACCAATTTGAAAGCCGAAAAGCACCTTCAGCTCTCATTTCTGGTGCACGCTCTGATGGTCCTGTTTGTCCTACAAAAATGTGGTTTTGGAGTCCACTTGCTGTGTTTTGGGGCCTAAATTATGCCTTGTGTCTCAAAGAATAAAACATAACATTTCCGAATATTTAATGCAAAAGTTCGAAGTAACAAATCTTTTTTTTTTTTTTCGATTGGGGTTGTGGTTTGGCTTGTATCTTGACAGTAAGCAATATTTGATCAAGTCGCCCTTTTGGACGGGCTTTTTCGGTCAAGTGGGTTTTGTGTTTCTTTGATGAATTTTTTGGGGAATTGTCTGGTGGCTCGAGGGGAAACTTTGATTTGTGTGTGTGTGTGTGTGTGTGTGGGGGGGGGGTGTTGCATCAAAATGTGTCTCCAGGCACAACACCAAAAATGTTTGGTGATGAAGAGGTCATTTTTATGCATTGTATTGAGAATTGGTAATGACTTTTTGTATTGCAGGGCAGGGGGTCAAAGTCAAAATTTGAAAAATTGATTTAAAAATATGGTTCTGGATGTGACCATTTTGCACTTATTTGTAATGTATTTTTGTGGCCTTTTCTGGGTCAGTATGAGAATTTTGTGTGGAGACAATCATTTTGGTGCTTAAATCATGCCAATTGGGTGAGGCAAGACAGAGTTGTAGTGATACCAGAAATTTCAGTTTTGTACATGTATGAAGAGCCAAAAAGGAATCAGTAGCCAGACAAACTCATTGCAAACAATTTGTAAATTTGTCTGGTTTGCTGATTTTTTTTTGTGGTTGTTGGTGGCTTCGTTGGGACAAAGGAGTTTTGGAAGGTCTCAGTTACGTTTGGTTGTGGAGAGACGTGTTTTTGCTGACTGAGTACTTTTGGGACAGCAAGGCCACACGGCAAACCCGAATGCCAAGCCGAATTGTTCAGATCACCGCGAGGCCCAGGGCCTGATGCTTTTGTTTCCCAAAAACACCAACGACGTTCCTCCAAACTTTTGGCGCTGACCTTTGCAAAAATTTCTTGTAGACTTTTGCGCCCAAAATATTCGGCAACGAAAATTCTTCATGCCAAATCTCAAACCCAATTTATTCTCACTTGGGCCTCATTCTGATATTTCTTTCTTCACAAAAATTCAAAACTTCTGTTTGGTGTCAAAAGTTTGAAAATGAGCTTTATTCGTTCAGTGAATTGCCAGTGACGCAACAACTGACAGAGCAGCACCCTTGTGGCAAAATGCTGCAGCTGTGGTATAAGTGAACCAGCAGGGGTCCAGAGCAGATTCCCTTGCGCGCGAGTCGTTTGCTCAAATTAAATCTGCACGTGCACACGCAGGCGGCTATCACTCTGAAGCAGAGGCCGAGAAAGACAGATCACATGCGAGGAAGCACTTTCTTAGATGTGAAGGACTGTCATTCTCAAGCGGAATACGAACAACTGCAGCCCACGTGAAAACAACTTCGACTACACAGAGGAAACGTTATTTTTCAGGAAAAAGGTAAGTTTTTACACGTACTTCCCCCAGTGTCCCGAACGACAAACAAGATGTCACTTTCATAATCATGTCAGAAACAACTTGAGAAGGACAATTCAGGGATTCCCCCCCCCCCCCAAAAAAAAATGTGGACCGTTGTCTACTCGCTGCCCCTTCTCGGGTGAGAACAGAAGCTCCGAAGTAACTCCTTGATGACATATTTATGTTGTCTGGTTCTTAAATGCACAACACGTGTATCACATTTGACAATTTAGCAAGTGTTTCCGACAATATGCTCCACTAATTCTCCTCTAATCCTTCACTTTGTCACAGTAAATTTGATTGCAAACATGTGAAGTCGTGTGTTTTTACACGCCAGTGGGTCAAAGTTTATCTTGATCACATGGCGATAGTGCGAAACAGACCGATGAAGCTGTCATCAGTCACTTTCAAATTCTGTCCAGCACACAGTTTTGTGCATCTTTTTCGCTGCAACAAAGGCGGCTTTGACAAAGCAATTATGTTTGACACTCCTCAGTGCTGAGTAACTTCTCGTGCACAAAGTGTGTTCATGTAGCAAATTGATTTTTTGTTTGAAAATCAGTGACCACCGCAACTTCAGGTCATTGTGACAAAGCAATAAATTTCTCATTGCGGGAAAGAAATTTGGGCTGCGAGATCTTTTTATTGACAGATGACTGATACAGCAGCTTTGTGTGGAACACTGGCCCCTTGCTTCTCTGCTTCTCTCGGCGCATCGTTTTCTGGCACAGCATATCCTTGGTGAAAGGGTCCTTCATCGGGTGGAATTTTCCCTTTCATGTCTGTGAGCAAAAGCAATCGGAAGATCTTTGGCTCTTAGTCACTAATTGACATGCAATAAGCGGTATCCTCACTTTCTTGGACGCATCTACGGCTCCTCTCAAAGGAAGCCTTGAGCAATGTCATTTTTATGATGCTTTGCACTGTAATTTGGAATCAGAGAACGATTTGGCTAAGAGGCTGTGCGCCCAATTAACTAATGGTTTCCACAATCGGGCGACCAAGTGTCAGGAGTAATACGCTATCTCTTTTAACAAACACTCAGTGTGCTTGAAAACATAAAAAGGAAGCTATTGGAGTTCCATATCAATTAACTGCAGATCTCGACAGGGTTGCACGGCAGTGGCAGTCTGATTCCCACAAGGGAAGTTCTTGTGAAAACTCAGAAGATGAACAAGATCACGGGAACATGGAGCTCACGGAGAAAGGTTTCTGAGCGAAAGGAAAACCAAGGCTGATTTTTGATTTCTTTGAGAGCATTTAATCATCAGTTGAATGCACAGGAAAGAAAAGCATTTGTGCTTTTGAAATTCGACACCTGGAACGCTTTATGCAGTGAAGATGAAAAAAGTAATTGTAACAATTTCGATGAAAGCTAACACAATACCCCATTGCCTGAGCTGTATGTGAGAACTGAAGGTGGAGATTATTAACTTAAACAGGGATTTTTCTTTGCCTATTATGAGGAAACTCAAACTTTACATTGATAAAAAGACTCTTTTGATTGCAGCTCATATAAAGCACGCTTCACTTCATCTTTCAGACAAAAGCAACACTTCGAGAAAGCGCACGACTGCCATCTTTGAAAGGATCCATTGCTCATATCAAATCGGATGAGAAGCGAGAAGCACAAAGACAGAGGGTGGAGAAAACTTTCTCAAAGTGAATTTATTAAAGCTGCCAGACGACAATTTAGCAAAAGCTGCATATCGATTACGGGGACGGACTGGCAAATAATAGCTGAGCGAGTGGAGTTTACGGCTGGGGATGAGAGGGCTGTGTTACACGGAGGCCCGAGGATAGGCCTTACAAGCTCAATGAACAAGGTTAGCCCTACACAGCTTCACCAGATACAGAGTCTGATCACTCATTTAAACACAAGCACACACATCCATACTCAGAGCTGAGTCTCAATTAGATCCTCTGTCATTTCACTGATTTGATGCTGCAGGCTGCTGTTCGGTGCATATTGAGCGGATATAATCAGCGACTCGGGTCTCTTTGGAGGCTGACAAGCCTGATTCAATGAACTCGGCTGATAAGTGACACCTGCCCGTGTTCAATGAACGATTGTTGACTTTCATTATCGCTTTGCTGCTAAAGTAGCAGCATATTTCTATTGCAGCATTGTGATTAATATCGCTCAGATTGCCTGCTTGAGGACTGATAGCCGGGCTCGAGAGAGCGAGTTCTTGCTGCTAATGCGGCAACGGCAGAACCAGCGCTTTTGATAAGGAACATTTAGAACAATGTTATTCCAGGCAATGTCAGACATTCGCTCCTCAAGCCATTAGGGGCTATTAAGACAAGTGAACAGGATACGTTCAGCTTCAAGTGTTTCCCTCCACTCTTCACATCGGGTAATGGATCGTGAGGCTGACCTGTAAGATTACACTGTCTGTTCCCAGAATCCACTTCGCTTTATGAACTGACCAACAAAGACGCATCTCTTGATTCGCGCTCAGCACCAGGAGGAAGCGACATCGCAACAAGTGCGGGGAGCAAGAAAACAAACAGCACAAATCGCCTGGAGAATTTGATGGTGATGTACATGATGCAGGGGACGGTGTTCGGCGCTGCCGGGCAGCAGCACAAGCTCTACACGACGCCGCGCACCTGGCACGAGCACATCTACCACAAGCCGGCGCGCGGCGGCCTCACGCCGCACTTCATCCGCGACATCCTCGGCGCTTCAAACAATAACGGTGCCGTCGAGACCAAGGCAAACGGCGTCGTACTCGGCGTGCCCCAACCGCCGCCGCCATCCGTGTCGGGCGCACACCTTTGCTGCAGTCCGTACGTGACTGTGGCTTACGACGAAGGCCCGCAGGACCTCGTGGTGCGGTCCCCGCCCAAGCTCGTGCCGTTCGCCGGGGGAGCAGCAGGGGAAGCCGCGACCAGGCTCGCCGCGCCGCCGCAGCAACAGCCGCAGTCCCGAGACTCGAGACTTGACTCCCACAACAGGTGCAGCTCTCCACCCATCAACATAACAGACGATGAACACTCAGGTATGCAATTACTGATTAATCAGTTACCAATTGCCTCTTTCTGCACTCTGTTGTCGCGCGACCTCACAGGCATTGCAGTGTAGACGGGAGATTGTGAAACACGCACAAGTGCCACCCCACGTTGTGGACATCAGCTTTCCTGAAAACATGTTCTTTGCTTCCACCAAACAATGGAACAAAAAGAGGAAACGTCGGGTTCACAGAACTGAGATAAAACCGCAGTTTTCAAGAGTTGACAATTTTCGAAGATCTCAATTGAAAACACAATGTCGCAGGCTGATTCAAATTACCCGTGGGTTTCGAGTCTTCCACTTCAGCGAACGCTGTATTTTTGTGACCAACTAAAAGTTAGACGAACAGATATCTGTTCACTTTTCAACAGAGAGTGAATCTGTGTGAGAAAAAATATAAAGTCACACACAGGCGAAGTTGTTGCAACGCAACAGAGAGAGAATCTGTGTGAGAAAAAATATAAAGTCACACACAGGCGAAGTTGTTGCAACGCAGATAATTTCATGATGCCCTCAACAATCTGATATATTCATTTCCCTCCGCATATATTTGTCTGTAATCACAAAGTTGGCAGTTGTATGATTTGAAGCTGTGTATTTTTTCAGTATCATTTAGTGCGGACAAAACTATTAGCGTGAAAGCTATCATTTCGGTGGAACATCGTGGTAATTGGAGAGTGCTAAATAGCTTTGTTCCATGATGAATGTGTTCTGGCTTACAAACCCTATCAAATTAGATTTCGTGTGATTTAGCAACCGCGATGCATTTGATTCTCTATGCAAGATGAGCAGTTTGTGGCGCACAATTGATATTCTCAGCTTCGTACTTTGTCGCGCAGAAGATGCGACAAAGTGTAGTGTGCGCAATCTTCGTGAAAATTGCAAGAAGAGAGCACCTCCCTTTCTCTCGGAGTTTACCGAGGGAAAATGCTTCAGTGGCAACAACCTGGATCTAAACCGAAAACGTTTTCTTGCAAGTTGCACCTACAAACAGAGACGTAAAACAATTAAAAGTCTCCTGCAAAGGTCGACACAAAAGTCGTTTTCAATTAAAACCTCAGAATTAAAATGACTCGGAGGCAGGACCCTTTTTGACCAACTTGACTTTAGCAATTTCTTACAATGAAGAGCACTTGGGTGCAAAACCTTTGTCTGCGAGTCCGCAACTTTAAACCAACGAATTGATCCTCCGTAGGCCTCACTCTCTCATTTATTAAAATATCATTAACCCCCCTCTTGTGTCCCCATTTGCACGAAGGTGGCAATCCAGGCACGGAGTGGGTCACTTCATCGAACAGAGAACTGCGGAGTTTATAAAACTTTTCTCCAGCGTAGGAACTTAAAGATCAGTTGGACATGCATCTGGTCACAATTTTTGCGAGCCTTCGGGCCTTGCCAATTCCATTTCACTGAAGTTGAACAGAGTAACGCAACGTAGTGTGGCAGGGTTTAGCGAATGTCCTTGATGATGCGCCATTACACGCAGTAATTACAATCTGGTCCAGGTGGGTGTAATGACATCTGAATTAGCGAGCTGTTGGATAATTGCACCTCATGAATCCCCGCCATAAAATGCTCAATAATGACATAAAGCTCAGAACTGTACTGCCAATGGTCCAGAATACCAATCTCCAGTTTGTGTAGATCTAAGCGCTGGAATATTTTTTACGAACGCGGTTTCAAGCATGTGTAGAAGCCACAGCGATGAACACGGAAGTTCATTTGCATTCTTTCCTCTTGCAATGCGATTTTGATACCGTGGTACTTGAAAGCTTACGTGTGAAAAGTTTTCAAGAGGTCGAAGTTGGTTGCAAATCTTGAGAGCAACCTGTGATGTGAACGTTTTCATGTGCACGCTAAAAGCTAATAAAGTCAAATGCCATCTGATAGCGCCTCTCGAACATGCAAATGAGTCAATAAGAAGCGCTCAGGTTCCACTTCTGCTCAAAACTCAATTTCAGTCTTAATGAGAGTTTGCTGCGAACTCATTGACGACCAAGAATCAGCCAAATGGAAACCAAAGCGCAAATGTGTTCCAAAATGATTGTCAAAACTCAGAAAAAGAGATCTGTAGCAAACGGTGCCATGTCTGCTAGTGGCAGTCTCGCAACCTTGTGGTTCCACTTGTTTCACCCGAAATTTGCATCCAGGCATTCACGAGTGCACTATCTCGGCAATATAAATCTCCTCCCAGTCCATTTAATATCTTTCAACTGACTTTGATGACGTTGTTAGGACATTGTTACCAAGCCATTGCGGACTGTTTTGAAATTTGTGTGGAGCGAGTTCATAGCTCTGGCGACTGAATCTGTGCCTTATCGCTACTGAAGGTCCTATTAAACTGATACCACCGATGTTTTATGAGTTTTTAAGTGATTGTAATTTATATTTTTCATATACTTGATAGGAGATAGAGTATCAAATGTTATCAATCCATTTTCAATGCCCCGACTTTTGACAGCATGAAAGCTCTTCCAACTTATTGCTTTGCATTTTATGGTGGGAACTGTGAAACCGACCCTTCACTTGACTATATTTGTCTCCTGGCCCTCGTATTGCCATCACTATAAAAATAAAACAATTAAAGTGATAATAAATCCATAAATTATAACACATTATTTTTCATCAAATTGCTCCTTGTTAATAGCTACCATGCGATAAAGCGAGTGCTTTGTACACACGACGCACAGCTTATTTCTTCAATTTATCAACAACGACCAACACAACACAAAGCAATGAAAAGAGAGTGCGCCGCCTCAGTGTTGCGTTTTTGTTGAAATAAAAAATAATGCAAAAAAAAAACAAAAACAACAACTAAAGTCAAGAAGTGCAGCGTGCTGATTGAGGCGCTCCGAAATTTATTGTGAAAAAATAAAATGCGCAACAACTGCACTCGAATGCGAGATTCAGCTTCTCCCTGGCAAGAAAAATCCATCCTCACTGCCAATTTCAAGCGCAGCAATATGTACAATAACCCCTTTTGCTGGCCAAATGAAACGTATTTTCACATCCGATGATAATTAAAAAGTTAATTAAATGTGTTATGGACGAATGCAATTACTGTGTAATTGAATGTAGGCCAAAAACTATTATCCTTGTAACCCAATAGCACAAAAGCCTCACGACCTGCTTGTTTTGATTCAACTGGATCTACCTGCGGTAAAATGCTGAGCCCTGATCCTCACCCGGGTGTCCAGGTGCTCGAATTCTGTCCGCTGACAGAGAAAGGTATAAAACAATGACGAGTTCACTGGCGGGACAGAAAGACAACTTTCGGGGGGGGGGGTCGTCAAAAATAACCTGGCAATTGATCCCGGATGTGATCTCGTCCGAACAGAAAAAGAACCGTCCAAATTCAAACGCAGTCAATTTCTTGCATCTTTTGCGTTGTTGCCAATTTCAGTCCAAAAAGAAATGTCTGTGAGTTGGTCAACGAAGATGTACATTCTTTGGATGCAGAAGGAAAGCGGAAGCGTTCAGCAAGTACTGACAGCGATCGCTCCAGCAACAGCAACAACAGCAGCGGCAAGCAGAGCGAGAGCAAGGACGGCACGCGCGATGCGGGGCCGGGCGACGCCGACGCCGACAAACCCAAGAAGAAGAAGGCGAGGACGACATTCACAGGTCCGTCGTACGTCGCACTGACCAGTCGTTACTGTCTATGATTTTGCACAAAGACACTGAAATTTTTCATTCAAGATTTCGACGCGTAAGTACGAGTGCTGACTGTCTCTTCTTTGTTCGCAGGACGACAAATCTTCGAGCTGGAGAAGCAGTTTGAACAAAAAAAGTACCTCTCGTCCAGCGAACGCGCTGAGATGGCAGCTCTGCTCAACGTCACCGAAACACAGGTGACTTGCATGGACAATCTTTCACGCCGACCTTTTGACTGATTGGAAGAAATTTGCAGTGTCGGTCAACTGCTCTGAAATTCAATCGCAGCTTGAACCAAATGAAATCAAAGCGATGTTCAAATCCACGTTCCCTGCACTCACATGAAAAGTGTAAGAAAACAAGAAGTACAATTTGCAAGTCATCAAGCAAAGCGTTGTTTGTGTGCTATGAAAATATTTTCTGTTCGCTGCACGCATTTGCCAGTTTCATGAGACACATCGCTCGAAAATGCGAGTGTGTTTCCCTCGATTCATGGAATTTAGGAAGCAAAACAATTACAAACCATCAGATACGGTAAAACATTCTGACTGTCGAAAGAAGCCCCTGGTGCAAGGAAACATGTTATGAGAAGCTGTACCTTTTTGCAACAACCAAGCCAAAATCATTCACTGAGGCACATTTGAAGTCTGGCCTCGGTCAACAATATGCATCGGGATAGCGGTCACTTAGCCAGCGAGAATCCACTTTCAAAAGATTCGGATACTTAGCGAGGAGATAAGAGTACGTTTGTTGAGCATCTGTGATGTGGAATAGATCTCTTCAACTCGTTACAAGTTGTTATCAATCTGTTTTCTCTTCTCCCTAATGGACTCCTTATCACTTTTGCTTGTCTTGAAGAACATTCACATTTGCTTGCTCCTGTCACAAATGCAATTCACAGCCGAAACAGAAAAGAACTCGGTTTCCAACTTGGTACAAACGCGTTCGGTGTGAAAACACGTTTTTGCGTCAGGCGCACACAAAGCTATCCTGCAGCTTCCACAAAAACTTGATATGAGCGATTCTGAAGTAATTGAGCATAGGCAGCTTATCATGAAACACAGATGACAATTTGACAAGTCTGGTTTAATGTTACAAATATGACATACGATGAAGCCTGCCACTATCTGTATTAGCTCTTTTTTTAGCTGTCACACAATCGATAACGCAAACACGGGATGAAGAAGAGCATGCAAAAATTATGCTCTTCATGTAGCGATCTTCCACTGGCGCAAATTCCTGATCTTTCCTTCCTTTGCAACTTCATTTCAACTTTACACCATTTGTCCCATTTCGTTTGGCCGACAAAAGCAAAACACAGGGTTGGCAATGAAATTACTCTCTGCGGTGTCGGCTTTTCAATCAATTATGCACACAGCGTGCATAATCTCCACATGTGCAAACGTTTAACGAGCTTTGCGGCGTCCGTCAACACGATGCAGTGAAGTTGTAAAGTGATAACCGATCGCGAGTGCATCATTTATGCCTCACGATGATCATAAAAAATGGTCATAGATTTGTTATTCTTGCACGGTAAATTTTACGCTCACGTTTTGTTGCAGGTGAAGATCTGGTTTCAGAACCGAAGGACGAAGTGGAAGAAGCAGGAGAACATCAGCAACGCGGAGGCGGCCGAGCACAAGATCGGCGGGCCCAGACACGGACCGAAAGCAGCAGTCAACACGGAGAACGCGATAAAAACTGAGCCTGATGCCAACGACAAGGTAGCGTCAACACAGAAGCAACCCTCCATGACAAATCTGAGTCAGAAAACAACAGCAACCGCAATGCCTCAACAACAGACACACGGGCACATGTGTTGAATGTGCCAGTGTACGAGGCATGTTTTTTATATTCCCGTTGTTTCGCCGATTTGAACCGGAAAAAAACCACCGATTTTGCTGAAACTTTTAATACATCAACAAGACATGCCAACAGTGTGAACAGCAATGGAAATAACATGCCAACAACTATAAAACATGCATAAAAAGACTGTCAAAATTGACAACAACCGCATGCTTCGGCGGAACTAAGAACAAACAATAAGAGACACAACTGCAGATGATCAGTCCGAGTCACTGTCACTGTCTGAACCTTCATTGACAGTGAATGTCACAATGTCCACAGGGACATGAGCCCCCTCGAAATATGATCCCCCGAGTGACAGACACTTCTGCCATCGAATGGTCAAATCTGAGATGGCTTGGAAGAAGACTTGCTTGGGCATTTTCCTGAGAATTCTCAGTGTTTCCTTCTGCAGTTCAGCCAAATTTGCAAATTTGGTTCCCCTCAATGGCTCTTTTAACTTTGGAAACAAAGCAAAATCGCAAGGAGCGAGATTGGGTGAATTGGGTGGATGTGCCAACAACCTCACCCCCCACTCTTCAAGTTTGAGCACAGTGTTGTAAGCAATGTGTGGCCCTGCGTTGTCCATTTGAAGGACAAAGTTGTGTCTGTCACCCGAGGGAGAAGGCACCCAAAGTTTGGGCCTCTTTTTCCGAATTGCTTCTTTCATTCTTGCCAACGTCTTCACAAATGTCTCAGACTTGATTGTCTTGCCAGGCTCAAGAAACTCTGCCCAAATGACCCCTTGCTCATCAAAAAAAAAGAGTCAACATTGTCTTCTTAGAACTGTTCACTTTGTGCGGATGGGTTGGGCGTGTCTCTCTGCACTGCAGCCAAACAGATGATTGTCTCTTAGTTTCTGGCTCGAATGTGGAGATCCAAGTTTCGTCGCAGGTCACAATTGTGCTCAGGAAATTGTCAGGATCAGCCCTCCATCTCCTCAAGTTCTCATCACAAAGCTGAGCACGCACCTCCTTCTGGGTGTCTGACAAAAACGTTGGCACAAGGCGAGCAGCCCTTTTCCTGGCCTGGAGATCTTTGCGCAGGATGTTGAAGGTCACAGTCTCACTGAGCTCAGCCTCCATTGCCAGTTCTCTCACACTCCTCCTCTTGTCTTCTGATAACAAATCTCTCACTGCCTCAATGTTCCTGGGTGTCCTTGAACTGTGTGGTTGTCCTGGACGAGGCAAATCCTTCGTGGAAGTTGTCAAGTCACCCTGAGAGAAACGGCGGTGCCAAAAGCGCACTTGTGTCTCGGACATTGTGTTCTGTCCAAAAACAACTCTGAGGGAACGAAGACAGTCACAGGGGCGTTTTCCTGACTGCACAAGAAATTTGAGTGCAACACGCTGCTCGTTTTTCTGCACCTTGTCTGCCATCCTTACCACCCCAACAGTCCACAGGAACAAGCACAGATACAATGGAAATCTCATGTTGACAAACTAAAAATTCACACCTGTTGTGCACATCGCCATGTCTGCACTGCTGACCTGATTTCGGATCCCGATCAGTCAGGCATGTGATGCCTGTGCGATCATTTCATGTTCGCACATGAAGGAGATGATGATGGGGAAGATTCATTGCCAGTTTGGTCAAAAACCACGGAGATTTTCCGGTTCAAATCGGCGAAACAACGGGAATATAAAAAACATGCCTCGTACCGAGCACGCAAATTTGTCATCAAAGCTCCCAGGATGCAGGCGTGCATCATTGCAAGACAGAACAAATAACGACCACAGGTGGGCAGTGTGAATCATATCGCACCTGATCGTTTGTCTTTTTCACATTTGCAGCCTGAGAACCTGTCCACTGATGGCACGTCGCAGGGAAGCGGAGAGGGTTCAGTTGTCAGCAGCGTCGGGCACCTGTCGCTCAAACACGAGGCCGCCAGCGGCTGCCACAAACCCGACCTCGGCTCAGCCGGTGTGTCGAGTAACGCGCTGCCGAACGGCGGCGGCGATCCCCTGGCGCCCACCAGCACCAAGAGCCCGGCGGCGTTGTCTGCCTCAGTCTCACCCAGCTCCCCACACACCATACTCATCCAGCCACGACCACTCTCCTCGCCACCCACCACAAGCACCAAACGCGAGCTCAGCACCACTCCACCAGCGACCGGCCACGCACTGACCACCAGCCCAGCTTCAGTGCCATCTGCCCTTCCCTCAGAAGCACCTTCGATGCTGGTGACGGTTGAGCTGGAGGAACACCCCGCAGAGGCGATGGACCTCTCCTCCACCGGCGCCGCGCCGCCGAGGCCGGTGAGCGGCCGCACGGTGCAGCTGTCCAGCCAAGTCAGCGGGACCATCGAGGCTCCGCACAACGTCACCATCTCCTCCACCCAACAGCAGCAACCAAACAACTTGCCAAAAACAGTCATTGCCACTACCATCAAGGTTCCCCAGATCCCAGTCGCCAAAAATAACAATGACAGTGCTACAGCCACGCTCAATCAGCCAAAATCAGACACTGAAGACAATGCCGCAGCTGCCAACAGCTAACTGCAGCCACAACAGGCAGCTTGCATTATCACACCCAGTGTGACTTAATTGCTGTATCTTGTGGTGTCTTTTCTCACACCTTACGTGCAAACTCTGTCTTTTGGTGCGACTTGTTTGGTTTTCAAGAAAGTCGGCTTGAGCCTCGCATTTTTGCCTGAAGAAAGACTTCAAATGTGCTCGTGTATCCTCGGAGCCAAGAAGACGTTTTCAAAAAATACGTGTAAATAATCGAACTGTACGGGTATGAAAGTTCCAAGTGTCTGAGAATTTAATCTTGTTGTAACTTATCTCAAACCAGTTGTTTTCACATTCACTCACTTCAGTCGTGGGAGAGGTTCGTAATTATCTCTTGATATGTTTATTCTTCTCCAGCGATTAAATCATAATCTGCGCTTTCATCAGCATCATTCATCAGCGGCCCTGAAGCGTTTGCCAGGTGCACGTTGTGCAGGTCTGACAGCCAGAATCGCTCAATGTTTCTCGTGAAATGACAGCTGAAGGCAGACAAACCTACGGTGAAAGACCAACCTTCAATGGACTTGTTTCATCAATCCTGCTTGTTGTGGAGGTTTTTGTTTCTCAATTACGGTGCAGTCAGTCTCGGGAGACGTTCGTGAGTATCGGTTGCGTGTATCTGTGAATACTGTCAGTGTGAATAAATATGTGTGTAGTCCGTGTAAATAGCCCAGTCATGTGTCGCTATCAATTTGTCGGGCTCCGTGTTGATGGGACAATTAATCAGGATGAAGCGGCCCGGCCTCGCTACCTGTACCGCTCGTCATCCACTGTGCAAATCTGTGCCGAATAAAATCATTACGTGTCCGATCTAATTGCTTATTGATTTCTTTTCCTGGCCTTTTATGTTGCTCGAGTAGCAGTGATGATGAGGCAGCAATAGACCATCAAAGATCGCATTACGTACACAAGAACATTTACACAACGAATGGTCGCACGATAAATTGTTGCCTTGACAAGATCTCCAATAATAGACGAGAAGATGAGCCGTTTTATGGCTCCACATGCGGTTATTGCCAGAGCGCCTTTAAAATCAATGGCATCACCTTCTAAACAATTCTCTATCTAAATGGAGACTTGAAAGAACGATCGATAGGATGTATGGTTCTGCAGTTCCCCAAAGTAAGGGCAGAACAACTGCAAAATGCTGTTGAATTGGTGCTGTGGGGCCTCGATTGTTGGGGTGTTTCTCTCTGTAAAGGACGCAAAAGCTGCTCAATCTCGGAGAGCAACAATTCAGGCAATGGATGCGACTGTTTGAATGCACAACACTTTCAAACCCTTTCACTTGCAAGAAGTTACCGGTATTTTATCTGTTTATCAAAACGCAGGACAGAAACTAAAGTACAACCTCTATGCAGACGCACAAAGGGCTCGAATGTAAGACATAGAGGAAATCAGGTTCAGTTGTTTCATCACAGGTTGAGCATTATTTCATTTTCAAATGGGACGGTGGTGTTCTGTGCAAAGCCTGAAATCGTTTTGGTGAAATTTTGAAAATTTCACTTCCAGGCCGGGGTTCCATCCAAGCACAAGACGCGAACAGGCCAGATGTTTCAAATCTTCTCTTCTGAAGGTGGGGGTGTTTGGTGCTGCCAACGTTACCAATCCAATATTTTCAACCAGAACCCAACATTGTTTGGCATAATTTTGACATTCTCATTTTGGGAAGGGGGCTCCTCCGACAATTCATTGCATTTCTAATAGGTCACAATACAGTAATGCATAAATTGCGAACAACATTCAAAGTGGGGCAAAACAGAACAAGCAACAATCATCTTTGGATTATGTATTGTGGAAGCAGTGTCAATGGCCAATGTCTGTGGTTTTGTTTTTGGACGTCTTGCATCCACTTCCAGTGTGAAACTGACATGCTACTTGCAACACTTTTTCTTGCCAATCACGTGATTTTGTTGAAAAAAATGCTACTTTTGAGGAACAAGGTCTTTGAGACAGGAAATTGGTTCCTGTTCTGACATGATACCTTGCAGGTAACAAGGTTTTTTGGCCTCTCAAATACCTTGTTGCCTGAAAAGTAACACATCAAAAATGATTTGTCAATTTTGCCTGCATGTTTTTTCTGTTTCAAAGGAATTGTTTGACACGAAAGGTAACATTTGAAAATAGTCTTTCTGGTGTGTTATTTTTCAGGTAACAAGCTCATTGTTTGGCCATAAAACCCAGTTTCCTGACAGGTGACACATAAGAAAATGGCAGGAAATGAACAGGAAACCTTGTTCCTCCAGAGGAAACATGTTTTTCGTACCTCGGCCATGTCACATGTGGGATCAAGAAGTGATGTCTGACAACCAACAGGTCAGAAATGAAAAGGTAACACAACCCATTTCTGATGTGTGGCCTTCCATGAAACAAGGTTTTGTTACAGGCCAAAAAGCCTGGTTACATGCAAGGTAACACATCAAAAATGACAGAAAACTAACTTCCTGCTTGAAAACCTTGTTACACTGTCCTTCGAAATCTTGATACTGAGAAGTCATGTGACAAGTGGGACGGAAATCAAAAGTGTAACCTGAATGTCAGAAATGGGTTTTTCATTAAATTGGACACAATAATTTCTGATATCCCTTGGACATCTACCTTTGAATCAAAAAAAGAGCTTTGTCACCTGCACAGAAACACGTCAAAACGTTCAAACCGGAAGTCAGGTTACACGTTTGTTCATGACAGTCGGCCATTGCCATTGATACGAGTTTCTCCTTTGAATGAGACCAAAGACTGCTGGACAACCAGATGTTTGTCATTGTGAAAGTGACTTCAATGACTGTGGGTGAGTGTGAGTTTGTGTGTGTGCACCATGTGTGTGTGTGTGTGTGAGAGAGAGAGAGAGAGAGAGAGAGAGAGAGAGAGAGAGAAAGAAAGAAAGAAAGTTCGTGTGCGTGTGTGCGTGCGTGCAGCTTCACATACAAATGTCCAACTGTGCTTGTCTCAGCTCAAAATCTGCATCCACAGGAGCAAATGGGTGGGTGGTGACCAAACTCGTATCTGACTGGTTGTCACCAGCAATCGAAGTGACTCTGACTTGAGTCAGATTTTCAAGTCTTTCGGAGGAGCTCTGTATGTTTTCCTTCACATGCACACACACCACCACTACCACCACCACCACCACCAACAACAACAACAGCAACAACAACAACGACGAGGTTGACCACGACACCTGCACTTCTTTCTTGGGGCACTCTGGTTCATGCAAGCCACTGATTATGCTTTTGTGCACTCCTTCAGAACCACCACGCCTTGAGGAAAATTCAGGAGGCCCAGTGCCCTGGTCCAGCGTGTTAGGAGAAATTTTCATTGACTGTAAACTTTCTCTGCTCATTGCAGAGAACAACTGAGAGAACTGGGGAGAACACGAACCATCAGGTTGCTGATCAGGGGCGGAAATAAACACTGACGAGGGTTTGCTGACCATGGACGCCAAACAAACGAGGTGTATGAACAAGTCGTGTACGTACTTCGCCATCTCGGGGTGGGGTGCATCCAACAATAGAGAGGTACAGGACACACGCGTACTCCCTCTGGTGAGGTTGGGAAAGAAATGCTCAGGCCAGCCGCCCAGTGGGCGTGGCTTCTCGCGGCAAAATTTCCAGGGATACTAAAGCTACTGACAGTTAAAGTACAATAAGTTTTCAACTGAAGCTGAGTTCATTTGCTTTCTGATTCGAAAAACATTTGATTGGGGACAACATCCATACACCTCTGGAACAAAGACAACAGCAAACGGAAAAGCAGCGCAATTGGGTAAAAACACGTTCATGATTGATGTTATGATAAGAACACGTTTGATAGGTCTTATCAGTGCGTTTTATCTGCCAGTTGCTTTGCCATAAAGTGAAAATGGATTACCCAGCAGTCACTGGAGGCCCCTTGCCTTTTACATTCGGGAGTAATAAAGCAGACTCAATAGCTCGGGACTGCAGCGCTTTGCCACACTCATAAGCTTTCAACCCTATCTAACTTGATACATCGCTGCTGCACTTAGATCTATCCCCCATTATTTTTCCGAGAAAACAAAAGACATGACAAAAGTGCAGATAATGGCCCGCAATATGTGTGGTGGAATCAAGACCAATAAAGCTCCTGAAGGGCCGCCTGCCATTACTCGTACTGAATTAGGATGAACTGTCGTGCACCAAGTACAATCGTGCAATTGCAACGGGCGATTAAGTTGACGAGCTCGGAATGATCTATTAAGGTGGAGTTTTTGATGAGGGTTCATTAGGGCTGAGGGAAGCTGGGCTGTAATCAGAAGGTTGCTGGCGGCAGGACATGTGGCTCGTTCTCCTCAGCGCTGCATGCAAAGAGGCGGAGAGGCGGACAGCGAGAGCGCCCCTCCGTCCTCCACTGTCGCCGACCCTCTCGCCAAACCTCCATCTTTAATTCGGACTTTTGAGTTCCTCTAATTCCATTTCTGACTTGCTTTCCCGTCGAGCATCATTTAGACCTTTGTATAAATCAGTGTGGAAGGGTGCTTGTTATCTTGCTGGAGGTTAACTTTACCTAATGACAAGTCAGACAAGGAGAGCACGATATCACGAAATGAGCCGAGTGTCACTCAGTGTTTCTCAGAACTGAGCCTGTTCACATCATTAGTAAATAGCCTGCGAGCAAATGAAGAATCCCAAACTCAAAAAGCACTGCTGTGGGCAATCGACAATATGCAAAGAGCCAATACGTGAGCTAAGTGGTAGAACCTGGTCCTTTTGCTACCCCATAGCATTTGATGGAATTCGCTTTGAAGAAGAAAATCACATTCGAGCTAATGGACACAAGAGCCCACTGCCTGCTTTATTGGCAATGACTCAAGCGCAGAATGTGTGTTGTTCGCCAAATTTTCCAGCACAAAATCAGAGCAGATTACTTTGTACCTCTTGGCATATTCGAGACATCTGAAATGAGCTGCTTCAAATCCGAGTTAAGCATGATTCATGGCAGGTTTCAGAGTAATGACATCCAAATTTGACGCAAACTGCGAAAGCGGCTGACACGCTCTCGCCACTCCAGTTCGCAAGCATCAAAGCAGCCCTGCCTCACACACAACCTTCATCTGTCTGAACATACAAAAGCAGAAAAAGTTTTCTTTCTGCATCAACAGGACGACAGCCATTCCTGAAATAAGAAAGCTGACACAAAAATATCCCATTTGTCAAGGTCACTTTCTTCTTGCGGCAAACACAGAACACGAAAGAACATTAATTGGCAATAAAATTGCAGGAAAGGGGAACCTTCAATGAAGGTTCGTTGACACCACAAACTGCTGTGGAACTGAAGCTGCATTTGTTTCAATGATGCGTCGAACAAAAGCCCAGCGGTATTTACCCAAATAGGCCGTTCTCTTTGTGTGTCTCTCATCAAGTGACAAGATATGCGCGTGATGCGCTCTGATGTAATTGGACTGCGGGCCCGCGTCCTCAAAGTGAGGATATTGTCATCATAATTGCAAAACTCTTCAGATTATCCAGACGCAGTACCGGGAGGCGACCCAAACTGCCGAGTTTCTTCATTGCAAAAAATAATGCACTTGTGGTGAGGCACAGAGGTAGACGAAGCAACATGAGTTTTGCACAACTACGATGTGGAAGTCGCCTGTCAACTCCAGAATGCTAATTAAAACCTCTTTGGTGCGTTTTAATAGCTGCGCGTCTCTGCTGGAGTTCTCGCAGCTTTTTACAGCAGTACCTCGTTTTTGAAGACTTTAAGCACTCGTGTAAAGAAGCCACACGTGTGGGAGACGGAACAAAGGCGCAGAAAGGCAGCTTCTTGTCATAGCGCACATTCTGCCATTTCGAGCTTCAGAAAAGAAGCGCGGATTGTAAGCGGCATTAATTGCTTGAATACACAATTTATCTTCCATGAGGCATCGCAGATGAGAGGCTGTTATTAGTCAATATGAAGATGGCACTGTGAAATGCCGTTATGCTGGGCTCATAAAACAGTCTAACTCAGACGGAGTCATGCAAATAGGACAAGAATGGAAAGCACACTGCCAGTCGTAATCTTCTTAAAGCATCATAATGTTGGCGTAATGATCGGGACCACTTTAAGTACTCGCATCACTAATCGATCTCCCTCGGATGCGGTGCAATTACAGCTTCTGGCAAGCCAGACCTTCGATTTAACGCAGTGATGATGAGCTGCATAACTTCAGCGAGGCAGCAATTAGTGAAACAAAGGCGGCCCCTGAGGCTCAATTGAATTTTCCTTGGAAAGGATTGGGCTTGCGTGAGACAGGCTCGTTTAAAAATAATTAAACTCATTTGGTGCTGAAGTGGTCGGAGCTTTTCACGATTAGCGCTGCAAAGCAAATTGGCTCTGTTGAAGGCCCATTACAAATGCGCAGCGATCAGGCCGCTGGACAACAAGGCCAATTTGGGCTGAAAAAGAGACGAGAGTCGAAATCAGCATCTTCCGCAGACGGAGTGCGGATAGAGCACTAATGAGCGCTGGCTGACGCCCGAGGTTACACCGTCCTTCTTTTCTTCCAACATCATTTCAGCCACTCCTTTTCCTATCCTGCGGCCGCCCTCCCCCATCCCGACATCCTCCGCACACTTCTCTTTCTTCCACTGCAAAGAAAACACCGACCCACTGACTGCTCAATTCTGCAGGCAAGGCACAATCAAGGAAGGCATTAGATGTCTAATGCTTGAAACTGTAAGAACACGGCTCAATAAAGGACCTGCAATTGCCTGCAGAGTCTTGCGGTGTTTGCTGTGGATGATAAAGCGCACGAGTCCCATTGCCCCCCGCTTCTACCCGGTGTAAGGCCATTTAGAGCGCCCTAAAACGGCGATCTGTCTTGTTGCATTGAACGGTCGATCCCGATTTAATGAACACTGAACCGTTTTCCCATTTAATGCACTGTTATGATTACCACAGAGAGATTGGCGATGATTAATTTATCACGAGGGCCTATTTGAGGCGGTTGTGCCGCATTACGTACAAATTACGACACCCTCGAGTGGGCAATTAAACGTACCTATTTGAGATCTACGGCTGCTTGGCTACAGTTATCAAACCAGGGCCACCGCTATTAAACCCATTCTTCAGCAACGCTAAAGGCCCTAAAGCTCCACAGCAATTAATTGAAGCAACCATTTATGCCAAGTCTACACAAGATTTCAGCTAAATTAGGAGAGACATTTTCAAGGGTATCAGCGTCCTGTCAGTCTGCGTTGTGTGGTGCAGCTTAAACAGAAGAAGAGCAAGCCAATAACTGCAGGCAAAGAAGACAAGGCTCATCAGTAAAGCATAGAGAATTGGATTCGCAAACTTTTGGTTATTTTCAGCGAGAGTGCAACATTCAATAAGAGCTCCCTCCTACAGAAACAGTCTGCAGTAAATAACCTCGACGGTGCGACTGAAATGGATATTTTGATCATGATCCATACAACTCACAATGCACAACTGAGACATATTTCACCAAGACCCCCAATCAAAGTGACCAATGTAGCAGGGCCACTCTTTTTCCGAATGGTCGCTCCCTCAAGTCTTTTTGCAGAGGTCTGCAGATGTGATAAATTCATACAGCACGCCCTCGGAATTGGACAGTGAGCTGCATGGATCAACGAGCCAGATTAGGAGGATTTAAGGGATTGAGATTATCCAGGAGAAGGGGGTTAGTCACAGAACGTGTGTGGTCAAACACTATTACCCAAAGTGGCTTTTCAAAAACGAAAATGGCCAGCATAAAATATCTGCCCCAGTAGTTGAAGCCCACCCTCCTGAAGGATAATTGTTTCTTCCTGAGAACAGAGATTAATCCATCGACTGCGTGCCTTATGTGCCAAATGCTTCTTTTCCCCGAAGAGATTCAAAGATATCGAATTTGCTTCCAGCTCCAAATCTTTGCGCAGTACAGCAGTTGTCAGTTATTCCAAGGCGTACAAGTACATTGCACACAAGAAAAAGATTGTTTTCAACAGGAAATTGCGAAAGAGGTTCCCATCATTGACCTTTGCCCGCGTACGAGGCCTGCTTTTTGAAAGACCGACCCGAAGCTGTGACTCTTTGAGTTGTCCAATTACAAAATCTTCCTTCCACTTGTCAGTTTTGGTCAACACGAGATCTTCATTTTCAGTCGCAGGGAATACTTGCACTAGGTCTGCAGCCTGATTTGTCAAAAGTTAAACCAGAGGAAGAGCCCCAAAACATAAAGGTTTTCTGCAAGCTTTTTGTGAGAGACTTTTTCCTTTAAAATCCAGAAAAGATTCCCATGACAGACTTGAACCTGACATTTTCCCCCAGCAAAATGTACACATTGCATTATGTGAGACAACAAGACTGAAACAACAAGATGAAGAAGTGTTACAGCAATGTTTAACGTTGCAACGAAAGGATAACTGAGGAACTTAGACAAAAACAATGATGAAAAAGGGGTGATACACGTCTCAGAGGTGTTGTACCTTTGTACATTGCAAAAAGGGATATTTTCTCACTTTTATGGGTTCTGTACAGAGTGAATGTCTTTCAGGTGGAACAAGGTTTGTTGAAATGCACCTGTTTCCATCGATTGTTTCGCTGCATGTTCTGCAATTTTGTTGAGGTGTGTTCCTTCACCAGTGGTATGCCAGGGAGAGCCAGACAAGAGAAACAATCTGTGGTTGTTGAATTTCTGACTGCTTCGGGTGAGAAACCAACATAATGTTTCACTGAATTTCAAACTGTGTATGGAGCTGATTCCATGAGTGAGGCACAACTTGCAGTGTGATATACCTGGTATTTCAGAGGAGAAGATACATCAATGAAGGTGAACACAGCAGAAACAAGAGAAGCAGTGCACAGGACAGCTGCAAGTGCGTAGTCCTCAGGGTGTTTGCTTTTGTGGTCATGATCCTTTATCTTTCTGTTGGTCCATGATGTAAGGAAACTCAAGCCAAAAATTGCAAACTGTTTACATCTGGTTACAAGGGAGTTTTGTATCTATAGTTGCCAAGAGAGTTGGTATGGATATTCCTTTGAAATAGTATAGCAAACTGCTTTCAAATACCTTTTATATGAACTACAGACCAAGTCTCTAACTTGAGAGGAATCTGAGATTTGGCCTTTTGTATCTGGTTGCTGTTGAGTTTTATATATGGTTGCTATGGAAGTTGGCATGGACATTCTTTTGAAACAACACAGCAAACTACTTTTAGTGACTTTGAGAAATTTTTGTGGAATGTTTGTCTTTCAGAGTCTGTAACCTGGCAACCTGCAAAGCCCAAAACTTGGTAACCTTGAAAGTCAAAACCAGGAAAGTGAAGTCCAGACAGTCAGAAACTCAGAAAGTTAGAAACTTGGAACATTGGAAACCTGGAACATCAGATATATATACCTGGTAACCTGGAAGGTCAAAATCCTGGAAACTCAGAAACCGAGATGGTTTTTCCCTGGAAAGTTACAAATGTGGAAAATCAGAAAAACAGAAAGTCAGAAATCCAGAAGACTAAAAACCTGGAGTATCAGAAACTTAGCAAGCTACAAATCCAGAATGTCCAAAATCCAAAACTTAAGTCAGAAGCCACAGCATCAGAAACCCAGAAACCTGCAAAATCAGAAATCCAGAAAGTTAGAAACCCAGTATACTGGAAGCCCAGAATCCCAGAAACATGGAAGCCTAGAAAGTGAGAAACCTGGAAGCTCCACCCAGCCTTATGTGGAAGTAGAAATGTCCAGGTGTGGAATTTTCCAGATCTAGAAATATCCAAATCTGGAAATTTCCAACTTTGCATGCAGGGGGCTAATGCTGCAGAACTGTAAATTTCCAGATCCGGAAATGTCCACTTCTAGATCAACCCCCCACCCATATAAAAATAAATTAGAAGGCTGGCAGCTCATGAGCTCAACTCTGAGATGAAGTGCTGATTCTCCACTTGAAAGTCTAGTTGGCTTCTACTTTCAGCTCAACAAGTGGATTTTCCCCCAGATTTAGCTGAAAAAAGATATCGGAAATTCTCACCACGTTTCCGTTGAAATCAACATTCGACTTGTGATCACACTTCTGGCAAGAACAGGAAAATCAGTTGGTTCATCCGACCTTCGTACACTTCATCGCGTTTCACTGTGCTGATCCGAGACCAACCTGAAATGCACCGGCCAGGGAAAACCACTCATTTCTCTCGCACGTCCTTCTGCGACGGAAGCCAGTCAGACACCGTGGCACGGAAGAGAAGGTTAAGCAAGGAATTGCCAGCGCGCAATTTACAGATGGGACAGGATTCCTGGTCAGACAATTTACGCGGGTTTATATGACATAGCGGGGCGGCGCATGTTGCTCCACAGGCAGGCTCCCCGGTAGTCATGGTGGTCCCTCGGTTGTGTGCGCAATTATTACCTCCAGAACCAGGTTCTCGTAATTGTGAGTGCTTTCCCAACGACAAACCTGGTTGAAAACCCGAAGCAAAACCCAACATTGCAAACACACTTTGTCTTTTTAACTGTGAGGAAACTTCAACCAGCTCAGCAGAACAATTTCAACTGAAGCAATTTCTGTGTTATCTGAGTGAAGCCTGAATTATTCATGAAAGACGGAAATCGCTCAAACTCTTGCAGAACAATTAAAGCGATACGATCCTCCCAAGCTCCATTTCTTTTTGGCCATAAAGTCAAGGCATTTGAAAGAGGCGAATTTTATCGTCACAAGTTGAACACAGACTTGATGCACACTTGAAAAAAAAAGCCGGCACTTGGATCGAATCCGTTTCGTGTCGACTCGTCATGAAATTGGTGGAGCAACCAGCCATTTATGATCAGGCTTTCCTTTTTGAAATCGCTCGGTCGAGATATGGCAAGCACGCTTTTATGGCTCATTGCGATGCGCGACAAGCAGCCGTCTCTTTAGTTAGTGTTGCTAACTTCCCCTTTACGCGTTCAGGCGTAAGATCATCAAAGTTTTAACAGGACCGCTTCACCAATTTACGCGTTCGAAGCGGCTGAGAATGTCAATCATCAAATGAACAAGGGTCGATTTTTTCTTATTATTATTCTGTATGAACGAGGTGTCGATCAGAAGCAGTGGTGTAACAGCGTTTGCCCTCGATGTTGGCTATTGGTCATTTGAAAAGCCTTCAACATCCCGCCCTGCATGAGAACTGCCTTGGATAGGGCAACGAAGGCGATGCAATGTGCTCCAGTGACTGGAATTCCTCAACTGCTTCAATCTTTTCTTTCTTTCTTCACCACACTCAGAAATACAGTCACCACCGAATTTGCGTTTCCTTTGTGAAATGAAACGCTGTTGCGGTAAACTCGGAGCGAAAAGAAAACAACACACAGAGCCAAACCCACTGTTTGTCTCTGTTTTCCTACTGAAGTCGATCTGCTGCATGTTGCGCGTCAAACCGAAAGATGAGCTGTGTTGAGGAGAATTCGCAACAGGGCTTTGTTCCATTCAGTAACTTGTTGTCTTTGGAACTCTCACGTTCCCAACAGGAACGCGATCATTCTTCCAAAAACCGACGGCATCACCGATCAAAATGGAAGCAGTATTTAGCCTGGATGTCTTGGGAGCACAGGCAACAGCAATGACAGCTGGCTCGAAAATCAACAGTAGAAATCTAAGTGAGTCCCATATATCAAGTGCCAAATTGAGCAGATATGGAGCTATTAAAGTGGAGCTGGTGAATATAAATGACCAGCGATTTGACTGCACACATTTGACATGGCAATCTGGTGGTCGCATTACCTGCCACACTCCACCGAGAGATTTATCACCTCGGATTGTAACAGCTAATTGAAAAGATAAATTAATCCTCCGTAATAAACTCAGGGCCCGTCACAGGTGAGTTTGCCCAACCTTTGAATGAGTGCCATTAATCGACATGTGCCGTGACACATAAGACAAGATCCCTTGTAATTCTTAGCTTTGAACAGCATAAAAAAATAGAAGCCATTGCTTTTAACTGCTCCCATGCACGTGTTAATACGTTCCCTCAATTACTGCTTTGTGCCTTGATCGCTTTTTGATGACAGAAGCCTGGCTCAGAGCAAGGTCCCTCACTCCTCCGATTTGACCTCCGATTTGACCGTGACACCAGTGATTGTGCGAAGGAAACTTCCCTGCTGCAGAAGCACTCGTCTCCCGCACTCTGAATTCTACGCTTTTCCGAGTACCCCGTTGCGCTTCATGATAAATGTTTCAACCAAATTAGGATTACAGGCCATCATTTTATTGTCTTCATCCTCCACTAAAAGTAAATAGTCTTCGGGAATGACTTAGATTTCGATCAGGGTTACATTAGCTGTGAATAGGTTGACTGCCGCCACCAGGAGCAAATGGAGCTGCATTGATTCGAAGCAGGGCTACAGGGTTAGGCAGTCAAGGCACAGTTCGCTAAATGTATTTTGTCAATATCTTTCCTCTTCAAAAGTCTCCAAATGTGCAGTGATTTTCTCTTCAGACGTGCTTCAAGTTGGCAGAAAAAAAGCAATAGACCCAGGCTGCAGCCCGCAATTGTCCGGCGTGAAAACAGGCCCAAAGTGAGTTGACTGCTTGGCATTAGCTATGGAAACTTGGGCGCCCGCAGCCTGCAGTCGTCCCATGGCCAATCTGCAGCAGTTTCCATCGCAAATTTAATTGCAGCGTAAATCTGGTGAATCTGCTTGTAAATCTGTAGCTGCATCTCCCCTGATGAAGACCAATTTCAATGTTTTGTGAGTGGCCCCGGGGGATAACAGCCAATACAACAGAGTAGTCAGGGATCGTTCAACGTGGCCTGCCTGTCATTGCATATTTTCTACTTGCATCACAAAGCCACTCGCAACCTCTTCAAATTAATACCAACCCAGGACTGAGCAGTCAACAACCCCCTATTTTGAGAAATCCTCCTTTCACTGAAGGACGACTCCAAACTGCCGCTTGTGACCCTAAAAAAGAGCGGCACCAAACAAGGTACTTTTGCACTGAAGAGTCAATGCCTGTATCCATGTTTGCAGATCACCTTTATATGAAGGTTTCATTTCATCTGAAGCAACTTCTGAAACGCTCACAAAGAGAAAGACCAGAGCAGTGACTAATGCTGAATATTGAAGATCCATGGATATTTGAAGAATGGCAGTTGCCTGCAGCAAATGGAAAATGAAACAGAACCGCTGGTGAAAATCATTCAAGTGCCCCATCTAATTTCTGTGTAGATCAAATTAAGGGTGACTTACAGTACATCCCAAATGAAGATTTAGAAGCCATTAAGAGTCGATAGCTATTACATGTGGGCCTTAAAGAGTTGATAATCTAGTGGTGCAGAGGCCGACTTCAAACAGCATAGCTTTATATGAGCTGCTTTAGAGCTGTGCACACACGAGACAGCTCATAAAGAGAATGTTGCCCGGGCAATTTCACCAAAGTGGTCCCGTAGCACCGCGAATTGGCATATGACACCAGCAAATTACTCGCGAGACAGCTCAAATGCAGCATAAACGACCCTGCTCCGAGATAGTCAAGCCACAATTCCAGCATTTAGCCAGCCTAATTCCTAGTCCTCTTTTTTGCCGTTAACAACCCCATTTGAGATTTCTATTGAAGAACTTCAATCAATACAATTGGGTGATGGCCAGGGCCATTTTGGCAAATGGCCCTGGAAGGCTTCTGAGAGTCTGACTGAGCCAATTGCCAGCAGAAGAGAGGGCCATTTTTTGGCCTCTTCAAGAAGCGCAAGAGCTCTGCACACAAATGGAAGGTTTGGGCGAGGGAAATGTGCGCAAGTAAACAGGCGGGACTTAGCCGCAGTGAGAGAATTGTGCCTCGAGTGAAGGTTCTGCTCTGTATCTAAGACATTGATCGTTCCAAGGCGAGGAGCAATTGCGTCCATTGAAGCAGTGTTGCCCGGTGCTCGTTTAGCGATTCTAATTGAATTGACTGGCATGTCTGAGAATTAATCTGCTGTGTGTAGAAGGGTCCGGGGAGACTTGTAGTCAGCAGAGTGAAAATGATGCACCCAATTGGGAGGCGTGAGAGGCACCACCAATTGAGTCAAAGTTTTCAAAACTAAACCGACTCCATCTGGGAAATACTTCTGAGGCTTTTACAGCTTCCCTCCGTCCAAGCCCATAAAGAACGTGAGGGAAGAAAGCTACAGTAAGAACGCTGCCACAGAAAAGACCAATAAAAACGCTTCAGTACTCACTTATTTCTCTGCGCAGTCGTACAAGTGCAGAGGTGGACCTCGCGTCAGATCGTTTTACGGTCGACATCACTCGGGAAATAAAGTTTTATGTTGTTTCATCATTGCATTCACTTCGCATCGTTGTTTATAGCTCCTACAGATTCGAATGCCAGGTGGCACAAACAATGCCAACTTTTTCACGAGAAGCTGTTAAATTTGTAAACCGTACAACACTTCTGAGTCTGACTAGTTTCGTGTTCTGAAGAGACAATTTTCGAACCGAGTCCAATTTCGCTTCGTCGAACTGAAACCTTGCAGCGTCCACAACGAACGACTCTGCTTCGCGAGCACAACGCGTTCTTCCCCGAAAAGATACGTAACAGGCAGGTTCCTACTCAACGTGCAAATGCACGAGCAAGGTTTTGTTTATTGTTTTGCTGTTGTTATTGTTTCACAACATTAAATCCGGAAAAAAAACTGTCACCTTGTGCGGTGTCAGCAAGATTGTTCTCTGCGGACACAAACGTCCATGATTAGAGTCCATGCCATCGACTCCAGCGAGCACAAATCGACTTTTGACGCTTTCAGAAACCGCCGGACACTCGTGTAGCATGAAACCGTCATTGATGGTTCACGAGGATGAAAATGCGCTTCAAACGAAAGTGACAGCAAATTCAGTTAAGAAACGGTAACTTGTGCTCAGCTGTACTGATGGCATTCTGACATCCCATTGAGGAAGAAGAATTAGAGAAACAGTACGTCCGACTGTTTCCAAACGGTCTCCCCACAAGAGACACCTGCAAGAGCAGAACTGGGGGAGCTGAGAGGCCTGATCTCCGGAGAAATCAATGCCCCCACCCCCATATGTTGCTTTTTCGCGCAAAAGTGTTCAAATCTGGAAGTGTCCCACCCCAAGTGGGTCGCCCCCTTGTCCAGACCTGAATCCTGACAGGCTGATGTGCGCACACTGTGTCCAGCTTGTAATTTTGTACTCATCTGTCCACCTCTGTCCTGATGATTACGAGTCTGGTCTCGTTCCAATGACCAACAAAACACGTTGGAGATAGGACGGGTACCGAAAACTTTTTTGTGTTTTGCACGAAGTGCCTTCAAGCTGCAGTTCCATCAAGTTCTCAGAGCACATGCACGTCGTAAGCAGCAGCTCACATGTTTGCTTTCATCTCCCATTTCTCCTTGTGTTCAAACCTGAAAGCGAGAAAACAACCTTTTACCAAACGGTCCCCTTCGCGGTCGTTTCAGAAGCTGCCAAACGCAAACTAGAACAAAGGAAAGCCCAGCATTACACTTACCCCCAGTGAAGTTTTCTTTTCTTCTTGCTTGTTTTGACATTTTCTTCTTTCTGAAGACAAGCAACAAACAATTCTGAGCAACCACACACCGTGGACTGATTTGTGGGAGTGACTTGCCGCGAGCGTTGCGCATGTTTAGAAGAGCAACAGAAAGAGAAGAACGCCAAGATCCCCTTGGGTTGAGACGGATGGTCAAAGCTTGAACTGCGAAATAAGGTTGTTTGACCCATTTTTTCAAGTTTCGATTTTCTCTTCAATCCAAAATGTATTCATGTCGTCTTTCTCTGACACTTGCTCCAAAGGACGCGCCTGTCTTAACAAGGTGCGGCTGAGAAAGCCAAATTTCTTGATCTTCCAGAGCGTTTGTGGCACATTTCTCAGTTTGCTCGGTTTTCTCCGATATACCGGCATCCGATAGGGGTTTTTAGGTGATTTGAACCTTGAAGCATACATTATGTATAATGTATGGTGATGGTGAAAATCACCTATAGGCATCAAAAGGCTAAATCTGTGAATGCGAGTTTGAA
>JAAUXT010131463.1_pt1 | contig 30933 bp, 31 predicted proteins | sample 7278171 | NCBI WGS metagenome assembly JAAUXT01 (sample SAMN14350112, study PRJNA611818) | marine sediment metagenome | isolation source: surface marine sediment (1.8m) | place: French Polynesia: Moorea | collected 2018-08
CTGAGTTCAAGGTATACACACAAGGTGATTATTACATTTTCTCAGATTTTTTACTTTCTTTTTTGTTTTTTTATGTTTTGTTACTTGTTTTTAATTGTTATTAACCTTTTATTAACATACTAACTTGTTTTTTGTTTGACTTGGGCTCAAAATTTGCTGTACGGTACAAGGGGCTTCGCACTGCAGTTGCCTTGAGCACTGCTTCTTGTTTGTCTGTGGTGGGAGGGGGCAACAGGTACGCAGGAAAGCCCGACGTGTCCCTGGCTTTACCGATTCTGAGTGGACGCCTATTACAGGCACTGTTTGAAGCTGGACAGAAGAGTGACGGAGAAATGGAAGACTTGCCGTCGACCAGCGATGCTGTGGGCGCCTACGACGAAGATGACTCCTCACAGGTCACCAACAGGCGACAGTTGTGAGTCAAATCACGAACGTTTACTTTGTGACGAACGCATTTATAAAAGGTCTTGAAACCAAAGACTGCAATGTGATCCCCACCGCCGGCGCCCCGTCCCTGTGAGTGGACGGGTCTACATACGAGGATGTATCAACATAAAGTGGCACTGTGCATGTTCAGCAGCGTAGTCACTTGGCCAGTCTGCACTGAGGTGAACAAAAGAATTGGCTACTCTGACATTGTCTGGAATCAACCACCCGTGTCTGTTGCCAAACACTCTGAACATGCAGAGTGCCACTAAATGTTGATAGATCCTCGTAACTTCAAAGGTGCGTCCCCGTGGATCACCTCCTGAGAAAATTTGGATCTGCCCCTGAATCTGTCGCGTGTACGAGGACAAGAAAACAGGACAGCGCTGACGCGGCTTGGTTGTGTCGCAGGAAGTCTCGGCTGCCTCCGATGGGAAAGACGGACCAGAAGAAGGAGGGCGACGCGCGACGGAGCGAGCTGCGGAGGGAGGCGGGGGAGCTGCCCCTGCCGCCGCCGCCACCACCCGCTGCCGAGTGAGTCGTCGCTTCGCCCGCCTCGTGGGGAGGATCCATCTGATCTGCCCCACCGCACTGTCTGTTGCAAAGCGAGTCACTGATCCACCGCCCCCTCCCCACCTGCTCGCCGTGGAGAGGGAATTGGGCCTCATGTCTTCGTCACCCCTCCCGATTGTGAGTGGAGTCTCCGCCCTCGTCGACAGTGTTACCTGTTGCTGGGCAGCTGCCCTTCCCGCCCCAACATCCTCAGAACCGGTTGAACCTCTTGTACCGATATTGTGTCCACATATTCCTCTTCAATGTGTGTGTATGTGTGTGTGTGTGTGTGTGTGTGTGTGTCTGTCTGTCTGTCTGTCTGTCTGCGTACCTGAGGTGCGTCAACAACGAAAACCCGTTTCACTGACGACTTGGTGACTGTATCGTTGGCTGCAGGGACGACGCCTCCTCCGACGAAGACGTCTACGAGGAGATTTACCAGGGCCTGTCGTTCGGGAGAACACCGTCCTCCGAATCGAAATCCACCCAAGTGAGTGCAAAGTCTGGGTCAAGCTCTTCAAATGGGCAAAATATCTGTGCACGTTGATGTCTGCGTCGCCACAGATACTGGCCCCCTGTGGTGTCAGGGCCCTTGGCCAAAGCTCGGATTGCACACCCCTGTCAGTCAGGCTGACAGCAAGGATCTTGTGCACATGGAAGTGAGATCTGTTTTGCACTGAAGTCGTCCAGGGTTGCTTCCCGTTGGTCCTGCAAGTCGTTGCGTTGCGGAGTTTGCGCAGCGCCGATTGATTCTAACTTGACACATTCAGTGACAACTTTGGTGTGTTACAAGCACATTCAAGGACAGACATCCGTTTTGTTGCAATTCCACTGTTCAGCGTTCCCAGCCTTCCCAGACGCCCGCGCACCTCCCGTCGACGCGCACTGTTGACGACCTGGCGACGCTGCCGGAAGTGACCGAGTCGAGCCTCGTTTCCGAACTGGATACGCGCTACGCGGAGGAGCGCATCTACGTGAGTTTGACGCGCCAAGTCGCAAGGGCGCATCATGTTTGCGACGAAACGCAGCATTTGTTGTGCAGTTTCCATTCCCTGACGTTTGAATCGCTTTGCTTTTGCAGACGAATATTGGGGACATCCTGATTGCAATCAACCCTTTCAAAGAGCTTCCCATCTACGGAAAACCTGTGAGTCGTTCGTGTCTCTTCACACCAACAAATCGCAAAAGCCACCTTCTGTGACAGACCATTGACTTCACTGGGCCAATGCTGTTTCTTCAGGTGTCACTCAGGTACAGGGAGGAGACGCGATTGGCGGAGCTGGCGCCGCACATCTACGGGACGGCGGAGCGCATGTTCCGCGGGTTGCTCGGCGAGGCGCGCGCGCAGTGCTGCGTCATCTCCGGCGAGAGCGGCGCCGGCAAGACGGAGTCGTCCAAGTTCCTGGTGCAGCACCTGCTGTCGAGGGCGTCCAGCGAAGAGGCGAACCTCAACGTCAAGATACAGCAGGTCAGGGGCACAGGAGTTATTCCAGGTCAAGGGGACACAGAGGTGAACGGAAACTCGTGGGTCAGGAAAACCTGAGCCAAACATCCAGTCGGTCGGATACGTGAGAAGTGAACCTTAACCTCAGCAATCAGAGAATCCAATGATGGTTCTCAACAGATGTGAACCTGAACTCCAAAGTGTTTCAGGTCAAGAGAAAACATCACTTCCAGATTCCGCGTGTGAGGAAACCTGAAAGAGGAATCTGAACCCAAAGTCCCAGTGGGTCAGGGTTGAACGTGAACCTGATAACCTCCGCGTCAAATCAGCACCAGGGCTCACCTCACCTGAATCTCGTCTGTGCACTCCACGAATGATTTTAAGAGAAGACTGAGACCTTTATGATCAAAACAAGAGTTGCGCTTCTGCCGCTCTGTGTGCATCTCTTCAGGTGAACCCGTTACCGGTGGCGTGTGTGTGCGTGTGTGTGTGCGTGCGTGAGAGAGAGGTATGCGTGCACTGCGCTCTCACGTGGACGTCTCCTTCCAGGTGAACCCGCTGTTGGAGGCGTTCGGAAACGCGCAGACGGTGATGAACTCCAACTCGAGTCGCTTCGGGAAGTACCTCGAGCTGCTGCTCACTCCGGACGGCTTCGTTCAAGGAGGTGCGCCACGATGCGAATTGAGGGAGAACTCTGACATGGTGTCTGTGGGTGAACGGTTGAGATTATCTGTCATCCCACGAGATGTAGACTCTAGATCTAACACCTCTCAACACACCGAATTCTCATCTGACTGTGGAATCTGGTTTCGCAGCCAAAGTGCACGAGTACCTGCTGGAGAAGTCGCGAGTCGTGTTCCAGTCGGAGGGCGAGACCAACTTCCACGTGTTCTACCTGCTGTTCGCGGGCCTCTCCCCGGACGAGAGGCGCGAGTACGGGCTCCACACCGCCGACAAACACAGGTGAGCATCTCCGACGCAGCACCCGAAGATACGGTAACTTTGCACATGCTCAGGACTGACCGACACCGAAGATTCAAAACTAAATCCGAGGGACCGAGATCTTGTCGGTTGCCTGGACCTTTCTCAATTCTTCACCAACGAAATGCAATTCCGATTGTCGTTCAAGAGTCTGAGAAACTCAAGTTTCTAAAATTCTTGGATGTAAATGTTCAGAACTGCACTGCAAAACATTCACGCAAAAGGCGCTGGTGGGGCAGGTTTGGGGGAAAAGACTTTGGTCTCAGAGTTCGACCCTCTTGGTCACTTTTCATCTTCTCCGTCCTCACAGGTTCCTGCGGACCCCGGGAGTGAAGCTCGACACCTACCTGACCCCAGCGAACAGCGAGAAGTTCCTGGAGCTCAAGGACTGCCTCAAATTCATCGGCTTCTCATCCGACGTGAGTCTCGTGTGTTCAGCCGTGGGTCGAGACCTCAAAAGAAGAGAGATATGGGACGGTGCCATTGTTGTGTCGATCCGGGGACAGAGACAAAACCGACGCCTTGGTTCGCCCACGAATGTTTCTCTTTGCCGCAGGACGTTCGGCAGCTGCTGGTGCTGCTCTCTGCTGTGCTGCACCTCGGCGACGTCGCGTTCGAACCGGAAACAGGAAGCGGAAACAACGACGCTGCGCGGGTCGTCGACCCGGACCTCATCGCGAAAGGTGAGGTTCCACATACAGGGCGGGGGCACTGTCTGCAAAAGCCGGATTGTGAGCTGTTGTGTGTCTTAATGGGTGTCCAAAGGTCCTGCCTTCTGTTCAGTCAACTTGTTTCGCCGAAACTGCTGCAGCGCATTCCTCGCAAGCCACGGAGGGATTATGTGTTGGTGTTCAGGGGGTTCAGGCCTGTTTCACGGCACGTTGTGCCGTTATGCAACTCAGTTGGCGATGCGTTGCTGAGTCCATGCATTTTTGGGACGCGTCACATTGTGTCCCTGTCCCCGTCGATGTTGCGCTGATTGACTTGTACAGGGACACCACACATGATACATCCAGTGTGTTCGCTGAACTGGTTCTGTTCCGCGCGCAGTGGCGTCGCTGCTGCAGGTTCCGGCGGACGACCTGGGCTCGGCGCTCGTGGCGGAAGTGACGACGACGCGCGGGGAGCACATCCGGCGCGACCGCTCCGTCGCGCAGGCCGCCGACTGCCGAGACGCGCTCACCAAGGCCGTGTACGGGAGGCTCTTCTCCTGGATCGTCAACAGCATCAACCAGGTACGAGCGGCAGCAGGAAGGGGTGACCCAAGTACAGTCGATGCGTCGCTGCTTTGCAGAATTGGTTTGTCCTGACATCAAATCGTTTTTCGTCTGACAACTACCGACACAATGTCAAATTTGTGCTCACACAAGCACGCCCAAACAAACACGTGTTTCACTCTGATCGATTCATGGAACTGAGGTTCCACAGAGGTTCATCGGGTCACCTGACCCGGGTCACGTCACGTGTCGCAGTGACGTGTTTCTCTCTGCAGCTGATCCAGCCACCGGAGGGCGCCTCGAGCGACGCGTCCGTCGAGCTCGGTGTGCTCGACATCTTCGGCTTCGAGAACTTCCCCAAGAACAGCTTCGAACAGGTGCGCGTCAAGGAAATATGGTGGGAGTAGGGCCGATCCAGGGACCGATGGCCAACCCAAAGACCAGTGGAAGGTCCAGGGGACCGAGGCAGATCCAGGCAGTGGGGGCGCGGAGCCAATACAGGAGTGCTCTGGGGTCTGTTCAGAGAACCTTGGTGGAAGCCGATCCAGGGCATTGTTGCATAAACAGTCGTTTTGACCATTCAGCCAGATCGAACCCCTCTGGGGTAATGCACCCTCGGTCTCGGACTAACTCTCAACGTGTTTTCAGCTGTGCATCAACCTGGCGAACGAGCAGCTGCAGACGTACTTCAACGAGCACGTGTTCGAGCTGGAGCTGCGGGACTACTCGGAGGAGGGCGTGGCCACTACCGGTCTCGCCTACACCACCAACAAACCCATCATCGACCTCTTCCTCGGCGTGAGTCCATACGAGCCGCGATGTCAGGAGAGCGACCTGATACGTTACGTAGATGTCCTCAAAAAGGATTTGAAATAGGCTGTCTCGGCAGAGCTTTCAGCCCGTCAGAAAAGATGTTTGATCTTGGTGCGCTCTCCCTCAATCTGTGACCTGTGATAAGCAGGTTCCACACTGTGGCCCGGAGATTGAAGTGTTCCTGTCGTGTGATTTGCAGAAGCCGCTCGGCTTGTTTTCCATCCTGGACGAGGAGAGTCGATTCCCCAAGGGAACTGACAAGTCTCTGGCCACGAAGCTGCATGTCGGTCCAGGTGCAGAACTTTTCAAACCTCCTCTTTCTGTTTTGAGAAATCCAAAAGAACATCTTCCACATCTGCAATAAAATACTGACTTCGAGTGCACGGGGGCACAAACCCCTCTTCGTTGGAGTGACCCCAACATCGCTCTCTGCGTACTTGTAGGGAAGACGTCCCCTGTGTACGTGGCGCCCCGAGACGGAGGCCTCAGCTTCACCGTACACCACTACGCCGGCCGCGTCACGTACAGCGTCGACGGGGTCCTGGAAAAGAACCGGGACACGCTTCCGGTGTCCATCATGTTCACCATGAAAAGTGAGTCAAAGCACAGCAAAAGGGTGGTGATGATGGTGGTAGTGGTATATAGTAGTGTGTGTGTGTGTGTGTGTGTGTGTGTGTGTGTGTGTGATGGTGTGTCGTGGTGTTTGTGTGTGTGTGTGGTTTGTGGTCTGTGATATTGGTGATGTGTGTGTGTGTGTGTGTATATATATATATATATATATATATATGTCGAGACCTGTGTCATCGCGAAGACAGAAGCAACAGTGCCGATGACTTTCTTCTGAAAACACGAAAGGCCAAAGTTGCCCCTCCCTGAATCAGTGCGTGTTGTTCACGGCAGCGAGCGACAGTTTGGTGGTGAAGGAGATGTTCCAGTCGCGCCTGACGCGGACGGGGTCGATCGCGCCGAGCCACCGGCAGCAGCGCTCCCGCCGCGCCGCCGGCCCCGCGCCCCCCGCCGCGGCCCCTGAGCCCCGCGCCGCGCGAGACTTCTTCAAACGCATGAGGTCACAAGCTGAACGCGTGGTAAGGAGATGTGCGGCTCTAATCGCTTCGTGCATTGCGTCCGCACACACACCAATGGGGTGCTGTATCGTAGAATCGAGTGCCCTTCTGATGAACGCAGAGACGCAATGTACGATCACAACCATTTCTGCAACAAAACCTGCGAGGAGATGGGAAAATAAATTTGGGGAAGGTTTCTCTTTTTGGCCTCCATGACAAATTCTGGTTCATTTCACAGATGGAAAATTGCTTTTCGGTTGACGCTTGATCTTTCGTGTCAATGTTGCGACAACTAAATTCTGGATGGAAAAGGTTTCACACATGTTTCAATGCTTGACATGGCACAGCTTTCCCCCACAGCTTCAAACCTCAAGTTTCTAAATTTTCAGCCTCGACGCAGCAAAATGCAGAGACCGGTCGTCGGGACGGACCGGAAAGGACCGTCCACTCAAGCATACCACTTCAAGGTGCGTTCGTCCGCTGCCGAACTTCCACAAAAATCAATTTCAACACGAAATGTGCTGAATTGCACCTGACATTTTGGCGTGTGTTCTTCTTTATCAAGTTCAAAAATCATAAAAGCATTCACCAAGGTTCTGGAAGTTGCTGGAGTAAATGGCTTCAGAGTCGACTCAGTGACGGAGCTCCCGAACAGACACATCTCACATATCAAGGACACACACACAACACACACACACACACACACACACACATATATATATATATATGGTACTCTTGTCCGTTGTGCAACAGAACTCGCTGGCGGATTTGATGAGCAAGATGCGCGCTGCGACGCCGCACTTCGTGCGCTGCGTCAAGCCGAACGCGACGCAGTCAGCGCAGCGTTTCGACGCGGCGTTCGTGCAGCGCCAGCTTCGCTACACCGGCGTCATGGAGACGGTGCGCATTCGGCGCGAGGGCTTCTCTCTGAGACTTCCGTTCACAGAGTTTCTGGAAAGGTAAGAAAGCAGTGGGGCCGTGAGTGCGTGAGCACATGGATGTGAGTGGGTGCTGGGGTACGTGAGTGTGTGGGTCAGTACACGAGTGGGTGAGTTGGTGTGCAGCGGGTGGGTGCGTGCGTGAAGCGGGTGGTGTGTCCTCGTACTTGGCGGTCCACACATACACACGGTTGTTCCTGCAAAGATGTGACACCACACGCAAGAGTTGAGTGAAAGCATGTCAAACTCACACGCGTTCCTGGAAACAGTTTTCACTTGGGTTGCATTGTGTACCCGTGTTTGCCAGGTTCCCTGTGCTTATCGCCTGCTTCGCGTCCCAGTGTCGGGGCCAGTCGGACCTGATCAAGTGCGAGATGGCGCTGCAGCGCTGCGACCTCGAGGACTACAAGGTATTTGAAGGACGCTCAACTCGCTGCATGGTCGAAACGCCACCTGTTGCTCACTTCCGGGGCAGATGTACTACTCTCCTGCTGTTGGAATAGTCACTGTGGCAATTCACCTCCACAGATCCACCACCTGACGGAGTGTTGATTGTCCGTTTATTGGGGGGAACTGACCAGTGCACGGGTGGGTGAACGGTCATAAAGCGCGTTGACAAGTCGACCTAAAGCACAAAATTTTCGACAGCTGCTTGTTTTGTTCGCCATTTCAAAACTTCAGGGACGATGTTTTTGTGTTCTCTGTTGTTTTCAGGTCGGGAGGACGAAGTTATTTTTCCGCTACTGGCACGTGGAGAAGCTGTCCGAAGTTTCCAACAAACTGCACGGGGATGTTCTGCTCATGCAGAAAGGTGCGCTCCTCCGACTCCTTGATGGTTCTGCACAGGCAGGCTGGAAATGGGGCTGGGTGGGGTGGAGCCAGGCAGGAGGGAAAGTTGGATGGAGCTGGGATCGCCTATGTTGGAAAGGGTGGGGCAGGGTGAAGTGGCAGGTTGAGCAAGTGGGTCAAAGTTGGGCTGAGCTGGGCAGGGGACGGAGTGGGTCAGCCAGGGTAGTTAGCGCTTCTGATTTTGCGATGCTTTACAAGAACGCTTGCTCACTGACATTATGTTTGCGAACCTTTTGGTTTCTTTGGTTAACAGCATGCTGCTTTTCTTGCATGAAACAGGTCTTTCAAACAAAATTTTGCACTGTCGTGCAACGTCTCAACAATATTATTCCACATGGAGATGATTTCGCGCCGTTTCAGTGGCGCGCGGGTGGCTGGGACGGCGTCGCTTCCGGCGTCTCCTGGCGACGCGCGACCAGCAGCGCCGCTTCGTCAGCGCCTTCCTCACCGACGTCCACGATAAGGCGGCGTCCGTGGCGTCCCAGCTCGACGCCCAGCGGCGTCACGACGCCGACAGGTTCGAAGAGGCGGAAGCGGCGCTGGCGGCGGAAATGGCGGCGTTGCAAGAGGCGGAGGCGGCGGCGCAGCTCGAAGCCCAGCGGCGTCACGACGCCGAGGAAGCAGCATTGACGGAAGCAATGCAGGCGGCGGCGGTGGAGGTGGAGGCGGCGGTGGCAGCAGCTGATGTCGAGACAGAGCAGGAGACGGACTCCGTCAGGTAGGACAACAACCAATCAGATTCTTTGCTTCAGACGCAGCGTCGCAAGGTGCAGCAGCGACAGGCTCAGGTCCCTTCCGCCCGAATCAAGGCACAATTTACCTTGCAGTTCTCGTGTGCATGTGGAGTCTGAGCCCTTTGGGTCAAGTTGTGGAAACACCGGCCACAAGCATTTTTTGCACACCGACAGAGTCTACTGGCCTTCAACACAATATTCTCGGCAGCCACTGTTCTTTTAGCTTCACGTTGGGTCAATCGGCCCCAAAGAGAGGAGATCGAGTTTTAAGTTTTGTTGAACAGGGCAAACTTGTTGCATCTGTGGTGCCTGGTTCTTGAGCGCCGTGTTCGTGTCACAATTCTGCCCTGTCCACATGTGGAACACGTCTCAGACAAAAGAAGGACACTCGTCAGGCGTAGATTCTGCTTTGCAAGTCAACGCACCACGCGGACTTGACTCTCTTGGTGTGAAACAAGCTCCGAGCAAGTCTGGTGCAGACAGCACGCAACAAAACTGCGCTGGCGCACTTCCTGGATGATGGGGTGCTGAATGAGGGATAGGTGTCCGCATTATTGCTTCCCTACATGTCTCCTGCGGTGTCGGTCCTGCGGCATCATGCGAGCTGCTTGGGAGGCCTGGCCCCACAAGCGCCCTAGGTACCGCCCCTGGATCCGATACAAGATCTGCTCTGCCCCTGGATGGTGCAGAATGAAGAATGAATGTTCGTAAGATTGGCATCCCTCTCTCCCGTTCGAACCACGCAATGAGCCTTGGAGACCTGAGCTCACAAGCCCCCAGGATCCGATTCTGGATCCGTCACAATATCCTCCTCCACTGGGTCCGCCTCTGGATGGCGCAGAATGAGGGATAGACATCCGGATAATTGTATTGGTGTCTCCTGCGATGTCTGTCGGCGGAACTTGGCGGAACCACGCGAGGAGCTCGTTCTGGCCATAAAATTCGCCTGCGATGAAATTGAGGCCCGACGGAACAGCAAAAACAAGACAAATGTCACAGGGTTGTCTTCACGGTCAAGTCATGGAAAGGGAAAAAGCTGCAAGGGGCCACAACGCTGAGCTGAATTTGCGGCATCTTGTGCAGCGTGTCACTCCTCACGTTATGATTCCGCCCCTGCGTGCACCTGTAACTGGATTCTGGTGGCAGAGATCTGCGGCTGCAGCAGCAACAGGTCCTGCGAGAGTCAGAGCCACGCGCCGCGGCGACGTCTAGAGATTAACCGCCTTTTCTCTCATTGACACGGCTGACACGTACTCGGATGACAGCTCGGATCACACGCTCTGTACAAATGTCAGGAGGACTGCACGAAGAGGCTGGCTCCAGGGAGGGGGGCCACGTTCACACCTGGATCGTGCGTAGCACACTCCCACAGAGTCGAACAGATTACAGCCAAAGGGTGCAGCGCCCATTGACGTGCGCAAAGACGTGACACTTGACGCATTCAAAGCGAATCGTCCGCATACAGTGTGAATCCGGCCTGGTGTCGGGGAAATACCAAACGCCGCGGTGGCGGTGGCTGCGTGTGGAGATGCAGCAGCAGCTTCGCTCGCTGTACTCAGCCGTATTGAACGTGCGGTACGCAGCGGGCGGCGGGCGGAGACACCAGCTTCGTTCGTCCAGCGGCGACACCAAAACAAACGTCGCTCCTCCTCGGGCGCCTCCGCACATGGCCGCCGCCCCCTCATCCGCCGCGTGACGCTCAGGTCTGTAACATAACTGGATCTATGCGGGATGCATTGCATCCTTGCACGAGTCAATGGGCGTTGTACGCAACGCCGCAGCGCCCGTTGACGTGTGCAGGGAAGCAACGCATGACGCCCCCATCAGCTGTTGCAGGCTGATTAGGATGATTTCGGGGTCGCGCTTCAGTGTTCAGTGATGAAATGGAGTGCGCCTGTTACCGAGCGAATGGCAGGAGGATGTGCATGGACTTTCCCTGCAGGATGTACGGGTGTGTCGTGTGCTGCACACAGGTTCGCAATGAGGTATGATGTGGCACCGTGTGAGGCTGTGGCGTCAGGCCTGGTTCACGTGCGTCATCGTTTGCTTGACTTGCACAAAGGCGCAACGCACGACGCATCCAGTGTGAAACAGACCTTCAGCTTTGCACGGTGTATCAAGCAGGATTTCTGTGACCCGCACTGCATGGATACGGACCATGCTGCAGCAGTGCGTTTGCGACGTGGGACGTCGGTAATTACCGGGGCCGTGAGTGCGTCCCCACGCCTCACGCTGCGGACTCCCACTGGGCGGGTGTCGCGTCGCACGGCCAGCTCGGGTGCGAGGCTCGTTTGACCTTTGTCACAACGCTGTGTTTTTGGCCTGCTTCACAGTGAATGCGTCAGACATCAAGCGCCAAGCTGAGTGCGCAGTAAGTGCGTCACCCCTGGCTGGTAGAATGCATTGTTTGACTTTGCGACATTCCAAAGATCCAGGGGTCGGTTTTTGCAGTTCAGGAGGCCCCCTCTCCTCCTTCGGATCAGGCCCTCTTATCTCCTACCTCAGATGTTGCATGTGTATCAGACGACTTCTCGTGTGGCTTGTCTGCACACTGACATTTGGTGCCCGTGTAGAACGAGTCGTGACAACGTTTCAGAAGAAGTAGTCTGAAAATAGTTTCGAAGCTGTCATCATCTGTGTATATTGCACGACCTGAGTCTTTGCTCGCTGGTTCACAGTGAGTGCGTCCTGCCTTTCGTCACTGCAAGTCGACAGACGTTGTGTCGACGCAATATCCTTTGACTTGGTGTAGAGGCTCGACCCACGACGCATTCACTGTGGTCCTGGCGTCAGGTCCCTCAACTCAAGGCGACAGTGCAGCGCATGTCTTTGTGATGTATTTTTGATGGTCGGTTTCGACGCGCTGCCGATGGAGGGGGGGAGGGAGCCAGCCGCAGGAGGGGGAGCCACCACCGCGGCGGGGTCGGTTCCGCTCCCGGTGCAGAAGGGTCACGGCCACCTCCCTCCCCCGACACGTGACTCCTCACGTCACCTTTACGTGCATCACAAACGTGGAATACACCTTGTTTTTACCAGCCAGGTCTGTCAAAGCTGAAACTGCTAATTCGTGCAGGTTGCAAATTGAGAAACAGCTGAAGGAATTCCACTGGGGTGACTGTTTTGAGGAGTTATGAACCCGGTTTCTTCCACTGAATCCGCTGCTGAAGCCCGCAGTGAAACATGCGAACCAGGTCGGATGTGTATCAAGGTAGACGTCGTGTGTGAGCTGCTCCTGCCACAGACGGATCTGTGTCGTCACCGCAACCTACTGTCTCGTACCTGGTGTCTCTGCCCGGGTCCGCCTCCGCTGGGTGTGAACGAGAGATCAACCTTGAGCAACTCAAGTGCTTGATGATAGGACAACCTGACTCTGTGGCAGGTCCTTTTGCCTTGTACTTGCGCGTGATATGTGACGTTTGGAAGTTCACCTGCAACGGCATCGCAGGTTCAACCGTCGTGTGTTCGCAAAAATTCCGCATGCCACTCAGCATGAATCGCTTCGTTTTGTTGGGCCTGCTTCACCTCAGATGCGTCAGCGTAAGTTGCGCACACTGAGTACAGAAAACCCGTGACGCATGTTGTGTGAACCGGGAATTGAGCAATTTGCATGGTCATTCTGTCTCCAGGCGTTGAAAATTGAGACGGGAGCCTTGACCACCCAAGCCTGCGCGTCCCCACTCTCAGAGATCGATCGCGCTCGACGGGTTCGCCGAACAGTGAGGGCGGAGGCTTTCAAGGCTCCTTCAGATCAATGACAAACCTCATGAAAGCAGAGGAGGTTGCGTTGTGCTGTATGAAGCTGGAGCTCTGGCAAGATCCAGCATCTGGCCTTGGGGAACAAACACTCGACCCTGCGGGGGTGGAGCCTTAATTCAAGGTACGGCGTGAGATTTTAAAGGAGACGACTCTAAATTGTCGGGTATTATGGGGGTCGGCTCTCTCGGGACGTCCTCACGGATTCGTCCCTGCGTGCTTTCGAGCTGGGAACATGAGGCCTTGTTTGGAGCGGGAAACACCCGACTGAACAACATTCCACAGGAAAGAGCCCAATGCTATTCACATTTTCGTGAGCACACTCGCACATGCACAAAAAGTTCAGACGCCGCAGCTGTAAGCGTTGAACCGCAATGCGTGTCAGGCGCGAGGAAAATATTTCTAGCTGAAGCCAAGAGCGAAGCCGACTTTTTCCGCAGGAACACGCAGGGATCGAAACGGGAACTTTTTATTGCTGCAGTGCATCCGAGCGGACATGTAATCTGGAGGAGCGCGGTTTGCGCGACCCGCGGGTCGGTTCCCACCAGCCTGATCAGCAGTAAAAGATAACTCCGGGGTCAGGGCGAAACAGCCTTCCCAGCTTCGAGAAAACTCTTCAAATTGGAGTTATGCGCCCTGCACGACAAAACAATTGAGATGTCAGAGAAGCAGGAAAGGGAAAATACTTCGGGTTCTTTCGCTGCTTTGCATCGCAATTTGATCCCCATTCTCGCTGCGAGGTGATCTGGGTTTGATTGAGCAATGAGCCTTTGAAGTTCGGGGGCTGAAGTTGGGGTGAGGTGTACGGACTGGGGAGCAATACAGGCGCACATAAACGGGGGTCCACACTGGAGGCGTCGTCCGCCTGCGTCCCTGTGCAGGTCGGAGGATGCATCCTGAGTTGCTTCGCCAACACAGATCCACTTTCAAGCAGGCCCCACAACAAAAAACAAAAATGCTTGCGTGGGAGGAAGAGGTAATTTTTATGAACTATGTTGAACATAAAAGCAAAGCAAGGTCAACGCACGAAACGCATGACGCAACGCGTGACGCAACACGCGATTCACCCGGTGTGAACCCGCCTCACGCCTCCCTGCGGCTGCACGCTGCGCGCGCCGCGGGATTCGAAGTGGATCAGCGGATCGCGGCTTCTGGATCCAGCCTGTGTTTCAAAACGACTGCGAGCATCTGGTTGAAAAGTATCAGTTCGCACGTTATCGGAGAGTGCGCGGGTGTTTCCGCGCCGCATACCGCTCCCAGCAGCGCCGCTGATAGCGCGTGGACCCGCTTCGTGTGGGAGCGATTTGTGGGGCTGGATACGTGGATGCTGGATTCGCGTGTTTTCATTGGTAAGTAACAGCAATTTGATGGATCTGTGTGGAGAGACCTTGATATAAAATTGGTTTTGAAGGGATAAAATCTCAATCAGGGGTCGAGTCAGAACGATCCGTCACACAGCCGTCAGGGATGCGCAGATACGACGGGACACAAAGAAAGGATTGTTCTGTCAAGCTGCCTTCAAACTGGATGCGTCGTCCCTTGCGTCCCGGTGTGATGCAGTACCTGCTGGCTTGCACACAGGTGCATGCCCAAGACGTATCTAGTGTGCGTTCGATTGTTCACCCGCGTGCAGGGCTCTCCGTGTGTGCAGTGGCTCCTGCGATGAACTTGTCCTGATGAATCTGCTATATTTGGAACACGTATTGACGAACCTCAGTCAGAGAATTTTACATCCTGGCAATGTTGACATTCCAGGCACAGTGTGTGGAGCTGAAACGTGATGAAGCGAGTCGCGCTAATTGGTGGGAGGGAAAACATATCATGAACCGGGTGCGGGTCGCGTTGCTCTTCAACAAGTCAAGCTGTATTCACACTGGATTCGAGACGCGTCGCGTGCGTGGTTTTGTTTGCGACAGCATCCAGTGACCTGCGCAAGGACGCCTCTCAGTGCGCATCGAGTGCATGGCTCCATGCAGTCACGCAGTCAGTCCAACAGCTGTGAGGTCGGGTCGTGCACGCTGAGCTCGACCTTGTCAGCTGCGATTCTGTCGGGACGTTTCACCGGCTTCTCCACGCTTCAACTTTGGCATGGGAATCAAAACATTTTTTTGAAAAAAAGAGGGTTTTTTTCAAGCGAGTATTTTGTTCCTTGTCAAAGCAGGGCCGAGTTTGCATTTTCCTCGAAGTTTGGTAATTCAAATTGAAAGAGCCTTTCTTCAAAAACAGTATCATGAAAAGCTGAGTCTCTGCATTGGATCTGTAAGTGTACTGGAGTGATCTGTACATTGGGAGTGAAGAATACCAGAGGAACAAAAGGCTCGGACACCGACTCTGTCCCATTCAGAGATTTCAGGGGAAATTTGGATAGAGCCAGTGTTCCCCTGGTTCCAGAGCTGAAGCCCTGGATGACACTGAAGACGCAGTGATAGAGAATTCAGCTCCGCTCATCAACCCTGCAATATTCATAGGACATCGCGGGTCCATTGCAATTACTACGAGCGAAGTGCCTATTCCGGGGTCAGCTGGTGTCGCGCGCACGACCTGATTCAGGCCCCCAACTGTGGGGACAACCACATAGTCCTCGTGAACATAGAGGCTGCACCACCGCCCATTCAGCACGGGACTGACAGGGCTACAGCACCATCCTCTCACCCCATGGCTGCATGGGGCTGGACCACCATGCCCACATATTGCAACCCAGGACTGGGGCTGCCGCACCGTCTCGTTCATTGACCTGTTTTCTCTCAAGGCAGCAAAAACATTGTTTACAGCGTGCTGAGGGGGAAGTTCAGAGTCGCCTCTTGTTCAACTCTACAGGAATGGCTCCGCAGCCTCCAGCGATACCAAGTCTGAACAAGGGGACACCCTGTATGATCAAGCCGGGATTTCACAGCCGACGGTTCAAAAAGATGTACAGTATTCATCACGCGCACATGCACGTCGGCGACATGAACTTGAGTCGAACACGATTGAGTTTTTGCAATGTCAATTGATGAGAGCACGGATGAAGCCTCAACGCCTTGTGGCGCACCCAGTGCGAAACAGGGATTGTGGTGGAGGAATGTGTTTCGCAGACCACTTCACCGACCTGGAGGAATCGAGCAGGCAACGTGCATCACTCTGATGGACTCCAGAACTTCTTTCAGCACTCGAAACTCCTGCCCAATTTATGGTCAACTCTCACTCGTCAGTGTAAACCAGCCGCAGCAGACCTGCAGTGATCCGGCCCTTCTGCCGTCCTGATTCGGAGGCCCGTTTCACACTGAGTGCGATTCGGCTGGATTGTTCACTGGTCAAAATGCCAACATCGACCTTGGCGATGCACTCAAACACGGACGCAGCGCACGGACGCTTCCTGTTTGAATCTGGCTCAACCAGACCTGCTACAATCCAGACGTTTCTGCTCTGAGTGGCCTGATCCAGATGGACCGAGCGAGAAACTCACGCGTGTGTGCGCCGCGCGCCGCGCGCCGCTTCTCACTGAGTTTTTCATTCTCCTCGAAACAAGTTGGCAAAACACGCGAGTGCAACGTTTATTGAGGAGGAATGCGGAGTCATTGCACCTGAGGTACAAATCTCAAGGGCATGTTGGGTCACCCGTCCATGTGAAAGGAGGCAATGAAAATCATTGTAGCTTCAAGTGTTGGCCGACTGAACACAGGCTTCTCGTGAAGAAAGAGTGAATTTCACACGATCCGGTCCAATTCGAACTCTTTTGATCGGAACACCTGCACAGCCTGACCTACACATTGTGAAGTTCACCCTCCTGTTCGAACCTCGGTCCATACGATGGGACTTGACTGAGGAAAGGGCGGAGCCAAGCAGCGCTCTGGGTCGTGGACGTCGTCCCCACACGAATCTGCGTCGCGTCACAGAAACACGCGAGGTCGTTATCAAGTTTCCGGCGCTGCCGCCGTCGCGGCTATTTTCGGAGTTGGTCGTCAGCTGCAGCTCCATTTGTTCTCGTTAGACCAAGAATCGCTTTTAACGCATCAAGGTGGCTTCGAGCCGAACCGCTCCACATCATAAACGGACATTGATGAAGACAAAGTGAAGGATTGAGTCTTGATGCTGCTGTAGGTCGTGTTCACGTCTTATGCGTTACGTCAACGGTCGAGGGATGACGCAGCGCATGTGCTGACCTGCACTGAAACGCAGTGAGTGAACCTCGTTTGTGTGACGGCGCGCACGTTTGTCGTTTGAAGGGTTGTTGATGTGAGCGAAACCCTGGATATCCTGGACGGAGTGCTGGAGGAGGCAGAGAGGACCCTGGAGCAGGACTTGGAGCAGGAGCTGGACGACCTGCACACGACCAGACTGTGAAGTCTCAGTTACAATGAACGCGTGAGTTGATGCATGCAGCATGCGATTGCACGTTGTGTTGTGTCGGTCCCGAGGTAAGAGTTCCCGAACGCATGGTGATTGTGAGTGGGAGATCGCAGAACACGCTGGAGACACAGTCGAGAGCAAGTTTTGCGATGTCCCACAAGAAATCTTCATGTTTGGGAACTCACTTCTTATCTAGACAGGTGATCAGTGGGAGATCGCAGAACAGTCAATCAAACATGGGAATGTGGCACCGATCACCTGGCTCGATGAGAACTTGTGTTGTGGTGAAGATTCGGGTGATGCAAGGTCGTCGGCGAGTGACGGATGCAAGCACGTTGGGCGTCCGCAGTTGGAAGACAGGGTTGCTTTCGCACTGGGGTCGTGGGCGTCCAAACCGCATGACTTGCGAACCATTGACACAAATGGCCGGTGGAATGAAATGGGCAGATACCCCAAATTTTTGACATGGGGTGCCTCCTCATTTCAACTCACATGTGATATCAGTTGGCACGGAGTACTCAGAGTCTTGACAATGTTTTGCCATTTTAGGTGAGAATTGAAAGAAGGAGGCACTGTGCAAGAGGGCTGAGAAGCCTGCCACTAAACCTGCCCAACCTTGGGCAGAGGCTTGGGACCCTCACCCATGCCTCCTGATTTTGGGTGTCTGGCCATTTCATTACACCGGTATGATTTTGTGAAACAGCTTGGAGCTGAACAGGTCGATTCTTCTGAAGGACAAACGACTCTTCAGACTCTTCACCTCTGCCATGGCGAGAACGGGGAGCAAATTACCACTCCAAACTTGACGACCCCAATGTGAAAACGGCTTCACGCGTGTGCATGCTCTTTTGTTTTCGTGGATTCACACCAGACCCGTGTCATCTGCGTAGCTTCCGCAGAGCAGCGTTTACAATGCTCAGGAAGGAAGGGAGCAGACACAGAGGCCGACACCTCGACGAGGAAGGCAGGCTTCGACCCTTCGTAGAAACGCAGGCCTCCGAGCGTCAGTGAAACGTTCTGAAAAGTTCTCCACCCAGACCCGCACCTATCTCTACAGCCTGTTCCCAGAAGCCCAAACAAGTTTATGGGTGAAACGCAGTCAGATGATATTTCTCAACTGGGAATAGCCACCACTGCAGACAAAGCAAACCGAAGTGCTCCATCTCACAAATTGCACAGCACGGTGGGGGCTTTCAGAAGCGTTTGATTGCGTGAGCTTGCTTCCACCGCAGTGTTGTTTGTTTCGTGCAAGAACGCACTTTTGTTTTTGTTTGGGGTTTTCACTGTTTTGTGATTGCTCATTTTCAACAGAGGGTGGACAATTCGCCTTCAGCTGAGGAACATGAGTTTGTGGTCCGCCTGTTTGTCGTCTTTCCACCCACGAGTCACGTTCACCTCTCAGTCTCCATCATGAGATGCGTGTGCACGAAAAGAACCATTTCAAGCTGATCTGTGTTTTCAAGTGCCTGCCGCTGCAGTCTTGACCCTGCTCCCTCCTGTGTCAACGCGTATCAAAGGCAGATTCGAGATGAGGTCACCCGACCAACCAAAGTCAACCTCCAACGCCTCATCTCCTCTGAAAATTTTGACTGTTCCTGTTCACGTCAACACCTGGGAGGGGGTAGAATCTGCCGTACCCTCTTGGAGGTCCAGGGGCCGTGTCGAGACCCAGGCTCAAACGTCCGCTCCGAGTAGCAATTGAGCTTCTGTTCGTTTGGGTGCAGAGACCCCGTTGCAATGCAATGGAAACAAAACAGAGCAAAATGCACAGATCTGTGTGAGGCATTGGGGGTGGGGAGATCGTCTCAGGTTCGTTCAGCTCAGTGAACGCTCCACTCGGCCATCTGTGGTGCAAAAGGCGTGCATGACGCACCCAGTCCGGAACAGGCCGAACTCAGCGCGGTTCTCCGAGGTGAGATGTACGGAGACAGGCTGTCCCAGGCAGAACGCGGTGCTGCCATTACTTCTGCGTAATTACAGAAATTTTCTTTCAACCAATTTTGTGATCCAATTCGTGCAGACATTTGTTCAGCACAGCCACTCTCTCTTGCAGGACTGAAGTCTGCTGCTTTGCCTGAATTAATGTCACTGTTTCACTGCAGGTTTTCAGATTTCTTCGTGCAACGAACTTGTTTTGGAACAATCTTCACACAATTGTGTGGTGGTGGATATTGACGCCTCAGTGATTTGTGATCAATTGAACAAACATTCTAACTCTCTTGGACGTCCATCAAAATCATGATTTCCGCGTTCAAGAAGAAGAAGGCGAACAAGAAGCAGGAGAAGGGCGGGAAGGACTCGGACAGCAGGAGCAGCAGGGACTCGAGCTCCCTCAGCTCCGAGACGAGCACCGAGGAGACCACTCAGTACATCCCCAAGTCCTACTCCCTCGAGAACTACCCCGGCCATCACCCCCATCACCCGCACCATCATCACGTGCCTCATTACCATGGCAACCACCACCCGCACTGCCCCCAGCAACACGGTTGCCACCACGGCTACGTCCAGCACGTCGTCGCTCCTGACCTGCAGATGTACCGAATGCAGCAGTGTGAGTGGAGGGAAGGGTGTCCGCCGCCGCAGCCGCCGCAGGCGATCCACGGGGTGCATCCGCAGATGGGGGTCGGGCTGCCGCCACACCTCGCGGCGACGGCGGCGGTGGGCGTGGCGCCACCGCCCGGCGGGGGCGGGGAGCAGCAGTACTACGTGGCGTCGCGCCCCCCGCGGGAGGTGATGTACGCGCGGCGGGCGGTGCACACCCCGCCCAGCGCCCACCACGCCTACTCGCTGCACCAGCAGGAGATGCTGAGCCGCCGCAGCTACCCGAACCCAGCGCTGTCCGCTTACCTCGGAGCCGCAGGGTAAGGCCCGGTGCAGGCCGTGTTCTCACTGCGTGCGTCAGACGTTGCGTCCAGTGTGCAAGTCAACGGGTGCTCGATGACCCACAAGCACTGAGACGCAACGCGTGATGCGTGCAGCTTGAAAGAGGCCTCACACCGCTGTGTTGTGTTTTCAGCCTCTGTGTACACGGCATGGTCCTTTGTCACTTCCTCTCGCGCACCGAAGTTCATGTGTTGTCAGAACATGCACTGCACTCTTGATTTTTACCATCTTTTTGAAGTGACGTTCACTGGTACGTTCACGTCTGCAGAACAACACTCATTTCACACGTTTTGGTCATTGCAGTTTTGTGTGTTCTTCTTATCTATTACCATCTGTTTCTCTGTCTTGTCTTTTTTGCGTAATTTGTGACGGGAACCAGAATCGAGACAATGAGAGGTTTGCAGCACCAGCAGCAGCTGCAGCAGCCAGGACGGCCGGGCCCTGGGAGAACGTGTCCGGAGCCTTGATGTGGCTGTGCAGGGTCATAAAACAGAACAATCTGCTTCAGGCAGACAAATTTGGACAGGCTATTCTTTGCGTCTCCAAAGAAGGGTGCTGCGTCGACTTGGTGACGTAGCGTGTTGTGTGTCCTCGCGTACTTGTATTCCTCTGAGTGTGGAATTGGCCTGAACAAGAAAACAACTCGAGGAGTCTGGTTCTCTGATGCCAAAGGACCCAAGGTTCTGCGGACAACAGTGGGCAGGATCGCATCAGGTCACAGCCTTGCAGTGCACACGCGTATGTCTCAAGCAAATATGAACACAGATTGCTGCCTGCGTACAAACAACTTCACTTTGTGGAATTTTTGTGCTTTCAAGGGTCAAGTTTGGGTGTTTGGGAACCAAGTTACGTGCCATTCCAAGCTGTAAAAAGCGAAAAGGTAGAGTGTGCAACACGTTTCCAATTTGCCAAATACGAAAATGCTTGCATTCGCACACTGCTCCGTGTTGCTTTCTCTCTGGCAGATTCAGTTGCAGTTTGAGCTCCGGCCTTTTGGTTTGAACCTGTGCTGGAGCAGTTATTGGCACTCGACAAAGAAAACTTCAGAGCCAGGAGGCGCGAGAGTTTGGATCTGCCTGATTCCCGGATTTGGTGTTTCGTGCCCGGGAGTTCTGGTCACACTGGAGCATCGAAAGGGTTGGTCCCTTCGGAGGTTGTTCCCTTCACTCTGAAAGTGTCTTGATTCGCTGAATATTGTCACGATCAGGTTCAAACAAATTCCTGTGCACCCACCATTCATTTGAAGGAAATTCCCCTGAAGAAGCTCCATTCCAACACCGAGGTGCGAATCTGCATTCATTGGTTTTTGAATGTGGGCTCAGTCAACCTTGCAGACTCGTGGGTTGTTGTTTCAGCGAGTCTGTTGAGTGCGCGCTGCTTGTGTGAACTGACGAATGATTCCACCGCGCATCACAATTAAAAATCGCACCTGGCTCGAGTCGGGACTTGGTCACCACGCTCTGCAGAACAATATGACGAAGGGTCTCACTTTGGAACCACAAAGAATACGTTTTCCGTCCTAGCTTCAATGGAAAATTGGGGTTTTCTTGGGTGAAGGCGCGGTGCTGAAATCGCCTCGCTGAAAAGCGAAGGGAACATTGAACAAAACAACAGGGTGCCCTTCATCTTCATAAAACTGTGATCATTTTGAACATGTCCAATAACAACTGACCAGTTGCGCTGGACAATTCTGCCATTTCCTCGACTGGCGCTTCCCACGAGACGGTATTTGCATTTCCAATTCCATCTGACAAAAAGCGGTCGTGACGCATCTCGCAGTCATCCGAACGCATCGGTTCATCCCCGAAATTTTTAGAGCTCGACTCCAATATGGGCCACACCATTTTGTTGGTGCCAGGTTCACAGTGGATGCGTTTTGTGCTCCCTGGTACTGGTGAGTCAAGGCGTTTCGTCGCTGCGTCGTGAAGTTCAGGCGACGCCCATTTAGCGGCACAAGGCACGACGCACCTCGTGTGAACCCCTTCTTGTGGCATTCGCATTTCTTCCTGTTGAGGGCTATTGTGTGTGTACAGGCTGTATATGTGTGTGTGTGTGTGTCAGTGTGCCCAGCCATGCATGCACACCACTGAAGGCCTCCTCGATTTGTCACCCCTCACACATACTTGTACGTCACGAACTTTTTTTGCAAACTTGGGACATGTAGGGCAAACAGGGAATGTGGCCCCGACGATAGATTAGCCGTGCTCAGGAGGTACTCGAGGTGTAGGAGGAAGACACTGACGGGCAGGGGCGGAAGACAAAAGCTTTGTTTGTTGTCACGTGGATGTTTGTGTCTCAGGAAAACTTGGAGACGTCTTACTGAACATTCTCCTCATGACAACACGGAACAGAAAGACGAGGAATGTGAAACTGAATATATGAATGCCAATTCACTGGGGACTGCTAAATTTCACCATTAACTGTGTTACAACTTCATCAGTGTCGCCTGGAGCCACCAACGGAGATCCGAACCAAGGCAGCAAGGCCGTCACTACGATAAATTTCCGTGTTTAATTGAATGCAGCAGTTTTATGACATTTTATACGGAGCACGTGAAATTGGGTTGAGCCGCCACATTTTTAATGACATTTCAAATTCATGTTTCATGCACGTGCATGTTTCTGTGGACACAAGGAAAGAACTGTTGATGGTTTGAAAGGATCCGGTGTGGGGGACAACGGAGTTGTTTGGCTGTGTCCCTGTGTGCTCCTCCATGGATGTCGAGGACTTGACAATGAAATAGATTCAACATCTCAGACAAACACGGCAATTGGAGGAAAACACACGTGTTTTATGTGTTGGCAAAAGCCTCTGAACACAAATAACTGAGATTATCAGCTCTGTGTGGCTGCCGGGACAAACGTCAAATTTGAAGATTGCTTGCTCCGGAACTTGAGGAAACGAAGGACCAAATTGTTTTCAGGAAGTTTTCACTAAAGATTTGAACACAGGTGGAAGAGAGACCCCAGAGGTCATTGTAAAGTGACTTTTCCTGAGGCGCGTTGTGTTGCTTAGTTGGGAGAACATCCGAAAAAACATGTGAAGTGAGTTAGACATGCTCAGTGCCGAGGAAGGTAAACAAAATGTGACCGGAAGGCCTGTGCATTAACGTCGCCAAGAACCCAATGCGGGACATACAAAATTTATCTTGTGTGAAGAGGACAAGTGTCTGAAACTTTTTGTCGAGCTTGAAGGAACTTAAATGGATGAATATTTTTGATGCTTCGTTCTATATCAGCCAAGTCATGTCCGTAGATTTGTGGATATATGCGAAGACTAAATTGATTCTGAACGTTTGGATCACTTGTCATTGACGCCACAGATCTCGAAGTGATCGAATCGTGGCTCACCTTCCACGCTGATCCCAAACCGCGCAGTTTCGCTGGAAAATGTAAGTACCACTCTGGTCTCTCTGGGCTTCGTTGACGAAGACGCGCAAACAGCCCCTTCCTCTGTTTGTGTTCGGGGTTCAAAAGTTTAATGTTCGGGGAAATTGAGCTGAGAACTACTTTTCAAAGAGACGTGACGTGCGGTTTTTGCCGCATTCCCTGAAACACAGTGTTGGATGGTGAGTCAGAGGCCTCGCTGGGAGCCTGTGAGGCGGGTGGTTCCTGAGGCCCGCTGGGTGCGCGGGGAGGGTTGGATCACTCCATATCCTGTTGTGGCTAAAAGTGAAGAAGAAAGCGTGATCCAAGCGTCGGGGTGGTATTCAAGGCCTGTTGTTTGACGTGCATGGGAACGACTGCTGGATCCAAGGAAAATTATTCGGTTGAAAATGACAACTTAAATTACAAATTATTCAGTTGTTCAAGCTGACATCTCAAATTGTCAAATTAATCAATTAGCCTGTGTTAAATTCTGTGATTTTAGGAATTATTTGCGCTCAATTTGAGCTGTTGATGGGTCAGTCAGAGGACAGGCTCTGACCACCAACTGTGCAAAGGGGCAGGAATTGTGCCTCCGTTGTGGGGATCAACACTCTTTTTTTGCTGTGATGGGTAAAGCTCCCAACAATGTAGTGAAGTCGGGTTCCACCAACCATAGAGGCGTGGTTTCCACGTTCCAAGGTGCTGCTTTTCAAGGTGCTGTTTTTCCTGAGGGGAATCCCCTGATGATGTGTATGTTTGAATGTTCCAGGGACGAAGAGATTTACAAGTCTATGAAGGCTCTTGACCAAGTGATCGACGAGGAATACGCCAGTCTCAGTCAGTTCCAACGCTTCAACCGGAAAAGCGAGAAGAAGATCAAAGAAAAGTAATGTTGACAGACAACTCAATGAGCGCACGGGCCGGGTTCACACTGGGTGCATTGTGCATTGTGTCCAAGGGAGTCAACGCTCGTCTCCACTGGCTCGCAAGTGCACGGCGCATCCAGCGTGAACCTGGTTCGGACTGACCTCCAACAGGCTTCGCCGTAACTTTGATCACTGAATCCGAACCCCTGAGGATCAGTGTCATCGCTTTTGACCTTCAACCCTCAAAGGTCACAAACACCCAGGCACACACACACGCACGCACACACACTCACACACGCGCACAGGCACACACAGAGATAATTCAACCCTTGACACGGCTTGACCCACAGCTTTGCCCAGGCTGTGTCGGGCAGCTCACTCCATGACCTTGTGGCTCCAAACCGAATCAACCTGCTTCTCATGCCGAGTCGTGGATCCGAAGAAAGGTGGCACAGGACAAGGCCCTCAGCTTCCAAGTTTAAACATGTCGGGGAATTGGGAGCCCACATCGTGCATTGAATGACCAACAACGGCGCCCAGCATTCCCGGTTAATGACTGACCTGGGGCTACTCGGTCGCTGCATGGGCGCCGCAAACTGTGCAATCTTGCTGCGTCTGAAATCCAAAGCAGTGAATCCGGAACGAACCACGAGCGCGTGGGAGGAGATGGACTGCGCGACCCGACCGAGTCTCACGGTTCTCAGGGAAAGACGTTGGTCATTCATTGGTGCAGCCTCTGAAGTTCTCGAATCATCCTGTTCGCCTTCGTGATGCTGAGTCCCACTGGTCAATCCTAACCTTTGACGGAATGCTCGTGCTTCTTCTTCGAAAAATGTGTGTTTGATGTTGAGGAAAACCAATTGCGTCTTTGTACAGTCAATAATGCATTTCTTTGTTTTTTCACTTCTTTTTTACAGGCTTGACGAAGATGTGCACAGTTCTTTGCGAGCCTTGGATAAAGTTATAGATGAGCATTATCAAAGTTTTGCAGAGTTACAGAGCAACCTCAAGAAACATGAAAAGTAAACATTCCTGCAAAAACACTTTGCAAACATCTAAACAAAGCACTTAAAGCAGCGATTCTTCTTTTCTTCTTCACGACTGTTTCACACTGGACGCGTCACGCGTTGCGTCCCAGAACAAGTTCGGACGCAGCATCGTAACTTGCGACGCAGAGTCCGTTGACTTGTGTGCGGACTGAACATTCGTGACGCGTCCCGTGTGAAGCAGACCTCAGGCTGCAATTTTTCCACGAGTCTTGGGAAGACTGTGATTTTTCACCGTTCTGTTTGCCAAATATTTTTGTTCAGTTGTCTTCCTTTTTCTTGGCTTTGTTTGGGAAGTTTCTCTTTGTGTGCAAATGCATGTATTTTTGTGAAGACAACGAGATGTGTTTCGCACCGTCAATTGTGTTGCTTTGTGCACCTCGCATGTTGGTATGGCAAAAAAATCGCTTTCACACACACATCTTGAAGCGTCTCAGGTTGAAGAAACGCATGACAATATCAACAAAAAGTCTCAACATTTTGCTCGTGATTTTGGAGAAACAAGGCCTGGTTCAAATCGCGTGTGTCATGTGTTGCATTCCTCCAAGTCAATGGGCGCTGTGTCATCAACGGTGATGCAGAGCTCCTTGACCTGTGGGTAGTTGCAACGCGTGCTTCACGTGTCCAGCATTGTTTGCGAAACTGCAGGAGGACGTCGTTCCACTCATTGTTGTTTTCCCACAGGAACGAGGATATCCGGCGCTCAATAGAGGCGCTTGATCAGATCCTAGACGAGTACGATGAGAACGCCGTCGCCGCCGCCGCTGCGAAGGTGGCGCCCTCCGGTGGAGAGGAGCGTCGCGTGAACGGCGCCGCGCACCCCCCACCAACGCCCACCCACGCCGCCGACGTCGTGGCGTCCTTCTTCCCGAACGGGGAGAGCCTGCCCCCGCTGCCTCCCAGTGAGTACATGTGCTGCGTCTTGTTTGTGTCTCCGTGAGCTGGAACAGCCTCCCTCCCTCCTCCCATGGGCAACGCAATGTTGTCAGACAGAGCTTCTGTGTCCCAGTGTTTCTGTGCTGTGTGCTGTCAGTCGTCTGTCGCTGATGCCACTGTTCTTCGACAAAAGCACGTCAGTCTCTCTCTCTCTCTCTCTCTCTCTCTCTCTCTCTCTCTCTTTTCATTCTTCATTCTTTTCATTCCCAACCCCGATCTGCAAATCTCTCTCAACCCAACACGCGTACACACACACGTGCAGCAGATCCCAGGGGGTGGCCCAGGGTCCTGACCCATTCCTCTTGACCCTAAAAAAGAACTCATTTGCTCTCGTAGCTTGTCCTGTCTTGCGTATGCCGTTTCATGAAATTTTTGCACGTTGAAAGTTTGAGGTGCCACTGCCACCCCAGGGTCAGTAAGAACTGGCTTGCCCCTCACGTGGGTACTTCTCTTCACTCACGGTATATACTACTCCTGGGTACAGACTCAATCTGCAGTGAAGTACGACATGTACCCCTCACTCGCACACAAAAGCGGAAACAGATTCATCCAACGCTACGTTACGTGGCTGTCGAAACAATTTTGATTTCTGTCACTCAGTGACGACAACGTTGCACAAATCAAATCGTGCGTGAAAATGAGCGAGGCTGATCACAACTCGTGTGGAGTTGCAACACACGAGCTTGTCTGCCACGCCCATTGACACCGGCGAAAAAACTGCTTTGATTCAGCAACCTGATCCCGTCCTTTCAAGGTGCGTTGTATTGAACGTACCTCACACGACATTCAAGTCTCGCACAAGTTCGGTTCAAGGTTCCAGCATCGTTGCAATGTGATCGCTCGAACTGTGTAACAGAATGAACAACAGACCCTGTCTTGTGGGTCCAAGATTGGATTTGCATGGGAGACTGACTCAGGTCCGGCAATGTCTAAACTTGTGAAGGGTTTAAAACAGAGATCTGGGCCCCGCTCCCCCACCTGATCTTCTGTGTTGACCCATACAGGTCGGCGAGTGAGTGAGTGAGTGAGTGAGTGAGTGAGTGAGTGAGTTAGTGAGTGAGTGTGTGTGTGAGTGAGTGAGTGAGTGAGTGAGTGAGTGAGTCTGTCTGTCTGTCTGTCTGTCTGTCTGTCTGTCTGTCTGTCTGTCTGTCTGTGTCTGTCTGTCTGTCTGTCTGTCTGTGTCCTTGCTTCCCAAAGGAAGGAAGGTGTGCCGATGACACGTGAACTGTATTGCAGGAATGAGCAAGGAAAACCCGGACATAGCTCCGGCTTTGCCCCCCAGTGAGTACGCGTACAGAACGATATATAGGGACGGACGCTTTGTTAACACGGGCAACAATGTTACGCTTGGTGCAGGCCAAGTCCGCTCGATCCGACGGCTCAACTCCTGTGTCACTCATGATGCGTCACGCCTTCCGTCTCCACACGAGTCCTGCAGGTGTTGGACACGGCAGTGGCACCCAAAGACTTGCACTGAGATGTTGACCTGACGCGTGACGTCTCCTGAGTGAAACAGGCCGAGAACAAAATCAAAACGGAATTTGTGAAGACGCCTGTCCTCAGGTTGTCGGGTCTTTTGTTCGCTCCAAACCTGGCGCCCACAATTTTTTGAGTGTGTCTGATGAAATTTTGTCGAAATTTACCTTTTGTCGGATCAAACGGACCACTTGTAAAATCCAATTGTAGAAACTTACAGCCTCAACATCTAGACGAAGACGGGTGACCAGAAACGGTGTAGCGTGATAAATTCTGACACGGCCCAACATTGCGGGGCCAAAAACAGGGCGTGGATTTAGCATCTTTTTCAGCAAACCCCTGGGAATCGGTCGTGTGCCTCCAGGCCTGAGGAAGCAGCGTCACCACTGATGGGAACACTCGGGCTCCGGGTCTCTGTCACATACAGGCCAGGCGTGGTCAACCACTAAAACTGGACTGAGGGGGCAGTTTTGACGCTTGTCCCCATTTACCGCAACACCGGTTTAATATGCACCGCTTCACAGTGACTGTCCCACACAAGCATGGAATTGCAGTCCGGGATGTAAATATTGTTTATGGGGCCTGGACGCACAAAGGGACGGCGCTGCCTCCGTCTCGGAGACATTGTGTTGTACAGCTGCCCCGAGGAGGCCGTTTGCATACACAATGCAGCGCTCGCTCGGAGGATCCATTGATCCCAAGATAAAAGTCTCGGTGAATTGGAGCAATTCGCTAATCAGATAAATTGAATTTTTACAAGGGGCCTTGTGCACCATTGAAAGAACTGTGAGACTCAATCCTCGACCTCCATTTCGGTTTTCAAATTGAACTGAAGGTGAACGAAGAAGGTTGCTATGTACGGCAAGAGTTTCTTCGTCTGTGGTTTTTCGTAAGTCCTCGAAATGTGTGATAAGCCCCAGTCACCTTTGTTCACCACAACTGCAGACCCGAGTTGCCATGTTGCAGGAGCCTCACGGGTCGCCCCGGAGAAGACGAAATCGCCGAAGGCAGCGAAGCGAAACAGCCCTGCGAAGAAGGCGTCCTCCCCAACCAAATCCAACGGCGTCAAGTCGCCGCCGCCGACGCCCAAGTCCCCACCCCCGCCACCCAAATCACCCCCGCCAAGGGCCAAGTCCCCACCCCCACCGCCTCGGTCCCCGCCGCCCCCGCAGCTGCGCCACGGACGGGGCCAGGACCGGGCCGGGCCGCCCCCGCCGCCGCCGGCGCCGCCGCTGGACGGACACGGCAAGAAGGAGAAGCGGCCGGAGAGCATCTATCCCCCGGACCCGCCCAACCACACTGAGAAGGTGAGTGTCGTTCTGCTCTATGAGCTGCTTTCGTGTCACTTCACGAAAAAACCTGCAATTTTGCCAGATCTATTGCGGTCACACGTGCGTCGCTCGTCGCCGCAGACGAGGCGGCGACAATCTTGTTCAGAGTCAGTCCAGTGAATGTCAGTTCCTGTGCTGGTGAAATGATTTCCACTGTGGAGCAGACCAACCACTCACCGTATGTCAGAGGATTTGCACACTCTTTTCTCTCGAGAGTTCTTGCTGCCCATAGATCTACACAAATTTGTGCACACATTTCCCAATGAGGGCTTGTGTGGCAAAATACTGGACCCAGGACAAAGGCGACTGATCGTGTATTCATGTGTGAATAAAGCGCTGGAGCCGGCAGCACCTGAGGCCTCGGTGGCTGAGCCTCACTTCTGCCGCTCCTCCCAGCAGCGCGATAATCTAATTTGAAGGCTCCGTTCCCGTCACTGTTTGGTTCTGGCTGTCTCTGGTAATTGTACTCGCACAATGCAGCTCTCTGCTGCTGGCGCAAAACCTGATCACCTTCCACTGAACTGGACAGGGAACGCGTTTTGGTCTTTGTCGCACCTTGACACACCGTGTTTTCGGAAGGTCGGCACAAGTCGACGCAGCACTCACCAACGAGACATGACGCGCCGGGGGAGAACCAGGCCTCATTCCAACCGTCCGTCGCTCCTTCCATTCTCCCTTCTGAGAATTTCCTTCCGTTGGCGCCTCCAGTTCCTTTTTCGTTGGGATGGCAACCGGCTGCAACTGAAGCAGAGGCAAGTCCAGGGGACCCCAAGGTTTGGCTCACGACCCCCTCGCTTTTGCCCCCCCCCTTCCAATTCCAACTTCACAATGGTACCCGTGGCGCAGGGGCTGCTCCCTCTGGACCGAATGCTGGAACCACATTCCGCTGCCGTGGAGTCAGGACGAAAGGAAACTGTGATCACTCATCGTCATAAACAGCCAAGAGAACGGGGCATCTCAGAATTCATGAGCTGAAATATTTACATTCCGTGGGACACGGCACCGGATCCGAAGCAGACAAGAGGCTCTGCAGCCACCAACAGGCGAATTTGCCGAAAATGGCGCAGGCCTGATGAGAATCGGTTCGGGTCTGATTCACACCTGATTCGTCAGTGTCTGTCCCAGCGCACAGGTGAACAGGTCTTGAACATTGACACCACACATGAAGAGGTCACATCTGAGTTGAGGTGACGACAGGAACCCCAGTTCGATCACGGTTCGTCATTTGGGCGAGCCAAGCCTCTTTTCTGATGTGCAGAACAAGAGTTGCAAATCCCTCTGCTGTTTGTGGATGAGGGCTGCGCATTCTCACCAACAAACCAACGTCACAAACTGCTTGACGTGTCCGGTGTGAAACAGGCCTGATCGACGCTCAGTTCCAGACGGCAGAGGAAGGGAGGGAGTCGGGGTGGGCGAGCACTGCAGCGGGGGACCCGGGCTGGAGGGGAGCACTGCAGCTTTGTTGTAGTAGCGACAGCCTGGCTACACATTGCATCACGAGCGGGCCAGTCCAGACCGGACTCGCTCGAAGACACGAGTAGTCTTGGATTTTCCCAGGTGAAGCAGGATGGATCAGGGGGGATAAGCCAGGATTATCTAAGATTTTGTTCCTGGAGGGAGACTGAGATCTGGAGCCATGTGGAACTCCTGGTTTCCGGAGAATTGCCACAACCTGAACGTGTTCGGATTGTGTGCTAAAAGCGTGCAACAGGTAAGGACGCAGCTTCGCCCTTCGCTCGAAACGACAATGAAAGCCGGACCTTGGTTCAGTTGAACGTCTGACGAGTGTTGATGCGCTTCTGAAAATTGTGTTCGCTTGAATGTCGCAACAGGTCTGTCAGGACAAGAGAGGTGTGCAGAGTGAGTGAGTGAGTGAGTGAGTGAGTGAGTGAGTGAGTGAGTCTGTCTGTCTGTCTGTCTGTCTGTC
>JAAUXT010084383.1_pt1 | contig 30931 bp, 10 predicted proteins | sample 7278171 | NCBI WGS metagenome assembly JAAUXT01 (sample SAMN14350112, study PRJNA611818) | marine sediment metagenome | isolation source: surface marine sediment (1.8m) | place: French Polynesia: Moorea | collected 2018-08
ACTTTAGCTGAAATATTTTTGTAATGGCATGTTGTCCTGTTGCTGCTCTTTCACCACACAAAGTTCCAGGCAACTTGAATGTGTCATCCTTGAGAAACGTTGCCCAATCGGATACTTAGATTGCATGCCTCGTAATTGATAGAAAATTAGTGTGCTGGAAATCTTTCATGGAAAAGACTTCGCTCGTTACCGAAGAGAGCTAAGTGGTGCAGAGACAGAAATGAGATTCGCTGAATAATTGAAAGTAATTACTTGAAGCTTCTGAGTATCCATCTTTGGAGTCGTCACCGCTCTTGGAATCTTTGTCTTTTTTATCACCTGAAAGACACGTGAAATATTGATGCGTGACCAAGACTAAATTAACAAGAGAGACGGATGAATAAAACGATGCGTTCGCACCGGAGGCTCAATCGTCTGTGTGTCAGACGACGAGAATTGTGCCAGGAACCTGATGTTGGCAAAACAACGCTTCAGAGAATCAAAAGTTTGAACTCGACAGCGGATTGTGCTGGTACGAGTACTCACCGAGCAGGGAGATGGCCTGGCGCCCCATGGCCTGCAGCTGCGCGAGGTGCGGGTGCCCGGAGAGGCCCGGGTCCCCGGTGCTCAGCGCGCCGCCGCCGCCAGCGCCCCCGGGCGGCGCGAGTCCCTTGTGCGCGCGCTCCACCTCCCGCTGCCGCACCAGCTGCCCGATGGTGGTCGGGTCGATGTAGTCCTGGTTCGAGTCGCTCTGCCCCGCGATGAACTTGGACACGTTGTCAATGTGGCGCCTCGTGAAGATGTGATCCTGAATGGTGTACTTGTGTGTGTACTTGAAGTTGCACAACTTGCACTCCTCGGGAGGACGCGCGAAGTCCATTTCAGCGCCAAACGTTTTGGCGTACGCCAATTTGGACTTCTTTTCCTTCGCGCGTGCGTTTTGGAACCAAACTTGCACGACCCGCTTCGTGAGTCCGATCTCCTTGCCGAGCATCTCGCACTCTGACATGGTCGGCGTTTTGTAGTCAGTGAACAGATGCTTCATGACTTTGATTTGGAGGCTGGACATCTGTGTGCGGAAGCGTTTGTTGGAGGGCGTGGAGGGTTTGGAGGAGGCGGACCCGGGGGTTCCGGTGGAGCTCCCGGGGGAGGGAGGGTTGCTCACTCCGTCGTCCATCGTGTCATTGAACTCGGACACGGAGTCGCAGTCGTCCATTGAGGTGCGACTGTCATCGGTACCTCCGCCCATTCTGATGGGTTTACTGAGATCGAGCGGCGCCTCCTCACCACTGCCGCCCCCGCCCCCGCCCTGGGGGTGCTGCGGTTTTAGTCCTGAGTTGTCCGGGAGTTTGCCTGCCCCACCGGCGGTGTGACTCGCCCCGCTCAGTTCCTCCAGGTACTTCTTGAGCGAGTCTTCGTACAGCCGCTTCATGTTCACCTGCATCGGGTCATTGTTGGAGTTGGGCGGGAAGCCCAGACTCGCCGGAGAGAACCCGGGAGGCATGAACGGGTGCGGCATGTTGTACGGGTTGGCCAGCAGTTTGTTCATGTCGAGGCCCTGGTTGGAGGAGGGTCCGCCCTGGGTGTTGTTCTCCGCGGCCCCGGGCGGGGGCGACGCCTCCAGAGCCGCGTCCGGGATCGAGTCGACGCTGATGTCGCCCTTCGCCATCTCTTCGGGGTGCTTGGCCGCCAGATGGGACTCGAGTGCGGACCGGGCCCTGAAGAGGGCGCGACAGAACGGGCAGCGCTTGTGGATGAGCTGCTGGTGCGCGCGGTACTGACCCTTCCTCTCCCGCGCGCGCGTGTTCTGGAACCAGACCTGGACGACGCGCTTCTTCAGCCCGACCTCCACCGAGATGGTCTCGAGCTGCTTGCGACTCGGGTTGCAGTCGACTTGGTACTTCTGGTACAGATAGTCGAGCTGCTCGGGGAGGATGGTGGTGCGCAGGCGCTTGTCGCGCGGGGTGTCGCTGCCGTCTTCGCTCACGCTGTCCTCCTCGATCTCATCCGCCTTCCTCTTGGCCGGGCTCTTCTGCAGTGGCTCCCCGCTGCTGCTGCTGTTGCTCACGGGGAACATTGCACTCTGCTGCGCTTGTCCCGCCGCCGCTGCTGCTGCCGCCGTCATCTGCTGCTGCTGTTGCTGCGCAACGTTCTGCAGCATCGCGAAGGCGCTCTCTGCCGGGAACGACGGGAAGAGGTTCGGGTTCATCATGTGCACGTTCTGGTGTTCCTGCCACAGGTCGAAGCGGTTGAACACCAACTTGCACTTGTCGCATTCGAATCGGGCCTCGTCTGATTTCTCTGTCTTCACTTTGGCGCCGCCGCTTGTGTTGCGTTTGTCGACGATGGGTTTGTGCGACAGTGGAATCGGCAGATCTGGCTTCTTGTCGGAGAGGGATGTGTTTGGCGTGCTGGTGTGACGCTCACGTTTCGGAGTGTGCCCCGAGTTGGAGGAGCCGCTGCTCGAGGTGGGGGAGATGTGCGACCCCTTCAGCGGAGACTCGTATTTGGCGTTGTCCTTGTTCGCCTCTGCTTGCCCGTCCTTGTCCTTGTAGCAGTGCGTCTTCTGATGCTTGATGAGCTCGTAGTAGCGCTGGAACACGGTCAGGCAGCGCTTGCACTGGTAGTTGAGGCCCGGCGTGCGCTGGTAGCGCGACCCGGTCGGGTCGTCGGACATGTCGAGCGGAGGCTGGTTCTCGTAGTTCTTGCGAGCCTTCTGCCGCGCGTTCTGGAACCACACGACGATCACCCTGGGACTGAGGTTCAGCAGCTTGGACATGTGGTCGAGATCATCGTCCTTCGGGTACGCGTTTCTCTCGAAGAATTCTTGCAGCACCTTGATTTGGTAGTCGGTGAAGCGAGTGCGGTTGGCGCGCTTGGAGGAGTTACTGTTGGCCGGGTTGATGGCCTGGGAGCCGGGCGGCGTCAGGCCGTGGGGCGGTTGCCCGCGAGACAGATCAAAGCCGGCTGTGAGCCCCGGCGGGGTGAAGAGCGGGGTGCTGTTGAGAGCAGAGACGATCTCGGTGTGGGTGGCGCTGGGATTGGTGGGCGCGGGCGTGGAGGGGGCGGAGACGGAGGGCGTGCTCGTGCTGGGGAGCGAGTCCATGCTCACGCTGGACGTGATGGAACTCACCGACTCAGGTCGATCCAGCGAGTCCTGACTGTTGTGCGCCGCCGAGTGATGCGCCGAGTGGTGACTTCCGGTGTGGTTGACGGAGGCGCCCCCTGCTGAGTGCAAGTTTCCCGGGTTTCCGGTCCCAAGGTGCTCGGTGCTGTTGCTCGTCGTTGAGAAATGCGTCGGAGTCGGGATTCCGAAAGCGTTGGCGATGCTCGTCAAACTGCTGTTGGCGGCGACGATGCTGGTGGCGCCGCCCTGCGTCCTGCTCGTGGCGGGGGATTTCTCCGGTTTTGTATCCTCGTTCTGATACGTTCTCTTCGCCGCGCCATTCTTGCTGTTCTTGTCCTTCTTCTCCTCGTCATTATTGTTGTTGACGACGTCGATGCGGCCCGTCTTCTCGTACTCCTCCAGGTTGAGCGAGGTGGAGGGTGGGTTGTTGAAGTTGTACGGAGAATCCTTGTTGCGCTGGCGCTCCTTGAAGAGCGTGTTGCGGAACCAGTGTTTGATGACCTTCTGCGGGAGACCGGACTGCTCCGACATCTTGATGATCTGCTCCTCGGTCGGGGAGTTGTTGATGTCGAAGTAGCCGCGCAGGATTTTGAGTTGGTCGTCGCTGATGCGTGTGCGCGCGCGTTTGTTGGCGTTGTTCTGCGCCGCCTGATGCTGCGCCGCCGCGACCGTGGCCGGAGACGGCGGCGTCGGCTGTTTGTTCGGAACGGCATTACCAACGCCCGCTGGTGGCTGCTGCATCATGAGCGTCGGATCGAGCATCGGCATCGGCATCCCGGACAGCGCTGCCATTTCCGGTGAGAAGGGCATCATCATGGGAAGCAGCGGCGGTGCCATGTTCATCGCCGCCATCGGCATGTTGAACATGTTCAGCGGCATCATCCCGAAGAACGGCATCTGCATCATCTGCGCAGCCTGCAGCGCCGCGAAGTCCGCCGGCGTCGTCGGGGTCGGCGGCAGCGACTCCATGTCCATCGCCACCGACGCCTTCGCCGCGCTGTCCGAGGAAACGGGCGTCTTGGACGGCGCCGCCGACTCCGAGGTCGGCGCGAACTCCGGCAACGGCGGCGGCGGCGGCTGCTTCTTCTCGTAATTCTCCTTGAACTCCTGCGAGAACTTCTCGAGGTAGTCCATCGGCACGACGTCCTTGTGCACATCCTCCTGATGCGCCTTCAGCACCCAGATGCTCGAGAAATCCTTGCTGCAAGTCTTGCACGTGAGCTTCGTCAACTCCGGAAGATCCTTCTCCGAGTCAGCTGAATCTTCCTTGTTTTCTCCATCCTTGACTTCTCCGTTTTCCTTCTCTTCCCCTTCTCCATTTTCCTTGCTCTCGGCCTCCTTCTTCTTGCGTCGCTGGTGGTTCTCGTTGAAGCTCATGACGCACTCGAAGCCGAAGTTCTCGAGCAGGTTGCGCTGGATGTGCGGTTTGTAGCGGACCCCGCGCGGTGCCGGGTGGAAGCAGTGCATCTGCTGGTGCTGCACGAGCGCCTCCTGCGAGTTGAACAACGAGCTGCATCTCTGGCAGTTGAACGGCGTCCCAGGCTCCTTCTTCACGTCGACTTTGGAGGACGTTGTGGAGGTGGGCGTGGCAGTCGAGGTGTGTGGCGGTTTCTGAGCCGGCGTCATCGGTGGCGTCTGCAGCGGCGACGGCGTCCCCGGCATCCCGAAGAAGAAGGGCGGCGGCTGCGCCAGCAGCGGGTTGTGCGGGGACAGCAGCTCCGCCATCGCCTTCTGCTGCGCTTTGCTGTTGAGCTCGGGCTGTTCAATGAGCGGCTTGGTGATGTCCACCTCACCCGTGATGGCCAGGTCGTGCAACTTGCTCGCTTTAGTCTGGTGCAGTACGGAGCGAATGTGAATATCCAGGGTCGCGCCTTGCGCGTACGACACTTTGCAGATGTTGCATTTGTAGGGTTTGTTGGCGTCGTCTTCCTTCTTGATCGGGGTGTTGCCCGGGGTGCTGCTCACCCCGGGACTCGAGCTCGAGCCGGTGGCGTTGGTGTTGGAGGGGCTGACGGTGGAGCCGCTGGTCGGGGACGGGCTGCCGCAGCTCTGCGCCATCGAGTCGTCGCTCTTGCCGCCGCCCTCTCCCGTAGAACCGCCGTCTTTGGACGAAACGGCCTGCTTCAGTTTGTGCAGGTGAGACACGGAGTTGAAATGCACGAGCAGAATGTTCTTTTGCGTGAAGCTTTCTTTGCACGTGTCGCACTTGTAGGGCCTGTTGGGGTCGAGGTACTTCTCCATGGGGTAGTTGAGCTTGTCTCCCTTGCGGTGCATCAGTGTTTTGTTGTGCGCCGAGAGATAGCTCTGTTTGGTGAACGCGACTTTGCAGCGGTGACACTTGTACTTGCGGGTCGGGTCGTTGTAACTGTCCTCGGCCATCGCCTGACTGTTGATGTAATCCTCCATGAACTGCTGATCTTTGCCACTCAGTCCTCCTCCCTCGCCCCCAGATCCAGGGGTGTCCATGGAGCTCTCACTGTCGTCCATTGCGTCGGCGTGGTTCTCGTCCTGGACGCCGTCGCGCTTGGCGTCGCTGCTGTCGTCGAGATCGCTGTCGACGCTGTTGGTGTTGAACCCGTCCATGCCCTGCATCCCGTAGAGCCCGAGCGGCGGCGCCGTCGCCAGCGACGCGCGGTACTGCTCGATTTCCGCTTCCGTCATCGTGTCGAGGTGCGTCGTCTCCACGTGCTTCCGCAGCGCCCCTATCGACCGGAAGCTGCGGCCGCACACGTGACACTTGGTGGCAGCGCGGATCATGTGGTAATGCTGGTGCAGCTGCAGTTTGTCCATCGTCTTGAAAGCCAGCGAACACTGGTTGCAGCGGTACTTGTACACATGGCGGTCAGACACGGACATCTGCATCCGCTTCGCGTGAATCTCACGGAAATGCACCTGAAACAAACAGAACCCGGAGTCTCATCACCGGAGTCAAGGCCGAGACGACGAAACTGAATGAAAGACGTGATTAGATGCCGCGCACGAAACACGGTAAGACGCTTCCCAGATCCCAACTCTGCACAAAATCCCGGCAGTCCAATTACACTGCAGTAATACAGACATAAGTCGCTTTTGGACTAATTATATTTCCCGCTAACTAGGCAGCAGTCATCTGACATGCCACACAAGTTAATTAAGCGCAAGTTATTAGGAAAGAGGAGATACTTAATCTCGCTCAACTAATGAAGAAATGTGAAAGGTAACACTCAAACTTCTTAATTAGAAAATCCATTGTGCTCGACATTTGTTGAGATGAAATAAACTTTTTTGTTCGCTTCTGAAACCTGGAGATTTATTCAACTGTTAATTGCGTTTCATTACTTCTGCTTTTGTCCCCGCATCCCAACACGGCTTTGACTTTTGCGTAATTGAGATTTGAAACTCGCGACTCAAAGAAAGCTAAATAATGAGCGCACCTTGGGTTTTCAATCAGGCATGAGATTACACAACTCCGAAGTGACCACTCCGAAGTCCCCAACGACAAATTTAATTTGACGTTTGTTCATTTCCATCTCAGAAAAAAGGAAGACTCTGAAAGTGTCAATCTTATCCGTCTTGACCACTGACCAGAGTTGTGTTCTCCACTCTGACCACGACACGACACGACTGACTGACCTGGAGAGCGGACGCCGTTTTGAAGTACTGGTTGCAGCCCTTCTTCCAGCATAGGTATCCGGGCCCGCGGGGCGTCTGCTTCAGCTCGAGGTGGCCCAGCTCGTTCTGGTGCGCGTACAGAGCGTCGATGTCGCGGAACGTGGCGTTGCACATCTGACAGCGGTACTGGTCCTCGGGCTCACCGCGCTCTGAGATCGCGACCGCGTCGATCGAACCTGAAACACACAAACCGAGTGCACTCAATCATCCCTGCAAAACACAAACGAAGCGCGCGTCAGACGCGCACGGAGTCGCGGAGGGACTCAGTGGACTGAATCAGCGTAACGAGTGCGACCGAACGAGAACTCGATTCAGTGGCACAGCTCTGGTCTGGCAGGCAGACACAGACACATCGCTCGTGGTACACCTGGTCTCGACAGAACCAGACGCGTGACTTGTAAGCACTGCTACAGCCGCGTGTCGGCTTCAGCGCACTGTGGGCGCACTCTCGGCGTACTCAGTCTGCGAGCTGCGGAAACCGGTCCTTGACTCACCCGACCTCCTCACCACTGACCAGCTTTTCAAAAGCTTTTTCGTGAAACATTCTGGTGCGAACCGAACAACCAAGGCAGAGAACTTGCCCAAACTTCTTCAAGTAAACAGACCCAGAACGGAATGGGGTGTTGCGCTTCTGACTCGGGAACAAACATCCGCCGTGAATCTGTCGTTTTCTCTCTCTCTCCTTGACGCCAAACAGACGACAACGGGTCCCGTGTTTGATGGCAGCTTCTCAGAAAGGTAATTAGCATCCAAACGAATGATCTCACCTGCCGCAGTGTGTGTTCTCAGCTCTTACCTGATCCCCCCGGTGTCGGTACACCTTGAGCTCTGAGATCAAGTCCTCACACACAGGTAACAACAAGCCGTCTGCTAATCAACGACGTGACGCCTCCTCTCTGTGCGCCGTCCTCCGCACGTCTGACTTGTGATGACACTTTTAGCCAGTAATTTATAAATGAGCTTTCATTGCCGCTCTCAGTATCGCAGCAAAGTTAATACAATCCGCGTGTGAGGCAGAAGAATAAGATTACATCTAATTATTTGCGACTAATAATCATGTTTTTGCCATTGCTATCTGTAACTTGAGCTGTATCCGTTTGTCTTTAGCTCTGCTTGGCGCATGATATAATGGCAGAAACTCATCACGATAATTAATCAAATGCTTTGTTTTGCATTCACGACAAACAGGCCTCCATTTTACCTGAACACAACAACTCTTTAACTTTTCCCTCCACTTTCTCCAGTTTTGTTCTCTTCCTTTGAAGCATCACCCTGCTTCATAATTGAAGCTCTTGGCTCTTTTTGTTCTTTGCGACTTTTGTTTTTTTTTCTTGAAACAGCAAACAGCGAAGGGAAATGAAATGTGGAGAGGGTTGTGCACAAAGAAATTAATTTTATTGTGATGAAAACAACGGGAGCGTGGATGGAGCGCAGAACCAAGAAAAGCGATGACAAGTTGGAAGACTCCCGTCTCCCAAGGCTTGTGGTCTTAATTTGGAACAAATATCAAAATCTGGATGCAATGCACCTTGCCACTTCTCACTCAAAGAGAGCAACAGAGTAATTGAAATCATGCTCGCTACTCATTCATATCTGTCTAGTTTTCATTTCCACCGTGATTCCTCCTATCTGCTCAGAGTAGCTCCCCAACTGGTACCTGTTAATCATATTTTATATTTTTATCGAGCGGGCCGCGGGGGAATAAATGAGTATCACCAACTGTTTCTGAGTAACTCCCGATAAGTTGTCAGTTGGAGTTGAAAGGGCGAGTTGCAAGAGATGAGTTGGTCTCTAATTGAAGGAAACACCCAAACTGGTGATCACTCAGTGTTTCTCTCGTTTTATTTCTTCTTGATGCAATTTGGATCTTGAGTACGAGTACTTCACATTTCTTCAGTGCGTTCTGCTAGAAATCAACAGTTTCAACGGTAGAGTTGAAGCTCCCGCACTCGCCTTCCCAGGTGAAGTGCTGTGGTTTTCACCTGCTTCTTGCCTCTTGCTCTTTGCAATTACTGGTCGGTGGAATTCAACCCCGACGGGAGAAATGTCCCACAACCTCACGTCGAAGGCCTTTCAAACCTGACACATAGTTCTCTTCTCATCCTGTCCTCCTTTTTACATCCAAAAATCATGTCCAAAGCTAACATTTAATGTGGGAAGCTGCCAAATGAGCACTTTTGGTGATGGAGGTGGAAACTTTAAAACAAACACGATATGACTTTCTTGACTCCATTCACACCAAAACTGTGCGCATTTTTTCTCCCGACTCAATCCGACGCCGTCGGAACCTCAAAGCGCCAACCCCAACCCACGACGTCTTCGTTTTTGATGCGCCACTGCGCAGAAAGGTAGCAACTTGACTCAGTGAGTGGCTCGTCGTTCACTGGTCATCCAAGAGTTCAGAGAATCAAAGGCTGTACACGCTTCCGCAGGTCTCGACGAACCTGGGTTTACGGGAGCGACTGTCCCGAAGCTGCAGTCCAGAGAAGTCAAATGCTGTGACATCAGAAGATCTACTTTTTGAAAAGGAAGAGACTTCTCTCCTCAACAGCACTTGACACACCCGTTGTCCCAGTCACAAGGCCAGTGCGATCGTGCCATGTTCCGGTCAGTCGTTCAAACTCGATGGTTTTGCCCCGACCAATTTCTGCGAATATCTGTCCTGTCAAATGTTATTCACTTGGCGAGAACAAAAAGGCCTCTTTCCAGAGATGTTTGAAGGGAGTGGGATCTAATTCGCGATTTTGTTTTGCAAAACTGTTTTCCGACTCTTCTTCACAAATGATGGAAGCTGTCAGAGATTTCTCTTCCTCTGTGTTGTGCTTCCCGACCAAAAAGCATAGAAATGGGCAATTCTTTGTGTGCCTTGGGTGCCATTGCTGGCTGGCCACTCGCACTGACATGTAATGCATAAAATACCTCCATAACCAACGCACAATTATGAGCCTTAATACATCAACTCTCAGTCGCATTGGGGCCTCAGCACAGTTCGCGGATTTTGCATTAACCTGTCACCTTTATTACATCAACATTTCAGGGCCTCACCCCGAAAGGTTCACCCCGTGATGAGGCCTCGGGCCCAACACCTCACGCTCTCATTGGCGCTTTTCTCAACATGATCAAACAACTTTTTCCATTGGCTGCAGATTCGATCTTCACCATCAGGGTTGGCACTGACCTTGAAAGGTCGGGCCCTGCGCAGGAATCTCCCCCTGTGGGATTTATAATTTTGCAGCATTGATAATTCGGCGGTCTGACCCTTTGGCAGTGACCCCTTGGAAGCACGAATTTCTTTTTTCTCGCTTTGCACTTAGGGAGATCTGGACTTGTGCCCGTAGAATGACAGATACCAACGTCGGGATTAATGCAAGTTAATTACAAGGGTCGCAAGACGGGGCCAAGAGAGAGACTTCGTTCATCTGATAGCAACTTCCGAATCAGGGGTCGCTTGCGACAGTGTACAAACTGCAGGAAACAACTTTTTGCACTCGACTGGGACAGGTTCAAGTTTTGTAGCAATGACGATGAAAACGGAGTTGAAAGTTACGTCTATACATTGTTTCGTCATCACGTTCGTTATTTTCTTTCACGTGTTGGCCAGAATCACTTTTTTGACAGAAACAAAAACAACTAATTTTGAAAATTAAACTCTTAATTGAAATAATTTAATTTGACAATGGGTAGTTACCGTCTTCGCTGATTCGGATCGCGTCCAGGTCGCTCATGATGTCGGACTTGGCGTCGCTGTCGCCCTCTGACGCTGGCGTCGCGGCGCCGCTGCGGTTCGGCGTCGACGCCTTCGGCGGCGCGGACCCCTGTGTCCCGGTCGGGGGCGTCGTCTGGCCCTGCCCGGCCTCGGCCTGCGACGCCGCCCACTCGGTGGTGTCGACCATGACGAGGAGGCGCTGCAGCCCTTCGTGCGTCACATTGTGCACCTGGATGAGGTGCTTCTCAATGCGCGCCTTCTCGGTGAAGCCCTCCGGGCAGAGCGGGCAGTGCAGCCGCGGGTGCGACGCGTGCGACGCCGCGACGTGCGCCGCGAGCCGCTCCTCGGTCACCGTGCTGAAGTTACACAGGCTGCACGTCCGGATCTGCTGCTGTTGTTCTTTCCCAGCCTCAATATCTGCAACGAACAGAATGAAGAAACATTCAAGACTTATGGGTTTTTAAGCCAGGGAGAAGCCTTGTCGAAGCTCTTCAAGCACTTGACCTGAACCAGACAAAAGTGCCACTCGGGCAAAACTCCATTCCGAAAACAACGCCAGTCTCCCTTTCCTTCCCACTTTAGCTGCAATTTCAACAGAAATGAAAATTGCTTTGTGCAAAAACGCCACACGTAAATCACCGTGAGTTCGTATCCCGTTATTGCCACAATGGACCAAAAACAACAAGTGAACCTTCACGGGACAAAGAACAAAGACACGACACTGCATGCGAAATGGCCCGAGAAGCAGCCAGGTACCACGCGTCCATCTTGCCCTGGTGTCGCCAGGGCAACCAAACTCAAGTGAAGGTAATTGGTACGTTGGCAGGTCGGGAGCTCAGGTGGTGCGGGGGGCGCCACTACATTACTCGTCCGCCACCTCTGTCCCCGGGTCGCGCGCAGTCGATCAGTGAACAGCCACAGCAGCAGTGGCAGCTTCCTCCACGGGGCTCAACTCACTGACACTGCGAAACCACAGAGGACTCCCTCACTCTCTCACTCATTCACTCGGCGTTGTTACCTGTTCAGCCTGATGACCTCAGCAACGTGAACACCTGACAACCGGGTGGAGAACGCCCAGTCCTTTGCGCCACCAACACAGCACAGTAAATACCAGCGTCACATCGAAATTCGGCTGGCTCCAACAGCTCGTCCAGAAATGGGACTCGAAATCCGTGTCCATTTCAAACAACAGCAACAAGGCTCTTCCGGAGTCGGTGGTGAATTGACACTGTGAGGACGATTGACCGAGCGAGACAAAAGCCGGGAACTCTCACAGCGCGCGCTGAAAGCAGCTGTCCTGATGAAAGCGACTCGATAATTAATATTTCATGACTTCCTCCGTCGTGGGTGTATTTCCAATCTTGCTTAACCTCGCCGCCATTAATTAATTATTGCAGTTGTTTTGCACTGTGTCGTCCTACGCCTGTGAACATGGCATCTGTGATCGGGTTCGTCATCAGGAAACACGGCGCAACAAACAACGCAGCTAAAAAGCTGCTTCATCGCAGAACAATGCGATAAGTTTTCTAATCTCCAACAGTGAAGCAACAGAATGCAAATCATCACCGGAGGCCATTCAAAACAACTGTTGCACTGCGTTTGACAGAATCCAAACAAGAACTGAAGAATCTCGTTTGAAAACGAGTACCTAACTACGAGTGACTTTCTTCCCTACGGGGAGATTTTCATTCCAGTGATCCACCATTGTTTTGGCAATGTTCACCCGAGCTGAAGAAGTTTCTCGGAGTGCGGCGGAGCACAAGGAGAAGCCAAGTTAATTGGAATATCACGAGTCACGACCTTAATTAACGTCGCTCATTACCGCTGAGCTGCCTCCTGCTCTTGATAGACTCAACAACGCCGCCCCGACCCCTCCGCCGCCGCCGCCGTCACGTCGAAGCTGCAGCGCCGTCCCTGGCGTCACGGCGCCGGCGCGAGGGACGGAGGGCCCGCAGGTGCGCCGACCCAGTGCGAACCAAGGTCCATTCCATGTTGAGTGCTGTGAATCCGCCCTCGAACAACAATGACCGAACTGAGCCGCAATCACTGATGTTTCGCTCAAACAAAGCTGGCTTCGTGTTGTTTTGTTGAATTTGTCGATTCTTGGTTCAGTCCCACACTCACACAGTGAACCGAAGGTTGCGTCTCTAAGCTGAGAGGACGGCCCTGCAGTCAGAATCCGAACAATGACTTCACCACCTCCTCAAGAACAATAACCAGCGTCTCACACAGTGCACTCAGATTCTACAGAGCTCCCTGCTATCCTCGGGTGCTTGACTGCACTTGCAGTTCACTTGTTCTGCAATTATGTGATGAGAATCCAGGGAAACAAGTGGCGCACCGCCGCCAGCATAGCTGCGCTATGCATATCATAATCAGGCTTTAATTAGGGCTGGAAATTTGCTACATGTACAGACCGGTGAGTGACAGTTCATTAGTGCGTTAATTTAGGTCGATCCCTCGGTACTTGGAAACGTCTAAATGAAGGGCAATACTCGGTGTAATCAACTAAATACCGGTAACGCAGGAAGCCCTCGGCAGCTTCTGCGCACAACGGCGCCTATCTCCTCCACCGCGGCGGCGGCGCTGCAGGAAAAGTTGTTTTCTGTCATTTTCACTTCGCGACCAATGGGCCCAATTTTCTTCTGCTTCTGCAGCTGCCAAACAGCCCAGTCGGCGACGCCTCCATTGCAGAGCAGATAGAAAGTTAGTGCGTTCATCAGGGCTGCTGGGTGTCACTTGAAATATGCCACCATCCCCCTCATGACTAATTAGGAAAAAAGCTTTCTGATTACGTCCACTTTGCGGCCGGCCAGGGGACGTGCTGGGTGACGTTTTGTTTCTAGTTGCGCTGCTTTCAATTAGGAGGCCTAATCACGAAATGGACTTCACAAAAAGCATCAATTTGACGTAATTAGCAAAGCAATCTACTTGTATTGTGTTTCTCTGCGACTGCTTTCTGCATGACCCTGTCACCGTCTCACTGCCTGCTAGCCGGTTGCCTCGCTTTTTGCAGGGGCCTGGGCAAATGAAGGCAGAGAAATAAAAAGAAGGAAACCGTCCTTCGTTGATTGACCAGTGGTAATATTACAATTTCCCTCGCTTCGGTGGAATTCATTTCTGATTTGCAGTTGGACGTGAGTTGCAGCGGGCGGCCATTAACTTTCCACCGGCGTGTCTCACAGCGCCGCTGACAATTAAAATAACTTTTGCGCCAACTTCGCGCAGCGGCGGCCGAAGACGTCCAATTGTCACTTAAGTCCCTTCCAAAGTATCAATTATCAGTCGCGCCTGTCTGTCAGCTCATATTTAGAGGCCCCGAGTCCGACAGTTGCAGGGCCCACTCAAGGCGAGGGTGGTCATTATTTTGACGTAAACTCTGCAGCTCTCACGCAGCTTAATGAATATCGGGCAGCGCAATTCCGTTGCGCCCACACAATATGATTTCTCCCTGAAAAGGCCCGAGGAACCATCTTTCTCCCGGGCTGCCAGGGAGCGCTGAAGAGAAGCACCGCCTAAATCGGGAGGGGGGTCTGTAAAAATGGAGAAGCACTTTAGAAATAAGGCAGGGTTTGGTAATTGACACTAATGACCATATGAAAATAGGGAACTCTCCCAGTCCGAAGCAGGGCCTTCACTGTAAGCCTCATCATATTTGCTTTAATGCAGATTTGGACTAATATGCAATATATCATGTCAGATGCAGGCCCGGCAAGAACGCTGGCCTCTGCCCTCTGGACACAAACTTATCCAAAGACATCAAATTAGACCCCAAGAAAATTATTCCTGCCTTCCAGAGGCAGGCTTACAGTTGGCTGGCCAGCCCGGCCCAATTATGTAAAAAAGATTTGCGGGCTGCAAGGAAAACATTGTCCGAATTGGAATAAAGTGCAGAGCCCGGGTGTGCGGTGACACGAGCCCGGAGGAAGGGGGAAGGGACCTGATCACCACAGCGCCACAAACGAAATCCGAATCTCCGCCATTACCCAAGCAGTTTCATCAAGAAATTTGCCTCCTCCAATCTAGATGTTAGGGCTGCACAAATATTATCCACTCAGACCAGGGCCGCAAGAAGCAGTCTGCAGCCGCAGTGGCTGGCGCGTCCAGTGCCTAAAGGCCAAACTTGACCTTAGCAATGAAGGAACGCGTTCGGAGAGGGGAAAACGATGTTGGGCCTCACCCCCAAGTACTTACTCATGCAGCCTCCCTCATTACCTCGGCTGCCGCAAGACTTCTCGGGCCTCATTTGAAAAGCTGAAATATTGCACTAATTTTCCTGTGGCCAGCCGCCTCTGCAGCCATTGTGCCACTCACTATTGACCAGTGCCTAATTTGTGCCTTTAGTTTTGCCATTAACAATGCTGTCCTCGGGCTTCTGCGAGTCGCTGCAAACGGACACTTTTTTCTGCTGCGGTTGCAATCAGCAGGGAAAAGAACCTGCAGCCGCAGCCAACAAATATTTGATGAATCTCTCTCGCCGTCCGCGACGGAATTAATATATTTTGTGTCTCATTAACAGCTAAAAAAATATTGATTCGTCTGATTGTCATTTGGCTATTTCTGGCCTCCATTAACCAGAGGACAAACTCTCAAGGAACGCAAAACAAATAGAAAGACTCAAAGAAACAGTCGCGAAGTCTTTGATGAGAAAGCACCATGAAAAGGTCGTTGCAGAAAAAGTTCATTTCTTTCATTTCCACGCCTCGAGGTAGGTGGTATAAACAGCAGTGTTTTAATAATCAAAGTACTTTTTCATACACATGGAGCAAATCCATTAGGAGCAAAAGTGGAAAAGTCCTGTCGAGGTTTTTAATGGAGCACAAGCTTCATTCCGCCGTTCTGGCTTCAAAGAGCAAAATGAGACAAAGAGCGAGCTCCCATTTCAACCTGCGCCTAATTGAGCGCACTCGGTTATTAGTACCAGCCTTGCAGGCCTCACAAAAAGAGAAATGCAGAAATATGAATTTCTTTCCTTTGCCTGACTGCCCTGTGTCATTAGTGCCAATGAATGCCTTGGTCGAGTTTGTCTCAAGATTTTTTCATCACGCTTCTTTTCTCTCGGCTTCTTTTGTCCGTGTGCTCACAAGGAACGAACCAGACTGCGGCATAATTTCGTCCATTGTAACACAAACCTCGGCGAATTACAACAAAGAGACATTTGCCAGCAGTCTGTGACAAAACTGACAACACATTTCCGTGCATGCAAGAAAGTGCTGTGATTGTGGACTGTTTTAATGGACGCCCATTGGAACTTCGCTTCATGAACACTTCATAACTTTGGTCCCATCGTGCAGAATTTCTCTATGAGCCTTGCACTCTACGTTGTTTTTTTACACTTGTTTCGAACGCTTTGTATTTTCAAGTCTTGCAGTGACTTGAATATACCAGAGAATGTCTGAGGCTGCTGCGAGATTCAAGATAAAATTCTTGAACAATTCATGTTTGGCCAGAAGTTGTTCTGAAACAGAATCCGCGACACAGCAGAACAAACCACACGAAACCATGATGCCAACTTTTCTGACCGGTGACTCCAACTGCACAAGGGGTGAACAGATCTGAGAGCCAACATTGACACAAACCCGTGGGAGTGTCAAATGTGAAGTGAAATCTTATCTCTGCATCCAAACTTAATTCGAAACAACACAAAAAAGTCCTCTTTTCACGCAAAAGCCCCCTTCACCTCACCTGACGTCACCAGGTAAGAAGCGCAGTGATTAAACTCACTCGAATGTACGTGGCAAAAAGTAACATGCCACTGATGTCTTGGGTGCACAGCGATTACTTACCAAGACTCATTCAGGCACAGGCGCCCAAAATTAGATGTCTAAAAACACGAACGTCAGGCCTCGGAGACTCCTTTGTCTTCTCTACATTTTGTTCGTACAGAATTTCACAAGGTGGTAATTTACGCCTTATCACCCACGGAATGTTCCGTAATTACCTGTTATCATGAAACTGTGGCCGCGCTGTCTTTTGTACAGTGAGAGACAACCAGTGCTCGAGTCCAACGTGGAAAAACGAGGCCCTAATTAGGCAGTCAGAGTCACATGAAACTTCGCAGCCACACAGTCAGTCGAAGAGGAATGAAAGGGAAGTTGATCATTAGTGCGACCTACATACTGCTACATGTGTATTCCAATCTCCCATTCAAATCATGGCACATGCAGCACAAAGCTGTGATTGTTTCCCGCATCGTGCAGCCACTGAGAGAAACACACTCGACACACAGACCTTCGCAGCAATTAAGCCATCAAGTGGTTTCTGCTCACACACCACTTGCAGTGTTCAGCGTGTTGGAATTTTATCAATTCTATGCTGACCTCAGAAACAGCTTCCATTCATTTTGACCCACCTGGTCTCCGGCTGTCCACAAAGCCCATCGAAGGCACTCGCCCGAAGTCATATTCAGAAAAACTTTGGAGCATCAAATTTTCCATCGTTCACTGCAAAAAAAGTCAACTGTTCATGATTTCAGTTTTGATTTCAAATACACCAGCATCAAAAAAAACTTCCCCAGTGGAAAAACTCAAACTTTCGACCTTTTACACCTCACGCAGACTGGGGGCATTGTGCGTGAAGCGGAGACGTTTCTCAATATTGAGTGATGATATTCATTCTGCCATCCTCTTATCACGCCACTGAAATAATTGAGCTGAAGCTATGAAGACATACCTCATGACATGCTCTATTCATCGCACCAGGTCACTTGTTCCTTGTGCCACAATTTGCTTTGTGCGAGAAACACTGCGAAAGTCTCTTTCACCAACAGGGTTTGAAAAATCGCCCATGCATGGCCGACTGCACTGGTCCCGCGGTGAAGTAGACTCGGCTGTCATTAAAGCGCCAAGTCTCTTTTGATATTGCTTGCCGGAGTATGAACGTCTTGATCACACTAATGAACACAATGAACTCGTTTTAGATCCTTGTGCGAAGAAACACACACACAAAAAACACATACACATGTGGCGTGTTTCTAAGGCCTCCACATACTTGCACGAAATATCTCACCATTAGGCAGAAAACCGATCACAGGGGAGAAGTGTTGTTTTACTTAAGATCTCCGGCCAATTACTGAAGTTCTAAGTATTCCTCTGCACTGGCAAATGAGCTCCTGAATAACTTCACATCTTGGGTTTCAACTCACTTCATTAGGCCGCGGCCGTGGTGCTGGATAGGTTATTTTTTGTCTTGGCTGGCACACACAGTGCTGGTATCATTTCACACAGTATGCCAGTGCCGGCAAAGGTATCCTCCGCTCTCTTGCCTGCCCGCTAATAAAGGGGTCCCTTAATTACACGTCTGTCTTGGAATCCGTCCGTCACTCCGGCTGTATCGCTGTAAGTTTCCCATTGGTGGCGCACAACCAGCAACCCAGCGTGCTTCTTGATAAGTTCTGGTATGCACTAATGATCCCGAGTGAACAAAGGCCACTCACCACAGAGTGCAGCGGAGGAAGGCGAAACAAAAGAATCCTTTCTTTTTCCTCGCTCAAGTGTTGCGCGGTCAAACCAAAGTTGTCCATCCCGTGACCCTGTGGCTAATTATCCTGAATCTGAATCGTTGTGTAACCGCTTCCAGCTCCAGTCACAGCACTCCGCGTCATAAACACGGCGTTAATTGGGAGGGAATTACGTCGGGTTCCTGAGAAGCGATGCTTGTGCTGAGTGATTAAATTCTAACGAACCCCGCTCAGCCTCTGTTTCAAGTCGCGCCATGACGCAACGCTCTTTTCTTCCTGATCACTGATCCCCTTCGCGCTCACTGACACAGATGCCATAAAAGTCCCTCAAACTTGAATAATCACTCGCGGCTTTTTTGTCGCAGGAGTTTGCCCTCACTCAAGAAACCCCTCTCCTCAAACTGCCGCGTCCTGCTTTGCGCAGCGGAGCCTATTCTTGGGAAAACAATAGCGAGTTCAATCCCCCTCCAGCCTCCGTAATGTTACACAAACGACTCCAAACAATTCGTGGGAAGTAAGTAGAACGCGCAGAGCACAGAGAGCAACGCGGGGACAAAAAGCCCGTTTTGCCTGACTCACTCCACTCGACTGAGCAACGTTACTTACACCGCGCATACCACATTTCATACCCAAAACCATCCAACCTCATTAAAATCCTTTCACTGGAAGATCATGATCACAAAAAGAGGAAAAGTAAAATTTCAACTTTTGCGCATTTCGCCACAAGAGTTCTGAAGTGGCAGTCCTCGGCGGAGGCAGCTTATCAGAAGCACATCGCGAGTGCGGTGCACAGTGGTGAAGACAAAACATCGCCAACTTGAAAAAAGGTCTTCCGCTTGGTCAATGTCCAGACCTCACACAACAACAGAGATCTTGGTGTCACTAGATCGTCTGACCAGTGACTGACCCGGCATCACGAAGCACTGATGACTCTGAAGCAAATTCTGCTTCATTCGCAATCATATCTCGGAAAACCAAAAGAACATGTCCGCAGTGGATATCGCTGTTGTCACCACAAGTTTCGGATTCTGAATCACGCGTGTGGTCATTCACATGGCCACCACACATCAGACAAACTTCCTGACCGTCTTAGGAAGCATAGCTGTTTGTGATCAACACAAGAAGCAAACTTGTACATCACTGAGAACTCTCTCCAAAAACCATCAACTGGAAGGAAAACAGGAAACTTTCTCACCTCTCATTGAGACCGATCACACCGTCCTTCACAAACACACACAATGTTCTTTTTGGTACTTCCACCTTTCATGCTCGTCCCACATTAAATGAGTGCTGATACGTCAAGCTCAGGCTTTCTTTCTCCCCGCAGTCCTTTTTTCAAATGCTAATCCAACCCAGCATACTCGTCTTCAAAAGGACTTGACATTTTTGGCTACGCTAAAGTAATTTGCATGAAAATTACCTCTGCCCTATTTATTCAGGTACGCACAATCATCTCAGCTCTCTCATTTGACTGAATACCTTTAGTTGTTTTCTCTTCATAGAACAGAGCGGCCTCAAGCATGCCAACTCAACAATGTAATGCTTGACTGCCTCTTCTCAAAGCCTGGGCCTCCGCAAACGTCCTTTTTAACAGTATCCGTAATTACAATGCGTCTCATCAATGTGCCGTTTGCAACACAAAGTTGAGCTCAGTTGAGAAGGGCGTTTCCCGAACTTTGCAACTCTGAGAGTCTTGTCCCAGTGGAACAATCTCTGCGTGCAATCTGAACTTGAACTGTGTTCACGAACATTTGCAGGTTGCAACAGGAGAAAAACAACGAAAACAAGCTCATTGATCCACAAAACACAACTTGACCACTTTGGTCTCTTCCACGAAAAGAGTGTGATATCTTTCACGAAGAGTGACACAAACCTCTCTTTTTCTGCAATTTGTATGTAACAACAGGACGCATTTTTCAAACTGTTTTCTGCTCACACAGCAGCACGCGGATCCTCAATGGAGTTCGTCTCACCCACGAAAGCGACAACTCGCCTCTCGAGATCCCACACACTGAGCTCAGCATCTCTAATTCGCACGTCCCCGGCGACTCTGACGCAACCGCCGTCGTAACATTGTCATTACAAAAACTAAAACAATACTTACATCCCGCTGGAAAATTACTCAAAATTACCAGTTCCATCGAAAGATTTGACACCTTGCGATGCCTCTAGTGTCACGTATCGGTTTGAAAAAGAAATTGACAGAAATTCAAATGTCTCACACGACCACTGCGACTAACAGCACTGCAGCAGGACCATAAACACGTTGCATGCAGACGGAATGGGTGGATGACAAAGGCTCTGGTGAAACAATGGCGGTCTGGTCGTTTGGAATCCGACAGCGGTTCAACCAGATTGCATGACTCCGAGCGACACTGATTATCAACATCCCCTGACACACACAACTCAGACTGTACGATACGATCGACGGACAAAGGCGACGATGTCCTCCACGAATAAACAGTCCGAGTCTCGTTCGCTACTTCGTAGAACGTACAAACATTGATCTTTGGGTGAAGCAGCCGGTGCAGTGAGAGTGAGAGACTCGTCGGAAAACCGAATGGGTCACATCCGGGACGTTGGGCTTTCTTCGAACCGAACCCCAGAAGGAAGGACCGACGCCCGAACACAGGTTCAAAAACCAACTGTCCTCCTCTGGAAGGTCAGAAACACACTACGAATGTCTAGAATACAGCTAGAACACAGAACTATGGGCTAAAAGACTGAAACACAGTGGGAAGGGGTGCTCACAGACAGGCAACGGCGGCGCAGCAGTGGCAAATCATTGACAGTCTACAGCTCGGAGTGACAAGACGAGAACAGAACTGCGTGGCGTCCGAACAATCTGAGACCAGAGTTGTCGTAACACGACCAAACAAAGGCAAAGACCACAAAACACTGGACCAACTAATGAAGCAACGCCTTGCTGGCTTGCATGGATGCAGAGATAGAAAGTGTGTTCAATGCTTACAGGTCCAGTGAGTTGGCAGCGGCATGGCCGCCGCCGGGTGGTGGGCGGCGAACGCAGCGGCGTCCATCAAAGCGCCGCCTAGCGGTGCGCCGGGGTAGTGACCCATGAGCGCAGCCGCCGCCGCCGCGTTCGTGGCGACTGCTGCAGCCACCGAGCTGTTAGGGAGCTGCGGCTGCTGCGCGGCCGAGTTGCCGGCGCCGCCCGGACCGCCGCCCGCGGCGGAGGGCGGGAGGCCGCCCCCGGGCGCGTGGTGAGGCGGGGCGAGGTGGTGCGGGTGGTGGTGGTGTCCTGCGGAACGGAACGAGGTGCAGTCGAGTGAGAAAGGAGCAGGAGCGGGGCCCCTGTGCCAGAGTAGGGGTGGTGGTGGATTTTCTAGTGTGTGTTGGTGTGATCTCAACTTTGCCAATTTTTTTCCAGGCTCCACGATACGAGTGAGATGTCACGACCCTGTTGGGTGGCGCCCAACTCAGCTCAGACTGTAGAGCCCGTGAGGCTCGTGCTGGAAAGCACCGTTTACCAAACTTCAATCCACCAACCTGTTCCCCCTCCACCATTTCCCTCACCCTCGACTGCGTGCGTGCAAAACCGAAGCACCAAAACCAGGCAGAGAATAAGTCAGTTGACAGTGAAATGAAAATGAATACCCGTCCACCGGTCCGGAAATCTGTGCCAAACACCAGTCTATATTCACACTGAACAGTTGTGCAGAAAATCTTGAGAAATTCAATGTGTGAACACACAAAAAGTTCGAAAAAGAAGAATTTGTCAGTTTTCTTCGACCCGGCAGTGATATGTTTTGTGCCCAAAAAGGCGTTTTCATATTTTGAAAGCACAAGGAAGATTGTTGGGAAATTTGCCTATGAAAGCGAAATTTTCATCTCAAATCTCGCTCGTGTTGTACGTGGAAGGTCAGACACGGAGAATTTGACGCTTTCAATTGGAGTCCTCAGGCACGACGGTCCTTTGCTGAATTCAATACGCGTATCAAGGGGATCTGCCAGTTTAATTAAAGTCTTAAAAGAGTCATTTGAAATGTTGATTAAAGCCACTTAAAGGGTTCAATTTTAGTTTAATCACGCAGGATTCTTGAACTGATGTTGCGGGCCTGAGGCCTGAGGTCCGAAACACGGACGAACTTTGGAAAGAGTGAGCGCGAGTCTCTGTCCTCTGCTGCCCCCTGTGAGGGGGTTGCGCCTCGTCTCATGCACGAGGACATTGTGACACCGGTTTTACCCCCAAAACACTTTGGAATTTGAACGAGCGAAAACTTGACATTTGAGGGCTGTGCTCCCTGGAGCAACACTGTCAGTGTCGTTCTGCGTTGAACTGCGTGAAGCTCGTGTGGAGCAATCCAGGCGCAGTTCACCCACAGCAGTCTTCTCCGAATACAGCTGCGTGCTTCTCTTTTTTCACTTCAACAAAGACGCGGTGGATGTACTCACTTTGCATGTTCTGCATGCCGGCCATGAGCGCTTCTTGGAAGGCGCGGTCCGGGGTGAAGCCCTTCCCCTCCCCGTCCACCATCCCGTCCTCCGCATCGTCTGAAAACACAACAAACACGCACAATGAGAAGCTGTCCGGCTCCAATTCAACTCACGCTGCAAGACAGACCAACACGTAATTTGAACACAATCGTGTTGAGTTTTGAAAACCAAAAGCGAGAGTTGAGCGTGTTCCATCAAGCTCAGCACCACCATCTTGGATCACCACAAACACATGTTCTGAAGTGTGAATGTTTGAGAGCAACCTGCAATCAAGTACCTTGATGTGACAATAACATTGAAGACAATGGTTTGTAATAACGTGAAAACTTCACAAAGTCGAGCAATTCAGTGTTGAGATTCCTTCAGCTTCAAAACATCCCCTTTCATCTGCCTATCAACGACCCAGTCGGACTTGCTGACAAACAGCTTCTTGAGAAACAACGAGAGAAACGTCGCCGTCGCTGCAGGAGAGGAGCGTCTGAACGCGGTCCTCACATTACGCTCAATGATTAATTTACTGCGAAGCTGCTTTTAGGCCGCTTTGTCGCAAACACGACCTCAAATAAACAACAATTTGTCATTAATATTCAATAGGCTCGACCATGGAAACAATTCGGCGTGTTTCCACTGATGTATGGACCGGCAGTTGCACTTTCGATCCACTAATGAATCCCGAAATTAAGGTTAATTGATTTTGCCGGCTCTTGTTTTGTGCGGCCGAAATTGCCATCAATTATGAACTTGTAATTGTGTGTATGTCGCAGATGGGGAATGTACAGCCTGTCGATACACGTGTTGCTGGAGCGGAATTGACGAACGAAGAACACTTGCTGTTGAGCTCGCTTCGTTTCAAAAGAAGCTTCAAGCATCTCCTTGCCAAAGATCTCTGGCACAAAAACAAAATTCCACAACCAATCCATATTTGACAAGAATGTGTCTCATTTGAAAGTCGTCCCACCGGACACAAGATTATCACGATCACGACTTCAAGCAACTTCGGGTTCGATAGCAAACAAAAAATCACGACACGAAGCTGGAGAAAAAACGAACAAGTCAACAGTCTGAAGTTTAATTGTGAAAACTTGCTGGACTTTTTTCTCATTAAAACGGAAATTAAGCGTGAGCGGCGGAGCTGCCGGTTTGACCCGCAACAGGCGACGCTCCGTGACTTCCATTAACCCCGGCGATCCAGATTTTTATCTCGACAAAAAGGAAAATCATCAAAAACACAAAAGACAGCAAACATAATTTTGACTCATTGAAAGGGTCTCCGCGAAGGTGACAGAAGGAACACGCACCAGTTGCGCACGATTGGAATTTTTGTGTAAAGTTTCAAAAGTGTAATGAGAAAAAAAGAAGCTGAAAAGTGAAACAGTGGAAAGGTGACCTGGCACCTGACAACTTTTCTCCGTGGGTTTAATGGAGTTGTGCAGAATTAAGCACGAAATGGGCAATTTGATCCAGTGCAGCCAAATGACAAGAAATCTTTTTTGTTGCCAGCGAAATCAGAAGATTTCTCACGAACAAAAGGCCCTGACTTCTCAGTTTTTTGGCTTTCATCACACAATTAACTTGGGTCGTGCACGAATCGCCTCATCCTTTTTTGAGTCATGTGCTGGTCCTTTGTTCAAACAAAATTAACTTTTGGTGTTTTTATCAAGTTGCAAAGTGAACTATTGTTCGTCTCCGAATGCTCAGTTTATAATTTTTGATTTGAACAAAAAGATTCTTGAAACTTTAGAGTTTGAATTTTCAAGGTTTTTGTGAAACTAACAATGTGAAAAAGACAAGAAATGTTTCGCTCTGCACGACACAACTGTCAAATTGCAGATCACTGAATTGAAAGGAATCAGAGTATCTGATACAAATTAAAAGAATTAATTTGCGTGTGAAGTTGGGTCTCACGAATTCTTTCAATCGATGACCACACCCTTTCCGCCGACACAGAGATCTTTCTTTCAATGAAGTTGTCGCACTAATTGAAGCCAAGTATTCAAATAACACCCTCCTCATATGACAAAGAACCGTTCCAATTGTGAGCAAAAATTTGTCCTATTTCACTGGAAATTTTGCAGTCCTTGGCTAGTCATATAGGCAAGATTTAGCAGGTAATTACAGTGGCAAAATATTATTTCTAAAATGCTTGTGGTAAGAAATGTGCCAAGTTCAACGATGAAACCTGTTGAGCAAAGTTGTTTGCAATTTTGAAGAAAATGATGCGTTATCAGAGAGAGCATCACGAGATGTAAAGATGGAAACTTCAAAAGACCTTGAGCCTCAGGTGATGAAACCAGTTATACAATTTCGTGTCGAGAAGAACGTGTCCGAATTCTGAAGTTCTTGCTCAATGAAAAACTGATGGTAGTGAAACATTTGTCTTTTGTACGGATCAGCAAAACATGTGGCCGCGTGCTAACGAATCGACATGTGTTCCACAAAGTTCTTTGTTGCTGCAAGCTGACTCTAATTTCAGCTGGAGTCAAACAAAAGACCTGATTTTATCACACTGATGACATAATTGTACAGAAAAATTACTTTGTGAGTGTTTGTGTGAGAGAAAATACGGACGGACCCGATCAAGTGAAGCAAGACACTTTCATGCGGAGTCCGATCAACACTCAACTTCATGGAAAAGTCCTTCACAGCAAACCCGATAAGACTGTGATTCCAAACAATACCAACTGCTCAACGAATCTAAAGGCGGAAGATCTGGGATTGAAGCGGGGTCTGTGGAGACTTCCTCGATTCGCTCATCAAGCTGCGGAGAAAATTAATGATGGCGCGATGCGAACTCTCAGCGGTGCGAGAAAATGAGAAGCTTCGCCCGCTCTCCGCACTCGTCTCGCAAAAACGATTCCTCACATCTGACAAAACCATATGCAAAAATATTTATCCCATGATCTTTGGATGATTGCAACCGGCAAGGGATCAGGCAGTGTTTTGCTAATTATATTTGCGCTCGAGAGAGCCAGAAGAAAAAAATTCCGTCTGAACGATTCATCAACCACATTAGTGACTGTGTCTCATCTGACTTTGTCTCGGCCCGCGCTTTCGGAGCCCGCTGTTTAACCTGTTACGTGCGCGTCATAGGAAATGCAAATGTAGCTTTTTTGTCTTGAATCTCCATGTCTTTTCCTCCACCCACCAGATCCTCTTCAGTTTCCCGCGTGTGAAAATCATCCCAACGAAAGGGTGCGCGCAATGAGGTCTCGCCGAAGCAGAGTTTGACTTGAGGAACAAGGTTCGCACCCAAATTCAAACCTGTTTCTCTTGAATTTGTTCAAGAGTGTAGGATATGTGTTGTGTGGAGGTTGAAATTCTTCTCATGCTCCCACAGAGAAAGCGTTACAAAAAGCAAGACGGCAGGACCTGATGACGCGCGGTGTTGGGGCCGAGACTCGTAACACAGTAAATCTGACAAACAACATGAGTCAAATTATGAAATCCACTGTCAACAGTAATAATATTCGCTCTGTGATTACACAGTGAGCTTTTTGTAAGTGCAACGTAATTTAAGCCTACCTTCCTCTGTAGAAATACCAAAGGAACTGGCTGGAGACTTCTCTCATATTTTCTCAGTTTGCGAGAAACTGAGTATTTTCTGTGTGATTTATGAAGCGGATAATGAAGTAATTAGTGACAGAGCTTTGAGGCTGTGAACGTTCCCACCAGCCTCACTTGTCCTCGTGCCGCGGGGCGCCTGCCCCAGATTCCAGATTCTCCATCCAGTCCAGATGGATTCATCAAAGCGCGTGAGTTCAAATGGAGAGGGCTGATCACGTGTCACTGACCAGTCAGTACCAAGCAGCTTGACGAAATAAGTGACAGTTGGACTCAGATGAACTTCAATGCTTTCTCTCAAATTGCGAACAGCACAAAATGTGAAAACATGAAACGTTCACGTACAAATTAATCCACCACGATAAAACAATCCGTTCTGAGTTGTGTTGAGTACGGCCCGCACATATTTGGCGGGCGTGTACAAACCAACAAACATTAAATCAAATATTAATTTGCACTAATGAAGCCCACATAGCGACAGTGTCATAACATCATGTGCCTTGTGTCATAAAGCACAGGCGCAGTTGGGCCTGGTGGGTGTCCGTTGAGCCAAGGGTCAAGGGCTGTTTGGCGGCCCCGGCTCTCAATTATTGTAAACACAAGGAAATGAAAGGCTTATCTAAACAATGCACTATGTCAGATTTTGAAAATTATCTAACTGCTGCAATCCGATAGACCAGTTTTAATTACAGAATTATCTGCCCAGACCGATAAACATCCTCCAGATATGACAGTGTTAATGTAATTAAAGTGGAACTCAACGCTGACCAGCCGTGAGGAGGTGATAAGGTGAGAGCTGTGAAGCGGGGAGGGTACTGACCAGAGGGTAACGGAATGCAGGCGTCTGCGTGAGATATGGGCTGCGATACCCCCTGCAGGGGAAGCTGTGAGGCGAGGCGCGCGGATTCAGGAGCGTCACTCCGAGCTTCTGTTGGGTCTGGTCAACAAAACACCTACAAAGACTTGACCACCGTGACCAAGAGACAGGCATGAGAAAGTTTGTTCACACGCTTCAATATTCACAAGGAGAAATCCACGGATTCTTTCTTTTTCCACTTCAATATCTCTTCATTGATGTTTGACATGTCACAATCATCACTCAGGAATGCGTTCTCACATTTCACATCGAAAAATTTCATAATTTCCTCGGTCCGCCACAGGGGGTCGAAGGAGGGGTGCCTGCTGCAGCCGCAACAGCAGCACAGGTCCCTGCAGGGTGGATCCTATTACCCGCACATGCCTCGCGGCTGCCTAATGCACCCCCGTCACTCACCACCCCGACCTGCATCCATAAATACAAACCCCTAATCACCCGGCCACGTACCACCACACCCCGCACAATTTCTCATAAAACCCTGGACGCAGGAGAAGCTTCAATTCATTTTCATTCCTGCAACGCGGTCCTTGCAGCAACAATGAAGAGGAACCAGGAAGACAGGCACCACCACCGGGCAGCAGTGAGAAAATTTGCCATAACTGACGCTGCGAAAGGGTTGCAGCCCTCGCTCAACAGTCACCAACACAAGCATTAGTTCAACTGCGAGGACGGCGCTGCAGCCTCGACGTGAGCGCAGCTTGAAGGGTGAGGCGCGAGCCGCATTCCTCCTCATCACCGGATCCAAATTCCTGCGCGCAGCTAATTTGTGACCCACATCACAGCGATTAAACCCTGAGCTTCCTCCGCACTGGATCTTTCTTTCTGTCTGCGCTCGGAGGAGAAAGCCCTGCTCTCTGACTCTCTTTGTGACTCATTAAGGTCTCAATTACCGAGTCCTGATGGAAACCAGGATTCCTAGAAACACTAAATCAAAAGATATGGAACAAGTGCTAATCACTTACGCAGGTGCCAAAGCAAAAAGCGAAATTCATACCGTCTCTGTTATAATTGGAGCGCACAGTTCTCCTGCACAGCAAATAAACACGAGCTCAAGAAACGACTTTCCCAGCAAAATTCATCAGTTGTGTTTGTGTGTGCAAAAACTCTCTTGCCCTTGTTTCTTCGCTCTCGCAATTTGACTCGAAAATAATTTGCAAGCAGGCCACGGAGTTGATCAAAACATCATAAAACTGGTGTGGCCGGTGGAGATGGAGATTCGAGCTGCAGTCGTCAGGGTAACGGAATTTTGTGAGTGGGAACGCTCTCGAATCAACAAACAAAATGACTCGAGAGCCCTCGGGAAGAACACACATTTACGTACGGGAAATACTCGCTTGAAGATCAAACCCCTCAAATGAACGGAGGCGTGTTATATTCCAAGAGAAAGAGGATCAACGTGCTTGCGTGGCGAGAAAGACACACTGCATACACCGAAAGATTTGGTTGGAACAATCAGTTTGTCAACCTGTGACGCAGACCTGAACGCGATGAGGGGGCGGCTTCTATTTTGAACAATCAAAATGTGGAATTGACTGACATTTCTTGACACGAAGTCACGCGTCAAAAATGATCACGACCAGAAATCACGCTTGCTCGACGAGACAGGAAACACACGGAGTCGCCTCACCTGGCTGCAATTCTGATCTCAGTCTCGAGGTGTTACTCATAAAGCCACAAAGCAAAATTCACGCGATCCCCATTTTGACACGCTGACGCGTGCTGACCTGTCGTGACCTCCGAGCACCCTCACAAAAAACTCCATCCAGATAAACACTCACCCCTGATGTGGCCTTCTTATCAATGTTTACCTCACAAGCACAAACAGTTGACTAAACTTTCTTTTGGGAAGCGACGCACAGACTTGGTGGCTTGAGTAGGGGGGTCCTTTGAGCCGCGCATGTGGTGGTGATACTCCAGAACAGTTCGCACGTGCGATATGCTGGTTTCAAGATGCTCACGCTGCATACGAGGCACCACAATTGCTTTGGTCTCGGAGACCGAGGTGAAATTTTTCCACCCTGACAGATCCGGAATGATTATGAATCTTCCACTGTTACGCACACACTGCGGCAACTTGGCCCATGCTTTGAAGTGGCTTCAAACAGATCTGAAAAGCTATTTCCGCTATTTATGTGCAAGATATCTGGATCAGCTCTCAACATGATCCATGTGCATACAGTTCTGCCATGCTGCCGCTGCTGCTGTCCCCCGAAGGAGTCTAATTAGTTTTCCGAACCAATGACCTGAATCGATCTGTTACAAATTGCACAACGACGACGGAGCGCCATGCTGCCGCGGTCTGGAGGTGCTGTGACCCAGGCGGGACAATCCGGGCTCCGGTCCGTTCTGTTCCGGATCCCTCGTCTCTAAGAGGCCCGGACCGCCCGCCCAGCAGCACGCCATGCTTTTCTACTCCCACAGGGACTAGGAGCACAAAACCCAATTAAAATCGGAGCATTTTCGCACGGAAGGCTCCCACGAGTTGAGGATTCCTGTGTCGCAGTCCAACTGTTTCCAATTCAAATCAGGTCAAATCAGAGCGACGTTCCTCCCGCCTGGACTTAACCAAGCAAATTAACTACGAGCGCGCAGAATTCCACCAAAGATTCGGCACAAATAAACATGTGAGACGCAGAGAGAGAAAACAAGTTCTCACCAGTGTGTGTGCACCCGAGTTCATATGCCTGTTTGATTCCAATCGGATCTGCATATTTCTTGTCGGAGGCCAGGGCCTGTCAGATTTGATTAGGCAGGGCGCTACTTTCAGCCTGGCACTACCAGCTCTCCAAATTAACATTGCCTTCAAGACTTTTTAGCAATTAACTTAATAGTGTATTAGCGGTGGCGAGGCTTTTGAGTGTTTCTAATGTTGTTACTGGGGGATCGAGGATCGTCTTTCTTTTCCTGCCAGTTTCCACCCGACATAACTCTGCATCTGGAAACGCTTTCCAATGTGGTACTTTCTTGTCGCCCTGACTCAAAATTTTCTTCTGGCAGCCAAAATTCAAACTGATGTTCCATGAAGTTTGAAGTGGGAAATTTTCTCATTGTCTTGTCTCTTGTTCTCACACGGGACGGAATAAAGGGATCCACGCCCCAGACTCTGCTGTATTGAGCTCAGTGGAGTGAGTTCTAATTAAAGCGAACACTGGGTTTCTGCCTGACGGGAGGGGAGGGAAAGGCCCAGGGCCAGACCGGTCTAAAGTTGAGCACACGAGACCGACTTAGGGTTCAAAGACAAATATTGATCTTCGCAATGCAATTAACCAAATTTCCATGAGTGCGTCAGAATGGAGTGGGCTGGGCCTCAATCCCAAACCCACTGTTCTATTCTCTCTCTCGTGCAGCAGCAGCAGTGGCAGCAGCTTTCTGTGTCCGGAATTATGTACAGGAACCCGCTGTGCCTCGAGGTGTCCCATGCACGGTAATCCTCGCCAAACAATGTAAGAAAATTAAGATAGAAGCGGCTGTTTGCTGACCGTCTGCGTCACGCCGCGCCGCAGCCGCCGCCGCTTCACACAGAGCCGCGTCCGCGACACAGACACGATGCACCGCCACCTCCCCGACAATGGGGGCTAAGTCTTCTGTAATGGTTTGTCAACACACGTGTTCTTGGGAGATTCAGGAGCTGGTGATCTGGATAGTTTCTTACTTCAGATATCTTGGCTAGAAAAATTCACATATCTCAGATTCGAGTGTGTGGTGCTGCGTGTGTGGGGAACGTGAAGAGGTTTGCACGAACGTGAGATTCGCGCACGAACACATCGTCACTCATTGCGTGCGAGATTATCCCCATTGATTCAGATATTTTTCAGACTGAACAGGAAATCCACAAAAATTTCTCCAGACGCGTCTGAGACGCTGTGTTTCTCTCGGACTATTAGACCATTGGTAGTCAATGTAATCAAGCGAAAAGTCCCAGCGAAAAAATCGTTCGGATTCCATTAGCTAATTAAAGCAAAATCTAATTTTGCAGTCTTGCACAAAAAAATCGGGGTGCGCGATGTAAAGGTTCATACACGTGAAGTGAAGTGAGACTGGCAGATCACACCACGAGAGGCAAAGCCTCGAGTTGTGTGATCTGCCAGTCAAACTTCACTTCAAGTGTGTGAACTG
>JAAUXT010078266.1_pt1 | contig 30921 bp, 29 predicted proteins | sample 7278171 | NCBI WGS metagenome assembly JAAUXT01 (sample SAMN14350112, study PRJNA611818) | marine sediment metagenome | isolation source: surface marine sediment (1.8m) | place: French Polynesia: Moorea | collected 2018-08
CTCCCTTCGTGTTCCTCGTCCTCCCACATCCTTTGCCACTCGGCAGGACATAAAATCAGATAAACTCCTTACCTTGAGGCATGTTATCTTTTTATTCCGTGCCTGCTTGCAAACCTTGGGGCCGTCCAGAGAACACGAAAGGGACAATGAGGGAAGCACCAGAAGTTCAGGGCCCTGCAACCTTACATTCCCTACGGACAGGGCGGACCACTGAAGCCTTCTTTTCATGGGTCGAGATACGTCTCGACCACAGCCAGAGTACTAGAATCCCACGCAATAGAGGCGCACACCGTTTTTATATGTTCTCATTTCCGGACACAAGGAAAGCTCGCAACCAACTGCGATGGATCGGTAAGACACAGAAAATGGTCGGAATCAGCGGGAACTCTTTCATGGCTCTTACCGCGTACACATGAGACAACCATGTTTGATTTGATCAAACCCAATCCCAAGCGCAAATCGTCTCGCTAGTGAAATTTGCAAATCTACTTTTGTACGCTAGTACACTGCCAGGTGTTATTGTGAAGGACCGATTGCACAAGTCTTGGTTGGCAAAGCCCGTGCTTGGTATCAATCATAAAGGCACGCAGAACAATGATGCTGGAGTGCAAACCGCTTGAAGTACTTGGGTTCGCTTTCTTTCGCTTGCATACACTCGAATATGAAGACAATTTGAAGATTTCTTGTTCGTTATGCGCTGGAGTGACCAGATTGTGCAAGCTGTCTCTTCGAGGACAAATCATTGGTTCATTCCCAGGCCAAGAGTAAGGAGAGCGTCGTCGTCAGGGTGTCGGTATTTTGGCGTTCAAAAACAAAGGAACCTGAAGAAAGGTAGTGAAGTCCAGGAATAGTGAGGAAGATCCGTCAGGCGCGGAGCTGCTGTCTCAACGTTGAGGAACAATCTTGCGGTCAATGATATCGCCCTTCAAGTTGTCTGACTTGCCTCTTCCGCAAGGAAAATGTCATTGCTACGTTGAAGCCAATGTGTTTGTCACAACTTTCTACCAGACCAGGGAGCAAGTGTTCGGGGTTTGAAGCAAAGATAACCAGAGCAGTACTCGTGCGAGGGCTGTCCACTATGTTTCCGCTGCGCCACAACCTCCTGCCTGTCAGCCAGATCTATACAGGCCTGCAGCGAAAAGAAAATTGTGGACAGCCCTCGTACGTGTTGTGTGAGAATTCAAGACAAAGTTTTTCCGCGAAACTCACACAAGCCGAAGATTGTGAGTGTGGACACATTGTAGCTCGAACCGAAACCAATCCATGTGGAGTTACGAGGCCTGTCAATTATGATGCCGCTTTTTCGCCGATAAGTCTCCGGTTTTCCAGCCGATTCTGTTGACCTTCGGCACACCAATCCTCTGAAGGTTTGTCCTCTCTGTCATGTGGTCTGATCCAAGTTCACACAAGGAAAGATCAATCTTTGAGGGCACCAAATGGGGTCACGCACCTGGCGATCGGCGAAACGTCTGCACAGTGTTGTCTTTTTGGTCAAGTGAGTAACAGGCATGAAAACCTTTTTGACTTTCATTCTTTTGTGCCTGGCTAATGTCCAAAAGCCTGAGTGGCGACATGAGCAACGTGTCAATCTCAAGTTCTTGTGTAAGGCGGGGTTCAAACCAGTGGAATGTTGGAGGCGTCTCAGACAAGTGTTTGGTGATCAGACAATGTCACAGACACAAGTGCGTGTTTGGTGGAAGAGGTTCCAAGCTTGGGAGGAGGCCACAAGAGACAGACCCAAAAGTGGAAGGCCCCGCTCAAAGAGGACATGCCCTAACACCCAGGTGATCCAGGACTTGATCTCGACAGACAATCGGCGCAGCATCAGGGGCTTGTCGATGGCATCTGGTTTGACAAGAGGGACAGTGTGGAACATTGTGAAGATTGACCTCAGAATGAGAAGAAGGAGCACGCGCCTGGTGCCACATCTCCTCACTGATGAACAGAAGGCCTTCAGGAAGAGACTTTGTGAAGAAAACCTGGCACTAATGAGACAGAACCCTGCTGATTTCCTCAGCAAGATTGTCACTTCCGATGAAACTTGGATCGCAACATCCAAGCCTGAGACAAAGAGACAGCCATCTGCATGGATTTTACCAGATGAGAATGTTCCTCAGAAGGCCAGGAGACAGCGCAGACAGAGAAAGACCATGATGACTGTCTTCTTTGATTTCCAGGGTGTTATCCATCTTGAGTTCATGCCACAAGGAGGCACCATCAAGGCTGATGATTACTGTCAAACATTGTCCAGAATGAAGGAGGCAATCCACCGCAAACGCCCATATTTGTGGGTCAGAAATCAGGAGGGGTGGCGTTCTTTTTTGCTTCATCAGGACAATGCTCCGAGTCATCTTGTAGTCCCAACTTTGGCAAAATTTGGTGAATGGGGTATTGAGCTTCTTGCTCATCCACTCTATTCACCTGATCTTGCGCCTTGCGATTTTGCTTTGTTTCCAAGATTGAAGGAGGACTTGCGAGGGAGACATTTTGGCAATCTCAATCTGCTCAAAGATGAAGCAAAACGTTTGTTGCGGTCATACCCTGACTCTTTTTATGAGCAAATTTTTGCGGATTTGGTGACAAGATGGAAGAAGTGCATTGCCAGAAACGGTGATTATTTCGAAGGCACCCACATCTCTGTTCCTCCTGAAGTCATTGATGATGATGGCAGCTCCTCAGACAGCTCTCAGGAAGAGTGACAAGCTCTTGACATTGATTTGTTTCCCGTGCTGCAGCCTGTTTCGCCGAATGTTCCTTTGTTCTGTTTTTTAAAGTCATTTTTACACAATTGTTGGCATGTGCAATTGGCATTTTGTGTGCCCTTTATGTTGGCATGATGTTCCTCTGTTGGCATTAAAGTTGGCATTTTTATATCACAAACCATCGCTGAGTTAATTGCTAAAAAGCGGCATCATAATTGACAGGCCTCGTAGGTGCAAGAAGGACGAGGTTCTTTTTGAAGCAGTGAAGGTTTCTGCGTTGGTTTCGAGACAAACACCAGTCCACTGCAGTGAAACTTGGAGACTTATATTATGAGAGGTGTTTGAAGGAATCTGCAGCGTTGAACACACTGCGTGCAGGGTGCAGTGCCTTGAGCCGAGTTTCACTTGCCGAGGGTTTGACTGAGAACTGAACTTCCGGAACCTTGTGGCACGCGGAAAGCAATTTTCTTCGCAGCAATACGTAAATACAGCAGTTCGCAGTTGATTTTGGAGCTAAACTAGTCAGACTGTGCACATGGATGTCGTTCAGTGTTTATTTCTGGAAACATTGTGTTACACATTGTTGTTAGCGGGGATTCCCACATTGTTTTGCAGTGCCAGCTGTTGTGTGAAAGTATGTGTGTGTCAGTGGTTTGCGCACGTGCGTAGGTGCTCTTGCGATACTGAGTGGACCCCCGCCTTTCGCCAGGACAGAGATTGAGCCAGTGTTGTCCAGTTTATGGTGACAAAATATGCCAAAGAAAAAGACTCAAACAAGTGGATCATGGCAGACTCCAAACAGATCACTGAACTTCTCTTCACAACGAACACAATCGATCTCCTGAGCAAAGCTGCTGAAACATCACATCTTTCGTGTGCGCGTTGCATCTGTTCAGTTGCAAAAACAACGAGCGTTGTGGTGGAAGTTTCTTTCAGCAGTGTTGTGTTCAAGAAAAGAAAAGTACAATGCCGTGGAACGACAAGTGCAAGGTTGTGGCCATACTGGACCAATGGCTCCAGGTGTTGTCATTCCACGTGGACTAGATCTACGGTACGATTGTTCCGAACGCTGGGGTGGTTCGGTCCACACACACACACACACGCACACACACACACACACGCACACACACACACACGCACACACACACACACGCACACACACACACGCACACACACACACACACACACACACACACACAAACACGTGTTTCCAAGAGCTCCAAAACCAAGTGAGACATCAATCGGTGTTGTGGTGTGGTGGCTCTCCATTTTGGTCGCTGTCTCATTTGCTGTTTGTTCCCCACCCCCTGGAAGATTTCAGAGTGCCTGTTGGAGCTCCTCTAAACAACAAGCCCATGGAATCCCCACTCCGGAGTGTCCCTTGGGGTTGCCCAAGACCCCGCCCCTCCATTCGAAACAGCGTCCCATTGGATTCCCCACATAGACGGAACACAGTCCACTCGTCCATCTCCTGATCGATCTGTGTCCTTGCAGTGACGTCTGCTGCCCCTGACGAATCTCCTGCTCCTGCTGTGTTTCTTGGACTTCAACCTCTCAGGAAAACAGTGGTCACCTCGGGTTCAGTTGCCGAAAGGCTTTGTCAGGCGTACCCTTGGATGAAAAGGCTTTTTTCCAGTGACAGAGTCAGGCTTTTCTTGATTTACGTTCAGTCACTCTGTATGTACTGTGTGAGTACTCACAGGTCTGGCACAGACACCGTGCTGTTGTGACGCTTCTGAGTTGCTCAGTCACCGTGCGTACGGTGCAGGACAGAATACCAATGCCAACATGTGTGTGCAAAGTGCCTGTGAATTGCCATTCAGCATTGGTGTGAGTTTCGGCAAAACACACACTTGCTCAAGAAAGGGAGTGAGTTGCACAGAAGCATACCAATTTGGGGAGCGACAGTTTTTGCTCACACGGCAGCGCTCCGAGATTCCCAGGGTATTTTCTGTGGTGCCACCGTCTTTCTTGACCGAGCGAGATACGCACACTGATTTTGTTTGGCATCGAACGTCACAACTGCTGCGAGTTTCCATAACTTTGCGTTTAGAATTGTGGGCAACAATGCGCAAAGCGTTAGAAAACGACTCACATCTGGTCAGGTTGTGCGTAAAACACAAAGTTGAGTGTCAGCAAAGAAGTGGTGTGGAAAGTTGGGAAATTGGAAGTCGCCAAGAACTGTTCCTTTGAGTGAACGTTCAAGAATGGAACTGGTCGAAAGGACCTTTGTGAAGATACGCAGCATTTCGTTGTTTCAAGCGGTGAAGTTGCGTCGCTGACAAACGTTGCAGGTGCAAGAAAAAAAACAGTCCCACGATTGAATGTGTGGTTCGTGCCGTCTTGGTTTCGTTCCAAGGCGACGACGTCCTGTGTTGTTTGAACCGCGAACGGAAGAAAGTCAAGGGACTGAATCCACACCTTTGTGTACGAGGTATGATCCACTTTTTGCCGACATGATGAGATTACTCAGAAGCCTGTCGATCAAATTGGATCCCGACGATGCCATCGCAAACCAGGGACAGTCGACCTGATCTGACCTGAGTTTGCACTAGGTCAGACCGGAATTGAGGTCATGCCGAGCAACTTTGGATCGGCACCGCACGCCTCACGGCTATCGCCATTGCTTTTCCTATTCAACTTGCGAGATTTGGTTTGTACAAATGGTCATCTTTTTGTCGATCTTGTTGGTGTTGGCCCAGGTCGTCGGCAACCTCTGGAACATGCCCAGAGATGCAGAACAAAGAGCTGTCATCAAATTCTTGGTTGCTCAGGGCCACACCCAAGTGCAGGTGTATCGCCAGCTGCAGACTGTGTACGGGGAGGAGACCATGAGCAGGACTCAGACAAGGCACTGGTGGCTCAAATTCAAAGAAGGCGACGGTTTGACACCCACAGCAGACGTGGCACACCCAGGCTGCCCCAAGGACCCCCGGAGGCAACAGTTGGTGAACAAGGTGCAGGAGATGATCACTGCAGATGCGCGCCTTACCATCAGGCAGCTCAGCCGCAGGACTGGTGCTGGCTTTGGGACTGTGCAGAGGATTCTGAAGGAACTGAACATGAGTAAGATTGCCGCGAAATTCGTACCCAAGCTGCTGACACCAGAACAACAACAACAACAACGCCTTGAAGCTGGCCGGATGAATCTGGCTCTCCTGGAAGAAGACCCATTGCTCCTCTCCAAGATCGTCACAGGCGATGAAAGCTAGTGTTTCGTGTACAACCCAGACACAAAACAGGCTTCAGCACAGTGGACCTGGCGGGGGGGGGGGGGCCACGCCCACTCAAACCTCTCCGTGCAAGAGCAACCAAAAGACTGTTGCTGACCGTGTTTTTCGACCAAACCTCAATGCTGGTGATGGACTTCAGGCGCAGAACAATCAACAAGGACCTGTATTGTGCAATACTCATGAAGCTGCGAGCCGCAGTCCGCAAAAGGAGACCTCATTTGTGGGACTTTACTGATGAGACAACCCTGGAGAGGCACATGTGGCTCCTTCATGACAATGCCAGACCGCACACCGCGCATCAGACAGTCACCACTCTGGCAGAAAGCAGGATCCGGATCATGACACACCCTCCATACAGCCCGGACTTGGCGCCTTCAGATTTTTTTCTGTTTCCAAAACTCAAGGCCCACCTCAGAGGCACAAGGTTTGAATCACTGGAAGATCTCCAAGACAACATCTCCAGATTCCTCAAGTCCATTCCTCATCATGAGTACTACAATGCCATGATTGACCTTGCGCAGCGCTGGAGGAAATGTGTTGCGCATGAAGGCGCCTACTTTGAGGGTCAGAAGCACCCCCCACTGCCGCCTGTCCGCGGTCTGGTCGCTTGAACTGACTCTCGCATGTTAGATGGCAAATCCCATTGCGATAGCCGCGTGCTTGACATGTGCAACGTTTGAATTAAGACTACTCAGTCTCTGTTTCAGTTTGGTCTCTGTTTCTTGGCATGCTGGTTCTTCATTGTCCAATAAAGGTTACTGCATCAAGAAAAATCTGGGTTGGTCATTGGGCGCGGTAGGGCAGGGCAATGTCAGCAAATTTTGGATCATACCTCGTACTTTCTCTCAGCTTGATGTTTTGTGGATCTTTTTCGAACGCGTCTTCAGTTGTACATTTGTGCGCGTGCATTTGTCACTTGCCAATACACCGAACACAACGATGTCATTTTGTTGTCAACTTGGAAAAGATGACAAATTGTCTCACCGGCGGGAAAATGTCTGACAACAAAAGTAAAAATTTCCGTTCTTTTCATTGCAGGGCCGACTTCACACCATCATGAAATGTCGCAAGAAAAAAGTCGACAAGGATAGAGAAAAAACGACGAAGACGACACAGCAGCAGCAGCAGCCGTCATCATGAGTGGCGTTGCAGGTGAGTCCCGACCTGCCGCAGTGAGTGTGGTGTGCGGGAGTTGATTGACCTGAGGGCCTGATTCTCGTGGATTGTGAAAAGATGACTCCAAAGGTCAGGTGCCTTTTGGGGAGACCACGCCCATGGCAAACTGCAGGTTGGACAGATACAGATCTGATGACACTAAAGGATGTTATCGAATGCTGCGGAACGTGCGCATGAGATGTAAGTTTGCTGCACGGACGCGATGATCAACGCCCTTTGTTACGTCGGCAACGAAACTGCGACATGAGAAGGAAACTCGGCTGGACCTTTGAGGAGTTGAGAAATTCGTTCATCTTCCTGCAACAAGGTGAAACCTGCACTAAGACGTGGTTCAGAGATGACAAAGAGCCCACAATTGAGGAAACAGACCAACTCGTGGATCTGGTCTTATTCTGATGCAGTCTTTCTCGTTGACAAGATGGTCCGGACGTGTTAGTTCAGTCAGACATGATTTCTGTCGTGAAAATAATGGTGTGCACCTGGTACAGAGTCTTGTACATGTTATTTCTGCTCCAGAAATTATTGTAAATGTCTAATATCCTCGCAACATCCAGTGCGTGACTGTGTTGGCAGTGGGGAGTGTTCTATTCTGCGCAACCAAATGTTCGTTGCTGACAGAAAGTTCGCAAAATGGTTGTGACATTTTGCAAAAGTGCAACATTTGGCTTGTGATCCAAAGAAATTATCTCTTCTAACCTTTCACCTTCTCAGGTTTATCTCGCAAAACTTGGTTGAAAACATTTCTGTTTGAAGTGCGGCAACGAAACGAGAGCAATAGCAGGTACTGGTGTGTTGCGAATCTCGTTTTGGCGCACGCGTTCACTGCTTCACGTGTGAGCACGACAACGTCGGACCTGAAGACGTGCGTCTTGTCTGCCCGAGACCTCTGTCGCTTGAACAGCCTCGGGACGCCTGGAGAAATGGTTCTGAAATAGTTCCGGGAGAGTGGTTGGTCAATTGCCATGTGCAAGGTGTCCTGGACAAGGAAATCTGAAAGTGATCAGTGTTTTGACGTGGTTTGGGTCCTGTGTTTGTCACACAATCTGTGTCGCTCAAATTACGGGAATCCCAGTGAACATAATAGACTTATTATTGAAGGCCGAGCAGGTGATCGACACACGCGCAGTCCCGAACTTGCAGCGCAAGAGTCGACAGCCTCATTGCGTGAGCTGCACTGAAAATTGCCTCTCCGAATCAAGTACCACCAGCTGTACGAGCAAAAGAGAATTAGTACTGCAGCATACCTCAGTGCTCCAGGGTCTTTGATTGGACGTTGCCATTGTTTTCATGTCATGTTCGCGATTTTGTGTCTGCCAGAAGCGAGTAATCTTATCGTAAAGAGCTGATTTCGCAGGGTTTCCGCAGCACCCTGGATGCGAAGAGTCGGAAAGGAAAATGTCAGGCTTTGATTCAGAGGAGAGCAGCAGCCCCGGTTTGATCGCAAACCAATAAACACAACATTAGCCTGCCTGGAAAACAGATAAAAACGTCAATCAGCTGTGAAGCGGCTCCGCCACCATCCACAGCGCTTTAATTATGCTCAGTGGCGATGCAATTATACGGTTATTGAAATCCCGTCTGCGCCTCTGTAGGTGGTACTCGGTGTGGGAGACTGCGGGTATGTGGATCAAGTCAGAGGTCACAGGGATTGTGCATCTGTTATCCCAGTGACTCATAACTTGTTTCAGCAACAGTGTATGAAGAAAGAAGTACGAGCGCTGAACACGACCGCTGGAGTGTGTTCACCCGAATACGGGCAGTTTGCGCGGGTCACGATTCCCCGTCTGAAGTGTTCGGAATCAGTTGCAAAAGTGAGGACTCATCAGTGTCTCAATGTCATCTTCTCCTTATCTTGTTGTGGTAATCATCTTTTGCTTTGGCTACCACATACCAACCATTACGTTTTGACTTCCTATCTCTATTGTCCCACATTGATAAGATCCCGACTTGGTGTGCGGCAAGGTTAAAGTCTTTGAGCAAACATATGCTTGGTTAATAAAATCAAAGGAGATCACATGCAACAAGCAAATGATCCAAAGATAGAGAAAGTTTTTGCGTTTTTCGGCTGTGGAAAAAAGTGAAACTTGTGTTTTCTTCCTTTCTTGTACAGTGACAAAACTGGATTCAAACTGGGAATAACGAGGTGAAACAGTCACTTTTGGACAAATTCAACAGTGTGTGATTGAACGGATAGCTCCAGAGAGAGCTTTCCTTTGAGGAAACGAAGTTGTACGTACCAGTAGTCGTGTGTTTATCGCGGACACAATTCCAGTGGAGAATTCTGTGCCACGGATGTTTGTGCGCAAATGGACGTATTGTCCTGGAACTCATCCTTTTGCATCCTTTTGTTTCCTGAAATGGGTGAAGGGATTATAAATTAGACACGGACATGCAACATGTGGCGTTTGAGTTGTTCCGTTTGAAACAAACACAGTAATGTGTCCGTAGCAAATGAGAACCGTTCCATTTCCAAAGTGATGCACCCGGAATCGGGTCAGGATGATCAATTCTCCCTGATGGGATCCACTGGAAACGTCCTGCTGTCCTGCAGTCATGTTCCATCTCTGTGCTGGTGACTGTCGCGAATGTGCAACGCAGAGTGGACACGACGTCTTCACGCACAGTTCAGAACACGAACAACGTCACACAGTGAACTTCCCACTTCGGCGAGAAACTAACCAAGGATACTTTGACAACGAAGGTTGTGACGTCATGAACGTGAGTGGATGTGACGGTATGCAGGCTTGGGACCCCCCTTGGGCGGGGCCGCTGTGGAGCGGGGACGGGCACCACCCGCGCCCGCGGGGCCGGATCGACCCGCGTCTCTTCGACGGCTCCAGGATCCGTCTGCGCCGAGGTGGGTTTGGAGCATCTGATGAGCATCGCAGTACTTTTACAGACGTGAACGCTCTCTTGTGGCGTACCTGTGCGTGTCGCAGTGCACCTTGGTTGAAAAAAAATTGACCTCAGCGAATGGGGAAATTTTGGTGGGAAACAATGAATAATTGTTCATTGAATAGGTTTGACTTGGTGAGTAACCAGAAAGCTCACGCGAGTTCTCAAAAAGGTCATCCCTTTCAAAGCCCTTTTGAAGCTGGCATCATTTTACCTTGATTCTGTGGGTCATCGAGTCCGATGCCACTTACCTGGTGGTTTATTGTGTCTCGTAACAGTCAACAACAACGAGGAAAGAAAACTGAGCACATGATTTGGTGTGATGCGGAAACGTGAAGCGAACACGTGAAGCGAAGGATACGTTTGGATGTTGCTCTTGAAAACAGGTTCACTTGACGGAGTCTGGGACGGAGTCGGTGATGGATGTCGCTCAGGAATCGAAACCAACACGCAACGCCTCCATACCCGACGGGCTTTGTGCACGATTTGGGTGGCGTGGTTCAGATTCTTTCTTCGTGCGTGGTCGTGCTCCGTTTGGAGCCGCCCTACAAATTTCGGGGGTTTGTGCGTTGCGTGAATAACCACGGGCTATGTTTACAAGTCCGTGGTCAATGGCGCGTTACGTTGCAAGTTTCTTTTTTTGGGTGATTCCTCGTTATGAGTATATGTCTGTGGCTTCTGTTGAGAAGTTCTAAAAGAAGGAAGGATCGATGACCGCGGTGACATGTGAACTGAATGATTTATTCACAAACTGTTTTGGTGTATTCAGCGTCTGCGAAGTCTTGGGGGTCATTATCGTGTCCAATTTTTGCGTCGGCGGTTGAAGTCGTGGAGTGGTGCGACTCCACCTTCTTTTCTCTGAAACCTCACACCTGAGCGACCGCAATTGGCAACGTCGTTAAAACCAAGCCTGTGTGTGAAAATCGGAAGTTGAAGCATTTCTGTGTGGGAGACACCAAAGATTTCTGTCCTCAAAATAGCGACACACCTTGACTGATAAACTCGAGTTTTGTTGTGTGATCTAACAGGTCAGTCTGCAACTGTTTACATGGACGGAAACGGCGTCAGGGCCAGATCTCACGAGGACTTGTGTGGGTGTCAGCTTTCCTGAATTGTCCCACGGTTTGAACGATTAATCAAAGGAATAACAAAATTTTTTATGTCACATTACTGTTCCTTTGGCACAGATAATTTCTGAACGTTGATGGAACCTGCTCCAAACAATTGTTCCCAGATTGAGAGATGTTGGTTTTTGCTTTTGGAGCCGGAGCTTGAAATCTTGAAATCACCGCTGTCAGGCACAACGACTTTTGCGGTGCTCCTTTCCTCCAGAAACAACAAAATATCATTCATTGTGGTTTCGCTGAGCGTGTCATATCACATGAACGCATGCCCAACATGGGAACGCAAAAAAAGGTTGGAATTTCAAAGGTCAGACGGGAAGATGTGTCGACAGGTACACATATGATTCAATTGTTGGCCATGCACGCAATGTGCTGTGTTGACATTTGCTGTGTTTTGGAATGTATCTTGAAGTGGAGTGAATTGCTCCTTGATTGGAGCGAAAGATCAAAGTTGAAACCACAGTCACTGTACAAACTCTGGTCGCGTTGTCCTCGTGTCCTCTCGAGAGCCTCCCACTCAAAGTTCCCACCGAGGGACTTCGATCAGAACTGTCCGGAGGCCTCCTTCGGGTGTGAGATCCACTGCCAGCCCTTGTACCATCGTCACAAACTGGCCTTGCCTTGTGAACAATGTCTTTCAAGGAAAGTCCTGAAAAAGGGTCTTGCATCCCACAGGAAAAGCTCGTCGTATCAAGAGTCTTACCTGGGCGTCTGGAAGGCTTTTATTTTCGTTTCACTTTGTACCGAATATTTACTCAATTCGCACTAAGGTTTCTTTGGGAGAGAAAGTTGAGAAAGGTTCAAGTACTGTGGGTTCAGTATTTCAACCCTGCGGAGATGTTCGAATTGTACAGGTTGACATTTGGGTACCTCAGTGCTGCACGAAGGAGTGTTGCTCCAGGTTATCGATGAGCTCTGTGCACGCCGATCGCTCTTACATTGTGTGCACTTTGTGTGTTGCAGATGACGGGGACCTCGCGGATGTGCTGGCGACGATCCAGGACGGGCTGGCGGCGGGGCTGCGGCAGTCCGGGAACCGCCACCAGAAGCAGCGCTCCGGCAGCTCCACCTCCGTGGTACGTCCGCCCCCCCTGCGCTTCAGCAAGACGTGCACGTGACGTCAGGTGTCTGTCTGTCTGTCTGTCTATCTGTCCTTTTCTTTGTTGTCTGTCTGTCTGTTTCACGTTGTTGGTGGTGTACCAGTCCTTTGCTGGAAGTGTGGCCTTGTTCAGAAGTTGGTCAATTGACCACAATCACGAGGCGATCGTGGTCACGGTCGCGACCGCCAGGGTCGAGAGGACAAGATCAAAACAAAGTTCTGTTGTGGCTTTGAGCCAGCAACCAACATGCAAGTACTTTTTGCTGGTGAAACACGCGAAATGGCAGGGTACATTTTGCATCCGTGTCTGGCTGGCATGGCCGCTTCTCACTGATGCAGAACTTCGCGAAGGTTTCATAACTCTCTGCAAATGGATCTCATTTTCTTGTGATAAACAAATCAGGTGTTTCATACCAAAGGAAATTCGTGTTTCCTGCCTGCAGACCGCTGGATGGGTGGTCTGCATGTGATTCAGCAAACACTTTCGGTCCACTTTTTGACCGATGGTCCAGCTCGGTTATTTTCACACCGTTTGCTTGGTTTTGTGCACTTCCAATCACATCGACGGTGAGGCAGAAAAAGTCTTCCTGAGCACGCCCGGTCACTTGATGTGCTGGACCCACGGACTGGTGGACGTGAAGGGAACGTCTCGAAGCAAAGAACAATGCGGATCTGAGCCTTGCGGTGCTTCAAGCCTGGTGAAATGTGTCGAAGAAACCCCAGCCTCTCCATTGCTTTGCTGTTTTATCGAAAAGTGCTGATCACGTCAAACCGTGACAACATCTTGTTCCGCCTGGGTCCCTATGTCGCAGGATGAACCCGTCCTGCGTGTTCTGCTGTTTGTCATTCCTCAGGGGATGATAAGTAAAAAGCAAATGAACGTAAAAAGCTTGCCAAAAGAGGTAAACCCTGTTTTACAAACAAAACGCTGCGCTTTTTCTCAGTAGAAGACGAACGTCTTCACTCCAAAGTACGTAACAAAAATCAAGGACAGGAATGAGGTTCTGTTTGCGTTCGGATTACCGACAAGGAGCCCAAGATCCCAACTGTTTGAAGTTTCGGTATGCAGGTTGTCTCGTTCCATGCTTTCGCTTTGAAAGATTATGGTGTTGAGCACGGCGTATCAATGCGTGGAATTGGTTTCCTTGTCCCCAAAATGTGCGCTGGACTTCAGAAAGCACCGCAGTGCCCTTGCGCCGCAGTTCGAATTTCGCTGCCGAGGGCAATTTGCTTGTTGTCAGAGTGGGTCGCTGTTTACCCCTTTGTACACAAAAAAGTTTTTTGTTTGCAAATGTAAAATCCTCTCAACACCCTATTTGGGCAATGTAAGTAAACTTATCGTGACTGATGCAAAATGTTAGTGCAGAAATATCCTTTGAAGGACAACGACGATTAGTCATCCAAAACGTACTTGCGGCGAGACCTGCGCGTTCCTGGATAGATGTGGTTGACCTGTTTGATTTAGAAATATTTCGTCACTTGGGCAACAAGTGTTTTTGCCATTTACAATCCTTGGAGAATGTTGGATGTTCAAAGGCCATTCGGCCTTCAAGGAAGGAAACTACGGTTGTAAATTAGACTCTGACTGTTGGATGCTTGGCCGGAGCCGAAGAATCACCGTATGTGGATCATTCAAACGGGGTCTTCAAAGCACCGTCTTTGTGTTGTGTGTGTGTGTGTGTGTGTGTGCGTAGAAAGGTTCATTGTCACACGCACGTTCAAGTGTTCCGTTGTTTCGTTGAGCTGTATTTGTCACTGGAAGATACAAAAGGGAATGTTGCACGAAGGATCAGATTCCGTGAGAAAAACCTGCGCCACAGCGATCATGACAGATTTGCACCACCTGGTAACTGTCCTGGGGTCGCACTGATTCGCATCAGTGGAAAAGATGCCATAAAAACCAACTTGAGACACGAACCCTTCACGGATGACACCTTTGTTCACCACCGAAATTGGGATACGCGTGCATGAGCACTTCTTGATGGTTGAAAGTGAAGATTACGTGAGAGAATGACGGTTAAGAAGTCACGTCGAGATATGGTGAGATATCTCAGTCCACCTTTGTGCCATAATCAAGCTTCGGAAGAAAATAACTTTGCCTCATACAATCGAGTGTGATCGTTGTCTGACCTGCACGTTCAGGGTGAAATGTTTTCAGGGGCTGTTTCCCTGTTTCCATCGATTTTGTTCGCAGGTTGCTCTGTGAAAATTGTGTTGCGTACCCAGACTTTCTAAACTTGTTTGTTTCTCACTGCAGGGTGACCTGAGAGTAAAATGCGAGTACATGGGGGAAAAGAGGTGAGTTGTCACTGGAAAAATAGATCAGATCGATCTTTCCTTCCTACAAACACACTTCATTTCAAACAAAGGTCAGCGTTTTGTTGGAGAAAAAACACGGGAGTTCTCTTGTGAAATGTGTAGTGGTGTTTGGTTTCGTGGTTCTGACAAGTTATCCACAGACTTCTCTTTGTAAAAATCGTCATTCCCTCTACGCAGTGCACAGTCCTCTCCTCCCTGCAGGTACATCCAGGTGGTGCGTCCCGTCCGCTATATGGAGCTCATGGACAAGATCAAGCAGTTCTACGGGCGGGACCTCGATATGAGCATGTCGAACGGCGACTTCCTGGCTCCGCTGCGGTGCCAGGAGGAGCTCAACCTCGCCATCGACATGGTGGACCGCAGCCCGCACATGCGCAGTCTGCGCGTCTTCCTGTCGCTGCCGCCCGGCGCGACGATGGCGTCGTCGCCGACCACGCCGCCCGGACTGCGTCTCTTCCAGAACCAAAGCACCGTGAGTGGCGTCGCGCATTCGAGGGGGGGGGAGAGAAGAAGGGAATGGAGGTCCGGGGAAGGGAGGTCGGTGAGGAAAATGGGATAAATCATGGGGAAGATTTGGTCGGTGGACTGCGCGGAGGGTTCACTTGCCGAAGAAAAGAATCACGTTGGATGCTGTTGCTCAGTCTCTGAAAAATGTATCAACAGCGTGTTTCAGCTGTGCTCTGCAGAATTTATCCAACTCGTCCGTTGCTGACTGCAGATGCAGATTCGGGGCACGAGTCCAGTGACGGTGCCGGAAAACAACAACCTGTACAAGAAGGTGGCGGGGCGCGGGGACCGGGAGTCGCCGCCGCCGGGCTCGATCCCGCGGGAGGAGCAGCGCCACCTCTCCCGCTCCTCCTCTCACATGTCCTGTGAGGGCGAGGGCCACTTCATCCCCGAGGAAGGCGTAAGTAGCGACGCGACCAACGTACGGTCTCCACTTTCGCAGTGCCAAAATTGTTGTGCGCGGGCGTCTGCAAGCCTGCAAGGGTTTATCGTGCAGACAGAACGCAAATGTCGCAGGTTTGACCAAAATTCACGTGTGTAAGAAGTGGCTTCAGTGCGTTCTCCTGTTTTACAGGCGGCGGTCTCTGGGAGTCAGAACAGCTCGCTGAGCGGGAGTCGGTCCTCGTTGGGTGACAGCAGCTACTACAGCGGCAACCAGTACGTCTCGCTTCCATTCAATACCAAGCAGCAGTACCATGCGAAACCCAGCAGAAAGCACAACAAACAGGGGAATCTGTAAAGAATATTAAAAGTGACACGTGTGGGCATTGAATTGAATGTGCACGTGGGAAGTTGTAATTTTGATGTTCCATTTGCACAGGCGGGGGCACGGGTCGCAGCGCAGCATTCTCTCCGACTCGACGCACGACTACTCGTCGGACGGGCGCACTCACGCCGGCACGTACCCGCGCCAGAAGCCGCCGCCCGAGATGCACAACGGGACGTACCCGCTGCGATACCGCGGCTCCACGATGCAGCAGGAGGAGACGGTGCAGGTGCGTCTCGCAGCCCCACCCGCTGTAGAGCTGACGCTGTTTGATAGCTGGTTGTGGCTGGTTGTTTCTTTCACCGCACCATGCAAGGAATGAGCCTTTCGGATCAATAGGTTCTTGCAACTCTTGAGGGGAGGGGTTGACGTTCATGTCTGCTGCCTGGCAGACTCATTCCTGGTCCATCAGCCAGATGACAGTCAAACCAATGAACCGCCAGGCCGTGCCAACGCTAATTTCTGGGAGTGTCTTTTTCAGGGTCGGTTCACGTACCCACGGATCCGGGAGAGTCGGCGCGGCGGTGACTACCCGACGCAGGCGACGTTTCAGCACGGCGGCGGCGGGCAGGGCCAGCTGTCGCCTCCCGGCTCCTCGGAGCGCTCCATCTCCACCTCCCGCAGCAGCAGCGGACTCGGTGCGTGCGCCGTCGGTCCGTCCGGGCAGTTTCGAGTCTTGCACGAAGCGCACAGACACCCAAACTGTTTGCCTTTTGGGGGGGGGGGGATTTTGTGGCCTTCCCACACAGACACACAGACAATATCACACACACACACACACACACACACACACACACACACACACATCGCTAACCTTTGATGAAACATTGTAGCGCAATAATTACTCAACATCGTTTGTATTCAGGCACGATGGACTTCGACTCGCCCGACGGGCAGAGGAAGTACGAGCAGTTGGTGCAGCGCATCTCTCAGATGGACGCCGGTCCCAACCGTGGGTGTTTTCACATTCTTTTCATTCTTTGCCAGCCATGCCATTTTCGTGGGTCACGCCCTGAATCAAACTATAAACTACCAAAGTAACTTGGACAGAAGAATTTTAGCGCACGATGTTTTTGGGTCCCCAATGAACGTGGCTGATTTTGCATCTTGTCTGTCGCTGCAGCGCCGCGAGCGCCGACGAACTGGCGGCGTGGGAAGAACCTGGGTCAAGGCGCGTTCGGCTCCGTCTTCCTCTGCTACGACGCCGACACCGGGCGAGAACTCGCCGTCAAACAGGTGCAGCTCGAGCACAAGACGACCGAGACCTCCAAGGTGAGTTGCTGGAGCACAAACACTGTTGCCACGGTATTCCTCGGGTTGTTTGCAATGTCATTGCCTTTTTGGCTTGAATGTCATGACAGCACTGTCGTTTCTACAATAATCTTGCGCTTCTCTTTCGAGACTGCGCAAACTATTATCCGCTTCGAGTATCAGTCGTAAACCTGACGAAATAATTCGGTTGTACAGGAAGTGAAGGCGCTCGAATGCGAGATCCAGCTGCTCAAGAATATCCAGCACGAGCGCATCGTTCAGTATTTTGGTTGCCACGAGAGCGACAAGGTCCTGTCCATCTTCATGGAGTACATGGCTGGGGTACGTGTCCAATACTTCATGGTGAGATAAGAACATCAGTCGGTTGTATTTGACTCAACACAACACGTTCAACTCCTTGTTTTCTGAACAAAAGAACGTCAGCTTTGTGTCTTGCATTTGACAACAAAATCTACAAAAGAGTCATTGCGTAGCAACAGTGAATGACTGATACTTGGCTCGTTCGGCGTTGTGTGACGCTCCGTGTCTCTGCAGGGCTCCGTGAAGGACGAGCTGCGCAACTACGGTGGTCTGACGGAAAACGTGGCGCGCAAATACACGCGCCAGGTGCTCGAGGGACTCGTCTTCCTCCACTCAAACGTCATCGTGCACAGGGACATCAAAGGTATGTGCTTCGTGATGCCACGTACTTCGGTGCTGACTCGGCACTTCATGAAGCATCGGACGACTGTGTTCAAGCACCAAGCATGAAAAAGAGGCAGTTGCCGCGTGACGTAGATTGATCCTTGCGGCTCTTTGTGTGCTTCAGGCGCGAACATCCTGCGCGACGCGTCCGGGAACGTGAAACTGGCGGACTTCGGGGCTTCCAAGCGCATCCAGACCATCTGCACGACGACGGGCATCAAGTCGGTGACGGGCACGCCCTACTGGATGTCACCCGAAGTCATCAATGGCAATGGCTACGGCAGGAAGGCTGACATCTGGTGAGGGGCGTGGCACCTTGGTGTGGGGCTGGTTAGGAAAAAGAATCTCTCAGGAAAACTCACCCAAGAAGCTGTTGTATTTTGACGGACAAGATTTTCTTTTCAGTGTGGCATGATTGTAATGCTGTTTCGTTGTGTTTGCAGGAGTTTAGGTTGTACCGTCGTGGAAATGCTGACGACCAATCCGCCGTGGAGTGATTTTGAGACAATGGCCGCCATATTCAAAATAGCCACAAGTGACCATCCAAAGTACACACTTCCAGATAATGTGTCCAGAGACTGTTGCAAATTTCTTGAGGATTGCTTCAAGAAAGAGAAATATCGACCCTCATCGGCTGACCTGCTCTCAAACTCTCGGTTTTGCAACGAGTACACCTAGCTAGTGGTGCCCTGAAGAGCGAAGGGTGCTGGAGGTGTTCAGTGAGTTGATTTCAGCTGTGTGGCACAGCGGCTCTGTGAGGCACCGGAGTGCTACCTGTGCTGCTCGGACGAAATGCCGTACGGAATGCCACGGGCTGATTTCATGAACACTGGACAGGTTGCAGTTGTACCACTGTCTGGTCTCGTCAACCGGTCACTCACTCACAGGAGCGCACGACATCAGTGGTGTCAGGAGTTGGTCATCTTCCTCCAGTGATGTGTGCAAACGCCTACTCAAAGTGATTCCGGTGTTGGAGTACGTGGGACTGTCAGCGCACTGGTATCGAGTACATCTGAACAAACAATTTCTGTGATACATATCTAGTGGAATACTAAACAACAAGACACAACAGCTTCTAATGGAGACAAGAAAATCATCAAACCACCATTGCCTTGTCGGCTGCATTGTTGTGGAAATTTGTGTGTGCAAATTTTACTGGATTATTCTCGCTGACAATTTCTGCACCGACTCAGCGGGCCAACATGCAAAAAGGTGACTTTTATCTCGGAGCTGGTCTTTCACGTTCGTGTATTGTTGGGTAAGCAGTGCACAGAAGAAGAAACATACCGTCTACCTTCGACTGAACCTGCAAATGAGGTCATTGGGAACTGCATCACATCGGCTTGAAAACAAAAACTGGTCGTCAACATCCTAATTGTTCTGTGTTGTGGGGTCTGTCCATTCTCTCAAAGACGAACTTTGTGGGATTACAGTGCAGCAGGGTACGTACCCGTTCAGCGTTTTGGCGCACAAAAATTGCAGTAATTTGTCATGTTGTTTCACGGAAGCAAGAATGCTGTTGCCTGAAAAATTCAGCTGGTGCAACGGCAACTTTCTCTCGTTTGTGACCACTTTGTTTTGAAACTTTTCCCTTTGGAAAAGTGCAAGTGCCTCCAGCTACAACTTGAGTGATTTTTTTTGTCTATGCAATTTTCAAATCACTTTGAAATGGAACTCTTTGCAAAGCGCTCTTCCTGAATGTTGGACTTGAAATTGCTGTTTTCAGTCGTTCACCGCTCGTGCAATCTGTGTTTCAAGCCAAAAGTTGTGTCTGTTTACGTGTTTTATTTTGCGCCTGTGACTCGTTCGGTGTGATCAGTGATCGATGCGACTCGAGCTCAGCGTCGTTGTCTCTCGTTCATCTCAGTGAGGCTCGGTGTCATCGTTCTTACCTGATCAGTCATTCCTTCTCCATCTGTCAACACCAAGTTACGAGAAGCGACAGTTCGAAGGATCACTTGGATCTTTTGTGGTGCTCGCTGCGAAGCTGTGGTAAAATCTCTCAAATGTGTGATTTTATTTCTGCATGAAAAGGTTGTTGCGTTTGTCACTTGCAAGCTATGCACTGCAGCGGTACAAAGTATTTCCACGTGCGGAAACAATTTGATACGAAGCCATGAAATTGTGATTTTTCCTTCTTTGGTTTGGGAGAAAACGTGGTTCGTCCCTTTTCAAATTTTGGAGATCATTTAATTTGACCAAAAATATTTTTGATTGAAACAGACCTTGGAATTTGTGTTTGAGCTGTGCAACAGCTCGGCATTTTCTCTCCGTGTCTTGTTCAGGGATGATGTTTGTGACTGTGCTGTTTTCTGGTTTCTCAGCTGTGGTTCCTATCGCGTTCGTTTTGGAGTTCGTGTGTTGGTCAGTGAGTCTTTGTGCAGGGACCAACGGACGTGGTGTGAAACACGAGCTGGTGCGTCTCCGTGAATTTCTCTTCAAGCCTGTGTTGCTGGACAACTGTGAGGAAGTTAGTTATTTTTTCAAGTGAAGAGCCCCAATGCTTTGGCACGGTTTTATCTGTGGGAAAAAGCTTTGTCGTTTTAGACATTGGCTTCCGAACAAAATGTGGTGAAAAAGTGAAGGTTTTCGGGACAATTCAAAATGTGCCCAGGAACGCGAAAAATCTGTGGGACAATTTCTGGTGACGGATCAGGCCAACATTCAAGGAAATGAATGTCTAATTTTGTTCAATTCTATTCCCATCCTTTTTGCATCGGTATTTGCTTGGCTGTTTGCTTGCGCACAAGACCACACCCTGAACTTCGTCTCCTTCAAGTGGAGGTGCGACGAAGAGAACATTGTTCCCGGTATCGGCACACTATTTGTTGCTTTAGTTGTTGAGCTTTCACACTTCGCGTTATTTTTTGACAGACGTATTTCTCCTACGCATTGTGATAATTCACAAATCTATTTTTGTGATTGTGTATAGATTTTATACAGTGACCACACCAAATCTGCGTACACTTATTTTTCTGTGTACAAAGTACCTAAATTCAGAGCTGTCATTTCAGTAGGACATTTTTGGAGGGAGATTTGAACGTGAACGATGAGTCCGCAGCGTGCTATTTTTGTCAGGTCATTGACTGACACGCTGCCGGGTCTTTCAGATTGGGGCGACACGGTACGTGCGCTCAACCAGACGATGTCTGTCCGATTGTGACTGCAAAGGTTGTCGAAAAGTTTGTGCTTTGAAAGCGTCAGCGAATGTCCTGTCTGTTCCCCAGCAACAACAATTTTTGAACTTTGAAAAATGGTTGTCGTCTTCCAGACTAAACTTCTCATTTCCAATGTCTCGAGTCGTGGTCATGTTGACTTTGGTTCATCTTCTGCTGTCAGATACTTCTGTGTGACTTGCTTGAACTTAGTTCAGTCACCCGTCAGTACAACTGAAAAGGTGCGTTTTCACACGTACGTTTGAAGAACACAGAAATGTGGCCATGAAGCAATACATTGTATTTTTTCTTTTGTTGTATATTTGTAACAAAACTGTGCATCAAAGAAAAGAAATCCACTTTGCATACATGTTTTCGTTGAGTGTTCGTTGGCCGAATCAATTCTGGATGAAGGAGCAGTTCTGGCTTGAATTCGAGCCAGTGTTGGTGTTCAAGGCGTCTGCTTCTTATGTCGGGTGCTTTTCCGACGGACCTGTGGTCATCATCCGTGTCCCATGCTTTGTCCACCATTCTTCTTTTGGGACCACGCCGGAGGATATCTCTCCTTGACACTTCAAACATGTAAATCTCGCAACGGTTTCCGAAAACAAACCCCCAACGCACAAGCCACAACTCTGACTTAAATATTTTAAAATCTTTTTATTACAAATGATTTTTTTTTCTTTTGCCCACATCCTTACAAAGAGTTCATGGCTTTCAGTTTGTTTTTCAGCTGTCTTCCATCACGCAAACACACCACACATCGGTGTTCAACCTTGCAAAAAAAGTGGACAAAACAGGAAGGGTACAACAGTACAATTGCCACAAAGTAGTTCACTGACACTGCAACAACATTCATGGAGTTTGCAAGACGAGGAGGATCAAACACTGATTCAAGTTGCACTGGAGGTAATTGAGGACACTGGGAACAAAAGCGGGTTGTTCCGAAGTCTGTAAATTCCCACGATTTCATCACTATTGAGCTTCGTTTGGTCACCGACAATTCAGCAGCGTCTTGTGGCCTGAATAACGAACACTTGAACAAACCAGCTCGAGGAACGACACTGCTAAAATGTCTCCTTGTTTCAACGACATCGTTTCATCCAAGAAACCAACAGACAAGGACAACACCAAATGTCATCCTTCGAAATATGCGCCAGATTTTCAGACTTCCATCTGAAAACGTCGCGATTGTGGTTCTGTCGTTTTCGTCTAAAACCATAGGAATTTACACGTGAGCACAATGGCGTAAAATAATCATGTCCTGTCCTCAAGAAGCGACGTGAGGATTTGGCATATGAAAGCAACAGTGGCTCTTCAACAGGCAACAGCGGAACGTTCTGTTGCTGATCGCAACTCGAGACGGCCTCCCTCAACAGGCGTCAGTTGAGGCAACATCTCCACACTGAGCCCACAAACCGAAAATCAGCAGCCCTTGTAAACTAACCACAGGACGCACAATTGACAGATTTTTTTACAAAAGAGATGTGACATTCAATACAACAACGGAATGCGTGTATTCCACAAATCGTGCATCACTCAAGATGTGCAGAAAGTGCCGCAAACACAGCGCGCATCACGCTGGATCTGTCGAACGTTGCAACATGCATCAACGGAACAGTGCAACGTCAACATTCAATGTCAGCCTCAATGTTGGCTTTCTAGTTTCTGACGTGAAGGCGTGTGTCAAATTATAGACAAAGGCACAGCAGGATATCAAAATGCACTTGCACATCTTCACAGAAATCAACACAAGGCGTAGACAGACTTGACGCACCTGGATCCAACCGAGACACATTCGAATCCACCCCACCCAACCTAAACAGCGATTACGTTGTGCTGAGGTCGGGTCCCAACACGATTCTAGTTGTGGAAAGCCCAGTTGATTTCCTCAGTTATTGGCAGCGGTGTTGTGAATAAGGCGAATCAATGCAGCACCTCCAGTGATGTTTTTGACAAGGTGGCTCTTACACTCATATCCTTCTGTTTGTCCAAAACACACAGCGACACACGCACACAGAAGCGGCGAACACAATTCAATTTGAAGTTCACTTTTACGGTGGTTGTCGTGCGCGACCCAAGTCAATGGCGTTTTGTCTTGCGAAATGTGTGTGTACAAAAAGGTGGAAAACAAGTTTTCCAGCACAACTGATCACAGTAAGATCAATGCGAGACCAACTCCTTGAGAATCGAGGTCATTCAGAAACAATACATCACGTGCTCGGATACAAAATACACTCTCAAAAATATTCCATTACCAAATATGTCTCCTTGTTCTTCAATGCAAAATAATGCAAACTGCACTTGATTGACCTCCAGATCAGACTCTCTCATCACACAGATCCTCAGATTTACAGAATTTTCTTTTTGCAAATACAAGATTTACAGTCGGCGCTCAGTCGCATCCGGCGCCCGATCCGCACATTTACAGCAACAATGTGGTTATTTTGAGTGTAAAAATGTCGGCTTGATCAACAAGCGAACTGCTGAGGAACGAACACGCACGAAATGGAACACGAAGGAAGTTCGTCGTGCACACCGTCAGGCGTCCATATGCGGAACAGTTTTGTTACGAGACGAACCTCACAAAGGTGAAAATGCACGTCAGCACCAACCGCATCCTCTCGACTCATTTGGCGCTAGGATTCCGTGCACAAACCGAAGTCTCACTCTGGCAACTTGATTTTCAGAGTTGACTTCTGCTGTGGAAATTTCACCATCTTGGAAAGGTTTGTGTGGCTGACATACTGCAAACATCCAGTCTCATTCATAACTCACACGTGTACCACGAACAAGTCATATTTACAACAATCTGTGACTTTTTACACTTGTGATAGACTCTGTCGCTCCCAGTTCTATCTTTCCCTGTGTTTTCTACATCACGCACTCAGCGGTTCACTCTCCGTCCAGGAAGCCCAGTTGCTGATGTCTCTGTGAAGCCAATCTTCAAGTTCTTCTGAATTTCATTCTGGCAGCAGTTTTCTGTTTGGCTTTGTGTGAAAATGTTCAAGTTCTTCACTTTCCAAACCCAAATTTCTTCTTTCCCTTTCCTCCCTCCAACTTCTCCTTGGCTTTCTGTGCCTTTTCCTGTTGTCTTCGCTCCTTCTCTATCGCGGTCTTCAGATCTTTGATTCTCTTCTTGATGACGTTCTTGTCGTTACTGTTGTTCACTCCCAGAGTCTGAAAGAAAATAAGGAACAATGACCGTGTGTGATAAATGACCCCACTGAGCAGTTTGTGACAACCCAGCTTATGCAACAATCCCAAACGAAGACTCCGTTTGAAGCACTATTTACCAGTCGAGAATCTCAATTTATTCTCTTTGGCACGGATCACACAACAAGAATTCAGCTCGGTTGCAGCAGAACTTGCCACGCGTTTGTCTTGACCAAAGTCGCACCTTGAGCTTGGCGCTGTCGAGCTGGAGCAGCTGGTTCCCGTCGATGCCCTTGGCCATGAACTCGGCTGCGTGGTGGTCCATGTTGATGCCGAGCAGCCAGTGACACACCTGCTGCGTGGTCCATTCGTGCACCGGCCGCGACGAGTACTGAGACGGGCGCTTGTTCCCGTCCTGCAACGGTCAAACCACGGCGTGATTCAGTGCAACAAGCACGGCAGAGATGTTCTGCTGTCACTCTTGTCGTGCGAAATGCAATGTTTTGTGCTGTTGTGTGGGGCTGTACATGTCACGATCAATTCTCAGGCAGACAACAAAAACGTCTGATGACGAAACTTTCTGCAATTCGTACCACCTCAAAACACACAGCATCAATCAGCACCCATCACAGTGGACACTTCTTCGAGAACCCTGACTACACTCACACTGACGTCGTCGGCGCTGAGCGTCGCCGTCGCGAAGTCGTACGAGTGGCCGCGCGACGACATGTCGTACTCGCCGACCATGCCGCCAGAGGACGCCGAGGACAGCGCCGTCAGACTCCCGGCTGTCAACAGAGGGAGGCGTCAGCGAGTGCACTCCAGTAAAAATTTCATTTACAAAAGACTTCACGTGCACGGGAAAAGTCGCTGTCGTCCACACAGTCACAGTCGTCACCGAGTGACGTTGGCCTCCCTGAACAGAGTTTTGTTGCGATCTCGACAAGCAACATTCTCCCATATTTTGGGTACTTCCACGATCACTTAACACTCTGCTGCAGCAAGACTGCCGCAAATTATCTCTTCGCATCATGCATGTGCGTTGATAACTTGCATCAAGCGACTTGTGCCAAAAGTGCAACTTAGAAAGCATTGGTGTCGGGTGTATTTTTATCTCGATATCCTTTCTTATCATACATTTTGACGGAATGAAAGTCCACTTTTCCCCCATCTCAACGGAACGAAGGCGTTACCTTTGTGCTCGTAGCCAGTGTTGAGGGATTTGGAGGAGAGAAGCACGACGCCTTGGCCGCCACCAGCGGCAGCGCGCGCGGTGGACGGCACGTCGCCGTGCGAGGCGGACAGGGGCCGCGAGGACAGCAGCGTCACGCCCGCGCCGCCCCCGCCCCCGCCGCCGCCGAACAAGCCGCGCATCAAGCCTCCGCCGGGCGCCGCTGTCAGGGACGCAACACGCGGAACGGGTTAGTATGTACAGGGAGCAGGGCGGAACAACAAACGAAACTTATGTGAAGGGGAAAAACACCAGCAATGTAACCGTCCAAAACTGGAATCAGGAATTGCGTAAGTCTGTAAGTTTAATGAACTGGTTTCATCCCAACAACTTGGCAAACACTCCATTCAATCTTACATCGCACCAACACTTCTTAGCAATCCAACCCACAAGCCTTACGGTCTTTTTCGCAAACTGCACACGTCACCAAGTCAACGCGAGAACACAAGGTAACAAATCCAGTTTTGTTCGTAATCCTTATACTGCATCAGATTTGGGCGGGGTCTTCCAAAAGAAGGTCCAGAGTGTGGTTTGTTGTTGAGATTTACCGGGTGGCTGGGTTGAACAACACTGGATTTGCTACCGTAGCTTTGGAACTTGATGTGGGAACGAGTGAACGTCACTGAACTGTCAAAACTTTCGAAGCTTCGTCGTTCACTCTCGTTTCCACACCAGATCTGAGTCGGATTGGAACTCAAAGCTCACATGCAGCGGCGTCGGGTTTGGGTTTGGAGGACAGCAGCACGACTCCCCCACCGGCGGCGTCGTCAGCAGCGGCGGCAGCGGCGCCGGGCAGCGAGTCGGGGATCTCAGCAGCCATGCCAGAGAACATGGGCTTACTTGGGTCGTACGACGACTGCGAAATACTTGAGCTGTCCGACATGTTGTCCCTGCAACACATAGCAGCGAAGCTTGAAATATCTTGCCAAACAAATGCACTCAAATTTTCACATCAGAAGGGCAAGGCTTTTCGACAACATTCTGAAATATTCCATTTTCACAGGCGACGTTTGACAGCTCTGTTTGGCCTCTTACAGGGTCACGCTTTCATGTCACGGAGCAGTCAACAAGATTCTTCAGCTTACAACACGCAATATGTGCAGTGTGAATTGGAATGTCGTGTTAGAACAAAACTTATAATGTACACATCTTAAACACTTCTGTGCAGACGTGGGTGCACGGGGATACAGAACAAAACTCCGAGTACGATACGCACACCAAGCGCTTGTGTGTAAAACCAACAAACCCACCCATTGACCCTTCAGCGCTTCATGCACATAGCACAGCGTAACATGCAGGACAGCGGCGCGCGACATACCTCACGTCAGTCGGGTTAGTAGTGTTACTGTGCTGGTCGAGGGAAGACACGGAACCGCTATTCACCGAAACCAACTCGGGCGGCGGGGGCGGGAACTCGTCATTCGGGGAGATGGCGGTGGGAGCTGTAGACCCGTCTGCGGGTTGCAAGGAGGTGCGGCCCACAGAAAAGAAAGAGCTGGAGTCCCAATCGGGAGGAGAGCCCGGGAACTGGAAGGGGAAAGCGGGCGGAGGGCATGCGGGGAGGTCAGGGGGGTCGTCCCCGTCCTCCCCCGCCGCCGTGGCTGGCGGCTCCAAGAACTCGGCCAACCCCTCGCCGTGCGGGTTCTCGGGCCAGTGCCGCTGGTACCCGTGGTTCTTGCGGAGCGTCCCGCTGCTAGAAAAATACCAATCACATGGCAAAGCACCGGCCACAGCAGCAGCAGCAGCAGCAGCAGCAAAAACATGCACCAGCAAAAAACGGCCAAATTGCAAGCTCAGTGTCCCAAGCACCTGTGAAGTTCAACAAGTTGGAATGGGTTGGTGTTCTCTCTCAACCCCCGTTGTGATTTCGAACTCCAAAACTTTTTGCTTCTTCCTCAACTGCGAGCTTGCAACCTGCCCAATCTCAAAAGTGGTGAGCCCACACCAAAATCACACAAAAACGTCGGAATTAGTTGTGAAACTGGAATTAGGACTGATACGTACAACTTTCTGACGCGTGTCAGATGCGTTTTTATGAAAGGGTGGCACCCAGGCCCCCACTTCCGTGTCTTGTGGAGTCTGTTCCAGTTTGACAAGTAAACACAGGGGGAGAATCACAAAGGTTCAAACAGCGGCGCAGGAAGCCTCCACGCATTAGACAGACAGGAATTGTGCACATTCACAGAGCCGAGCTATTCACACGCGTTAGTGACGTCCAGATTCAGAGACGGAAATCTCGGGGACAGAGGTGTCAACTCGATTCGTGTGGGAGGAACTTCATTCACACTGGGAGCATGCTCCATTGGTGTTCGCACACGGAGGGAGGAGGTGAAGGTGGATCTCATTGACAGGTTCTACAACTACCGACTGACCTGTCATGCTGCGCGAAAGGCTCGTCGTCCTCATCCTCGTCTTGTGATCCCTGCAACGATCAATCCATCTCATTGGCACTGTTCTTGAACTGTCCGTCACCCGTTCAAAATCACTGACAGGCAAAGTAAAGTGAAGCAACAACTTCAACAAAACAGACAGCAGCATTTTAGTTTCCCCTGCTGTGGAGCTGCATCAATTCCCGAATCTCCATGACGGCAGCAGCGCCCCACTCACCCTGTGCAGCCCGTCCTTGGTGGGCGGGCGGCGGTGCGCCAGCGCGCCGGAGCTCGCGAGCTGCGCCTTGCCCTTGCTGGCGGACGTGTCGAGCAGCGGCGTGCGCGGCACGGCGTTCAGGTTGACGCGCTCCGCGGCGTGCAGCGCGTCGCCTCCGTTCATCACGTGCGTCGCCGACTCCGCCCCGAACCGACCCGCCACATCGTCCTTCTCTGCAAACACAACGCGCAAAGACGTCAACATGGAGGCGAAGAAACAGACGTCTGGGCTCAGCTGGCCGCAGCAGGTTCTACTGCACTACATGACTGCGAGTGAGTCACTCAGGACGAAATTCTGGTGCACAGCGATGCACTGGAAATCTCCACAGTGAATCGACTCGTCTCCCTCATATCAGCGCCGATTCAGCAAAAGTAAGGAGACCTGCGCCTCTTGCAGATTTCTGATGTCGATGGATCACACAGAAAACATGCGTTTGCATTTTTGCAAGGTGATGTCACACAAATCTGGCAGAAATTTACCCGAGACGGGAAGCACAGGCACTGCGCCAAATCTCTCCAGTCTGTTGGTTCTGTCGACGCCCGAGGAAACATTGTGAGCTTCCAGGACAGACTGGCTGGAATGTTCCTCACTCCGGTGCGAAGTTTTCACCACCTTGGCGTAAACAAAGTCTCTTCGTTTCACATCCAACTTTTCCGTTGACTGGTGCTCCTCTGAACTTTCATGCACAATGTTTTCCGTTTTCGAGTCAAACCGAATCGATTTCGCTGTTTTCGTACTGCCAGATTGAGTTTTGCTCTCGAATGAACTCTCCTTGGACACGTTTCTCTCAAAGTGTTCACTTGAGGCGCTTCTGGTTGATTCGCCTCTTCTTTTCATCACTTCCGCAGCGATAGCGCCCTCCGGTGACTTTCTGAGCGCTTTTCCTTGTGCTTCCGGAACAGAGTTCCTGAGAGGCTCGTACCCACTCCTGGCGCCCTCCTCCGGCCTCTGAAGACGCTCGTAGCCTTCTCCCTCAGGCACAGAGCTCTCCTTCGGCAGGAGACACGCCTTCGAATCAGTCTTTTCGTTGAGCGTTGCGGACGGCGTCTGGTCCCCCGACGTTTGCCTGCACATACACAACATCTTCAACCCCTTCCCCTTCTTCTTTTTCTTCTTCTCCTCAACTTTCCCAGTTGAACTCGTGTTTCCCTTCGTGCCTTCTCCCTCTTTCTCTGGCACTTCCCCTGGTGTGCACACTTCACATTTTCCAGGCTTTTGGTACAAATCAATGTCCTCGTAGATGTGCCCTGTGTCCAGATCTACAAACTTGGACTCTCCTTCTATCTTCTCCTCTTTGTCTTCCTCAGGCTCCATCAGTACTCCCCTCTTGGCTCGCTCCCTCTTCACGTCGTACGATGACTTCCCCTCTGGTCGCCGCGGGCGAGGCAGAGGCACCGGCGGCTGTTTCTTCCCTTCGCTTCTCTGGGGTTCGCTCCTGTCGCCACCGCGCGACATCGACATCTGTTGTTTGGCAGCGGCAAACTTGGCGTTCAGTTCCCTGTTCAGATCCAGTGAGAAACCCATTTTCTGGAATCCCGGGGCTCCAAGTTTGGGCTTTTTCTGGTCGACTGAATTGTCCTCTGCGCTCTCACTGACTTCGGTGCTTTCACTGGAGTGTTCCACGAACTTGGTGTGAACGCTGCTCCTTTTGACTTCCTGTGAAAACTCAATTTTGGAAGAAGAGCTGAGGTCCTGTGAGAGTCGCAGATCCGGCCCCAGCATGGGTCTGCCTCTGATTTTGCTCTTCAATTCAGCCAACCTTGCAGCCGTATCTCCAGCTGCACCTTTATCCTTCTGAACCTCCGTCGAGTTTTCTTCCCCTTTCACTGCTTTCAGATTCCCATCAGTGTTTTTGTCCTGATTGTTGTTTGCTGATCCAACCTCCACCACTGATTTATCCTCAGAGCCTGACGCATGTGTTTCCTGTTTTCCAGAACAAACTCGTTCCTTTGAATCGCTCGTGCTCTCAGATACTTTTGAGCTGTTCGCTTCTTCACCTGAAGCTGCTTCTGCTCTGGTCTCTGATATGGAGGCCAATTTCGCAGCTCGCGAGCTTTCACCGCCACATTCTTCGGAGGCTTTTCCCTTCAAATCATCCTTCTCCTCTTTTGATTCATCCCTGCTCTTTGACTCACTGTCTGCACTTTCGCCCTGCTCGGAGATCTCGGTGCTCTTCCTGTATGCGCCCAGTGTCCGTGCTCCCTTGACCCCGCCGGGAGTCTTCAGCAGTTCGTTCAGTTCACTGGCAATTTTCCTGCTGGCCATTGTTGTCGTTGTGGAATGTCTCTTTGCTCAGTTACTCCTCAGCTGTCTCTGACTGTGAAAACCCAACTTCAGGAACTGACCCTGGATTGCCACAGGCAAACCAGGGTCAGAAAAATGTTCTTCCTTTTCGTGAGCTGTCCCATCTGACCTCAACCACAAAATGTTCACGATCACTTTCAACGTGACGCAACTTGACGTACGTATCTGGCAAGGTTCTGAACACAACTTCTTCCCTCTTGCTTCTTTCCTTCGGGAAATTCAAATACCAGATTCCCTTCAAACAGGCCCACCGGAACTCCAGACATCCAACATCTAAAGAACGGCCCACGATCAAGCCAGAAAAGTGAGATTTATGTGCACGTAGTTTATGATTAAGTATCGGCCGTGTGGCCCAGGTATGCACGGATCATACGAGGTTCGCTTTTTATTTGACCGATCCACTGCGCTGTAGAATGATCGGAGACTCATAGTTTCTTGCAAACAGTTTCTTTGGTTGCCCAACAGTACCATGCAAATACTCATGTGTGAAATTGTTAATTTGAAGTACAAAGACAGAAATTTTTGGACATGCAAAAATCATGCAAATAGGGTTGCAGACGGAAAACAACCAAGAACTAAGAACAGTTAAAGTCAGACTTCTTCTCCAGATGCACTGCTCATTCCTCTCCTGGATCTTGCCAACATTGGCCAG
>JAAUXT010059481.1_pt1:0-15000 | contig 30912 bp, 34 predicted proteins | sample 7278171 | NCBI WGS metagenome assembly JAAUXT01 (sample SAMN14350112, study PRJNA611818) | marine sediment metagenome | isolation source: surface marine sediment (1.8m) | place: French Polynesia: Moorea | collected 2018-08
CCTCCCCTCCTCCCACACCCTCCCCTCCCCTCCTCCCACACCCTCCCCTCCCCTCCTCCCACACCCTCCCCTCCCCTCCTCCCCACCCTCCCCACCCCACCCCCACAGTCTCACCTGTCTGACAGTCCTGTCCGCTCCAGCCCTCGGCGCACCCCGCTCGGCAGCGCCCTCTCTCGCTGCACTTGCCGCCGGCGCAGTGGCACACGGACGCGCAGCGTGCCCCGAACCAGCCGGCGCTGCAGTCTACAGCACACACAGCGCACAAGCCAATCAGCATGCGGTACACACAGCAGGAGCTGCAGTCTACAACACACACAGTTCTAGTCCACAGCTGCAGTCTACAACACACACAGTTCTAGTCCACAGCACACACAGCCGGCGCTGCAGTCTACAACACACACAGCGGTAGTTCACAGCACACATAGCCGGCGCTGCAGTCTACAAAACACATGTGCAGCGGACAAACCAATCAGCGAGCAGCAGCACAGCTCCCGGCGGGTCCACGGGGCGAGTCAACTCCAGCCGGTCCCAGGGCACCCAGCCCCAAATCCCCACCCAACAAGAATTCAGGACCCGTTGCACACCCTCGCCCACACGTCCCAGCCCTGGAGCCGTTTGAGTGAGCCCCGCCCACACAACACCCTGTCCCCCCGCACGTACCTGCCCTACTAGCTGAGGCCCCCCCCCATTCATCCCTGGACCCCCTGGAGTGAGCCCCCCCCCCCCAGCCCCAGGATCAGATCCCGCTGAGGACCTGTGGCCCACCCTCGCCCACCCGCCCCTGGATCCGCTGGAGGGAGCCACACACGGTTTGAGCATGCGTACCACGACACTCACTACGAGAACTTTGACCTGTCGCCGGGTCCCGGGCAAGTTCTACAAAATACACCAAACAGGTGCATCCAAACACTACACGAGTGTTTGCAAGCAAAAGACGTCAAATTGACAACTGGCTTCTACAAATACTCTGACTATGGTTGCTATGGACACAACCTTCGTTGCCAAGGGCTTCAGAAGCTCAACGTCGTCACAACGCAAGCTATGCAATAGTCACCTTGACAGCTGGGAAACGCCCAACGGGTTGCTACGTGCGTAGTTATGCAGCAACTTTGCTGCGCGGTTCCTTTGCGCGTTGCCCTGTACTAATCACCTGACAGTTGTGCCCCACCCAGCTGGTTCCCACGCCCGTTACTACGCAGTTGCTACGCAGTTGTTGTACGGTTGCTATGGGCATTGCCACGTGCTGCTCACGTTGACAGCTATACCCTGCCCAGTTGGTGGCCCGTGGCATTGCTATGCAGTTGCTATATGGTTGCTATGCGCGTTGCTATGTACTACTCACGTTGACAGCTGTGCCCCGCCCAGCGCGCCGCGCACCCCGACTCGCACGTCCCGTTCACCGGGTGACACGACTCGTTGCCATCGCGACAGTGACACTCGTTCTCACAGTTCACGCCCCACCGCCCGAAGGGGCACTCTGAAACATCAGCAATGAAGGGTTGGTTGCTAGGTGACGACAGGAGGGCGTTGCTATGGCGGTTGCCATGCACGAACGGAGACTGCGCGACACGTGAGTGACTCAGGTAACTGCTGAAAACAATGAGTGATTGAGATTGTTCGTTGTTTTGCTGAAGACCGAGACAGAGTGAGCTGCAGTCCCTCTCCCCAACTCGTGAACAACAGTGTCTGTTGGAGCAGTGGTTGTTGTCAGAACTGTTCTCACCACACTGTCTCAGTGAGCAGTACTCCCTACTCACCACACTGCCTCAGTGAGCAGTACTCCCTCCCCTACTCACCACACTGCCTCAGTGAGCAGTAGTCCCACTTCTTCTGGGAGCCGAGTCGATAGTAGCACCAGGTCCGGTAGTCGGTCGGCTTCGGGTTGCGACAGTAGTTTTCCTATGGGCGAGACCACATCATGCACATCAGGCACAATCAATGCCCACCAATGACAGGGAAAATTGTCAGGAAATTCAGCAAAATGGCAAGAAACAAAACGTATTTGGTGCTCAAAGGAGGCGTTGGCCAGACGTGCCTCCGGGAGAGGGCTTGAATCTTCCTCAGGTTGGCAGGCGCTCTGGCCCCTTCCCCTCCAGACACGCTCTTACATACCACGTGACATACCACGTGACACCGCCCATTCCCTCCCCACCCCCCCTTTCCCCTCTCTTTCCGTCCCCACGCCTCCCCCCCCCCCCACCTCTCCCCTCTCCCCTACTCACTGCAGTCTCCAGATCTCCCTCAGGGAAGTGTGCTGAGAGGTAGGCGCTCTGAAAGGTCCACGACACACATGTGCCCCCCACACTCTCTCGCCCTCCCCTCTTCCCTCCCCACCTCACTCACCCTCCCCTCCCTCCCTACCCACCCCTCCCCTACTCACTGCTGTCTCCAGATCTCCCTCGGGGAAGTGTGCGGCTGGGTAGGCGCTCTGAAGGGTCCACGACACACACGTGTGTCCCCTCCCCTTCCTCTCTCCCCTCCCTCCCCCACCCCACCTCCCTACCTACCCTTTCCCCTACTCACGGCTATCTCCAGGTCTCCCTCGGGGAAGTGCGCTGCAGGGTAGGCACTCTGAAGCGTCCACGACACACACGTGTGTCCGTTCTCCGTGACGGCACGCTGACCACGGTACGACGAGCCCTTCCGGTCGTTATACGTGCACTCGCTCTCTGTGGGGAGAAGGGGATGGGTGCGTGAGCGTGTAAGTGGGCGTGGACGTGAGCGTGGACGTGAGCGTGGACGTGAGCGTGTACGTGACGTGAGCGTGTACGTGAGCGCGGACGTGAGCGTGGATGTGAGCGTGTACATGAGTGTGGACGTGAGCGTGGACGTGAGCGTGTATGTGAGCATGGATGTGAGCGTGGATGTGAGCGTGGATGTGAGCGTGGACGTGAGCTTGGTCGTGAGCGTGGATGTGAGCGTGGACATGAGCGTGGACGTGAGCGCGGACGTGAGCATGGACATGAGCATGGACATGAGCGTGGACGTGAGCGTGGGCGTGAGTGTGGACATGAGTGTGGATGTGAGTGTGGACGTGAGCATGTACATGAACGGGGATGTGAGTGTAGACGTGAGTGTGGACGTGAGTGTGCACATGAGCCTGGACGTGAGCATGTACGTGAGTGTGAACGTGAGCGTGGACGTGAGTGTAGACGTGAGCGTAGACGTGAGTGTGCATGTGAGCCTGGACGTGAGTGTGCACGTGAGCCTGGACGTGAGCCTGGACATGAGCGTGTACATGAACGGGGATGTGAGTGTAGACATGAGTGTGGACGTGAGTGTGGATGTGAGTGTGCACATGAGCCTGGATGTGAGTGTGTACATGAGTGTGAATGTGAGCATAGACGTGAGTGTAGACGTGAGCATAGACGTGAGCGTGGACGTGAGTGTGCATGTGAGCCTGGACGTGAGCGTGTACGTGAGTGTGAACGTGAGCATAGACGTGAGTGTAGACGTGAGCATAGACGTGAGTGTGGACGTGAGTGTGCACGTGAGCCTGGACATGAGTGTGACCATGAGTTTGGACATGAGCATGGACGTGAGCGTGAACATGAGTATGGATGTGAGCGTGTATGTGAGTGTGAACATGAGTGTGGACATGAGCATGGATGTGAGTATGGATGTGAGTGTGAACATGAGTATGGACGTGAGCATGTATGTGAGTGTGGACGTGAGTGTGGACATGAGTGTGGACGTGAGTGTAGACGTGAGCGTGGACGTGAGCGTGGATGTGAGTGTGGACGTGAGTGTAGACGTGAGCGTGGACATGACATGACATGACATGAGCGTGGACATGAGTTTGGACGTGAGTGTAGACATGAGTGTGGATGTGAGCATGGACATGAGTGTGGACGTGAGCGTGTATGTGAGTGTGGACGTGAGCATAGATGTGAGCATGGACGTGAGTATGGACATGACGTGACGTGATGTGAGCGTGGACGTGAGTGTGGACGTGAGCATGGATGTGAGTGTGGATGTGAGTGTAGACGTGAGCGTGGATGTGAGCGTAGACGTGAGTGTGGACATGAGTGTAGACGTGAGCATGGACATGATGTGACGTGACATGAGCGTGGACGTGAGTTTGGACGTGAGCATGGACGTGAGCGTGGATGTGAGCATAGACGTGAGTGTGGACGTGAGCGTGGACGTGAGCGTAGACGTGAGTGTGGACGTGAGTATGGACGTGAGCGTGGACGTTATTATGGACGTGAGCAACTACGTGATCGTGTGTGGTGCGAGACCATCTTCACCTGCGTGTGTTGACGTAAGCGCGGGTTTGAGGGTGGATATGACACAGCGTCTGCGTGAGCAAGTTCACGAGTTAGCTAGTCCTGGAAGTATTTTTCAGCGTACACGTGAACACGCCGACAGGCCCTCCTTCCACGACAGGACCGCACTCACCGAGCAGACATCCGGGACCCCAGCGGCCCCGGGGACACCCCGACGCGCAGGCGCCCGTCCCCGGGTCACATGACGCGCCGTCCGCGCACGCGCAGCGGAAGCGACATCTGTAGCCGAAGTAGCCGTCCGCGCAGTCTGCAACAGCCAATCAGAAGGCGCGCGTCAATCGGGCCAACAGCCAATAGGAACAGGCGTTCAAATCTCGGCCAAATTTGCTGTGAAAACATTCTTCTGAGTTCATACACAAGACGCATCGGACGTTGCGGAGTACTCTGCACACAGTCAAGGTATTGTTTTGTGGTGTCGCATCGCACAACGCGTCCAATACAAGTGTCTGCCCCCGCCCCCCACCACCACCTCTCACCTGTCCTGCAGCAAAGTTCCGGGGCATGCCTCCACCAATGTGGAAGGGTACACACCTGTCCTGTAGAAGCTGGGGTACACACCTGTCCTGTAGCAGCTGGGGTACACACCTGTCCTGTAGCAGCTAGGGTACACACCTGTCCTGTAGCACTTGGGGTACACACCTGTCCTGTAGCAGCTCGGGTACACACCTGTCCTGAAGCAGCTCGGGTACACACCTGTCCTGTAGCAGCTCGGGTACACACATGTGCTGTAGCAGCTGGGGTACACACCTGTCCTGTAGCAGCTGGGGTACACACCTGTCCTGTAGCAGTTCGGGTACACACCTGTCCTGTAGCAGTTCGGGTACGCTGTCTGCCGCGCCCCGTCCCAGCAGCACCCCAGCTCCTCGCACTCTGATTGGCTGACGCCGTCGACGCCGCAGCGACGCCGCGCGTAGCCGATCACATCCGGGCATCCGGAGCCGCCTGCCAATGGGAAGAGAGAGTTGTGCTTTAGGGCAGGATGGAAAACACATACATGTACCAACATCATATGACGTGTTTGCATTTTTGCGCCTGAGACACAAAGGGACTTTATGCACGGCGTTTGATTCTACCTGTAGGGCCCGACACCGCCCCCCTGTGTGTGTGTGTGTGTGTGTGTGTGTGTGTGTGGCAGTGCTGAGCCCCAACAGGTGAAATCAACACTGCCACACACACATACACACACACAAACACACACACACACACACACACACACAGACCGACGTTCAAAGGCCACAAGGGCAAAACGGAACGCTGTGCTCAGAGTGTCTTTTGCGCAAACAGAAGTGCCGTTGGCGCAGCGCAAGAATGAAACGGAACGAAGTACCAGGCAGGTTTGGTTGCAAAACGACGCGTGAAAATGTGTGACGTGCGACGTGGCATTTCACCCTGGAAAATCTCTGCTGAAATTTCTTCCCTGTTTGGTGTTGAGTTGTTTCCAATTCTTTGTTTGGCAACAAAAATTGTTTTATATTAAGAATGGGAAGCTATTTGTGAAAGGAGATCAGCAAAAACCAACTCAGAACAGATTTTCTAAACATTCAACACAAGGGAAACTTGATTTCCAGCCTGTAATGCCATGTCGCACATCGCACGTGTACCCTCCCACGTGTTGCAACTGAACCTCCCCACTAACTGCTCCACCAACAGGCACGTGATGGATGTTGAGCACAGAACGACGCTCAGTGCGCGTGCGTGTGTGTGCGTGCATGTGATGCACTTTGGAATCGCACAAACAACTCAATGCGTTCAACGCCTACAACGCGCCTTGGATCTGTCTGACATGATCGTGTCCACCCAGAGCTGTAGATCCAAACAACAAAGGAACCAACGAGCTCTGTGAGGAGACAAATCTATCGACATCACACAACGAACACAGTCAGCCAGCCCCAAAACAAGGGCGGAGCCAGTGGGCGGCTGGGAGTCAGACCCAAGCAGGTCGGGCGTGCAGGGTGGGCGGGGCGTGAACCTCATGGAGGGCATCCACCGTGGAGCTTCAGAAGTGCAAACCATTTCCGGGGTTTGGCAGCACGCCCCGCGCCAGACCCTCCCACTGGATGGAAATTCACCGTGCGCGGATCCTGAGCTGAGCTGTTTCCCGCCCCCCTGACCAGGTCTTGAATCCACCCGATCTTGGAGCACCCCCATGCCCCCTGGATGACCCCTGATTCCGCATCCTCTCTCTGGACCCCACTGACCAGACCCCGTGTCCGTCCCCAATTTGGGCCGGCCCCCTTCCCTCTTGACCACCCCCCCCCCCAAACACATCCTACATCTCCCCCCACCTCAGTCTCCCTGGACCTGGCCCGAAGGTAAGCCCCGCGGCCCCCTAGATCGGACCGCACCCCTGGCTCAGCTCGTTTCCCTCCCTGGACCCTGGATCTGCGCCTGAGAACCTCGAGTCTTTGTGCAGGGTTGGACCCAGACAACAATGGCCACAAACCTGTCATCAGACCCCTATGTCCTGTCACATCTCTCTCACCAGGTCTCTGTCACGTGGTGTGTCTGACCTCATGACCTCAAACACGAGGTAGTGTTCACGCAGGAAGCGTCACGTAGTGCTGGTTGTGTGGTGCAACGTTGATGTGCATCACGGTGACGTCAGCAATAAAATTTGTGCCGTCACAACCTTTTCTGCGTCAATAATTTTGACACATGTCGTCAGTGTGAAAAGTGTTTGAAGCAGGTGCTGAACCCATTGACGCAAAAGCCCCAAGAGTGACCCATCGTTCACACTGGTTCCGTGTCCGTGCGCAACCTACGCGCAAATTGTGCGTGAAATGATGTCCGTGCGCAACGTACGCGCAAATTGTGCGTGAAATGATGTCCGTGCGCAACGTACGCGCAAATTGTGCGTGAAATGACGCACACTGGTTCTGCGAATGCGAACCCTACATGGAATGGAAAGCCCGTTACCTTTCCGTCAGAGACACAAAACCAGCATTGTGATGTGTGTCCAACGACGAATGTTCTCTCTCAATGGTGCATAAAAGACATCAGTGGTGCACTCACTGTTTCAGTGTGAACAGGGCCAGTCAACCCTTATTACGAGTACGTGTAAGTACTATGTTGTACTGCGTCTTGCGTCGGTTGCGTGAGAGACGTGATGTCAGAGACATGATGTTAGAGATGTGACGTCAGAGACGTGACGTCAGAGACATGATGTTAGAGATGTGACATCAGAGACGTGATGTTAGAGATGTGACGTCAGAGACATGACATCAGAGACATGATGTCAGAGATGTGACGTCAAAGACGTGATGTTAGAGACGTGACGTCAGAGACGTGGCCTCAGAGACATGACGTCAGAGACGTGACGCTGCCGTGTGAACACCGCCCAAAGCACAACAGGTGTCACCTGTCATATCAGCAGGTCCAGGAGTGTGAATCACGTACTGAGCAAGTACACACGTCGTTGTACTGAATAGATAAGATATGAAACTGATACTTGTCTCTCACTCTCTTCCTCAATTCTCAACCAACATGATACACGTACTGAGAGAAACGAGACGATAAGTGTCACAGAAAACTCACGGGAGATACTCCACACACATGCACACACAAACACACACACATGCACGCACACACACGCACGCACACACACATACACGCACACACAAGCGCGCACATACGCACATTCACACACATTCACGCACGACACACACAAAGAGTGAAACACACTGAGACACAAACACCTGCGCACACACACACACACACACACACACACACACACACACACACACACACACACACACACACGAAGGCACACCTGCTCTCAGAGACACAGCAATCCGCTGATCCACCGAGTCCAGCGTGGCGTACGTACGTCAACCTCAACTTCAGGAACAACTCTTTCCTCTTCTGTTTCCTCTTGTCCGACGCCCCCCTGCTGGGCTGTCCACCCAATCTCAATGCGTCCTCGGTGTCTGCCTGTCTTGTGAGACAGCCTTGACCCCCCCCCCCCCTTACCGAGATGACGGGGGGCGAGAACAGACCCCGTGACGCTGGCACACACAGGTCTGTGTGCTCCACGTTTGTCAAAACAATCAGATGAACATTTTCCTAAGATGAGAACACTTCTTCAAATTTGCGACAAAAACAGACGAAGAGTTTGATTTCACTCCGTGTGGAAAGCATCACTGCCTCACGACCAAAGTTCAGATCTGCCTTGATCTCAGTAAATTCCTTTGCAGAATACTGTGGCTCCAGCTTCAGACTTGCTGCAAGCAGAATGGCTTTTTGTTCTGAATGAGGTGCAGAACTGGCCACAACGCAGTGAAAAGATTCAGATAAGATGAAATGGAACAACCCAACACCAAAAACAGAAGAATTTTCAAAACTGTGTCTTGCTGTTTCAGCCTATTTCGCTTATTTCCTGAGAGTCCGGCCACCAGGCTTGAAGACTGGTTTCTTTTGGGCACCTTGAAGTGAAAGAGCAACAAACAACACTCCATTTGTAACTGAGCACAAAGACTCAATCAAAATAGCATTCCAGGCAACCAATTGGACAGGGTACTGTGGCAGGAAAAGACAAACAGCATAAATAACACTGCCGGGCACCCAGGACACAACATTGGAAGCCACCATGCAGACCAACTGCACCAGTACGGCTCCACTGATGGATTTTTCTCTGCCACAACTAACAACAGACTTTTCAATTTCCCTCACTAGGTTCGAATACGAAATGACAAGTAACACAATGACAGAAATTTTAAGTGTAGAGATTAAAAAGGTCAGGACTTTTGTTTCCCAAAATTTTGTGACAAAATCAACAAATGGAAGGCAAAAGGAAGAGGGATGTTCTCCTCTTAAACTTCTACATAGACTGGTAATTGAGACTGAAGACACAAAGGAAACACAGACAATTGAAATCAAACACTTTGTGACAAATTTTGCACATTTAAACTTTGATTCAAAAGGGTACTTAACAACCATAAGCCTGGCAAAGGACAAGAACAACATAAGCAGAGGTACAGAAATAGAATACACCATAGACAAGTCAAAGATGAAGGAGCATCCAAAACTCTGCTTCCAAGCTTTGTCTTCCAGCACAAATTTGTCTGAATATTTCAGATTGGCAGCCCCTAGACCACACAGATACATGGCACAAAAGCAGTCTCCAACATTTACCACAGAAACAATGATGTTGTATGGACCAACGTTCTTGTCTTTTTCTCTCTGCAAACGTCCCAGCTTGTAATGTTTTGATAATTTGAAAATGTTTGCAAATAAACTCGCAGAGTTTGGCAAAACAACAATTCCAAACATAAAGAAGATTGTGACAGTCAAAGCCAAGTCTGGCAACAAGCTGAAAGATACAATGTACCAAGGACTTGATGTTGGGCACACAGACCTCTCTCTCAAAATGACACAAATTCTGAAAAACTCTGTTCCAACATAGGATATATTGACATGGCCAAAGGAGTCTGAATCAATATCTGATATGGGATTACCAAGCAGATTTAACAGGTGCAAGTTGGAAAGGTTAGAAAATGTCTCAAAGGAAATAAAACTGATCCTGTTGCCTTTCAGATTGATAACACTCAGAAACTTCAGATGACAAAATGCACAAGCATCCAAAAAATCCAAATGGTTGTGGCCCAGATTGACAAGAACAAGTTTTGTGAGCTGGAGAAAACAATGTTTTGAAACTCTACAAATATGATTGAAAGAAATATCCAGAGATCGCAACTCAAAATTTGTGTCTTCTCTGGAAAAGAAGCAGATATTTGAAAGACAATTCTTTGCCAGATTTAACACAAGGATTCTGTTTAAAGCTGAAAACATTGCAGCAGATGTGAGGTTAGATTCAACAAAGAAAACAGACACAAATGACCATTGTTGTGCAGCCAAATGCTCAATGTCTGCCATCTTGCAAGCCACAGCCAAGTGTAAGCAAGCACAACCAGTTGGACAAATGTCAGGGATATGATATTCACAGAGAAACTCATCATCTTGGTTGGGGCAGTCAGCGAAGTTGTCACAAATGTCAAGAAGATGAACACATGTTTTGCTGTTCTGACACTTGAACATGTTGAAACAAGTTTCCATTTGTTTGCAGGTTGTGTTGTGTTCATCACCACCACAAACACAATCCCACTTTCCATTGCAAGTGTAGGCCCAGGGAATACAATAGGAATGCTGACACTTGTAGTGTCCATTGCATTCAAAACTGTTACAGTTTTGCACATGAGACCCTGTTCTGCATGGAATCAGGTTGTTCAAGTGGTTCACACTGAATATACAAATGTCTGACAGTTTGAAACACACTGATGACCCCAGTGCACAAGGGAAGAAAGACGGGGAGGAGCAGCCCAAATTATCTTTGCTGTGATGATTTGTCAACAGTTTTTCATCTTCATAGGTGGGATAATCACAATCTGGAAATCCATCATTGACCTGGTCAGCTTCAACATTTCTTCCACTCTCACAAGTAAACTTGCTATCTTTCTGTCTCCCCAGAAAATCTTCATTTGAAACCATTTGAGACACAAAGCTTTGGCATCTGTTTTTGTTGTTTTTGTAGTACAACACTGAGCATTTTGTCTCTGAATTTTTATCCAGTTTCCTGCACATGATCCCTTGTTTCTCACAGTTGCAAAAAAGACTTTCAGCACTTCCTGAATCAGAGCAAATGTTTCTATCTTCACACAAATCCTTGTTTGAAACCATTTTCTTTGATTGACAAACAAACACCCTGTGATTGGGAACATCTTGTTTGGTTGGGGTCCCAAAACAAGGCAGGATTCCCCTTCTGCTCTCTGCTGAGACACTCACACTCTCTCCAGACACATTTGCTTTCCCAAATATCCACTGGTATTCCCAAATAATGACATAGTGTTTGTCATGAGGGTCTGGTGAGAGTAAAATTGCATGAGACACACTTGTTTCTTGAAGAAAGTCCTCTAATGTACTGAATTCATAGTTTGTGGTGAGATTCAGGACAGTTTTGTGGATACTGGAGCACAGGTCATTGGCTGCTGCATCAGCAGTATCCCACAACACCAACTCAAGACACATTCCTTGTTTCAAAACAGCAGCATCTGTGCATTCCTTTTCTGACATTTGGGCACTGGGAGTACCATTTTGCGCCAAGCCTTGATGTTCTTGAAAACAAACAATACTTTTCATCAAAAGATCGGAACATTTGACAAGTATCCAATTTGCTTCAGCTAAATTTGACAAAAGGACCACAGTGCACTGTTTGGCAGAGTCAGGATCAGGCTGCAGCACAGTGTCTTGCTTGTTGTGATAAATGTTCAAATCTGAGCCAGCCTCTTGCAAGTAGCACTTGCTTGTGCTGTCAACATCCTTCGCACATCTTGACACTTGCGTCAAGGCAAAGACTTCATCAGTTGAAAATGTTTCAGCAAAAACATCAACAACAAATTCAATGTGCCAGGACGATATGCTTGTTCCTCTTTCTTTGAAATACCTGTTGTTCCATTTTTGGAAAGATGGCTGAACAGGTGATGACATCCATCTCAGTGACTGCAAATGTGACCTAATTTGAGCAGTGTGCTCTTGGTGTTCCAACGCCACATGATTCCACAAACTTGGGTGTTTGATTGGATACTAACCTTACATTTCCTGCTCTGCAAAAGGCCAATGAACACTGCTTCCACTGGAAATATGTCCTTCGAACATTTCAACATTCTGAGAAATTCAGCCTCCTGCTCCCTGTTGATAAACTCTGGCAAAGAGGAGTTCAGTTTCTTGCAAGCTCTCTGTGTTCCTACCCATGACCACAGAAGTGGTTCACTGCTGTAATTGTGGCATTTTTGGTTTCGCCAAAAATAAACATCACCAAGGAAAAATCTCTTGTTGTCTCTCACATCAAAGCACTTTGAAATATAGAAGGTTCCTCTGGAAATAGATTTGGAAATTGTGTGTTTTTTGCTGTAGATAGGACATGTGAAATATTCTGCAGAAGGAAGTGAAGCTTGTTTGTGAGGGCCATTAATATCAAATGTAGCCAGTTGACCTGGGTCCTCTTCAAACTCACTGGACTCACACTTGGTCCCTGAGAACCAAGACACAGACATTTCTACATCTTTCCCATAAGAAGGGCAGATGGTGTCCACTTTTCCTTGCAGAGCAACAGCCAACTTTGTTGTGTTGCTGAACTCAACTCTTTGACTCCAAAACATAACTTGTGGTTGGATGCAATTTGAACAGTACTTCAAACAGTAAAGTGTGTCCTCATTCTTCCCCACTTTGTAAAGAGTTGTTGGCTGAAAGAAGGCAGAACACTGAACATTGCAGACAAGTGTTGCATTGCTTTATTTGTTGGGTGGTTTGTATCTCACTGTGGGAACACAAAAACCGCCCTTCTGAAAAAAGCCTTGTGCATAGGCACAAATTTTACCTTTGTTTTCACTTTGACCTCTGCTGCATGTTTCTGTCCAGTTGATTCAGATCCAAAGTGCAAAACAACAACCTCTGTTGTGATCACTTCAGGCAGCACATCTGAACAATAGTATATTGATGGAAGTGAGTATGAAGCCACAGGTGCATGGGCCACGTTGCTGGATTCAGCATAAATTTCCACCCAACTCTCAATGCCAAACAACTTCATGCCAAACACCAGTGTGTGCTGAGAATCAACAAATGCTAAATCCAAAGAGGCAGTCAAACACAGCAGAACACTAGAGTTTCTTTCAGTGCTATTTCTTTTATTTTCTGTGGAAAACATAGAAAACACAGCAGGAGATTGACTGAGGGTTTCTCCAATTGTGTGTTTGCCTTTTTCAGTTATGACTCTGAAAGTTGTTTCATTGTGGAACAAGGCGCCACCATCTGTGTTTGCCAAAGAATAAGATGCGTTCAAATCTTCCCAAGGAAACACACTTCTGAGCTGGAAATATTCACTCATTTTGACACTGCTGAGATTCTGATCCTGGTAGTAATGATTGGCCAGTTGAGCATATGTTGTGTATTTCCTCAGGGTTGTCTCTGCACCAGGGTCCACCCTGATGTCCAGCTGTAATTCACAGAAATTATTCACAAACATTTCCGCCTCTGCTGGTAAACTAAACAAAGAAGAAATCACATTTTGTTTTGAAATCTGCACAACTGTGCAAGAATAATATCTTGTCAAGGTGACAGACAAGTGTGGTTGGTGATAACAAGAACCCCAGCCTTTGACTTTGGGTTGCTGTCCAGAGAAGCAGCCTGTCAAATGCATTCCTTTGGCTACATTCAAATCTTGGCGAACAAAGCAGGGACTAACTTGTACAACCAGACAACTGGTTTCTGAAAATATGACCTCAGCATTCAAAAGACTCCATAGCTTGAATGAGAATGCCAGAACTATCATTTTATTTCCAACTGAGTACACATTTTTCAAATGTTTAGTGTTTTTCCACCTGATTGTACAAATGGTGTTGATGTCTTCAAGGGCATTGAACTGCAATAAAGCATAAAAAACAATCCCACCATATTCACAGGTTGCCCCTTGATCTCCACTGAACATGTAGTTGGTTATTCTGGCCTTAACAAAGCTGCCAGCTTTTGCCATCACAAGCAAATGACACTTGCAGAACAATATGTCCTTTTGACAAAAACTCTGATCAAACTCAAAACTGTGTGAGTTCCTTTGCAGAGATGTAAAATTGTATTCTTGCAAAGAATTACAGGAGGAATAATTGACTATTTGTTTCTCAAAGTACACCAAAATTGAAATAGCTACTTCAATAAAACACTGAAAACTTGAACTTTGAACAACTTTACTTTTGACTTTTTGTGTTGAAGATTGCAATGGCCCCGGACCATCAGAAAAGGAATACTCCATGTCTGAGAGCAAAATTAAAAACTTGTATTTATCTGTCAAGACATAAAAATTTTGCAAAGTTAGCAGATTTCCCAAATCAAGTGAATACATATGTTGGATGAGAAGATCTCTTTTTTCCCTTTGAACTCCTGTCCAAGTTTCTTTCAAAAGTTGTGTCATCACACTTGATGTCAAGGAAAACTGAAAGGAAGGAAATGGAAAATAGTCCAGCACCAGACAAAAAGTATTTTGTGGCAGATAGATGGAGAGATTTGCATATATTCCACACAATTGAGCCCACATCCAGTTGGACTTCCCAGTTAAATTGCTGAGTATCTCCACCTTGTACTTGTCTCTGGGAGGAAATGAGTGGAAAATTCTGAGGTAATGGAACAAAATGTGAAGACGTAAAGCTGGGTTCAGTCTGAAATGCCAAGTCTTCTTCAACACTTTTGCACTCAATGCAATTTCTCTACTTTGCAGTAAATTTAGTCTCCAAACCAAGTGTGTGACAGTGGTACTTTCTTCCTCAAATGTGGGCAGAGTCAGGCCAAATTTTCTAAACAGTCCCTTCTGGTTCTTAGGCTGGTTGGCTCTTGTTGTATCTCTGATTATTCGAAATGTGGCAAGCAAATCTTCTGTTGTTTCTCTTATTGTCTGTGATGGGTGCAAAGCTTGAGCCATTCCAGTGAAGAGTTCTGTTAATGTCATTCTTCTCAGACTTGAAACACTTTCTTCAATGTGCCTCTTGACAAATGCATGCAAATACCTGAAAATTGGTTGTATTTTCATGTTGTATGTGGCTACAGTGTGCCCTATCTTACCAAGCAAGCTCAAAGTCCCTTGAGAACCCTCAAAAACTTGGAGCAATGCCTTTCCAGGAATTTCCTTCAGGGCTGTTGGTTGAGCTTTTTGCCACCATTTGTCTAAATTTACTGA
>JAAUXT010059481.1_pt1:17500-30912 | contig 30912 bp, 34 predicted proteins | sample 7278171 | NCBI WGS metagenome assembly JAAUXT01 (sample SAMN14350112, study PRJNA611818) | marine sediment metagenome | isolation source: surface marine sediment (1.8m) | place: French Polynesia: Moorea | collected 2018-08
GTGTGTGTGTTGTGTGTGTGTGTTGTGTGTGTTGTGTGTGTTGTGTGTGGTGTGGAGCATGTGTTCAGGTGTGAGTTGTGGTTTCCTGGTGTGTTGTGCTGTGCCACACTCAGCCCCATCTTGTCCCCACCCAACCCGAACCTGACTGCCAACCCGCAGCTGAAAGCACCCCCAACCCCTACCCCACCTGAACCCTCCACCCCTCCCCCTCACTCTCCACCCTCACCTGATGCTCCACCTCTGCCCCGCCCGAACCCTCCACCCCTCCCCCTCACTCTCCACCCTCACCTGATGCTCCACCCCTGCCCCGCCCGAACCCCCCACCCCCCCTCACTCTCCACCCTCACCTGATGCTCCATCCCTGCCCCACCCAAACCCTGATTCCGCTCGAGCCATCCTCACCCAGACTGAGGTGGCTCCATCCAGATCTGATCCAGATGCAGCTCCCATCAACGCGGGTGGAGTCAGAGATCAGGCTAAAGAGGCCTCATTCACACTGGTGGCGCCACGCGTAGCGCTCGGTATCCAGCTGCGCTGATTCATAAACCCTGACCCCACCCTCCACCCCAGCCTGCTTCAACCTTCACCCAGATCTGATCTAAGTACAGCTTCCATCAACACAGAGTCAGGGATCAGAGGCACATGGGCCAGACTCACACCACTCTGAAACACTTTCGACTTTCAGCACTGCCTGAATTTGACTTCTTTCGACAACAGGAAATGCAGCTTTGTGTCTTTTGTCATCTCTTTGTACCAGATGAAGTCCCCATATTGAAAAACAACACCACAAGCGGCTACAAAGAAAGGGAGGGGTATTTTCTTCAATGTTTGCCAGGTTAGAAATTTCACTTTTCTTCCAAAACAGGGGAGACGCATGAAAAATTGCGTTTGCATTTGCGGAAACCAGCTTGCGGAGCTGTTGCTGAAAGTCGCAACTCACTGCGTCACAGGCGCAGGGACGCAGCGCACGACGCAACCTCCACATCACGTGACGCGCACTACGTCCTGGGTGCCTTGTTACGCCCGCGGTGTGAACCCTGCTCTGCAGGTGCAACACACATCAAAGGGACGCCGATCTTATCAGCAGCAGCAGGAGGAGCAGGAGCCTGGAGCTGAAAGGATCGCGCACCTGGGAGAGATCACACAGTGGTGGGGCGGCAGGTCAGAATGGGATCCAGGGGCAGATCCAGGTGGGAGAGATCACGCAGTGGTGGGGCGGGAGATCAGTAAGAGATCCAGGGGCGGATCCAGGAAGAGAAACGCCAATGTGACATGGCAGCAGAACGTCGTGTTGCTCTCGTGTGTGTGTGTGTGTGTGTGTGTGTGTGTGTGTTGTGTGTGTGTGTGTGTGTGTGCGTGTGTGTATGTGTGCGTGTGTGTGTGTGTGCATGTGTAATGCACGTCTGTATTAATGTGTCTTCATGGGTGTGTGTGAATACGCGCCCAGGTACACACGAGCACACCCAAACAGAAGCAAACGCACACACACACACACACACACACACACACACACACACATACATACATAGTCCACAGTAGCGCAAGCCGCGCAGCACACAAACGCATACGCACACACACGCACACACACGAACACACACACACACACACACGCACACACACACACTCCACAGCCCCAGAAGCACACCCCCGTCTGCAGCGCATCCTGCCCTGCAGGGCACGTGTCCTCCTGTGACCTCTCTGCACTCGCTGACTGCAACATGAGCGCCACGCACAACACGAGCCCCTGAGCGATAACTGACACACACACCGCATCCTGTCAGGAAGCCACACAAACACCGTTTCATAGTTCCTGGGGAAAACTTACTGTGTTTTCATGCACTGGACATGTACCAAGGCCCACTTACAAGAGCGTTGCCAAGCAGGTGCCAATCATTTTGTTGCAGCATCCCACGACATATCAGGAGTGACCTGGCTGGGAACGCATTTGGTACGGGTTTCCCCCCTCCATGCTCTGAGCGCTTTTCGTCCAGGTGAGGGGTCCCTGGGTTCTGCTGCTGTTGTCACGCTGGATTTGCCACAAGCTTCACCGCTGGTCTGGTCCAGGTTGGTCCAGTGTCAGTAGCTGGTGTGTACAATGCCCATCCCCCTTCCCTTCAGGTAAAATCTCCCACGTGGATGAGTGGATCACTGGATGAAGCACGGGTGTGTGTGTGTGTGTGCGTATTCTGTGTGTGTGTGTGCGTGTGTGTGTGTGTATGTCTGTGCGTATGTCTGTGTGTGTATATGTGTGTGTCTGTCTGTCTGTGCGTATGTCACCAATGTGAAAACGGCTCAACTCTGCTGAAAAGAACCCGGACCATCCAGGACCCAAAACAGCCAAGGTCCAGAATGATGTTCAAACGCGCGGTTTCCCTCACCACGTGCTGAATGCAATCACCATTGGTGTGTGTGTGTGTGTGTGTGTGTGTGTGGCGGGGGCGTTGGTTGGTGTTCCTCACATGGCTACGAGGCAAAAAAAGCCTGAGGGGGCGCCACTCCACACCCCACCCCGGATCCTCTGCCCTGGATCCACTTGAGGGATGGAGGAAGGGGAGGAATGAAATAGTTTCCTTCCCCTGCACCCGTGTCTGCAGCCAAAGCAAACAACAGCTCTTTGTGTTATCTGTGGATCTCCGTTTTCCTCGTCCAGAGTTCTGCTTCTGTTCACCCGGAGTCTTCACACCAGTTCACACTGGGTGCGTCACGAGTTGCCTCTCTGGTCTCACACTGGGTGCAACACTTGTGAAGGCATCTGGTGTGAAACCTTGGTGTGATTTGTGACAATTCTGGAGTGAGCGTGTTGCAACGTGTGACGCATCCAGTGTGAACTCAGTGACACAGCTCGGGACACACCCCAGTGTGAAAGGCAGCCCTCGAAGGGTGCAATGTGTGACGCATCCAGTGTGAACCCAGGGATGCAACTTGTAACGCATCCAGTGTGAACCAGGCTTCACAGGGACGCCATGTGTGACGCACAGTGTGAGCCCAGGCCTTGTGAAGCGGTTTTCACATCGGTGACGGCGTCAACTTGTTTTGACGTCAAAGAATGGTCTGGACCATTTTTGGACGCACGCCAATTGGGCATCAGGTTAAATTTTGACGTTGACGTCAAAAAAGCTGCAGTTGACAGCCAGAAAACATGATGACGTCACCAATGTGAAAACCCCTTGACGCAATGCATGACGCATCCAGTATGAATCACCCCAGACAGCACAGCGCACTGCAGCTTGGACAGGAACACTCAGACTCCCCCATGTGAAACAGCCCTTTCCCTCTAAGACGCGCTTCAGTTGCAGACACGGCGTGACTGATGAGAAGTGCACCCTGATGGAGGGTACTGACTGCACCGTACTCACCATGCTGTACTCAGATACTGTGAGTAATGGGACGGGAGCGTGGAACTGAGTTGAGTGATGCAGGGCTGATCGGACCGAGATAAGCGAGTGAGGTGGATCCAGTTGTGGAGTGGGTGCAGGAGTGGGTCTGGAATTGGGCCCCAATTCTCCTCTCAAAGAACACATCACTCAAGTGACCAGGCACAGGCACTCCAGTGTACCACTCCCACTCTCACACGCATGTCTATCCACTGCGCATGTGCAGAATACACACATACTGGCTCCATCACAACAATTTAATAGTACAAAAATACAACCAGTGCAAGAAAAGTGTCCTTGTTTGCTTGGTCATTGGTTGTGGTTTTCCTTTTATGAGACATATCACAAGGTTTACTCATTTCCAACAAAAAGCAATGATGCTCAGGATTGTGTTGCAATCTGGTCTGATTCAGTGCTGGGTTTTTCTGTGAAACAGCCAGGGAGTTTTCTCCGTTTCTGCAACATCAGCCAATAAAAAGGGAAATTGTGTTCAGGTGAGCAATTTTGCTGATTATAACTTTCTACAGTCTTCTGTCATCGTCCTAGCCTCTGGAACATTGGAAAAAAATATATCATTACCACTGGCAAAACAGGCACAGTTTGTGTTGGGTGACATAACGCAACCACTCAAAGAATGAATTTGCTTTGTTCACACAGGATAAGCACTTAATTTCCTGCCAAATCACACTGAAAATGTTCAGAGTGATACAGGGTTTCAAAACATTTTGTTGTTTGTTTATTTTGTTGTATTTCTTTCCTTATCTTGTGCTTTGTTGGGTACAAATGTTTGGTGTGTGAAATTCTATGCTTACAGAGCAATTTCACAGTGAACTGTTTGTATTTCAGTGTTTCTCCTGTTTGATGCCCTGTTCCTGGTGAGGATGGTTGGCTATCCAAGAAGGAGCAACAGCTGTGGCTTTGACCTCACTTCTTCAATTGTGCTTGCAATCCTGTTCATCTTTCCAGCAGCAAAAGTGAAGTGTAAATGTTGTACTGGGTGGTCAATACCTAGGGAGTCCACTGGGACACAAAGATGCCTCAGCTGGAAAGGGATGAACCTGCCTGAGGTGCCACTTATTCCAGTCTCAACAGAGGAAGTGGATCTCTCCTTCAACAAAATTACTGTTCTTCCCAGTGGTATCTTCTCAGGGTTGAGTCAGCTTCTGGACCTCTACCTGGAAAATAATGGGATTTTTCTCATACAAAATGGTGCATTCCAGGGATTGCAAAAGCTTTATTGGTTGGATCTGAGCTGCAACAAAGTTACTGTGATCAGAAATGGAACCTTCAGAGGGCTGCCATCTCTTGGTCGCCTGAATCTTTATCATAATGGCCTTTCAGGAATTGACATGTCATCATTTTCAAAAATCCAAACATTCCATAGGTTGTATCTCCATGACAACAATATTTCTATGATCCAGAAAGTATTGTTCTCAAGATTGAGTGAACTGCGGGAACTGTTCCTGAACAACAACAGCATTTCTGTGATCCAGGATGGATCATTTGAGAAGCTGTGCAAATTGGAAAGACTAACCCTTGCCAACAACAGACTTTCTGTTGCAGGGTCATTTGCAGGACTTCCTAATCTTCTCAGGTTAAATCTGGATCACAACAGAATCTCTACAATCAAGAATGGATCCTTCTCAGGCCTTACTAGGCTTTACTGCCTTTGTCTCAAACACAATAGAATATCTGCCATCAAGAATGAATCCTTTGGTGCATTACAAGGGCTTCGTTATCTGTACCTTGACCATAACAGCATCATACAAATTGAAATTGAAAACCTCAAAGCTTTGAACCTGAGGGTTCTATCCCTTTCAGAAAACATCATCTTTTTAATTGAAACACATTCCTTCAAAGGGTTGGCAAAACTTAAAAGCCTGTACCTCAAACACAACCAAATATCTCTCATCACAAATGGATCATTCACTGACCTGCTCAACCTTGAGTACCTATATTTGAGTCACAACAACATTTTACTAATTGAAATTGGATCATTCTCAGGATTGATAAACCTCAAGAGACTATGTCTGAACAACAATAACATTGTTGCACTTGAAGAAGGATTATTTATCACACTAAAAAAGTTGAGGTGGCTGCATCTGTCATTCAACAGCATCAATGTGATTGAGGAGACATTATTTTCACTGCTGCAAGACCTAGAACACCTTCACCTGCAACACAACCAAATCTCTATGATCCAGACTGGATCATTCTCAGAACTAGGAAACCTTGAGGAGCTCTACCTCAATGACAACAACATTTCTGTGATTGCGAATGGTTTGTTCAAGAAGCAAACCAAGCTTACACAACTGAATCTCTCAAACAACAATATTGTTTTTGTTGGAAATGGGTCTTTTGTGGGTCTGAGTTCTCTGAAAAATCTCTGGCTCAAAAATAACAGAATTTCTGTCATCAACCATGGAACATTCTCAGGGCTAAAAATGCTCAGGAGACTCTGCCTCAACAGCAACATCATTTCTGCAATTGGTCAAAAATCTTTTTCAGGACTCAAATCAGAAAAGCTGGTGGAACTATGTCTTGAAAACAATAGAATTTCTCTCACAGAAACAGGAGCATTTCTGGGAATTCAGATGAGGCTGAAACCTCAGGTTAAGAACAGGTTATCTCTCAGCCACAATAATATTTCTGAGATTCAGGTGGGAACATTCACAGGACTGGAAAGGCTTGCGCATCTGTCCCTCCAAAACAACACAATTTCTGAGATCCAGAATGGAACATTCAGAGGGCTGAGAAGGCTTCGTGTTCTTAGCCTCCAAAACAATAGAATTTCCACCATCAAGCATGGAACATTCACTGGCCTGGGTGCACTTAGGGGCCTGTATCTTAGTCACAACACAATCTCTCAGATTGAGATTGGGTCATTTGCTGGACAAATAAGACTTTGCAGATTGTATCTGAACAATAATAATATTTTTGAATTTGAGATTGGGATGTTTCTTGGAGTGAATTCTCTTTGTAGTTTAATTTTGAGTAACAACAGCATTTCTGTAATCAGGAATGGGACTTTCATGGGACTCACCAAGTTAATGAAGCTATATCTCAATTCCAACAACATTTCACTGATTGAGACTGGATCTTTCAGAGGACTGAATTCAGACAAGTTTGAGTTGCTGTGCCTGGACAACAACAGTATTTTAGAGCTCCAGATTGGGTCTTTGATGGGGCTGCACAAACTTGACAAGGAACTGAATCTTAACCACAATAACATTCTTGTGCTTGAGATGGGGTTATTTGCGGGCCTGAACAGGCTTACACATCTCCACCTGGCACACAACAAAATTTCTATCATCATAACAGGATCCTTCACAGGGCTCAATACACTTCATGAACTCAATCTCAACAACAACCACATTGCATACATCCAAAGTGGGGCATTTTTGGGGCTTCCTTGGCTTCAGACCCTGAATCTGAAGGAAAATAATATTTCTGTCATTTTGAATGGATCCTTCACTGGGCTGCATGAGCTTGGACAACTTTACCTTCAGAACAACAAAATTTCTCAGATAGAGACTCAATCATTTATTGGACTGAGTCACCTCAAGATGCTGTATTTAAAATACAACAAACTTTCTATTGAAGAACCGAGGCCCTTTGCTTCCTTGTCTGGCATGACTGAGCTGATATTATCTCATAATGCTATTTGGGACATTGATACAGATACATTCTATGGGCTCCACTCATTGAAAGATTTACACTTGGACCATAACAACATTTCTGTCATTCAAGAAGGAGCATTTGATCATCTGCATGACATAGAGATGATTTTATTGGGTTTCAACAGACTTTCATCTCTCAATCCAGATCTCTTCACCAACATACCTCGACCCCTCATTGTCAGTTTGAGCAGTTCAAATAACAACAGCAAAGGTGACAACCAGTGGAACTGCAGCTCACTGTGCTGGTTAAAACATGAAGAACATCACAAGACAGTCAACACAGAGCAGGGTCCTGTGTGTCAACATGGTACAAACTGGCGTTCTGTTCAGTGTGGTGACCAAGGTATACTTTTACACAGTTCACTTCAAGCTCAAGGCTTTGCTGTGATCTGCTCAGAAATGGGTACCTGAGATTGAAGAATGAGTTTCCAGGCAGTTGTGAAATGGTACTAAAAATAGTTTCCTGTAGTTTTCAAACAAGTTTTGTTTGGGTCACAAACAAGAAAGTTCCATTCTGCTCTTTCTCTCTGATGTTTCTGCTTTGCATCTCAAAATACTACACAAGTTTGCCAGAATACAATACTGGTGTTCAGATTCATCTGTTGCCTGTTGGAGCTTGATCTGCCTGGACACGAAAGTTGTGTGAGACTCAGAAGCACAAAGCCACCTGTTGCCCATGACCCCTCCTTTGCCTTTTCTCCAACTGTTTCACAGACAGTCCAAACCCATTGCTCTTTCTCTCCAAATCATGGCCGTTGAACACAATTGTTTTGCTTGTGGTTATTCCAAACCAAACTTCCAAGAATTGAGTGTGGTTGCAGATTTTAAGTTATTTTCAGACTGCCCAAGCAAATTTGACACTGAACCTGTTCCAAAAGAAAAAACAATGAACTGATCACACACTCCTGTTTCAGGAGTGTGTCCAGAGCCAGGAGGTGCCCCACCTCACAAACGAAATTGGTATAATGGACCATATGATCCTGGAAGTCAAGTCATCTACAAGTGCAACCACACAAAAACATGTCAGAGTGATGGCAACTGGACCACATCAGCAGAAACATGCACAGGTAAGACACCCAAACTGCCATATCTGTGGACTCTCCCTGATCTGGAGTTCCATGAAGGTTCACAAAGATTCCACTGTCCACCACAGGACAGGATCACAGCATGGATCCCTTGTGTGGTCCCCCACAAGTGGCTTGAGTCCTGATGTCTCTCTCATCAGCGAATCAGTGTTGAGAAGATATGGGACATTTTTTTCAAATTTTTGGCACACTTTCATTTGCAGAAAGTCATCTCACATCAACAACAGCACTGCAAACACATTCCATAAAAAAAGACAAAAAGGACAACAAAAGCACACTTACATTGAGAACAATAACCCTGATCATGATTATTGTATTTTTCATTCTTGGTTGTGGCATGGGCATGCTTCTTCTCCTGCAGAGGTATTTTGTGTTTGAACCTGTCCAGCGTACCATATGACATTGTTTTGATACACAAGACTGCAATTTATCATTGTATTGTTCTTCAAGGACCTGGAAGAAAATGAAAGAAAACCCAGAAAATGTCACCAGTCCTGATGCCAAAAACAAAAGCAATCTTACTCTGGATAAACTTACAGAAAAACTGGACAAACAGCTGTCAGAAGATGTGAAAAGCTGTTGGATCGACCCAGCAAAAATCCTGTTGGACAAATTTCTTGGGCATGGTAAAGCTTTGTCCAATCCAGCAAAAGCAAGAGGCAGCCACTGTTTTGATCAGTTATGAGACAAATATGGCTGTTATTTCAGGAAACTTTGCAGTGGTGTGGTCTGGCAGCTGGGAACAGCGAAGACATGCAAAAATGGCTGTTGCTGTCAAGAAGAGAAAGGGTAAAATTCTGCTCATTTTTTTTCAACACCAGTTTCCATCAGTTTCTGTTCAGTTATGTTGGATAAAAATGCCATGGCATAAGGAACCATATTGAAGTGCAGAGTTTGTGCATGTGGCTCACCAGACAATGTGTTACCTCACAAGATATCTGCTAATTTGGTCCAAAAAGGGTTCACAAAAGGTTGCTTGGCTCACATGACTTTCTGCAAAGTTTTCATCACCCATTCATTCACGATCTGCAATGTTGTCAGGGAAATGCAGTGCAGTAACTTTCTGATTGTGCTATCTTTCTTCATTGTGTTCAACATAAAATGTTTTTCTCCAGGAAAATATGCTGACACTTTTGAAGGATTTCTCAGGAGACATAAGGGTCAGGAAGAGGTAGAATTCCATGTGAAAAAGGTAGAAGGTAAGTATTCTTTTATGAGTTGTTGCAAGTTGATGCATTGAATGACAGTGTGAATTAGAAATCTAACATATGTCATTGTTGCACCAAACTAAGTGCAAAATATCTTATCCTGATCAGTGTCTTTGCAGTTGAAGTTGAACTGGACACTGTTATGGTGCAGGACTTTCTCAGTGAGGTGATTGTAATGAAGAAATTCCAGCATCCCAATGTGATGAAGTTGCTGGGAGTGACAGTGCATGAAAACAAGCCTTGCATAATCCTACCTCTGATGAAAATGGATCTGAAGCAATATCTTAAACAAAACAGACAGGTGAGAAGTGTCTATCAAATACCTAAAACAGAGCCTCATGGAGCTTGCAGTTATTTCAGAGGCAACCAAACCACAGGCAACCAAAATGCAGCAACTGAAATGCAGTGACTGAAATGCAAACAAGTGGACACACAATTTATTTATTTTACCAATTATTTGTTGTGTTTATCAATTAGAATGCACCCAAATCTGTACAAATTATCTGTACCTTGAAACTTGTCACTAAATTTTACTTGAAGCTGGTCAAAATCTTGGCCAATAAACACGAAAGAAAAATCCCAAATTTGTACCCAAACATTGTCCCACCAAAAAATCATGTACACATTTTTAGATATAAAAACAACAAATGACACCAGTGCAATACTGAATGAACAAAAACAAACAATCAATTGTGTCCTTCATCAAATATTTATACTTTCTAACATATTACCTACTTTGTGCAGTAAAGTCTAAAATTTAATGACCCCCAAAAAATTGTACATTTTGCCCTGGAAAACCTACAAAGGCAAATGTGACAAACTCCTTACTAATACATAATCCTTAATCCATTCAAATTCAAAAAGACCCAAAGGTCCAAATTTGAAAATTATCTTGACCATAAAACTGGTGCAGGCATACTTTCATAGGTGCCCTAATTGTGGTCACTCTTGAGCACCCTTCAACAGCACAACCCCCTCAAATCACCAAAAAAGTATTGTCATCAGGAAAATGTTATGTTTCCTTGCAATATGTGCTTTTGTAGGACTGTTCTGAGAAGATTCTTCAATCATTTTGTTTGGGAGCTGCTTGTGGTATGGAATACTTGGCCAAACTAAAAATGGTTCATCGTGATTTGGCTGCAAGGAACTGCATGCAAGTAACTCTTTACAACCAAGAGAGACAATTCTGTTATTACCAATTTTTATTCATATGGAAATAATGTGAGATTTCTTTATCAGGCTGGACTCCAATCTGGTTGTCAAAATTGCTGATTTTGGGCTTTCAAAGGATGTGGAAGACAAAGAATATTACAAAGTGGAAAACACTGCAGTGGAATTGCCTGTGAGGTGGATGAGTCCAGAGTCAGTTACAAATTGGATTTTTACAACCAAAAGTGATGTGGTGAGAATGAAATCTGTCTTTTATTGATCACAGTTTTTCAGTTGCTTGTGTGATGAAATAAGTGTCAACATCTCTGCACATCTCTGCACAATGTTTTCTGTTGTTACTGTTGAAAAATGCAAGCATTTGTCAAACATAAGCATGCATGAAAGCTGGTTCAGTTAAATGTGCAGTACTTCCTCTGAAGAGAAAAACATCACTTGGATGTGCTCAACATGAAGCCAAAGAAACAAGCACAGCTTCCTGTAGTGTTCTCATGTGGTTTTCTCACACAAAGATGGACCATTTCTTTGAGACTATTTCTGATATAATCATCCAGACACAGAGTAAAATAAGATTTGCTTTTTTTGTTTTTGGCTAATTTTCTTTCTAGTGGTCATTTGGAGTGTTGCTCTGGGAGATCTACACATTTGGTGCATTTCCTTACAAGGGCATTTCTGATCTTGCATTGATCAGCCACCTGAAGGCTGGAAATCACCTGCCCAAGCCACACATACTAACAGAAAATGAAGTGTGAGTTGAAGTACAAAATGATATTCTTTGTCCTTTCACCTTCTCAAGTCAAACTCAATGATTGGAATGTTTTTGCAGTTATTCTCTGATGCTGAGCTGCTGGCATTGGGATCCTGCCGAAAGGCCAACATTCACTGAAATAAAGATAAAACTCAATGAAATTTTTGGTAAGATCTGTTTTGAAATTTTGTGTATCATTCCCTGTTAGATTTTTACTGTAAATATATCATTTCCAGAAGAAAAAGCCAACTACATCTTGGTTGACAACAGTGACAAAGATGCAGTGAATAAAGTGGATGAGGATGTGGAAGAGGAGACGGCTACTGACAAACTGCATCTCATATCACCAAGTTTGGATGGCAGTCAAGTTCCTATGGCATCAGACAAACCAGAAGAACAAGGATCATCAAAACCAGAACTCAAGCGGCAGAATGCAACACTCAACTTGCTCCCAAGTTAGACTCAGAACTGAGCAGGTTGGAAGAACTGCCTCAACCACCAACTGCACTTTAATAATTCTCACCAAAAAATATGATACATGAAGACACACTATCCTTTTGTGAGGAACTTACTGCTGGTAAAAATTGGTCTCACCCCAAGTTCAGCCCACAGGCCTGTTTGGCTGGTGCATGTGAAAGACAACATGTAGCATTCAAGGTCATTGCCAACAGTGGGCTCACTGCACAAAAATTTGTTACATTTGGTTTTTCATGAGCAGTGTTTGTGCCCCCAGTGAACACACCACATACTTGCAAAACAGAACACAAACAAGTCACTGCCAGGAAACTTCAAAGTTCTGAAAGCGGCAGAGGGGTTCTATTTATGCACATCATATTGTCTGAACCAGAACTCATGCACTCTGGATTCCTCCTCTGCGTACTTGTGTGCATACTTCACACACACACACACACACACACACAACCTGACATACACACGCATCCCCCCCCACACACACACAAATCTATCTCTGTGTACCTGCATGACTTCAGGGACCACACACGCGTACCCCACTCACACACAGCGCAGGGATGACGCACGGACACCTCACACACAAACACACCGTGCTGGTCTGACCTCAAGGACAATTCAAGCTGACCTCACACGCAGAAGTGCCACACAAAGCCACACATCCCGTCCACACGCACTCACCATCCACGCGTGCACAGTGGATCTCCCTCTGCGTACCTGCACGCACACCTCACACACACGCAACACTCATACTGGCCCCCAACTGGAGACCTGCACACTCACAACACACGCACGGACGTTGGATCAAACTGTGCGCACCTGGACACACACCAAACCCACACCACGCACGCACCCACACGTGACCCCCCCCCCCTCTGTACACCACACACGCACGCACACCAAACACTTCACACACGCACACTCGCACCCAAGCACACAGGACCCATTCTGTGTACCACACCACACTACACACGCACGCACACCTCTCACGTATGCACACCTCCCACGCACGCACACAGGACACCCCCTGCATACCACACCACACACCCACGCACACCTCACACACACGCACACCTCACACGCACGCACAATAGTTCTCCCTCTGAACACCACACACGCGCGCACACCTCACACGCACGCACACCAGTTCTCCCTCTGAACACCACACACACCATACACGCACACCTGAGCCCCTCTGCACACGCGCACGCATACCACACACGCACACCACACGCACGCAGACATTCTCTCAGCACACGGCCTCACCTGAGGCCGGACTTCACCATCGCCTCCAGGCTGGAAGCGGAATTTGGTGTAATCGCTATTTTATGAGCGTCAGAGAGAGTACCAGGGTCATTAGTACTCACAGTACAAAGAGTACCAAGTACGCGCTAAAATCACGTACTCACAGGAGCACACTGCGGACATGTAAAATGACGTGCACGCACACACAGACACACGCACACACGCGAGGGTCACAAGTACACAAGTACTTGAGCACACGCAAACTTTGAGTACTTACAAACAAGAATGCTACGCATAAAAAGCGTGTGGTCATGTACGCGGTAAGAACCACTGAAAGAGTTCCCGCTGGTTCCTGCCATTTTCCGTGTTTTACCGATCCATCGCAGTCGGTTGTGAGCTTTCCTTGCGTCCGAAAATGAGAACGTATAAAAACGAAG